>Ga0247727_10003744_pt1 | contig 33223 bp, 35 predicted proteins | sample WisWelCaveWW1625_FD_202498 | JGI IMG/M metagenome (GOLD analysis project Ga0247727, IMG submission 202498) | Biofilm microbial communities from Wishing Well Cave, Virginia, United States - WW16-25 | ecosystem: Environmental > Aquatic > Deep subsurface > Groundwater > Cave microbial mat | place...
GCTATTCCGTTTCGTGAGCCGGAGGAGTCGATTCGGTTGTTGTCGGAAGTCTATCGCAGCGGCTGGAGTGTGATCACGTACGCCGACGACGGTGAGAAATTCGGGCTGTGGCCTCATACGTCCGAATGGGTGTATGGAAAGGGATGGTTGGATCGGTTCTTCTCGGCGATCGAGCAACAGGCTGATTGGCTGCAGCCGATGACGCTTAGCGAAGTGATGGATGGGAGACCAGCTCAACATCGGTGGTATCTGCCGCAGGCCAGTTATCGGGAGATGTTGGAGTGGTCGGGTGGCTATTTCCGGAATTTCTTCGTGAAGTACCCCGAGGCGAATGCGTTGCACAAGCGGATGCTGCGGGTGAGTCGGCAGCTGGCGGCGGTGGAGCAGACGCTGCAGAATGGTCGAACGGCGAGCGCGTTGAAAGGCAAGAGCCGCGGGGTCCGCGGGAATCGGCAGCAGGTGGTGTTGAACGATGCGTATCGCCAGCTGTACATGGGGCAGTGCAACGATGCCTACTGGCATGGGATTTTCGGCGGCCTATACCTGCACCACTTACGCCATACGGTCTACCAGCATTTGATCGAGGCGGAGCGGTTGGGGGAGGCGGCGGCTGGCGCGTCAACGGATGTTCGTGTTGAGACGGATGATGTGGATTGGGATGGTGATGCGGAGATTGTCGTCACCACACCGGAGCAGGTGGTGTTGTTTGATCCGTCCGATGGCGGGATTGTGACGGAATGGGACGTGCGCCGTCGAGGATTGAACCTGCTCAATACGCTGGCTCGACGCCCCGAAGTGTATCATAGGGTTGCGCGCGAGGCCGTGGCATCGTCATCGGGTACTGTGGGCAGTCCGCCGCTGAGCATTCATTCAGCGCTCGGCGCCAAGGAGCAGGGATTGACCGACCGCCTGGTGTATGATGCGCATCGCCGGGCTGCGTGGATCGATCATCTGCTGCCGACGGAGCTCGATCCGCAAGCGTGGTGGCAGCAGCGATATCCGGAATGGGGGGATTTTGCCGGTCGTCCGTTTGCGTATCGCGTGAAAGGTGGTGCGAAGCAGGGCGTCGTCGTGTTGGAGCGTCGTGGCGAGGCGATCACCGATCAGGGGGCATGGCCACTCGTTCTCGAAAAGACATTCCGCGTGCCATCGTCCGGCGTGGCGATGGATGTCGCGTATCGAATCACCAACGAGGCGGAGCGTCCGTTCGCGGCGCTCCTGGCGGTGGAGTTGAACGCCTCGGTGTACGATGAGCGATATTCAGCGTTGCCGGGGGCATTGGAGCCGTCTGATCGCCTGGAGATCTGCGATCGATGGACCGGCGTGCGGATCACGCATCAGATGGAGCCGGCTCCTACGGTCTGGTATAGCCCGATCGATACGGTGTCGGGATCGGAAGAGGGATTAGAGCGGACGTATCAGGAGCTCTGCTGGGTGCTGGTATGGCCGTTGGCATTGGCAGCGGGAGCGACGTGGACCGCGACGGTTCGGCAGGCGGTTGTAACGGAGTGAGGCACAAGTGTCTCCAGTGGCAGCGAGGGTGGTGGTGATCAAGAGTCCGCAGGGGCTGCATGCCCGTCCGGCAGCGCTCTTTGTGCGGACGGCCAACCGTTTTGGGTCGCAGGTGACGGTATCCAAGGGGCGACAGCAGGCGAGCGGCAAGTCAATCATGGAGATCTTGACGCTGGCGGCGCATGCCGGAGCCAAGGTGCGGATTGAGGCGACGGGGGATGATGCGGAGGAAGCGGTGAAGACGCTCGGCGATTTGCTCGAGGCCCAGACGGGTGTGGGAACGGAGGGTGGTGCGCGGTGATGACGCTGAGGGGAGTGCCGGCGGCACCGGGGATCGCCATCGGCAAGGCCTATCGCTTCGATCATGAGGAGCCGTTGGTCCCGCGCCGTCCCATTACGGCGAAGCAGGTGCCGGAAGAAGTGCGGCGATTCCGCCGGGCGCTGGAACTGACGCGCGATCAGCTCCAGCAGCTGCAGGAACGGGTGGGTCGCGAGATCGGCGCCAAACAGGCGGAGATCTTTCAGGCGCATCTGCTGGTGCTGGAAGATGAGGTGTTCCTCGATAAGGTGCTGTCCGCCATCAAGCGGGAGAAGGTCGGGGTTGAGTTTCTCGTGATGGAGGTGGTCAAGCAGTATCTGCAGGCGCTGGCCAAGATCGACGACGAGTATCTGCGGGAGCGCACGAGCGATATCCGCGATGTCGGGCGCCGTCTCCTGCGCAATCTGCTAGGGATCGAACACACGACGCTCCGGCAGCTGCCGGAGCCGGTCGTCGTCGTGGCGCACGATATCTCACCCAGCGATACGGCCTCGATGCATGGAGGGCATGTGCTGGGGTTCGTGACCGATGTCGGAGGCCGCACGTCTCATACCGCGATCATGGCGAAGTCGCTGGAAATCCCCGCCGTCGTTGGATTGGAGATGGCGATGTCGCAGATTGCTACCGGCGACACGGTGATCATCGATGGATTCCATGGCGCCGTCTTCATCAAGCCCGATCAAGCGACGATCCGTCGCTACCAGCGGGCGCAGGTGCGCGTCCGCGAGCAGGGCCGGAGTCTCAACAAGCTGCGGGATCTCCCGGCCGAGACGGTGGATGGGCATCGCGTGACGCTCGCTGCCAACATCGAGTTGGCGGATGAGGTGGCATCGGTCGTATCGCACGGGGCGGAGGGGATCGGGCTCTACCGGACGGAATTCTTCTACATGAATCGGCCGGATCTGCCGTCCGAGGAGGAGCACTACCTGGCATACAAGAAGGTGATCGAGAAGACCGGCGGTCATCCGGTGGTGATCCGCACACTCGACCTGGGCGGCGACAAGTTTCTCTCGCAGTTGGAGGTGCCGCGCGAAATGAACCCATATCTCGGCTGGCGGGCGATTCGGTTCTGCCTGGCGCGGCCCGACATCTTCAAGACGCAGTTGCGGGCGGCGTTGCGGGCGTCGATCCATGGCAAGATGAAGCTGATGTATCCGATGATCTCGGGGCTGGAGGAGCTGCAGCAGGCGAATCAATGTCTGGATGAGGTCAAGCAGCAGCTGCGCCGCAAGCGAGTTCCGTTCGACGAGCAGGTGGAGGTGGGGGCGATGATCGAGGTGCCGTCGGCGGCGCTCTCATGCGACTTGCTGGCGCCCGAGGTGCAGTTTTTCAGCATCGGCACCAACGATTTGATCCAGTACACGCTTGCTGTCGATCGAGCCAACGAGAAGATCGCGTATCTCTATGAGCCGACGCACCCGGCGGTGTTGCGGATGATCAAGCAGATCATCGAGACCGGCCATCAGGCGGGGATTTGGGTCGGGATGTGTGGTGAGATGGCCGGTGAGCCGGCGTTTGCGCTCCTGTTGCTGGGGCTGGGGTTGGATGAGTTCAGTGTGCCACCGGCACTGGTGCCGGAGGTGAAGCGGTTGGTTCGGTCGGTCACCTATGAGCAGGCGCGGGTGATTGCCGAGCAAGCGTTGGGATTGAGGACGGGGCGGGAGATCGAGCGGTTTCTGCAGGAGCGGCTGCAGGAGGTTGCGGGTGCGAAAGATACCGATGATATCGTGGCAGGATTGCGTGTATGACGGGACAGGCGTTGCGTCCGTGTCACTGCGTGATTCTGGCAGCCGGTTATGCGACGCGAATGTATCCGTTGACGCAGGCGACGCCGAAGCCGCTCCTGCCGGTTCGCGGACGTCCGGTGATCGATTATCTGATCGGCAAGCTGCTGCCGTTGCAGGTGCTGGGGCGCGTCGTCGTGGTGACCAACCACAAGTTCATCGATCAATTCAACGAGTGGGCGAGTCCCTGGTACGCGACGCTCAACCTGCAGGTGCTTGACGACGGCAGCACGTCAAACGATGACCGGCTTGGCGCGGTGGGTGATCTGGCATTTGCTGTCCGCGAGGCGTCATTGAGCGGCGATCTGTTGGTGATGGCTGCGGACAATCATTTTGACGGATCGCTGGATGGTTTTCTATCGTTCGCGCAATCTCACGGGGCAGCGGGTGGTTGGGCATCGATGGGAGTGTATGATCTTGGCGATCGGTCTGCGGCCAGCCGGTATGGTGTGGTGGAAGTGGATCGTGAGCATCGCGTCACGCGGTTTCTGGAGAAGCCGCCCGATCCGCCGTCAACGCTGATCGCGACGGGGCTGTACTATTTGCCGTCGGCGGCCGTCGAGTTGCTGCCGCGGTACCGGGCGGAGCATCCGCAGCAGGATGCTCCGGGGCATTGGATGGCGTGGCTGGTGCGCGAGCATCGGCTGTATGGGTATCGGTTGCCGGGTCGGTGGTACGATATCGGCGACTTGGAGACGTTTCAGCGGGTACAGGAAGCGCCGGTGAGCGGGTAGAAGGATTAGGAAGGCCGGTTGGTGCTGCCCATGCCGGCATGAGCTCATCCGTGGAAGATCGCGGGTGGACCACGCGGCGCGGGAACTCTCAGTATCAACCGGCTTGCTGCGTTTCATGGCATGTTGCTGAAGGCGGAATGGTTGTCCGGTGAGATAGTCGGACAAGAAGGGGGAGGATGATGGCGAAGGGTCATTCGTACTTGTTTACATCGGAGTCGGTGACGGAGGGACATCCGGATAAGGTGGCGGATCAGATCTCGGATGCGGTGCTCGATGCGATCTATGAGAAGGATCCGAACGGGCGCGTGGCGTGCGAGACGATGGTGACGACGGGCCTAGCGTTCGTCAGTGGCGAGATCACCACCAGTTGCTATGTGGAAATCCCGAAGATCGTGCGGGCAACGATCAAGGATGCCGGTTACACCGAGCCGATCTACGGGTTCGACTACCTGACCTGTGGGGTCATCACCGCGATCCAGTCGCAGTCGCCGGACATCGCGCTCGGCGTGGACAAGGGGGGCGCCGGGGATCAGGGGATGATGTTCGGCTACGCGACCAACGAGACGCCGGAGCTGATGCCGACACCGATTCTGCTGTCGCACAAGCTCTGCCTGCGTTTGGCGGAGGTGCGCAAGCGGAAGCAGCTGGGGTACCTGCGGCCCGATGGGAAGAGTCAGGTGACGGTCGAGTATCGCGATGGGCGTCCGGTGCGTATCGACACGGTCGTCGTCAGCGCGCATCACACGCCGCACGCGAAGCTCGACAGCATCCGGGGCGATATCAAACATTTGATCATCGATCCTGTCATGCCGAAAGCGCTGATGGACAAGAAGACGAAGATCTATGTGAATCCGACAGGGCGGTTTGAGGTCGGCGGCCCGCAAGCCGATACCGGTCTGACGGGGCGGAAGATTATCAGTGATACCTATGGTGGTGTCGGGCGGCATGGTGGCGGGGCGTTCTCCGGCAAGGATCCGACCAAGGTTGATCGTTCCGCGTGCTACATGACGCGCTATATCGCCAAGAATATCGTGGCGGCGAAGCTGGCGGCGCGTTGCGAGGTGCAGCTGGCGTACGCGATCGGCGTGGCCGATCCGGTGTCGGTGATGGTCGAAACGTTTGGCACGGGGAAGGTGTCGGAGGAGCAGCTGCTGAAGCTGGTCTATGATCATTTTGACATGACGCCGCGCGGGATCATCCGCGATCTGAAGCTGCAACGCCCGATCTACCGTCGGACGACCTGCTACGGGCACTTTGGCCGTCAGGAAGAAGGGTTTACGTGGGAGGAGATCGATAAGGCGGATGCGTTGCGGAGCGCGGCGAAGCTGAAGTGAGTCAAGGTATTCCGCAGGGCAGTGCAGATGAAGGGATGCGGATGATCGTCGGTTCATTCAAAAGGAAAGGTATGATCTGATGCGATATGACGTGCGTGATATCAAGTTGGCGAAGTCCGGGCAGCTGCGGATCGAGTGGGCTGGTCAGCAGATGCCGGTGGTCAGTTCGATCCGTGATGTGTTCCGGCGGCAGCAACCGCTCAAGGGGCTGCGGGTGTCGTGCTGTTTGCATGTGACATCGGAGACGGCGAATCTCGCGATTGCGTTGAAGGCGGGCGGGGCGGACGTGGCGGTCTGCGCGTCGAACCCGCTCAGCACGCAGGATGAGATCGCGGCGGCGCTGGTGAAACATCATGGGATCCCAACCTTTGCCATCAAGGGAGAGTCGTCGGATATCTACTATCGTCATATCAAGAGTTTGGCTGATCGGGAGCCGCATATCGTGATGGATGATGGCGCCGACTTGATCTCGACCATCCACCAGAAGTATCCGGCCCTGGCGGCGTCGCTATATGGAGCGACCGAGGAGACGACGACGGGTGTCGTGCGGCTGCGCAGCTTGCAGCGTCAGGGGCTGCTGCAGTTCCCGGTGATCGCTGTCAACGATGCGCAGACGAAGTCGTTGTTTGACAATCGCTACGGCACGGGGCAGTCGACCATCGATGGGATTCTGCGGGCGACCAACCTGTTGCTGGCTGGTCGCTATGTGGTGGTGGCGGGTTACGGTTGGTGCGGCAAGGGAGTGGCGCGGCGCGCGCAAGGCATGGGAGCCAAGGTGATTGTCACCGAGGTGGATCCGATCCGGGCGCTCGAGGCTGCGATGGATGGTTTCGAGGTGATGCCGATGGATCAGGCGTGCCGGCTCGGCGATCTCTTCGTGACGGTGACGGGCAACACGAGCGTCATACGGGCGGAGCATTTCCGCAAGATGAAGGATGGTGCGATCGTCTCCAACGCCGGACACTTCAACGTGGAGCTGGATCTGGAAGCGTTGGCGAAGATGGGTACGTTGCGCCGTGGCGTGCGTCCATCGGTGGATGAGTATCGGTTGTCGGGTAGTCGTCGGGTGTACGTGTTGGCGGAGGGGCGCTTGGTGAATCTTGGGGCTGCCGAAGGGCATCCGGCTGCCGTGATGGATATGAGCTTTGCCGATCAGGCGTTGGCGGCAGAATATATGGCGGGCAACCACCAGGAGTTACGCCATGAGGTCTATGTGGTGCCGGTGGAGATCGATCGGAAGGTGGCGCAGCTCAAGCTCCGCTCGATGGGGTTGACGATCGACCGGCTGACGCCACACCAGGAGAAATATCTCTCCAGTTGGGAGATCGGGACGTAACGAACGGCGGACACAAGACGCAAGACACAAGCTAGGAAGTGGGCTGCTGCTAAACGCGGCAGCTCATTTTCATTTCAGTTGGCGTTGTCACGGAGGGAGGATTCTATGGAGAACGGATCGTGGTTCTCGGTCGTCACCGTTGTGTCAACGGCGATGACTGCTCTTGCCACAGTGATGATTTGGGTGTATGCGCGCAAGAGTCATCAATTGGCTCAAGCGCTCAAACAGACAGAGGAGGCGAGAGCTCGTAGAGATGATGAGTTTCGCGAGCAGCTCAGTGATTTATATCAGGCAATTGTTATTGCTACTGTTCTTAGCGGTCCTAGCTCGTTCGGTCAGTTTCACAATTCTGTTGAGGTGTTCAATCAGCAGTACACAGGGAAGACACCTATCTTTCGGAAGTAGGATTGAAGTAGGTTTTTTGGTCGTTCCGATCTTACTTGTGGCTTGAGTCTTGTAGCTTGCAGCTGGTGTTGGTCAGCGGACGCGCCAGAGGAGGGCGATGCCGAGGGTGCTGAAGAGGAGATTGGCGCCCCACGCGGCTGCAAGCGGTGGCAGGAAGCCGCCCTTGCCGAGCGCGAGAATCACCGCCTGCAGACCATAGTATACGAAGCCGATCAGCAGGCTGATGCCCAATCCCAGCAGCGCGCCGCTGCGGCTCATGCGCAGCGCGAACGGCATACCCAGGAGCATGACAACGATGCTGCTGGCGGATTGCGCGATGCGATAGTGGAGCTCGACGAGCAGCCGCCCAATGAGTGCTGAGCCGGCTCCTCGTAGGTTGCCGATGTACTGCCGAAGGTCGGCGATCCGCATGTACTCGATCCTCGATTGACCCTGCACGATGTCATCAGGGCTTTGTCCCAGATCGACCTTCAACTCCTTCATATGTATCGGCTGGCCGATGATCTGCCCCCACGGGTCAAGGCGATGCTGTGTGCAGATGGTGAAGAGCCATGCGTTGTTCGCCCAGCGTCCCTGCCTGGCCACCAGCTTCGTCAGCGGCTTCTGCTCCGTGTCATGCTCCAGAATGGTCACGTCCTGCAGCTGCTCGGCACCGACGTCGAAGGCGCTGGCGTAGCAGAGGCGATTGCCGGTGCCGTAGAACGTCACGTTGGCCATGATGGGGGAGCGACGACCCGATTCCCTGGGAGGTTCCAGCCGTTCCTGCTTGATCGTTTCGGTGACCCAGAGCGCGTCCGGGACGATCCGGTCGTTGACGTAGAAGCTGACGGCGCTGGTGATGGTGCCGACGATGAGGAGCGGGACGGTGATGCGGGCGAGACTCATGCCGCTGGAGCGCATCGCGGTGATTTCGTTATGGTGGCTGAGCGTGCTGAGTGAGTAGATGGTGCCGAGCAGAATGGCAAACGGGACGACTTGGACGAAGATTTGTGGAAACGAAGCGCCATAGTACTGCATCAGAATGGAGAAGCTCACTTTGCTGCGGATGATCTCATCGAGGTGGCCGAAGAGGTCGACGACGACGTAGAGCATGCTGAAGGCGGTCAGACACCAGAGGAATGGACCGAGAAACGCGCCCACGAGATATCGTTCGAGCACTTTCATTGCGTTGCCACCTTGTGCAATAGGATCAAGCCGATCGTCAGCAGCAATACGTTCGGGAACCACATGCCGAGCATCGGCGGGCAGAGTTGGCGCAGCGCCAGGGCATCGCCCACCGCCATCAGGATATAGTAGCCGATGATGACGATCAAGCTGACGCCGAAGCCGATGGCTCGCTCGCCGCGTCGGGTGATGACTGCCAGCGGGAATGCCAGCAAGACGAAGGCCAGACTTGAGAAGGAGAGGGAGAATTTCTTGTGCAGCTCGGTGCGCAGCGGCGTCGGGTCAACGCCCTGCTCCGTCATGCGCTGGATTTCCTGGCGCAACTCGTCGATCGTCATATCTTTCGGCTTCTTCTCGATCGTCTCCGACAGATCCCGTTTGTAGCGCATGGTGACGATATACTCCCGAAAGTTCAACTTGTAGAACGTGGTGGGATCTCGGAGATCCGGCTCATCGCTGGTGCCGTCGTACAGCGTCAGACGAAGTGTTTGATCCGGCGGCGAGAAGGCGAAGGTGCCGCGTTCGGCGATGATGGTGCGCGTCGGCTTGCCCTCTTGCGGCTGGTAGATCCGGACGTTGAGCAGCTCTTCGCCCTCGATGCCGTAGATGAAGAGGACATAGCCCTCGAAATCCTTGATGAAGGTGCCGGGTTCGAGATAGGCGGTGGGGCGTTTGACGCCGATCTCTTTGAGCAGCCGCCGCGAGGCGAAGCGTGCTTCCGGCATCCAACGGTCGTGGATCCAGAGGCAGAGGATGCTGAAGATGAGGCCGAGGACTGCCATCGGCACGCCGATACGGTAGAGGGTGATGCCGGTGGCGCGCATGGCGGTGATCTCGTTGTCCGCGGCCAGTCGGCCAAACGCCAGCAGCGTGCCGGTGAGGACTGACATGGGGATGGCGTAGCTCAGCAGGTAGGGGAGAAGGTTCAGAAAGAGCTGGGCGACGTACGACGGGTGGACGCCTTTGTTGATGAGGAGGTCGGCCAGCTTTACTAGGTTGCCGACCAGCAGCACGAACGTGAAGACCGACAGCATGATCACGAACTGGTGGAAGAATTCCTTGAGGACGTAGGTGCGGAGCAGGCGCATCGCTAACTGCTTGGGACAGAGGACAGAGGACAGAGGATAGAGGATAGAAACGTATAGGATTCGAGTCTCGAGTCTCGAGTCTCGAGTCTCGAAATGTCCCTCGTCCCTCGTCCCTCGTCCCCGATCTTACCCATGGGCGAGGACGAACCCGATGACGTGCCGCGCGCCGCCGTCCAGCAACGCGCGGCCGCAGGCTTCGAGCGTGGCGCCGGTTGTTGCAACATCGTCAACAAGCAGGATGGCGCGGTCGGTGATGGCGCGTGGCTGCGTGATAGTGAACGCGTTCCGAACGCCGGACAGACGCTCGCGCCGCCTCTGCAGACTCTGCGGTGCCGTATGATGGGTGCGGGCGACGGGGTGAACGACCGGGCGTGCGAGTCGTTGACCAAGGATGCGCGCCAGTCGCTCGGATTGGTTGAAGCCGCGTTCCCGCAGCCGCACAGGGTGCAGCGGCACTGCGACGATTACATCGATCGCATCGGCCAGTTGGTGCTGTTGGGCAAAGTGTGCCATGAGCCCGCCGAGGTCATTGAGCATTTGGATCCTGCCGTTGAATTTCGCCAGATGAATACAGTGCTGCACTGTATCATCATAGGGATACGCAGCCCAGACGCGTTCGACGGCTCGGTGCTGTGTGTTGCAAGAAGGGCAGAGGGCGACGGGGTGCGAGGGGCCGGTTGCTGCAATGCCCGGTATGGGACGGCCGCACCTCTGGCAGAACGGCGGTTGGTGTGGATGCAGGCGGTGCCTACACGTGTCGCAGAGGGTCGCGAAGGCGCCGTCGAGATCCAAAGGGGTGCTGCATAGCAGACAATGTGCCGGATACAGCAGGTTTAGCAGAGCACGCCACACGAACGCATGATAACAGAAAGGCCTTGGCTTGCAAAGGGTTTGGGCTTTCGCTATACTGTCGCTCATGCTGGAGTGGCTCGTCAAAAATGACATCCGGCTGTTCCAGTTCGTCAACCATCAGCTGGCCAATCCTATCTGTGATCTGGTGATGCCGCTCGTCACGTTACTCGGGGATCGTTACGTCGCCACCACCACCGGCGTTCTCACCGCTTGTCTTGGCCGTCATAAAACGCGCAGAACGGGTGTCTTGATGGTGGTGGCGCTGGTGCTCGGGTTGTTGCTGGCGGTGGCGATCAAGCGGTTGATCGGTCGTCCCCGTCCCATGGCGCGGTTGATGGGGGTGCATCTGGTGGGGGAGATCCCGCCGTTCGAGTCGTTTCCCTCGGCGCACGCGGCGGTGGCGTTTGCCATGGCGGGGATTCTCGTGTTGCGGCATCCGCACGTTGCGTGGTGGGCGATCCCGCTGGCAAGTCTTGTCGGCTTCTCGCGCATCTACATGGGGCTGCACTATCCCAGCGATGTGGTGGCCGGTGCTATGGTGGGGGTGGCGGTGGCGGTGATTGTGATAGGTTGGGTCGAGCACCGGAATCCGTTGCGGTCGATGGCATCGAAGCGGTAGCGTCAGCATGGTGGGGATGGGGCGGTTGCGGGGTAGGGTGTGGTGTTGGCTGGTGATGGCGCTGATGGTCAGTGGTTGCGCGACCGAGTACAATCTGGCGACGGGTCGCGAGGAAGCGATCTACATCACCGACGAGCGCGAAGTTCAGATGGGTCGCAATATCTCGGAGGCACTGGAAGAGAAGATGGAGTTGTCGGACGATCCGTTGCTGGAGGGCCGTGTGGATCGGATCGGTCAGCGGTTGGCAGCGGTGTCCGATCGTAAGGATATTCCCTACCGGTTCCGCGTATTGGCGGAGGATGAGGTGAACGCCGTCGCGTTGCCCGGCGGATTCATCTACGTGTATCAGGGATTGGTGGAGAAGGCGGAGAACGATGACGAGCTGGCCGGCGTGTTGGCGCATGAGATCGGTCATGTGGCGGCGAAGCATGTGGCCAAGCGGTTGCAAGGTTCGCTCGGCTATACAGTGTTGAAGGTGCTGATGTTGGCGGGGCGTGCTGATGCACGTTTGCATCAAGGGGCTGATCTGGCGTACAGTCAGCTGCTGCTGGCGTATTCGCGCGAGGATGAGTTAGAGGCGGATCGGTTGGCAGTGAAGTATATGAAGGCGGTGGGGTATGATCCTGACGCGATGATTCACTTTCTGGAGACGTTGCGGGAGGTGGATCGGGAGGGACCGTTGCGTCCGAAGCATTACAGTCGGACGCACCCCTATACCGGCGACCGGATCCGGACGGTGCGTCAGGAAATCCATGGGAATATCGAGTTTGATGACTATCTTAACACATCGGGCGGCGATGCTTTCTGAACCGTCGCCATCGCGCTCCAGCATGGCATCGGCATTGCAGGCGTATCTGTTGTCGGGATTAGTGGTCTTGCTTCCGATTGCGGTGACGTGTTGGCTGTTGGTAGTGGTCTTTCAATTCGCCGATGGTTTGTTGGGCCGGTATTTGACGCAGCTGCTCGGCTATCGGATTCCCGGCATCGGCTTGTTGCTAACCGTTTGTTTGATTTTACTGACCGGCGTCTTCGCCAGACACTTTCTGGGTCGCCGGATGTTTCTGGCAGTTGAGCAGTGGTTTATTCGCCTACCGCTGATTCGGCAGATATATCCTCCTGCCAAGCAGATGGCGGGCATGCTCTTCGGCAAAGAGCGGCCTTCGGCTTTTTCGCGCGTCGTGCTGGTGCAGTATCCGACCCAAGGAGTGCACGCCGTTGGCTTCGTTACCAACGAATCTGTGCCGGAAGTCGACAAGTTGTTCGGCAAGTCGATGATTGCGGTGCTCATCCCCACGACTCCCACACCGTTGAGCGGGTTCTTCGTCTATGTACCGCGCGACGCAGTGGTGCCGCTCGATGTCACCATGGAGGAAGGGTTGAAGCTGGTGGTGTCCGGCGGTGTTATTAATCCATTGCTAGGGCGTCCGTCCAGCCTAGCGTAGCACCTATCCTTTGCCCTGAGGGGGTCAAGCGCGCCATCTGGTTTCTCCCTCATTGCACGCATCGTACGCTGCCGCCCCTTGCTTCACGTGCAATGATCGTGATCGTTGTCTCATGATTGCCTCGTGACGGAGACTCGTTGGTTAACCAGCTTGACCCGGCGGTTTATCGAAGGGTAGGATAAGGGCATGTCTCGTCGGACAGTTCGCACATCGCTGGATGCGATTTATCTCAACAATGCCGCCACGTCGTTTCCGAAGCCATCAGCTGTGGCGAAGGCGGTGTATGAGGCCTTGACGGTCTGCGTGGGTGATCCGGGGCGTGGTTCGGGACGCGGAGTATCGAAAGCTCGTCGCGTCGTTATGGGGGCGCGCGGCGCGGTGGCGCGCCTCTTCGGCATTGCCGACCCGTCACGAGTCATCTTCACCAAGAACGGCACCGAAGCGCTCAATATCGCGATCAAAGGGTTGGTTGGACCCGGGCACCACATCGTCACGACGGCGTTGGAGCACAATTCGGTCAACCGACCGCTGGCGCATCTGGAACGACGCGGCGTGGAGGTGACGCGAGTGGAGCCGTTGCCGTCGGGTGTCGTGGATCCATCAGAGATTGATTGTTCGGTGCGGCCCAACACTCGTCTCATCGTGGTCATTCATGTCTCAAACGTGTTCGGCGCGGCGAATCCGATTGCGGAGATCGGCGCTGTTGCCCGGAAGCATGGGGTGCCGTTTCTGGTGGACGCCGCTCAGTCCGCCGGTCATCTGCCGATTGATGTCGGGCGTGACCGTATCGATCTCCTCGCTTGCCCTGGGCATAAAGGGTTGTTAGGGCCGCAGGGGACTGGTGTACTGTACGTGCGACCAGGACTTGAATTGGCAACGCTGACAGAGGGAGGTACGGGAACGCAGTCGGAAGTGGAGCTGCAGCCGGAGGAGCTACCGAATCGATTTGAGGCGGGGTCGCTCAATCTTCCCGGTGTGGCTGGTCTTGGTGCCGGTGTTCGGTTCTTGCTCGATCAGGGATGGGGGCGGATCCAGCGCAAGGAGAAGTTGCTGCTTCAGTTGTTGGTGGATGGGTTGCGTCGTCGTCCTGGCGTCGAGTTGCACGGGAATGCGGCGATGCAGCGGGCCGTGCCAATCATTTCTTTCAATCTAGAAGGTCGTGATCCTGCGCAGGTCGCTGCCGCGCTCGATCGACACGGTATCTTTGTACGGTCAGGGCTCCACTGCAATCCAGGAGCGCATCGGCTCCTCGGGACGTTTCCGTTTGGTTCCGTTCGTTTGAGCGCAACGTGCTTGACGGATGAGGCGGCTGTCGAGCGTGCGCTGGTTGTGATCAGGCAATTGGCGCGACGCCGTGCTGTTGCCACAGCGTCCTCGCGTTGATCTTCCCAAAAAGAATGGCCCCGGCTCTGGAACACTCCAAAGCCGGGGCGCAGTGACTGGATCAGCGATCCAGGGTGTTACTTGGCAACGACGTTCGCTGCCTGCTTTCCCTTCGGGCCTTCAGTGATCTCAAACTCCACTTCCTGGCCCTCGCGGAGGGTCCGGAAACCGGAACCCTGGATTGCGGAAAAGTGAACAAATACGTCACTGCCGCCTTCCACCGTGATGAAGCCGTAGCCCTTCTGGTCGTTAAACCACTTGACTGTACCACGTGCCATTTCTGAATCAACTCCTTTCCGTTGCTCCTGCGGTTCCTGCTATTGCAACAAAAAAACCGTGAGAGTTTGAGTACGTCCCCTCACGGCTTCGGATTTCCCACATCCCAAGAACCACAGGTCACTCGTACTGTACTCCGTGTAAAAAGATACCATAGCGACAGTCGCTGTCAACAGGTTTTTTTGCCGATGTGGCATCGGTTACCAGAAGCTGCTGCAATAGATGATGTTATGCGCAGAGCCGCTCAAGCTCTTCCAGATGTTCCTGTTCGTCTTTGAGGATGCCCTCGATCGTTTCGTAGAGGAGAGTGCCTTCATCGTGTGGAACAGCTTTCAGGATGGCGCGGTACATCTCGATGGCGCTCTGTTCTTCTTTGATGTTGACCTTAAGGATTTGGGGTAGAGTGGTGGCTGGGATGAGGTCACGCACGGCGACCGTCATCGTGGGGGTTCCGCCGAGTCCGATGATTCGCTGTCGGAGTTGATCGGCGTGCTCGCGTTCATCGGTGGCAATTTCCTTGAGTCGGGTGGCGATCTGCTCGGCGGACGGTCCCGTCACCACTGCAGCGTGCGTGCTGTAACGGATGATGCAGGCGTGCTCCTGCGCCAACGCGTTGTTCAGTGCGGCAATCATCCCTTTTGTGTCAGCCATGGCTAGGTCTCCTGTGTATTGCGTTATCACCCAATCAGGCGTCGTAGCTCTTCCGTATGCTCTTGCTCGTCCTCGACAATACCTTCGATTTCTTCGTACAGAATGGTGCCTTCTTCGTGCGGCAGCGTCTTGAGCAGCCGTTTGTATTGGGTAACGGCGTCTTCTTCATCCTTGAGGTTGATGGCGAGGATGCGGTTGATTGCCTGTGCTGGGATCAGGTCGGATTCGGCAACCTTCATGGTCGGTTGGCCACCCAGCGCGGTAATCCGGTCTCGCAGTTTGTCGGCATGTGCCGCCTCGTCATCGGCAATCTCTTTCAAGCGCGCCATTACCGGCTCGGCATAGAGGCCGGTGACGAGCGAAGCGTGGGTACGGTAGCGGATCTCCGAGGCCAGTTCTTTGGACAACAGTTCGTTAAGTGTTGTGATGAGTCGCTTGGTATCCATGGTTGGCTCCTTCCTGCGATCGTGAACTCGGTTGCAGTGTAACACGGGGTACAGGAGCGAACAAGGGGGCGGGGGCGTCGTGTATAATGCCGGCGGAAGGAGGGGAAGGGTATGGGGCGGACAAGCGCGATTGTGGTGGAGCGGCCGGACGAGCGACGGTTGCAGGCGTTGGGGGTGACTGGTTGGCCGATTTGGGAGAAGGAGCCATCGGTGTTCGATTGGTGTTACGGTGAGCCGGAAACCTGTTATTTCCTGGAGGGGGAGGTGGTGGTGAAGGCGGCTGGCGTCGACACGTCGATTCGCCAGGGAGATTTGGTGACGTTCCCGCAAGGGTTGCGTTGTACGTGGCATGTACGGAAGACGGTACACAAACGCTATCGTGTCGGAGTTGGCAGGTGATCCCTCGGATGAGTCGTAGTGTGTTCTTCGTGGTATCCAAGACGATGAATTGGCTGGTGTATCCACTGTCGCTGTTGCTGATGGCGTTGCTCGTGGTCACCGTGGCGTATCGCCGGCGGTGGGCGAGAGGGTTGCTGGCGACAGTGTTGTTGGGATATTACGTGCTGAGTATGCCGATAACCGCGCATGCAATCATGCGGTATTTCGAAGTGCCACGTCCGTCGGACGGGGCGTTGCGCGATCGCTACGACGCGATCATCGTCTTGTCCGGTCTCGTGGATCTGGAGCTGAGCCGTCCGGGCCGCGTGGAGTTTGGTACCGGCGTCGACCGGATGCTGGAGGGGATGGCGCTGGTGCGGCGGGGGGTGGGGGAGTGGTTGATCATCTCCGGTGGCAGCGGATTGCTGTTCGATCAGTCGGTCAGTGAGGCGGAGTTGTTGCGGGCGTTTGCGGTCAACTGGGGGATACCGTCGGATCGGATGCTTATCGATGGCTCGTCTCGCAATACCCATGAGAACGCGGTCAATACGGCTGTGCTGATGCGTGCGCATGGTTTGCGGCATGTGCTGTTGGTGACATCGTCGTTCCACATGCGGCGTGCGTTGGCGACGTTCCACAAGCAGGGGGTGTTTCCAGATGCGTACCCGGTTGATTTTCGAGGAAGCGATGTCGTGACGCCGATGAGTTTCGTGCCGGATGTGGATAGTTTGCATATGGTGACGGCGGTGGTGAACGAGTTGGTGGGGCTTGTGGTGTATCGGGTGCAGGGGTACATCTGAGACGGGGATGGGGCAGGGGGCGAGAGGCGCGGTGCGTGCGAGGGCTGTTTCGCTGCCACGATCGGGTCTGTTCCCGAATGGGGACTGACCCGATCGGTATGGCTGGGATAAAGCGGTATGCTTGGTCAGGGAGCGAGGGTTGTCTTGTTGCTTTGCGGTGCCTGGCACCATTTTGGGAAGGTGCCTGGCACCGCTGGTTGCTTGCGGTGAGGCGGTAAGGATGGGCAGGGGCTTCATCGGGTTGCGAGTGGTGGCGTTTGAGAGTCGGATGGCGGAGCCGATGGCGACGCTGATCGCGCGCTATGGCGGCCGACCGATCAACGCGCCGTCGCTGCGCGAGGTACCGTTGTCGGAGAATCACGAGGCGCTGGCGTTTGCTGAGCGGCTGTTGCAAGGGGCGTTCGGCGTGGTGATTCTGTTGACAGGCGTTGGGACGCGTACGCTCGTAGAGGCGGTGGCAACGCGCTATCCGCGTCAGGCGTTTCTCGACGCGCTGGCCTCGGTGACGCTGGTGGCGCGCGGGCCGAAGCCGGTGGCGGCGTTGCAGCAGCTCGGTATCCGGCAGTTAGTGGTGGTGCCGGAGCCAAACACGTGGCGTGAGGTGTTGTCGACGCTGGATCGCGAGGTGCCGGTGCGAGGCAAGCGTGTGGCGGTACAGGAATACGGCGTGCCGAACTGGGAGCTGGTGCGTGGGCTGGAGGAGCGCGGGGCGGAGGTGACGCGCGTGCCGGTGTATCGTTGGGCGTTGCCGGATGATGCGTCGCCGTTGCGGGCAGCGGTGAAGATGGTTGCCGAAGGGCAGGTCGATGTGCTGCTGTTTACCAACGCCGCGCAAGTGGAGAGTGTGTTGCGCGTGGCAGGCGAGGAGGGTATCGAGGAAGCGTTCCGGAGCGCGCTTGATGGTGCGGTCGTGGCGTCGATCGGCCCGACATGCTCCGAGGCGTTGAAGGAGCAGGGGATTGCGGTCGATCTGGAGCCGTCGCATCCGAAGATGGCGCAGCTGGTGAAGGAGACGGCGGAGCGCAGCGGTGAGTTGTTGCGCGTGAAGCGTGGCACCGGGGATGCCGCGGTGCAGGTGGGGACTGTGGATCGCGCGACGCCGCCCGGTGCGGCGAGCAGTGGGCAGCGAGATGGTGCGATGCAATCCAGCATGTTTATGAAAGCGTGTCGACGTGAGCCGACCGCGCACACACCCGTTTGGATCATGCGGCAGGCCGGTCGCTACATGCCTGAGTATCGGAAGGTGCGACGTAAGGTGAGTTTGCTACAGCTGTGCAAGACGCCGGAGCTGGCGGCAGAGGTGACGGTGACTGCTGCGACGCGGCTGGGCGTGGATGCGGCGATTATCTTTTCCGATCTGCTATTGCTGGTGGAGGCGATGGGTGTCGAAGTGGTGTTTACTAAGGAAGAGGGCCCTGCGATCCGCCAGCCGATCCGTGGCGCCGGTGACGTGGAGCGGCTCGAGCCGCGCGATCCGGAGGAGGCGCTCGGATACGTGTTGGAGGCGATCCGTCTGACGCGGTCGTCGCTGCCGGCTGGGATGCCGCTGATCGGATTCGTCGGCGCGCCGTTCACGTTGGCATCGTATCTGGTCGAGGGCGGATCGTCCCGGACATTTCAGCGAACCAAGATGATGATGTATCGTCATCCCGGCACCTGGCATGCGTTGATGGAACGATTGGCAACGGCGGCGGCTCGGTATCTCAACGCGCAGATCGCGGCCGGTGTTCAGGTTGTGCAGCTGTTCGATAGCTGGGTCGGTTGCCTGAGTCCATCCGACTACCGACGCTATGTGTTGCCGCATGTCCAGCGGTTGGTCAGTGGGGTAACGCTCGGCGTGCCGCTGATTCATTCCGGCGTCGACACCGGCTCGTTGCTGGAGCTGATGCGACAGGCCGGAGGGCAGGTGATTGGACTGGATTGGCGGGTGGAGCTCGATCAGGCGTGGGCGCGGCTGCCGGGCGTTGGCGTTCAGGGCAACCTCGATCCGCTAGTGTTGTTCGCCGAGCCGCCGGTGATCCGCGAACAGGTGAAACGGATTCTGGATCAGGCGGGTGGTCGGCCGGGGCACATTTTCAACCTTGGGCACGGTATTCTGCCGCGCACACCGGTCGAACATGCCATCGAGTTGGTGCGGGCGGTGCATGAGCTCAGCCGGCGCTCATCTCATGCCGCCGTTTGACGCCGTGCTGATCATCGCGTTTGGCGGGCCAACTTGTTTAGAGGAAGTGCCAGCGTTTGTCACCAATGTCCTCGGTGGTCGGCAGCTGCCTACCGATCGGATGGCGGAGATCGTCGAGCGCTATCGGTTGATCGGGGGGCGATCACCGCTCAACGAGATCGTGTTCCGTCAGGCGCGTGAGCTGGCTGGATGGTTGCGTGATGCTGGGCTGCCGCTGCCGGTTTATGTCGGCATGCGTGACTGGTCGCCACCGTTGACTGATACGTTGCGGCGGATGAGCGAGGAGGGCGTCCATCAAGCGATCGGCTTGATTTTGGCGCCGCACCAGGCGGAGGCGAGCTGGGGGCGGTATCAAGCGGCGGTGACTGCGGCGCAAGCGCAGATCGGTGTGTTGGCACCGCAGGTGGCGTATACGTCGGCATGGTTTGATCATCCGGCGTTCATCGAGGCGGCAGCTGATCGGCTGCGGCAGGCGATCGCGCAGATTCCGGAGGAGCGACGGGGAGCAGCGCGCGTGCTCGTCACGGCGCACAGCATTCCTGTCGCGATGGCGGAGCGAGCGCCGTATGCGCGGCAGGTGGCTCGATCAGCCGAGCTCGTGGCGAAGGCGTTGGGTGATGTCTCGTGGTCGGTCGCCTACCAGAGCCGCAGCCAGTTTGCGACGCAGCCGTGGCTCGAGCCCGATCTCTACGATGTCATTCGCGCTGAAGCGGCGCGCGGTGTGCGCGATATCGTCGTGGCACCGATCGGGTTCGTCTGCGATCATCTCGAAGTGCTGTACGATCTCGATGTGGTGGCGCAGACGATTGCCTCCGACGTCGGCGTGCATCTGGTGAGGGCGATGACGGTGGCTGACCATCCGGCGTTCATTCGGATGATGGGGGAGCTGGCGGTGGACGTGAAGCGAGGAGGATGATATGGGCGTTGTGCGGTGGTGCTTGGTGTTGGTGTTGGTGGGCGGGATGCTGTTGGGTAGCGTTCGCGTGCTCTATGCTGATGCGGGCGATCAGACGCCGGTTGGCGAGCAGATGTTTGCCAAGTTGGGGCGGGGACTGGCAAATGCCGCGACCGGCTGGATCGAAATCCCCAAGCGGATGCATGATGAGACGGCAGCAAACGGGCCTGGTGTCGGCTGGACATGGGGGCTGATCAAGGGTGTGGGATACGCGATCGCGCGGTCGGTGGCCGGCGCCTACGAGATTGTCTCCTTCCCCGTGGCGATGCCGGAAGCCTATCAACCAGTGATCGACCCACCACTCATTTTCTCAGCGGAGGAAACGCGCGCAGCATCTCCGAAGTGACACGTATCTTGTGTCGGCGATGGGTTGCTGGTCAGAGCGGTATGATGCCGATGCAGGATCGATTCGTGAGCGTTGTCGTAGTAAGGTAGGAAGCATTGCTTGTGAGAGGGGCGTTTGCACCGCACGGATCGTGGCGGTTGTATATTTACTGGTGGGCTTTGATGTCTGAGCTCTGCCGGGTGTTGGTGACGCTCAAGGATTGAGTGGCAGGCGTGATCAGCGGGGTCGCGCGTTGCTCCAGCGCTTTCAGGAATGCATCGACCACGTGCGAATCGAACTGCGAGCCGGAGCCGCGGCGCAGCTCGGCGATCGCCGCCTCCTGGCTCAGGCGTTTCCGGTAGGGGCGGTCCGTGATCATGGAGTCGTAGGAGTCAGCCACGATCACAATCCGCGCAGCCAGCGGAATCTCCTCGCCTTTGAGTCCGTAGGGATAGCCCTTGCCGTCATAGCGTTCGTGGTGATAGCGCACCAAGTCAGACACCTTCGCCAGCGACCGCACCGGTTTCAGGATCGCCTCGCCGATCGTCGGATGCTGTTGCATGATCTTGATCTCTTCGGGATCCAGCGGACTCGGTTTCAGCAGGATGTTGTCTTTGATTCCGATCTTGCCGACATCGTGGAGTACCGAGCCGTCTTTGATGACCTTCTTGGTGATATCGTCGACGCCCATCGCCTCGGCGATTTGTATTGCGTAAGCCCCCACGCGCTTCGAGTGCCCGAGACTGTACGGGTCTTTCGCCTCAACCGCCATGGCCAGCGCCATGATTGTTTCCAGATAGGTGCTCTCGATATCCTGATTCAGCCGGTAGTTCTCCACGGCAACGGCGACCTGCGAGCCGATATTGGAGAGTAACAGGAGGTCGTCCCGGACAAACGGATGTTGCTGCTCCTCCCGCGTGACGTACAGCACACCCATCGTACGTTCGTGAATCAAGAGCGGTACGCAGAGGAGTGACTTGGCGCTGTTCGATTCCTTGCTGTCGAGCGGATCGGACACACCGCTGGAGACGGCGGCCCGGCCGTTCTGTGCCACGGATCCGACGATTCCTTCGCCGACCGCGATGCGCAGATCCGGCGAAGACTGCCGATGCTGCCCGGCTACCGCCTTGACGTAGAGTTCCTTCTTCTCGCCATCGATCAGCAGGAGATTGCATGATGTGGCTTCAAGCGCGGCCGTCATGTTCTCCACAATCAATTCAAGAATGGCGTCGACGCTCTCGAACGATGCGAAAGCGGTGCCGATCCGCTGCATCAGCTTGCGAATCAGCTCCTTGGATGATTCCAGCTCTTCAATCTTGTGCTCGAGGTCTTTGGTGATGCGGTTGAATGCCTTGGCCAGCTCGCCGATTTCAGCGGCATCGTGAGCTTCTATGGTCTGGTTGAGCTGGCCTTCGGAGGCTTTCTTGGCTTGTTCGATCACGGCCAGTACGGTGCGGACGATACGATGGACGAGGATGTAGCCAGCGGTCGAGAAAACGACAATCAAGTAGAAGACGTTGCGGAGCTTGTTGGCTTCGTGATCCGGAATGTTGGGGAAGACGAAGTTCTGCATGGCTGAAAAGATCAGTAGCAGGGGGATGAACGACATGAGCACTGAGGCCAGCAGCATCTTTCTAGCAAGCCGTTCTCGCCTCAACGGAATAATGCCCGATTTGTTCTTAAGATGCTCAAATGGCTTCACTTATATCTCCGTGAATCTTTTATTATCAGGAGTTATCATGTAAACTCAAGTCACATCAAAACATATCATATTATCTATACTTTGAAAACTTAATATTAAGTGATAGTTGTCGGATCGGTATTCGTTAAGGTGAGAGCTCTGGTAGAGGATCGCTCCGTATCGTGCAACACCCGTTTGTTTGCGTGTCGTTTCAAAATGTGCGTTTATCAATTTTTACGGGTAGTATGTGTGAAGTGTCCGGACAGGAGTTGGCAGGGCATCCAATGCTGTGGTGTATAGGTATTGGCGGAGTGGCGCAAAACCAGTTGGAGTCTTGTTGGTCAGAGGGATCCTCGTGCATGGATCGTGGATGGGTTGACGGAACGCATGGCGTCAAAATCGCTTTGACAGAGTGGTATCTTGCCACCGACAATAAGGCATTCTTGCGCATAAGATAGAGAAGTCATGGTGTGTTGAGAGCGGCGGCGTGCGCGTTCAGCTATTATGATGAGTTGGAGGGATGAGACGACAATGGCAAGCGTTTCGAATAAGCGATCGGGTTGGTCGAGCAGTTTGCGGTATCGGCGGGGGCTGTTGTTGCTGGGTTGGTGCGGTATGCTGGCATCATGCGCGACGCAGGAATCGGCGAGTCGTGTCGCTACTGTAACGGCTGACGCGCTTCCGGTCGCGGCTCCTGGCGCAGTGTCGGTGATGCAGCAGGTCGACGAGCGAGTGTATCGCGGCGGACGTCCTGATGCGGCAATGTTCCGGCGTCTGCGGGAGCTGGGCGTCAAGACGATCGTGACGTTCAGCGAGGATGCTGCGGCGTTGCCGTTGGAGAAAGAGCTGGCGGTCGCTGAGGGGATGGAGGTGGTGTCGATCCCCGTCAGCGTTGATCGGGAGCCAACGGAGGAGGAGGTGTTGTTGTTCCTCGGGACGGTTCTGGCGCCCGAGCGGCAGCCGGTGTATTTGCACTGTGACAACGGGCGCGATCGGACCGGCGCTTTGGTGGCGATGTATCGCGTGGTCGTCGGTGGGTGGGAGATTCAGAAGGCATACGAGGAGGCGAAAGCGTCCGGATTCTGGCCGTACCGCGGGGACGCGGCGCTGCATCGGTTCGTTCATCAACTGAAAGATCATCCGCAGTATTTTGAGTGGGCTCGGGAGTTGGCATCGGTGCCGGTGGAGGCGGAGGGGGCGTTGTGAGTCGTCATCGGGTTGCGGTGCGGTGCATGGCGGCGGTGGTTTGTTGTGTGTTGAGCGGATGGCCGGTCGGTGAGGTGTGGGCTCGGTCGGTGAGGCACCATCTCATTCGCGCCGGGCGCGGGGTGGCGGGGATGATGGTCGCGCCGCTGGAAGGGGCGTTTGTGACCGGGCCAAAACACGTGGCGTCGGCCTATCGGTATGAAGCGCACGAGCGCGAGGAGCCGCAGGATCGCGGCACGGTGCGGGGGAAGCTGTTTGGGATCTGGCGTGCGCCCGGGGCGGAGCTGAAGGGGATTGTGGATGGTGTGGTGAATGCGGTGCGGCATGGGGGCGAGGCAGCGAAGGAATTGGCAGCGATCATCTGGAGCGATTAATGAAGACCGTAGTGCGTGAAGCGCTATTGCTGAAACACGTGAAGCGTCAAATGCTAGGGAAACGCACAGCCGTCGACATGTGCTTCACGCGTGATGCTTCTTGGGATTGTGCGTTTCACGCTTCACGAGTGACGAGGCACGGGGGTTGAGATGGGCAGACCGGCGGAGTTGGTAGAGTGGGGCGAAGCGCAGTTGCAGGAGTGTCAGCGGATCGCGCTCCGGTATTTTCAGCGTCGGTTACGGGTGGAGCGGAAAGCGGATCGCTCGCCGGTGACGGCGGCTGATCGGGCGATCGAGGAGTTGTTGCGTCGACGGATCGGTCGGGCGTTCCCGCACGATGCGATCGTGGGTGAGGAGTTCGGCGGCACGGCGCTTGCCGGTGGCAGTTATTGGACGATCGATCCGATCGACGGGACGCGCGCCTTCAGCCGTGGGTTGCCGTCCTGGGGCATGCTCCTCGGTCGCGTGGAGCGTGGGCGGGCGATCATGGGGGCGTGCAGCTATCCGGCGATCGACACGTTCATCGGGGCGGCTCATGGGGTTGGAGCGTATGAGCGCGTGGGGAGTCGGCGTCGGCGATTGCCCAGGGCGAAGGCGGTACGTGCGATCGATGAGTCGGTGATCTTCCATGGCGGGGCGCGGTGGTGGCTCACGACGCCGTACGCCCGCGGCCTTGGGCATCTCGTGCAGGATTGCTATCTGGAGCGGGCCTATGGCGATTGCTATGCCTATCTGTGGGTGTTGCGCGGGCATGCCGACGCGATGATCGAGTACGGCGTCAAAGTGTGGGATATGGCGCCGTTTGCCGCGTTTGCGGATGCCACGGGGCACGCACTCACCGATTTTCGCGGCCGCTCGTCGTTTGTCGGTCCCGACTCGCTCTTCGCGCATCCGACGCTGGTTCGAAAGATTGCCTCCTATCTCAAGCCGCATCGTTCGTGATGCGTGAGTTGTGACTGTACTTTGTGGGATGTGGTGCGTGGCAGCGATCGGAAAGGGCGACATTCGACATATGACTCTTGACCTCGATGCCGATTCAGATCCGAAGTCTGCAAGTCAAATGTCGAAAGTCGGAGGTCGCAGTTGGTTGGAATTCCTTGAGATGGTATGTGCTTTACGCATGACGCATGATCCAACACGCATGCGTGCGAGATAGGTTTGTATGGGTGAGCAAGCGTACGATGTGGCGGTGGTGGGTGCCGGAGCCGCCGGGTTGATGACGGCGATCACGGCGGCGCGCGCCGGTGCGAGGACGCTGTTGATCGACCGTCGCCAGCGGATCGGCGCGAAGATTCTAATCTCCGGCGGTACGCGCTGCAATCTCACCAATCGCACTGTATCGGTGGCCGATTACCAGTCCAGCGGTTCCCGGGCGTTCATCAAGCATGTGTTGAGCGCGTTCAATGAGCAGCAGGCGGTCTCGTTCTTCAAGTCGCTGGGCGTCCCGGTGGTGCTGGAGCCGAGCGGGAAGTACTTTCCATCGACGCATTCCGGCCGGACGGTATTAGAGGCGTTGCTGCGCGCAGCGCGGGAGGCGGGTGTGGAGCTGGTAACGGGTGTCGTGGTGGATGCGGTGCGAGTGGCGGATGGGGCGTTCGTCATCGACGGGAAGGATGACGTCACGGGAGAGCGGGGATCGTTCCGGACCGGTCGCGTGGCATTGGCAACAGGTGGATTGTCGTATCCGCAGACTGGTAGCGATGGTATCGGCTATCGGATCGCGGCGGCATTGGGGCATGCGCTCGTGGAGACGACGCCATCGCTGACGCCGCTGGTGACCGGTGACATGGATTTCCGGTCGTTGAGCGGGATCGCGCTGCCGGTGGCGATGACATTGTGGACAGGTGGTCGCCAGACGACGACCGTCAGCGGGTCGTTCCTCTTCACGCACGTCGGCTTCAGTGGTCCGGCGGCGTTGGACATCAGCCGGCATTGGTTGCGAACGCCGAAGAGTCGGCATCCGGAGTTGACCGCGTCGTTCCTGCCGGAGCAGGCGCCGGAGGGTGCGCGGGAGATGATGGCGGCGGCGCGAGCGGAGCATGCGCAGCGGACGGTAAAGCGGTGGCTGGCTGAGCGTGTGCCGGAGCGGTTGGCCGAAGTGTTGTTGGACAAAGCGTCTGTGCCACCATCGACCGTATGGGCGCAGGTGACGACAGCACAGCGCGAGGCGTTGGTACGCTGGTTGTTCTCTGCGCCGCTGTCCGTGACCGGCTCGTTGGGATATGCCAAGGCCGAAGTGACGGCGGGCGGGGTGCCGTTGGCCGGGGTGCATCATCGGACGATGGAGAGTCGTCTGGTGCCGGGGCTGTACTTCGTGGGGGAGATCCTCGATGTGGACGGGCGGATCGGCGGGTTCAACTTTCAATGGGCGTGGTCGACCGGCGTGGTAGCTGGTCGGTCGATGGCGATGGGGTGCAGATGATGCGGGTCATGTGTGGTTGTCTTTACTCGATGTATTCTCGGTTCATCGTTTTTTGAAATGAACGCGGGGCGGCAGGGGATGGTGTACTTAGCATCGGCGTCGCCAAGACGTCGGGCGTTGTTGCGGCAGCTGGGCGTGCGGTTTCGCGTGGTGTCATCCGGGCATCGTGAACGTATCGTGCGGGGGGATCGTCCGTCGCGCAATGCGATCCGCAACGCGCTGGGTAAGGCGTCGGCTGCGCGCGTAACGGCGCGTATCGGTCTGGTGCTTTCCGCCGACACGTTTATCTACTTTCGCGGTCGCGTGCTTGGCAAGCCGCGCACGTTGGCGGAGGCGCGACGGTGGCTGTCGGCATTGGCGGGGAGGAGCCACCGGGTCTATACTGGCGTGGCGATTCGCGATCTGTCGAACGGCCGCTGCTGGACGGGCTACGCGAGAACGAGCGTCGGGTGTCGTCGGTTGTCCGATGATGCGATCGAGCGGTATGTGCGGCAGACGCGGCCATTGGATAAAGCCGGCGGGTACGCGATTCAAGATGATCGCGGTCGATTGATCGCGCGCATTCAAGGATCACGGTCGAACGTCATTGGACTGCCGCTGGAGCTGGTGCGTCGCATGTTGCGCGCCCGCGGTGTGCTGTAAGATTGTTACAAGCTTCACGCTCCAAGTGGTAAGCAAAACCATCCGTCGTGTTGTTTGATCGGATCCTTAGGGTCGGAGGCGTGAGGTGTGGTTCTCAACGTGAGTCTTGCACCCTGTTTTTACTTGTGGCTTGAGGCCGGTGTTCAGGGGTTTGCGTGAGGAGGGAGCATGGAACAGACGCTGGAACAGCAGATGGGCAGTGAGTATTACGACTACCTGCTCTGTCAACCGTACCGGAGTTATCGGATGTTCGGGAAGACGTACTATGAGGATGTCTGCGTGTTGCTCGAGAAGCAGCGTCACAAGTTGCTGTTCCGTTTGCAAAAGCGGTGGTTTGGCGTGACCAAGGCGATGGAGACGCAGGGGGACAAGCAGCCGCGCTGGATCATCGTCGCGCACTACAACATCAACCGCGAATACCTGCGGCGGCTGTATCGGGTACTGCGGGCGGTGGCGCAGTCGCCTGAGGACCGCGTGCAGGGGGCGCCGGAGTTGAAGACGTGGATGCAGGAGATTCGCCGGCTGATCGTGGATACGGGTGATCTTCCGGAGACCGGTGAGGCGGAGGGGGCGTCAGCAACGGGCGCGCTCGATGAGTCGGCTCGGTCGACGCTGGAGCAGGCGGGGTCGCAGATGTCGGATCGGGTGTTGGATGAGCTGGAGCATCAGGCGGTAGCGGAGGCGCGGCGCAAGGAAGAGTCGCTGCGGCAGGGGAAGTGTTTCCACTGTGAGCGGTCAATTCAGCCGGATTATTTCCTCTGCCCGTACTGCGGGCATCGTCTGCGGTGGGAGGAGCGGCGCGCCGCCGGGCGTGCCGAGGCGTCGTCGTGAGGTCCGGTGTCCCGGTGTCGCTGAGGCGCTCGTTATTTTCCTCGTTGGTTTCGAGGTAGCTTGCTGAGTTGTTGGCGATGCGTTATTTGACGTTGACGGCTTGCGGTTCTGGTTCTCGCCTGGTTGTGGAGTGGAGCGGTTGTATGGACGGCTTGACGCTGATCACGATGGTGCGGCCGAATGGTTGCACGTCTGGCTCAAAGCGGTCGCGGTGCTGCAGGATGGCTGGCGTCAGGTAGCGGGCGGTCTCGTCGGATGTCTCGTGGATGATGTGGGTGACATGGTAACGCTCGATGAGCGCGATGGTGTCGTCCGGGTTCGGCAAGAGCGGATAGCCGACGGCACGCCGGTCGGTGATGAGTGCTGTGACGGTTGGCTTGCGTGACATGATGACAACCTCTGGTGGTGTGTGAGCGGCGATCCAGTCGTGGGCATCCAACCATTCTCTGACCGCGAGGTTGTAGTGATGCCCGGCTGCATTCGCCGCGAAGCTGCGCCCGATGGTGGCGAGATTGACCGCGAGCGTAAGGGCGACGATAGCTCCGAGGAGTCGGTGATGCAGCAGCGGTGGTGCTAGCCGTTTGACCGTTGCATCAACACCTACCACGAAATACCCACAGAGCCATGGCAGGATGGGCACGAGAAATCGGGGCTCCTGAAACGGCCAGTACCAGAGGAGCAGCCCGTAGCCGATCAGATACCACTCGGCGACCGTGCGCGACGTCGTGAGTCTTCGCAGGAAACCGTAGGCAGTCAGACCGACCGGCACCATCGCAACGCCGTAGACCCACGGTGTCGGCACCATCCGTATCGGATCAACGAGCGTCTCCGCGGCCACTTTGAGATAGTAGCGGAGATTGTCTGCCAGCCGCTCTACCATCGCCGTGCTGTCAACCAGCCCTAGCTCCGGCTGATAGGGATTGCGCAGCCACAGGAGCTTCCAGTAATCCAAGGATTCTGGTGCACCGAGTGTCGCGAGATGGCAGCGCATGTGCCACGCGCCAACGATGCCACCAGTGATCAGTAATAGTGTCGCTGCTCGTCCGGCGGCTAGGCGCCATCGGTCTTCACGCCATGCCCCAAGTAACAGCCAGCTGCTCACGACTGCGACCAGCGCTAGACCGGCGGTACGCGTGAGGTAGGCGGCGGCCAGCAGGAGTGCCGTGGCAACACCCGTGGTTGTCCAGGCGCGTGATTGCTGCTGGTATCGCTCAGCGAGCATGATGGCGCCGAGCGACCATCCAAGAAACGGGATCTCGGTCAGGATGCGGTTGGCGAATACGACCCACAGGGGCGCGGTGCCGAAGAGCGCCAGGCTCCATGCGAGCTGTTCGTCGGTGAGTTGGCGGCGTGCCCAGATGATCCAGAGTCCGAGGCAGGCGATCGCCCATGCGACGACCAGGAGATGTATGGGGAAGTAGGTGTGGAGGCCCCATCGGTTGACGATCGGCGCCAGCATCATAGGGAAGAGTGGCGGAAAATAGGTTTCCGGCGGAGCGCCCGGCTCGTTGATCGTTCGGTAACTCTGATCGGTGGCGATTGACTGTGCGAGGAAGATGTATTGGGCGTTGTCGCCGTCGATGCTGCCGAGCTCACGGTTCAGCGTGGTGATGACGAGCGCGCTGCAGGCGACGAAGATGATGAAGATCGCGCGTGGCAGGGGGCTGGTGTGATAGACGTTGAGATCACTCATCCTGGTACGCTGCGAGCGGGTTCAATCGTTGTCTACGGAGATGGGGCGTTATCGCCCCGCATCGACATGCGGTGGTAGACCGGGCATTGGTCGAAGTTGGCGTTGGAGCAGAACGTGACCAACGTGCGTCGCACATCGTCGATCGTTTCCTGGCTGCGGTCAGTATCGCATTCACGGACATAATCCACGAAATAGGGACACTGATTGGCGACCACCAGAGGATGGGCGGTGCGGATCTCGTTCAGGAACGAGCGGGAGAAGAGTCCTTCGTGGTACATGCATATTGCGGAGATCGGGGCGCCTGCCAGTTGCTGACTGGCATCACGTTCGTATTGTGCGAGCGCTTTCTGGGCGTTCGGCCGGACGGAGGAAGCGACGACACCGACGACCGACAGACCTCGGTACCCGTCTGCTTGCATGTCCTGCAGCTGCTCGGTATAGAACGCGATCGGATCGGCCGGATTGAAGCCGCCATCTCTGAAGTGCGTTTCCCAGATCGGATGAAAGGTAAGCCGGTGTCGTTTGAGCGCCGGTTGGAGATCAAAGCTCAGGCTCTCCATGGCGTTGATGATCTCGTTCTCGGTGATGTCGTCCATCAGGTAGAGACACCGCTCATTGCGGCGGAGCGCTTCTCGCAGATAGGGGATCGCAATAGAGAGTTGATGGTAGGTGTCCCGGTAGAAGGAGCAAGCGTGGTCCTGCGGACCGATCTGTCTGGACAGCTTCATCTGATGCTCCTAAGTCCTGACACACAAACATCATAATTACCTTCATCAACAAGTGTAGCGTGTCCGAACAACTTGTCAATCTTTTGAGCCCTCGAAAACGAAAAAAACTTGCGGAGCGTGAAGTGCAAAGTTCGTACCCACGTGATCGAGTGCTTGGATGCCCGAATGTTCGCCCCCACCACAGCGTTTGAGTGGGGTGGCACTTGGGCACGCAGACACTCGAGCACGTATTTGATGCTCACGTTTCACGAGATCCGCTTCGCGCTCAATGGATTTGCTATAATCTGAGCCCAACATGCACTTACAAGTGGTGTTCGATCAGTGGATCGCGCAGTACGGAGAGATGGGGTTGCTCGTGGCGATGTTTCTGGAGTCGAGCATCATCCCGGTTCCTTCGGAGGCGGTGGTCGCGGCAGCGGGGTATTTTGGCGTCCCCCTCGCCGCGATTATCGTTTATGGGGCAATTGGCTCGACTGCCGGAGCTGGTGTCGGCTATGCGCTGGGGCGGCATGCGGCGCGACCGCTGCTGGCGAGATACGGGCGGTGGATCGGGCTGACGCCGAAGCGATTTGCGCGCGCGGAGGCATTTGCCAGGCGGAGCGGCTTGTGGGGCGTGCTGTTAGGTCGTTTGCTGCCGATCGTGCCGTTCAAAGTCTTTTCGATCGCGTCGGGGGCGGTATCGCTGCCGGTGTGGGGATTTATGGCGATGACATTTGTCGGTGTGATTCCGCGGCTGGCGCTCTTGGCGTGGCTGGGGGAGCGGCTGCGGCATGCGACGATGGTAGCGGTGGTTGTGGTCGTGGCATTGGCGGTGGTGTATGGTGTCTGGCATGTGCTGCAGCGTCGGAAGCGCGCGAATGCGGAAGATGGAATGCGGAATGTGGAATGAACACTTGGGAGCAGACTGCTGCGTTGCCGCACGGTGCCAGGCACCTTTTGTTGGTGTCCGGCACTTTTAGAAGGTGCCTGGCACCGATGATTGCTTGGGAGGGGGCGGTAAGGATGGACAGGGGATACGTTGCTGAGCCGGATTGGAGGATGTGTGTGAAGCGCATCGCATGGAATCGATTGCGACGACAGGTTGTTGGGGGTGGGGTACTGCTTATGATGCTAGTGGTTGGCTGCGGTGATCGGCAAGAGTCGGTCATCAAGATCGGTTTCGTGGCGCCGCTGTCCGGCGATCAGGCGGTGCATGGAGCAGGGATGTTGCGCGGAGCGGAGTTGGCGTTGGAAAAAGCGTTGGCGTCTGGGTTTTCGGTCTACGGCTACCGGATTGAGCTGATGCCACTCGACGACCAGCGCAATCCAACGCAGGCGGTCGCCGCTGCCAAGAAGCTGGTGGCTGACCCGGCTGTCGTGGCGGTCATCGGCCATTTGAACTCCAGTTGCACCAAGCCGGCCTCGGCGATTTATCACGAGGGGCGTGTGCTGCAAATCTCGCCGGTTTCGTCAAATCCGGAGATCTCCCGCCAGGGGTTCGACACGTTTTACCGTCCATGTCCGACCGATGATCTGCAGGGGCCTGTGGCGGCGCGATTCGCGTTCGAACAGTTGGCGGCGCGTCGCGTCTATGTGCTGGACGATATGACGACGTACGGGCGCGGGCTGGCGGAGGAGTTCTTGAAGAAGGCGCGGGCGCTCGGGATGGAGGTGTTGGGGCATGAGGGGATCACGCAGGGCGACAAGGATTTCACGCCGCTCCTGACGAAGATTCGAGCTACCAACCCGGACCTGATCTTCTACGCCGGCATGTTTCCGGAGGCAGCGCTCTTGATCAAGCAGCGGCACGATCTCGGGATCGGCGGGGTGTTTATGGGGGGCGACGGGCTCTACGACGCGGCGCTCATCGAGCTGGCAACGCCACAGGCGGCGGAAGGCGTGTATGTGACGACGATCGGAACCGATCCGCGCACGTTGCCGACGGCGCAGGCGTTCATCCGCGACTACGAGGCGCGGTACGGACCGATCGGGGCGTACTCGGCATATACCTATGAGGCGATGAATATTGTGCTCTGGGCGGTCGGAACAGCTGGTGCGAAGGATCGCGAGGCCGTGCTGGCGGCCATGAAGCAGCTCAAGGACTTCCCCGGTCTCTTCGGGCCGATGAATTTCGACGAGAAGGGAGATTCGCTCATCCGGCAGATTGGAATCTTCACCGTCCACGATGGCAAGTTCCAGTTTCTCGGTACCGGCGAGCCGGAATGACACACGTCGTGCGTGAAGCGTATTTCGTGAAGCGTCCAAAACCCCGTGAAGCGTGGTGCGTATCGCGTGAAGCGTTACACCTGAAAGCCGATGCTCACGAAGCAACTGTCTACACGAAAGACACTTCACGAGGTGCGCTTCACGGATTGTGCACTTCACGCTTCACGATCGACGAACGACGGAAGTTGCGGTGAGCTGGCAGGCAACTTTTCTCCAGCAGCTGATCAACGGCTTGACGATCGGCTCGGTCTATGCGCTGATCGCCCTCGGGTACACCATGGTCTATGGGATTGTGCAGCTCATCAATTTCGCTCACGGCGAGGTCTTCATGGTCGGGGCGTACATTGGATTGATGGTGTTGTCGGTGGCCGGAGGGCCGGCGGCGGTGGCAGGGGGGATGCCGTGGCTCTGGTTGGCGGCGGCGCTGCTGGCGGCCATGATCGGTTGCGGGCTGCTCGGCCTCGGCATCGAGCGGGTGGCATATCGGCCGTTGCGTCGCGCGCCGAAGCTGGCCGTCCTAATCACTGCGATCGGCGTCTCGTTCTTCCTGCAGAATGCGGTTATGTTGCTCTGCGGCGCGCAGGACCGGTACGTGCCATCGCCCGTGCCCGTGGTGCGATGGACGATCGGCGGCGTCACGCTAACGTTGATGCAGGTGGTGATGTTGGCCGTGGCAGTGATGATGATGTTGGTGCTGCATCGCTTCGTGCACGGCACGCGGCTCGGCGCGGCGATGCGGGCGACGGCGCAAGATCCGAAGGCGGCGTTGCTCGTCGGCATTCGTGTCGATGGGATGATCGCGCTGGCGTTTGTCGTTGGGTCGTCGCTCGCGGCGTTCGGCGGCGTGCTGTTCGCGCTCTACTACGGCACGATCAGCTTTCACGATGGCTACATGGTGGGGCTCAAGGCATTTACAGCGGCGGTCCTCGGCGGGATCGGAAATATTCCAGGAGCGATGATCGGCGGTGTGTTGCTTGGTCTGATCGAGGGATTGGGCGCCGGGTATCTCTCCGCGCAATGGAAGAATGTCTACGCGTTTGCCGTGTTGGTCGTGATTCTCTTGCTGCGCCCGCGGGGATTGCTTGGCGAGCGGGTGGCGGAGCGGGTGTGAGAAGAGCGGTCGTGAGCCGGCGGACGTGGTGAGTCGGGCGTGATCTGTTGCGACGGCGGGGTCTGGCACCGTTGGCGTACTGGTGGTGTTTCGCGTGAGGTGTCTGACCCCGTGTTGGTGGATTGGGCTGAAGAGGTAAACATGGGCAGGGGATTCGTTGCATGAACTCAGCGGGTAGGTTGTGGTGAATCGGAAGAACGCTGTGGCTGCGGCGGTGCTGGTAGCGCTGCTGCTCCCGTTGATCGATCGGAACGCGTATCACGTGGATGTGTTGGTCACGGCGGGGATCTACGCGATCTTGGCGCTGGGGCTGAATGTGATCGTGGGCTATGCCGGATTGTTGCA
>Ga0247727_10003745_pt1 | contig 33219 bp, 28 predicted proteins | sample WisWelCaveWW1625_FD_202498 | JGI IMG/M metagenome (GOLD analysis project Ga0247727, IMG submission 202498) | Biofilm microbial communities from Wishing Well Cave, Virginia, United States - WW16-25 | ecosystem: Environmental > Aquatic > Deep subsurface > Groundwater > Cave microbial mat | place...
CTGGCCGAGATGGTTGAGGAGCCGTTACGGCTTTTGGATTAAGGCTATGGCCTCCAGACATTTGATTCGCACCGCAGGGCAGGCAGACTTCCAAGTTCCCGGCGCCTTTGCCAAGTTAAGCAGAGGCTTCCGCCGTTGGTCAATCGTCAACGGCGAGACCGGCTCCGTCCATCAAGAGTTCAACCTGTGTGAGCTTGAACCGGGCGGCTCAATTGACGCGCACATTCACTCGTTCGAGGAGAGCATTTACGTCCTCGAAGGTCAACTCATTTGCGAAACCGGCGACGGCGCGTTCGCGCTCGAACCGGGCGACTACGGCGTCATTCAAGTTGCCGCGCCGCACGCCTTTCGCAACAGCGGAACTGCGCAGGTACGGTGGGCCGAGATGCTCGCGCCTCAGCCCCGACTGGAGGGCGAGGGCGACACCTTTGCCGTCGCCGCGCTCCCGACCGCCGGCCCGCCTCTGCCGGTGGATGCCCGCGACCCGCGCACCCACTCCTTTGGCCGCATCACCCGCGACAACATGAACTCCACCAGGCAGACGCAAAACATGCTGGCTGTATCGGCCAGTATGCGCACAGCATTGTTGGTGTACAGCGGCATCACGGTCAAGATGATGGTGGACAGCGATCTCGGCGCGCAGTTGGCAACGATGTTCATGGTGCAGTATGAACCGTCGGGCGTGGCCGGAGCGCATGACCATCCGCTCGAAGAAACCTACATGATTCTTGAGGGCGAAGTCGAAGCCAAATTCGATGGGCAGAGTTATCACCTGAATCCGGGCGACATTGCCTGGGCAGGCGTGGGTTGTATCCACGAGTTTCGCAACCCGACGAATGCCCTGGTGCGCTGGCTGGAGACTCAAGCGCCCCAGCCGCCGCGTCGTTACTCCTATCGCTTCCGCCGCGACTGGACTTATTTGGAGGATACGCTGAAAAAGGAGAAGCACAACCATGGATAAATCAGGCGCCGTTGTAATTGTCGGCGGCTCTTCCGGTATCGGCAAGCGCTTGGCGCAGCGATATGCGGACCAGGGCCGCCTGGTCGTCGTGACGAGCCGCGAGGCGGGCCGGGCCAAGGCCGCCGCACAGGAGGTCGGAGGCAACTGCCTCGGGCTGAGCCTCGATCTCAGCAAACCGCGCGGGATAGCAGACGCGCTCGCTGGCGTGGACGACGTGGAGCATCTTGCCCTGTTGGCGGTGGATCGGGACGAGAACAAAGTGCGCGACTACAGAATTGACGGCGCGCTCAACCTGGTCACGATGAAGCTGGTGAGCTACACCGAAGTGGTGCATATCCTCGCGCCGCGAATGCGCCAGCACGGCTCCATTGTCCTCTTTGGTGGCTTGGCCAAGGACCGGCCCTACCCCGGCTCCACGAGCGTCTCGACCGTGAACGGCGGGGTGATGACTATGGTCCATACGCTGGCCGTCGAGCTCGCCCCGCTGCGAGTGAACGCGATTCACCCCTCGATTGTGGGCGACAGCCCGTACTGGGCCAACAAGCAGCCGGAGGTGCTCGAACGATTTCGAGCCCGCACGCCCCTGGGCCGGCTGGTGACAATGGACGAGGTCGTTGAGGCGACAGTGTTCCTGCTCGAGAACGGCGGGGTGACCGGAGTCAACCTCAGAGTTGACGGGGGATGGATGCTGACGTGAACGCCGGCTGCTAGAGTGAATCGAGGGTTGACATGCATCACGTTTCCAAGATTGACGCCTCCGCCGCGCAGATTCCGAAACTCTATGAGAAGCACAGCGCCGGTTTCCGGCGGGCCACCTACGTGGATCGCGCGATGGGCTCGGTGCACATGGGTACGGGTATTTGCTTTCTGGAGCCACAGGGTCTGATCTGGCCCCACCTCCACGCCTTTGAGGAGAGCTTCTACATTTTAGAGGGGAACGTCGTTGCCGCGATCGGCGAGCACGCCTACGCGCTAGGCCCCGGCCATTTCGGGTTGCTCGGCACGGGCGTCCGGCACGCCTGGCGCAACGCCGGTGAGGGTCCCGCGCGCTGGCTGGAGATGCAGGCCCCCCAGCCGCGCCCCATTGATGCGCAAGCGGGCCGCGACACGTTCTTCGTCGGCGGTGATCTCCCCGTGCAGGCCGCGCCATCCGACCAGGGAGACTCGGCGGACAAACTGCTCGGCCACTTCGACGAATCGCAGTTGCCGCGCCCCGGCGGACCCTCGGAAATGGAAGGTTTCAATCCCCTTACGGGCGTGGCGATCAAGATGTTCGTGGACCGCTCCTTCGGCGCAATTCATCAATCGCTCTTCCTCATTCAGTACCTTCCTGGCGCGAAGATTGACCTCCATGATCACACTTTTGAAGAATCCTATTTCATCGTCAGTGGAAATGTGCGGGCGGTGGCCGACGGGCATTCCTACGATCTCGGCCCGGGGGACGTGATCTGGACGGGCGTCGGCTGTGTCCATAGTTTTGCCAATGTCGGCCACGAGCCGGTGCGCTGGATTGAGACGCAAGCGCCCCTGCCGCCGGCGAAGGAAGTTTTCCGCTTTGAAAGAGACTGGGCGCAGTACGCCCCCGACCCAGGAGGTGAGTATAGAGCAAAATGAAAGCGCGCCCGGCCTGCACGTCAAAATACTGAAACAGTCGTCAACCCATCTCGTGTGATCCTGCCGCGCTCGGCGGCGAATCCATTCTAGTTCTTACGCACTGGAGGAAAACATGGCAGCCAATCGAACTCTACTAAAGAATGGTTGTGTGCTCAGCGTCGATCCGAAAGTCGGCAACTTCAAGCAGGCCGACGTGCTGATCGAAGGCTCCAAGATCGCCGCCGTCGGGCCGAACCTGAGCGCGGCGGACGCCGAAGTAATTGACGCCTCGAACATGATTGTCATGCCGGGCTTTATAGACACGCACCGGCACGTCTGGGAAGGTATTCTACGCAACATCGGAACGGACGTCCCGCTGGAAGGTCCAAGTGCTTACCTGGCGGTCGTCTTGAACGTCCTTGCACCCGTCTATCGCCCCGAAGATGCCTACGCTGGCGACCTGGTAGGTCTGCTCGGCGCCATTGATGCAGGCATCACGACGATCCTCGACTGGTCCCATATTCAGGCCACCCGCGAACATGCCGATGCCGTTATCCGCGCCCTGCAAGAGTCGGGCCTCCGCGCGGTCTTCGCCTATGGCTACCCGTGGTGGAAGTATCCCGACGAGCATCAGGACGACTGGATCAGAGACGTGGCCAAGCAGTATTTCTCGTCGAAGGATCAGTTGCTGACGTTTGGAATCGCGTCTCCCGGGCCGGAATTTATCCCATTTGAGTTTGCCAAAGCTCAGTGGGAGTTGGGCCGCGAGCTTGACGCCCATATCACCGTCCACGTGGGCGTTGGCACCGCTGGTCAGCACGGCAAGCTGGGAGAGATGGGCAAGGCCGGCCTGCTCAAGGATGACACAACCTACATCCACTGCACGACGTTGAGTGATGATGAAATCCAGATGATTGTGGACACGGGCGGAACGTTTTCACTGGCTTCCCCGGTCGAAATGATGATGGGACATGGGATGCCCCCAACCCAGCGTTTTCTGGATCGCGGCCTGCGCCCCAGCTTGAGCATTGACGTCGAGACCAACGTGCCGAACGACATGTTCACTCAGATGCGTTCCGTGATTTCCCTACAGCATGCTCTGCTGTTCGACCAAAAGTTAGCAGGCAAGGACAACGTGCCGGCTCCCTTGACGACCCGTGATCTCTTGGAGTTCGCCACCATCGAAGGGGCGCGTGCCAACGGACTGGCCGACAAGACCGGCTCGCTGACGCCGGGCAAAGAGGCGGACGTCATCATGCTGCGCACCGACCGCCCCAACATCTTCCCCATCAACGATCCGATTGGCGCGGTGGTCTGGGGGATGGATACCAGCAACGTGGACTCGGTCTTTGTGGCTGGCAAGGCCCTGAAACGCAACGGGCAATTGCTGGGCGTGGATCTGAATCGCGTGCGCGAGTTGGCGTATGCATCGCGTGATTACGTTGTATCGAAATCGGGCTTCAAGTTGCCAGAAATTTAGGCCAGCGATGACCAAACAAACCCAGACCCAATCACCGCTTCTGACATCCATTGTCATTTCGTCACGCTATCTCTCCGTTTGGATCGCCATCGGGTTGCTGCTGGTGATGGCTCTGCTGATCGCGCCGGAGACGCTCACGCGCACCTCGTTCACCGCCGTCCGGCCGTTGACGTCTTTTCTGGCGCTGGCGGCGCTCGGCCAAATGTTGGTGATCATGACCGGTGGGATTGATTTATCCATTCCCGGCGTGATGACGCTGGCCGCCCTGGTGGCAGTCGGTGTGGCGGGCGGCGCCGATGAGCGTTTGCCCGTGGCGTTGGCGGCGGCGCTGGGAGTCTCGCTCCTGATTGGTCTCACTTCAGGTTTTCTAGTCGGTGTGTTGAAATTGAACCCGCTCATTGTGACGCTGGCCGTCGGCCAGATTGTGTATGGCGCGACGCTGGCCTATGCCGAAAACGTGCCTAACGAAGCGTCAGTGCCGCCGAGTTTTTCGGCGTGGATTACCGCGCCCCTGTTCGGCTTGAGCAATGTGGAATGGGCCGCCGTGGCCGCTACGCTTCTTTTGGTTTTGCTGTTTCGTTACACCGAATTGGGCCGCAAATTTCAATCGGTGGGAGCCAACCCGACCGCGGCCTGGATTCTGGGCTTGCGTGTCAACGTGTATGTCATCCTGGCTTACATGGCGGCCTGTCTGTTATACGCCCTGAGCGGCATCCTGCTGGCCGGCTTCCTGCGCAGCCCCAGTCTGGTTCTTGGTGCGCCTTACCTGTTGGGGCCAATTGCCGCGGTGGTTATCGGCGGGGCTTCACTGACCGGCGGTTTAGCGAGCGCCGCCTCCACCTGGGCGGCGGCATTCTTCCTTACCTTGTTGAACCAGACGCTCCGCGTTTTGGGTCTTCCCACTGCGTTGCAGTTCGTTGTCTTTGGCGGCGCGATTATTGGCGGCATGATCATCTCGGGCGACCGCATCATTACTCTGGTGGAGAACTTGATCCGTAAGTCTGCCGGGTTTCGAGATGAGCGCGAAGACGATTTCAAAGGAGAGCCTATGTCCGAATGAAAGCCCGCGTGAAATTTACATCCCAGCTTCTCAACTTTACCTTTTATGGAGGAAGACAATGAAACGCCAGCTAACACTCAATCTAGTAGTCATTCTGACATTGGTCCTGGTGGCCTGCGGTGGAAGCACACCCACCGCCGCTCCAGAACCCACCCAACCCGCCGCCGTTCAAGACCCGAATCTGGACCAGTATGGTGAACGCTATGACGCTGATCCGGCTGTCTTGACAAAGTCTATCGGTACCACCGAAGGTGTGCCACAGATCGCACTGGCAGCCATATATCGCGCCGGCTTGCCCGTTGACCAGGCGCGGCAGGACCTGGCGGTCAAATGCTGGAAGGAAAAAATTTGCGATACGGGCACCGGTGGACCGATTACAGTCGCTTTGGCTGACGGCTTCGGCGAAAATTTCTGGCGGCAAATGACCCACATGGAGTTCATCCTGCAGGCGTTGACGTACCCTGAGATTGGCAAGATCATCTACGTGACCGCCCTCGGCGATACGCAGAGATCTATCTCGGATTTCCGCAGCCTGGTGGCGCAGGATGTGGACGTCATCATCGGTTTCCCGGATGCGGGCGACGCTCTGCTCCCAGCTGTTCGTGAAGCGACCGAACGCGACATCATCTACATTACACACTCGTACGGCAGGATTGGCGAGCCGGGTGTGGATTACCCCACATTTGTCGCCGAGGATGTCTGCTTGCTGGGCCAGCTTTTTGCCGAAACATTGAATCGAGAAGTTGGAAGCGGCAAGGTTGCCTTCCTGGGCGGCACACCGGGTAATGCGCTATCTGCCTATTGGCAATCCTGTGAGGAACCGGCGCTAAGTCCGGATTTGACCCTGGTGGGCCGCGCCGACACCAGTTGGACGCGCGAAGGCACGCTGGAGGCTGTCTCCGGTTTCATCAGCAGTGACTCGGACATCAAAGGCTATAGTTACGAAGCCGCCGACTCGTTCATGGGCGGCGTGCGCGCCTATGAGGCCGCTGGTCTCCCGCTCGACATCGTGCTGACCCTGCGAACCGATGAAATGAGTTTGTTCTGCGAATGGGAGAAAATAGGCAATCCGAATTTCAAGATCTTCTATGCGTCGGGCGGCAACTACCAATCGCGCATTGCTCTCACGGCCGCCATGATGAAGCTCAAAGGCTTCGAACTCCCGGCGGATGGGATTATCATACCCACCGTGATGCGTCAGCTGGATGCGAACACCTGCAACCCGGATGTGCCGCAGGAAGCCTCGACTTCATCGCTGATCCCGATTCCGATTTTCAAGGAGATGGGAAAGTAAAGCCCATGTCTGGCGTAAATTCCGATGAAAGCGCCGCCCAAGCCCAAAGCCGAACAAGAGTTGGTCCTTGAACTTCAAGGGCTCTCCAAGCAATATGGCACGGTGCAAGCCCTGTTCGATGTCAGCCTTGATTGTCGCGCGGGCGAGATTCATGCTGTGGTCGGCGAGAACGGTTCGGGTAAGTCCACGCTCCTCGGAATTGCCAGCGGTTTTGTGGACCCCGATCAGGGCGTGGTGCTGATCGGGGGCCGCCGCCTGCGTAAGGATTCCCCAGCCGAGGCTCGCCGCCTCGGCCTGGGGATGGCCTATCAAGATAACTCGCAAGTTCCGGCATTATCTGTTAAAGAGAATCTTTATCTGGCGACGCCGCCCGAGCGCCGCCCCCCCTATTGGCGGATGAAAACGTGGGCCAGAGACATCCTGCCCACGTTTGAACTCGACCTGTTCCCCGACGCGCCCATCGGTCACCTCACCCTGGCGCAACGCCAACTGTTTGAAGTGGCTAAGGCGCTGATGAGCGACCCCAAAGTGCTTCTGCTCGATGAGCCGACGACCGCCTTGGGGCCGGATGAAGTGGAGTTGTTGCATCGCACCATCCGCGCCTGCGCGGCTCGCGGGGTTGGCGTGGTATACGTCAGCCATCGCTTGCCGGAAGTGCTCACCGTTGCCGACCGCGTCACCGTTCTGCGCGATGGCCGCAGTCAGGGCACCGATGCCGCCTCCGGGATGTCAGAGGCGGATCTGGTAGCGCTCATGATCGGGCGACCCTTCCAGGCCGCCTTCCCGCCGCCGCAAACGGCCTCCGCCGAGATAGACCACGTGCTGAGAATCACCGGATTTCAAGGCCCGTCCTTTGGGCCGATCAATTTGAACATCCGGCGCGGCGAGATTGTGGGTTTGGCCGGAGCGGAAGGCAACGGCCAAACCGAGTTTTTCAAATGCCTGTCTGGCCAGATACCGCCCAAAGCCGGGTTGGTCATGTGCGACGGAAAAGAATTAACGTTGATCTCGCCGGTTGACGCGGTGCGCGCGGGCATCCTGTTGCTGGCTGGCGACCGCAAACACGAATCGTTGTTCCCGGTGCTGGGTGTGCGGAACAACGCTACCATTCAGGTGCTGGACAAGTTCAGTTGGGCCGGCTGGGTGAATCGGCGTCACGAGCACCGGGTGGTCGCGGATATTCTCAAACGTCTCAAAGTGCGCACGCCCTCACTGGATCAACCTGTGGAATTCCTGTCCGGCGGTAATCAACAGAAAGTGGCGCTGACCCGGACGCATTTACGCGAGACGGTCAACGTTATCTTGGCCTATGAACCGACGCAGGGCGTTGATGCGCGCGCCCGCTTTGAAATCTATGAGGCCCTGCGCGCCAAAGCGGCGGACGGCGCAGCCGTGATCGTCAAATCCAGCGACCCGATTGAATTGAGCGGTCTGTGCGACCGGGTGGTGGTGATGTCGCGTGGACAATTGATCGATGAAATTCAGCGCGCCGATTTAAGCGAAAAACGGATTGTCGAATCCATCGTGGGCGGTGTCGGATTCGGTCTCAAAGCCAAACGACCACCGGCTACGGGGCGGCGGGCTGCCACCAACCTGGAAAAGGATTGACCATGATCGCCATTATCCGCCGCAAGGTTCGGAATGCCATTCGCGATGTCCAGACTTCCAGTATGTTGTGGCAGAAGCTCAAACACATGTTCCGGGTGCGAGCCTGGACGCCGGTTGCGCTCCAGCTTGTGTTGATCCTCATTATTGGCAATTACACCGCCTCTCAGTCGCCGGCTTTCGTGTCTGAATTCAACCTGAACAGTCTGCTATTGGCGACGCTCCCGCTGGCGATCGTGACGATGGCGCAAGTGAATGCGCTGTTGGCTGGCTATCTCGACATCTCGGTCGGCTCGATCATGACCATCGGCGTGATTATCGCCTCCTTCATTGTGATAGACGATGCACCGCCGGAGGTGGTTTTGCTAGGTGGGCTGGCGATTCTGGGTGCGGGCGTCTTAGTTGGACTCTTCAATGCCACATTGGTGCGATGGGTCAAATTGCCCTCCATCATCGCCACGCTGGCTACTCTGAGCATTTTGGATGGGATTGCACTTTCACTTCGGCCCATCGCCGCTGGCCTGATTGACTTTGACGTTCTAGATATGCTTACGACCAGTGTGGGCTTTGTTCCGATAGCATTCATTCTTGTCTTGATTGGGGCCATCATCTGGGATGTTTGGCTCTATCTTTCCCCTGGGGGACTCACACTTCGCGCGGTGGGATACGATCAACGGGCGGCCCGGCGTGTCGGCGCCGCCACGACGCGCATCCGAGTTGGGGCGTTGGTGCTTTCAGGGCTAATGGCCGCACTGGCGTCATTCTTTCTCGCCGCTCAAGTAGGCATCGGCGACCCGCGCGCCGGAACAAGTTATGCACTCACCAGCCTGACCGCGGCAGTTCTGGGCGGCACCAGTCTCATGGGTGGTCGCGGTACCTTCATTGGCGCGGTCGTCTCGGCGTTGTTCCTCACCTTGATCGTCAATGTCCTGCCATTGCTCGGCCTGAGCAGCGTCGTCGGCTTGATCACCATCGGCGTGTTGATGTTGTTGGGATTGATCCTGTATCAAGTGGGTGATCTCAAGGAGTTGGTTAAACTCAACTTCAAGCGCGTCCAACGCCTGGTCAGAGGGTCGCGCCTGAGCCAACTCCGCGCCCTTCCCAATGTTTATCTCGGCGACGCTTCGGCTTTGCCAGCCGCCGACAAGCGGGTGTTGCTCAAAGGCGGCACAGTGCTGACCCTCGACCCGGCGTTGGGAAATTTTAGAAACGCCGACGTGATGATTGAAGGCACAAAAATTGCCGCCGTTGGCCCGAACCTGGCGAGTGACAGTGCCGAGATCATTGACGCTTCAAACATGATCGTTATGCCCGGTTTTGTAGATACGCACCGGCATATTTGGGAAGGCTTGCTCCGTAACGTCGGCGCTGATGTGCCACTCGAAGGACGCGATGGGTATATTCGCCACGTCTTGGGGAAATTAGCCCCAGCCTATCGCCCACAGGATGCTTACGCCGGTAATCTGGTCAGCGCGTTGGGCGCGTTGGATGCTGGGATCACCACTCTGCTCGACTGGTCGCACATTCAGGGCTCACCCGAACATACGGATGCCGTGATCAAGGCCTTGCAAGACTCAGGCTTGCGGGCCGTCTTCGCCTATGGTTTCCCGTGGTGGGGCGATTGGAATGACCGCCAACCCAGTTGGTTTGTGCGCGCGGCCAAAGAATATTTCTCCTCGAAGGATCAATTGCTGACGCTGGCATTGGCCGCGCCGGGGCCGGAGTTTGTGGAATTTGAGATCGCGCGCGATCACTGGAAACTGGCGCGGGAGGTGGGCGCGCGCCTCACCGTGCACGTGGGCGTGGGCACCTACGGCCAGGAAGGCAAAGTGCAGGAGATGGGCGCGGCCGGGCTGTTGCGCGATGACACCACTTACATTCACTGCACCACCCTCAACGACACCGAAATTCAGATGATTGTGGACTCCGGGGGCACGGTCTCGCTAGCGGCGCCGGTGGAAATGATGATGGGTCATGGGATGCCGCCTATCCAAAAATTCCTGGATCGCGGCTTGAAGCCCAGCCTGAGCGTTGACGTTGAAACGAATGTGCCGGGCGATATGTTTACCCAAATGCGCTCGGTCATCTCCTTGCAACATGCTTTGCTCTTCGACCAGAAATTGCAGGGCAAAGGCAACGGCAACATTCCGACTCCGTTGACCAGCCGGGATATATTGGAGTTCGCCACCATCGAGGGCGCGCGCGCCAATGGCCTGACGGACAAAGTCGGCACGCTGACACCGGGCAAAGAGGCCGACCTCATCATGCTACGGACTGACCGCATCAACGTCATGCCCATCAACGATCCGATTGGCGCGGTGGTCTGGGGAATGGACACCAGTAATGTTGATTCGGTCTTCATCGCCGGCCGGGCCATGAAGCGCAATGGCGAACTGTTGCACGTCGATTGGAACGCCGTGAAAAAGATGGTGACGGAGGCTCGCGATTACGTCCTTAGGAAATCGGGCTTCAAGTTGCCCCAAATCTAATGAAACAGGAACTTGTTCGGGATTGGATGACGCGCGACGTGGTGACCGTCACTTCGGAGACCTCGCTCGCAGACGCCCATCAGTTGATGAAGGAGAAGCGCATCCGCCGCCTGCCGGTGGTGGATCACGGGCAGATGGTCGGCATCGTCACCCTGGGTGATGTGCGCGCCGCCGAACCGTCCGGGGCGTCGTCGTTGAGCGTCTGGGAGATGAACAATCTGCTCGCTAATCTGAAAGTTTCGGAAATCATGACCCGCCATCCAGTGACGATCCGGCAGGACGCCAGCGTCGGCGACGCGGCGCAGATCATGCTTGAGAAGAAGTTCAGCGGCTTGCCGGTGCTGAATGAGGCGGGCCAACTCATCGGCATCATCACCGAGTCGGATATTTTTCGTTTGGTCGCGCGCGAATGGAGCAAGACGTGAAACGCGGCCTCTGTTACGCTATCCATCCACAATAAAGGAGACCAGTATGTCTGTTGAAACTAGCCAGCGCACCAAGCCCCTCACCGGCGCAGAGTATCTCGAAAGCCTGCGCGACGGACGCGAGATTTGGATTTACGGTGAACGGGTCAAAGATGTCACGACGCACCCGGCCTTCCGCAACACAGTGCGGATGCTGGCCCGGTTGTACGATGCCCTGCACGACCCGGCGCGAAAGGACATTCTCACTACCGAAACCGACGCCGGCAACGGCGGCTACACCCACAAATTCTACCGAGCGTCGCGCAACGTCGAAGAGATGGTCGGCGCACGCGACGCCATTGCCGAATGGGCGCGCCTCACCTACGGCTGGATGGGCCGCAGTCCCGACTACAAGGCCGCCTTCCTGGCGACGCTCGGGGCCAACTCTGCCTTTTATGAGCCTTACGAAGAGAACGCCAAACGCTGGTACAAAAAAGTTCAGGAGGAAGTCTCGTTCGTCAACCACGCCATCGTCAACCCGCCCGTGGATCGCGACAAGCCGCTGGACGAAGTGAAGGACGTGTACATGCACGTCACCAAGGAAACCGACGGCGGCCTGATCATCAGCGGCGCGAAGGTGGTGGCGACGACCTCGACTCTCACTCACTACAACTTCATCGCCAACAACGGCGCCCTGCCCATCAAGACCAAGCCATTCGCCTTCGTCTGCATCGTCCCCAACGACGCGCCTGGCCTAAAGCTGTTCTGCCGGCCCTCTTACGAAATGACAGCCGGGGCGACGGGCAGCCCGTTCGATTATCCGCTCTCCAGCCGGGTGGACGAAAACGACTCGATCATTGTCTTTGACAACGTCTTTGTGCCGTGGGAGAACGTGTTCGCCTACGGCGACATTGAAAAGGTCAACAACTTCTTCCCGCGCTCCGGCTTCCTGCCCCGCTTCATGTTCCAGGGGTGCACCCGCCTGGCGGTTAAATTGGACTTTATCGCCGGGTTGTTGCTCAAAGCCGTCGAGGCGACCGGCGCGAAGGACTTCCGCGGGGTGCAGGCGCAGGTGGGCGAAGTGCTGGCCTGGCGCAACCTGTTCTGGGGCCTCACCGACGCCATGGCCCGCACAACGACGCCATGGACTCCGGGCTATGTCCTGCCCAACCTGGACTATGGCCTGGCTTACCGCGTCATGTCCAGCCTGGCCTATCCGAAGATTAAGGAAATCATCCAGAACACGCTCGCCAGTGCTCTGATCTATTTGCCATCGAGCGCGCTGGACTTGAAGTCGCCGGAGATTCGGCCTTATCTGGATCAGTACGTGCGCGGCTCCAACGGCTACACTGCCGAAGAGCGCATCAAACTGATGAAATTGATGTGGGATGCGGTCGGCACCGAGTTCGGCGGCCGGCACGAACTGTACGAGCGCAACTACTTCGGCAACCACGAGAGCATCCGCTTCGAGACATTGATCGTCGCGGAGGCTACGGGCCAGACGACGAAGTACAAAGGCTTCGCCGAGCAGTGCATGGCCGAATACGACCTCGATGGCTGGACAGCGCCCGACCTCATCAACCCGGATGACATCAGTATCGTGATGAAGGGGAAGAATGACCGACGGCTCGATTGACCCGCGTGAGTTTCGCAGCGTTTTGGGGCGCTTTGCCAGCGGCGTCACCATCATCACCACCGAGCACGAGGGCCAGGCGCATGGCATGACGGCCAACGCCTTCGCCTCAGTCTCGCTCAACCCGCCGCTCGTCCTGGCCTCGGTGGATCACCGCGCCCACCTGCACCGCCTCCTGCCGCTGAGCGGGCGATACGGGGTGAGCATTCTGACTGAAGATCAACAGCCGTTGAGCGACCACTTTGCGGGCCGCAAGGTGGAAGGGCTGGCAGTGTCCTTCATTCGTAAGCACAAGATGCCGGTGATTGATAATGCGGCGGCCCACCTGGTGACGCGGGTGGTGGAGGCCCATGCGGCGGGCGACCACACCTTGTACATCGGGCAAGTGGAATTTTTGGAATGGCGGGAGGCGCGCCCGCTATTGTTTTACTCCGGCCAATACCGCCAACTGGGCGTGGAACGGTTGAAGCCCGCGCAGTGGCCGGAAGATGATTTCTCGTTGTTCACCATCAACACCCTGTAATCTCTCAAGGAGGAGACTGATGACCAAACGTATCATTTTCACCCGACGCCAGTTTTTGAAACTAAGCGCTACGGGCGCCGCCGCCTGGGTGCTGGCCGCCTGTGGGCCAGGCGGCACGCCCACCGCCGCCTCGGGCCGGACGATCAAGATTGGCTACGTGAGTCCGCAGACCGGCCCCATTGCCGCCTTCGGCGAAGCCGACAACTTCATCCTGACCGGCGTGCGCAAGGCCTTTGAGTCGGGACTCAAGATTGGCGATAAGACTCATCCCATCGAAATTTTGGTGAAGGATAGCCAGTCCGATCCCAATCGTGCGGCGGAAGTGGCCGCGGATTTGATTCTAAAAGACGGCATTGATCTAATGGTGGTGGCCTCCACCCCGGAGACGACCAACCCGGTGTCAGACCAATGCGAAGTCAACGGCATCCCCTGCATCTCCACCGTCGCTCCGTGGCAACCCTGGTACATTGGCCGTCAGGCCGATCCGGGTGGCGGGCCGCCGGCCTGGAAGCCGTTCAACTGGACGTATCACTTCTTCTGGGGCCTCGAAGACATCATCGGCGTCTTCACCAATATGTGGAATTCGCAAAGCACGAATAAAGTCGTGGGTGGCATGTGGCCGAATGATGGCGACGGCCTGGCCTGGAGCAGTCCCGATGTTGGCTTCCCGCCCGCTCTGCAGGCGGCGGGCTACACCGTTGTCGATCCGGGCCGCTACGAGAATCTCAAGGACGACTTCTCGGCCGAGATTGCGTTGTTCAAAGAACAGGGCGTGGAGATCGTCACCGGGGTGATGATCCCGCCCGACCTGGGAACCTTCCTCACCCAGGCCGCTCAACAAGGCTTCAAGCCCAAGATGTTCACCGTCGGCAAGGCCGCCCTGTTCCCGGCCGTTGTCGAAAACATCAGCGGCAACCTGGCCGACGGCCTGACGACCGAAATCTGGTGGACGCCGAGTCATCCGTTCAAATCGTCGCTCACCGGGGCCAGCGCCAAAGAACTCGGCGACGCTTATCAAAGCGACACGAAGAAGCAGTGGACACAGCCCATCGGCTTTGTGCATGCCCTGTTTGAGGTGGCCGCCGACTCGTTGAAGCGTACGACGAACGTGGACGACAAAGCCACGATCACAGCGGCGATCAAGTCCACCGCTCTTGACACCATTGTCGGTAACGTCGCCTGGAGCAGTGGCCCGGTGCCGAACGTGGCCAAGACGCCGCTGGTGGGCGGGCAATGGGTGAAGGGTACCGATCATCCCTTCGATCTGGTCATCACCTCGAACGAGGCCGCGTCGAATATCCCGACCGGAGGCACGACGAAGGCGATGACGTGGGGAGGATAACCTCCGGCGCGTTTCAGACCTTCGCGATCTCTGAGGCCGCGAAGGTCTACTCTCAATCTAATCCTCAAGACATTAAGAAGGAGAATCCTATGGCACTCGCTAAATTGACTATGACCGACGAGCAGCGCAAGTCAGTTGCATTGGAATATCTTAAGGCATTTGACAACGGCGGGGTCACATCGTCGGGCGGCTCGATCCTCGATCTGTTCGCTGCCGATGCCCAGGTTTATTTCCCGAAGTGGGGTCTCGCAACCGGCAAGGATCAGATCGGCAAACTGTTCGGCGATGTCGGGGGTACGCTCAAGTCCATCGTTCATCATTACTCGCATTTCAACTGGATCTTCTCGGGCAGCGATCTGGTCGTCTGCGAGGGCGCAAGCCACGGTGAGCATCGTGATGGACCGTGGCGCGCCGGTGTGCCCGAGTGGGGGGCCGGACGTTGGTGTGACGTGTTCGAGATCCGAGACTGGCTCATCCAGCGCTGTTTCATCTACCTGGATCCCGACTATGCCGGCCAGGACGTTGCCCGGTATCCGTGGCTGCATGAGCGCACGTAACGAGGCCACCCTGCCGTAGAATAGCCGGGAGCATCATTCCTGCGGCGATGGCAGCTTACAAGCGCCCGCGCCGAATCGAGTTCGTGGACGAGTTGCCCTGCCGAGGCAAATCGGGTTCGGCCAACTGAACATAGTCAGTGGACGTTGCGAAAACCTGATGGGCCCTCAAAGACCTGTCAGGTTTTGGGCAAGGACAAGCCATGCGAAACCTGAGTGAAGACAATATCACCGACGCCGTCCTGGCAACTCTGGCCAACACCAAAGACGCGCGCACAAAAGAAATTATGACTGGCCTGATCAAGCACCTGCATGCCTTCATCAAAGAAGTGAACCTGACGGAGGCCGAGTGGATGGCGGGAATCCAATTCCTCACTACCACCGGCCAGATGTGTGACGACAAGCGTCAGGAGTTCATCCTGCTGTCCGACACGCTGGGCGCGACCACAGTCAAAGACTTGATCAACAACCGCAAGCCGGAAGGCATGACAGAGTACACAATCTTCGGCCCGTTCTATCGCGACGGTGCGCCGGAGTTGCCGCTGAACACCAGCATCGCCGGCGATACGCCGGGTGAGCCGGTCATCGTCTCCGGGCGGGTGCTCGCGCCGGACGGCAAGCCGCTGTCGGACGCATTGCTCGACGTGTGGCATTCCGACGCGGAGGGGTTTTATGATGTGCAACTTCCCGGGGTGAGCATAAACTTGCGCGGTCGCTTCCGCACCGATGCTGAAGGTCGCTATACCTTTCGCACCATTAAACCTTCCTTCTATCCGATCCCCGAAGACGGGCCGGTGGGCAAAATGCTTCGGGCGCTGGGCCGCCACCCCTATCGCCCGGCGCACATTCATTTCATTGTGTCGGCAGAGGGTTACAAGGCGGTGACCACGGAGTTGTTTGTCGAAGGCGATCCGTATTTGGACTCAGACGCCGTCTTCGGCGTTCGTGATTCGTTAGTAGTGGATTTTGTGCGCCATGAGACGCAAGCCGAGGCCGAGCGGTACAATACAACTGCGCCTTTTTACACTGTAACTTATGATTTCGTGCTTGAGCCAGCCTGATGTCCACTCTGCTCGAACTGCGCGGCGTCTCCAAATCCATCGGCGGTTTGCTGATCTTAAACAAGCTTTCGTTCAAGTTAGAACAGGGTGAGGCGTTGGGCGTGCTCGGCCCAAACGGCGCGGGCAAGACCACCATGCTCAACCTGATCTCCGGCGACCTGCCGCCGTCCTCGGGCCAAATCTTTTTCAACGGGCAGGACATCACCGCTATCCCGGCCCACAAGCGTTGCCAGTCCGGCATTGGCCGGACGTATCAAATTCCGCGCCCCTTCACCGGCATGACCGTGTACGAGAATGTGCTGGTAGGCGCGATTCATAGCCGCCGCCGTAGCGAGCGCGAGTCGCAAGCCTTGTGCCGCGAGATATTGGAACTGACCGGCTTGTATAATCGCCGCGATACTGTGGCCGGGACCCTGCGTCTGCTGGAGCGCAAGCGATTGGAACTGGCCCGCGCCCTCGCCACCCAGCCAAAACTGATCCTGCTCGACGAAATTGGCGGCGGCCTCACCGAATACGAAGTCCATGAACTGCTGGCCGTCATCCGCGATATCCGCGCGCGCGGCCTGACCCTGATCTGGATCGAACACATCGTCCACGCTCTGGCCTCCGGCGTGGATCGCATTCTGGCGATCAACTTTGGCACCAAGCTCGCCGAGGGCCAGCCGCAGGAAATTCTGGCCAGCAAAGCGTTTCAGGAAATTTACATCGGGATCGACTGATGAATGCGCTGACGGTGAGCGACATTGAGGTCTTTTATGGCGAGTTTCAGGCGCTGTTTGGCGTGAGTCTGGAAGTCAACGTCGGCGAGACGGTAGCCATCATCGGGGCCAACGGCGCGGGCAAAACCACACTGCTACGCGCCATTGCCGGAATGCTGACGCCCAAATGCGGACAGATTTTATATCACGGCGAGTCGATCTTGGGCCAACCGGCGTATGCGCTGGCGCGGCGCGGGATTGTGATGGTGCCGGAGGGGCGCAATATTTTCTCCAGCCTCAGCGTGGCCGAGAACTTGAACATCGGCGCGTATACTAAACGCAAAGGCCCGTGGACGACGAAGGCCATTTATGATCTATTCCCGATCTTGCGGGAGCGCGCCAGCGTGCCGGGTACCGAACTCTCCGGCGGGCAACAGCAAATGCTGGCCATCGGGCGGGCGCTGATGAGCAACCCGGATTTGATCCTGATGGATGAGATTTCGCTCGGCCTGGCTCCGCTGGTGGTCAAGGAGTTGTACCGCGTGGCGCGCCAGGTGGCCGAGGCCGGAACGACCGTCGTCATCGTTGAGCAGGACGTGTCGCGCAGTTTGCAAGCCGCCGATCGGGTGTACTGTTTTCTGGAGGGACGGGTGAATTTGCAGGGCCGTCCGGCGGAGTTAAGCCGCGAGCAGATTTCCAAAGCATACTTTGGGGTTTAGAGACTGGAGATTGGAGAATTGGACGTTCGCAATCTCTAATTCTCTAATCTCAAATTGCCTATGCAGTGGATCAACATCATCGCCCAGGGTATCTTGCTGGGCGGGCTTTATGCACTCTATGGCACCGGGCTGTCGCTGATCTTCGGCGTGATGCGGCTGGTGAATCTGGCGCACGGCGATTTCATTGTGGTCGCCGCCTACCTGGCCCTGGTCGCCGGTCAGTTCATTGGCCTGCCGCCCTACGCCAGCTTGTTGCTGGTCATCCCGCTTATGTTTGGGCTGGGGGTGTTATTGCAGAGGCAGTTGCTCAATCTCACATTAGGCAAGGGATTGATGCCGCCGCTCCTCATCACTTTTGGCCTGTCGGTGATCATCCAAAACACCCTCTTGCTCACCTTCTCCGCCGATAGCCGGGGCCTCGACGCCGGGCAGATTGAAACGGCCAGCCTCAGCGTGGGCGAAGTCGCCCTCGGGGTTGGGCCGCTCATCACCTTTGCGGCAGCGGTGTCGTTGCTCGTCGGCTTGCAGTTATTTTTCTCGCGGACGACTCTGGGCCAGGCCTTCCGCGCGACCTCAGATGATCCGGCCACCGCAGAATTAATGGGCATCAACAGCAAACAGATTTACGGGCTGGCGATGGGAATATCGTTGGCGATTGTGGCCGTGGCCGGTGTGTTGTTGGGGATTCGGACGAATTTTGCCCCGGCGGATGGCCCGGCGCGCTTAATCTTCGCCTTCGAGGCCGTCATCATCGGCGGGTTGGGGAATCTATGGGGGACACTCATCGGCGGCATCCTCCTGGGGCTGGCCCAGAACATCGGCGCCCAGTTGAACCCGGCCTGGTTTCAATTGGCCGGCCACCTCGTCACATTGTCGGTGCTGGCCTTCAAACCCACCGGCCTGTTTGCCAAAACTAGAGACTAATTACAACTTCCAACTTCCAACCTCTATTCCCCTGATGCCCGATCAAAACCCTCTCGTCGCAAATCCTCGCCGCCTTTCCGGGCGTAAATTGTTAATCGCCGGCGGCCTCATTGTCGCCGCTTTGTTATCGGTGCCGTTATGGGGTTCGGCCAACTTAATGCGAACGCTGGTGGAGTTTATTACGTTACTGGCGCTGGCCCAAATGTGGAACCTGTTGGCCGGATATGCAGGGATGGTGTCGGTGGGGCAACAGGCCTGGATCGGGTTGGGCGGCTACGCTTTGATTGTCTTTGCCGACGATTTAAAGATCAACTTGTTTCTGGCCGTCTTTTTGGGCGGCGTGGTGGCCGCCCTCATTGCCCTGCCTACGGCCGCGCTGGTCTTCCGTTTGCGGGCCGGATACTTCGCCATCGGCACCTGGGTAGTGGCCGAGGTCTTTCGCTTGCTCGTTGCCAGCAGCACCGACTGGTTGAAGGGTGGATCGGGGCGGACATTGGCCGCCGCCGGGTTGATCGAACGCGGCCTGCGCGAAAACCTCACCTACTGGTTGGCCGTGGTGATCGGAGTCGGAGCGGTGGCGCTGGTTTACTACTTGATGCGGTCCCGCACCGGGCTGGGCCTAACGGCCATTCGCGATTCGGAGTCTGCCGCCGCCAGCGTGGGGGTGGACACCAATCGCATTAAACTGTTGGTCTATGTCACCTGCGCCTTTGGCACCGGCGTTACGGGCGCGCTGATCTATCTCAATGTGCTCCGCATCACCCCGGACGCATCTTTCACAGCGCAATGGACGGCGTTCATGATTTTCATCGTCGTCATTGGCGGCATCGGCACAGTCGAAGGCCCCATTCTTGGCGCTATCATTTTCTTTTTCATCCGCGAGTATCTTTCCAACTTTGGCGGCTGGTCGCTCATTCTGTTGGGGCTGGTGGCGGTGATCATGATGTTGGTCGCGCCGCAGGGCTTGTGGGGAATTATGCAGGAACGCTTCCATCTGGAATTGTTCCCGGTGCGGCGGCGGTTGAACAACTAGGGATGGAACTTGGACTCAAAGGCCGCACAGCGGTCATCAGCGGCGGCAGCAAAGGGATAGGAAAAGCGATCGCCAAAGGGTTGGCAGCTGAAGGTGTGAACATCGTATTGCTGGCGCGCGGCAGAGAGGCGCTCGATCAGGCGGCGGAAGAAATCAGAGGGGCGAACAACGTACAGGTTCTGGCGGTGCCGACGGATGTCACGGATATGGAAACGGTGACCGCCGCCGCAACGGCCACGGCAAAACAGTTCGGCGCGGTGCATATCGTGGTCAACAACGTGCACAACCGGGTCCGTCGCCCGGGCAGTCAACTGACGTGGACGGACAAAGAATGGCTGGAGGACGTGGACATCAAGACGATTGGGATGCTGCGCATCACCCAAGCCTTCCGGCCCCACCTCGCCCGCGATGGCAGTGGTCGCATCCTCAACATCAGCGGCGTCGCCGGCACCAGTGTCTTGGGAGATGCGATCACGCACGGTATCAACAACTCGGCGATGAATCACTTGACAAAGTATCTGGCGCGCGAACTCGCAGGCGACGGGATCACCGTCAACGCGGTGGTGCCGGGAATTGTGGCCACCGAATGGCGGGAGGTCTGGGCCGAGAACATGGGCAAGGGGCAGGGCAAGACGAAGGCCGAGTTTCTGGATGAGTACATGCGCCGGATCGGCATCCTGGCCGGGCGCTGGGCTACTATGGAAGAAGTCACCGACACCGTGGTCTTCCTGGCCTCGGATCGAGCGCGCTACATCAACGGCGCGGAGATACCGGTGGATGGCGGATATAGCGTGAACGCGCGGTAATTCACATACGTAGGATTGGGGCGTGAGAAGATAGGCCGCTGGCTGAGACCGGCGGCCTTTTTGTTTGGGTGAGTTGGAAAGAAGATTGCACGATGGTTGATGTGGGCTATACTTGGCAGGTAAGGATTGCGGCCAAACGGTTGCGGCAATTGCGCCCGCTGGGGACGAAACTGCGCCAAGTTGCGGCATTTTGAGCTTGTAGGGACAGTTTTACCGCGAAGCTCAGGCGGCCTACTCATATGATTAGGGTGCCCGTCGTGCGTGCGAGGCCATGGACCTCGGTTTCCTGAGCCTGCCTGTGGCCACAGCAGAAGGAGCGAACTCAGCATGGTAACCAGCCAATCTGACAGCGTAAGCCAAGCCAGCGAGCAGCGCTACCGTCACCTGTTCGAGAACCTGCCCATCTGCATCTTCGTTGCCGACCTGACGGTGGCCCCGGCGGTCATCCTCGAGGTCAACCGGCGGACGGAATTGGTCTACGGCTATACGGCCGCTGAGTTGGTTGGGACTCCAGCGGTACACCTCGTGCCCGAAGAGTCCAGGGTGAGCGTCCAGCACATCATCCAGCGAGCCCAGCAGGGCGAAACGGTGACCGCCGAGACCACCAACCGGCATCGGGATGGCACTGCTTTTCCCGTGCGCGTCATCGCCACGCTCGATCCAACCAACAGCGGCCGCATGATCGCCGCGGTGGAAGATATCACCGCCGAGATCCAGCGCCGCACGGAAACAGATGCCATCGAAGCCGAACGCCTGCGCATCGCCCACGAGATCCACGACGGCGTGGCGCAAAGCCTGGGCGGGTTGCGCTTCAAATCCGCGCTGTGGTCCCACCTGGCGGAAACGGCGCCTCCCGGCATGCGCGCCGCGCTGGACGAATTGCAAACCGTGCTCACTACCGCCATCGAGGATATGCGCCGCGCCATCTTCGCCTTGCGTCCCGTAGATCTGGAATCGTTGGGCTTTCTTCCCGCGCTGACACGCATTACCACCGATTTCGGCGACCAGAACCAACTATTCACCCAGTTGGAAATCTCAGGATCAAATAACTCGCTGCCCGCCTCCTACGAATTGCCGCTGTTCCGCATCATCCAGGAAGGATTGAGCAACATCAACCAACATGCCCGCGCAAGTTCGGTTCTGGTGCATCTAACAGTGGATGAGGCAGGCGGACTTATACTTTCGCTGAAGGATAATGGCCTCGGCTTCGTCCCCAGCCTGGCCGGCGCAAGCATTCATGCCGGACATTTCGGCCTGGTCCAAATGCGCGAGCGGATCCTCGACCTAGGCGGCACGCTCGACATCCACAGCGCACCCGGCCAGGGCACGGAACTGCTCATCACCCTGCTGCCGCTCACCAAAGAGCTTAGCCATGCCACCGATTAGGATCCTGATCGCCGATGACCACACGCTGATGCGCCAGGGCTTGCGCCAACTCTGTGAGGGGCTAGGCAACTTCACAGTCGTGGCTGAAGCCGAGAACGGCGCCCGGGCGTTGGAACTGGTACATACGTCACAGCCGGACGTGATCCTGATGGATGTCGTCATGCCCGATATGGACGGCGTGCAGGCCATCCGCCAGATCATGCGCGAGACCCCGGCCGTCCGCATCATCGCCCTGACCATGTACCGCGAAGAAAAGTTTATGCTCGACGCCATCCGGGCCGGCGCGCGCGGCTACCTGCTCAAGACCGTGGACGCGCACGATCTGATCGCCGCCATCGAGGCCGTACAGCGCGGCGACTATCTGATCGACCCGATCATCGCCGCCCGCGTGTTGAGCGAGTTGCACGTGGCCACGCCGCCGCAGGTGCCGCGTGTCGAGCCTCTGACCGAGAGCGAGATGGCTGTCCTGCGCCTGGTGGCGCGCGGCGTGGAAAACGAACACATCGCCCAAGCGCTGAACTACTCGGTCTACACCGTGGCCAACCGCCTGCGCACCATCTACGAAAAACTGCACGTGACCAACCGCACTCAGGCTGCCCTGTATGCCCTGCGCCAAGGCTGGGCAGCGCTGGATGAACCGCCCGTCTAAGCCTCCACCAGACTGTCTCCCGGCCCTAATCCCCCCAATTACAAATTTTTGTAGCGAAACTGCCACAAAAGTAGATTAGTTTATGTCTATCGCCGCGCAGGGAAAGTGTTCAAAATGAATATTGACTTGCAACTGTTCACTGGATAATTATAAGGAGGCACCCATGAATACCCATCAAGACTCGTTGGAACAATTCCTCTCACTTTCAGTCAGTCTAACAGGCTTCGATCAGGCCGAGCTGTTGGGAACGGGCTTGGCGCAGGAATACTATCAGCAAGTTGTAAGTGCAATCGGTGAAGCGATCAGTCAAGAACTATGGACTATCGCCCAGAATCTGACCAAACACGCTGACTCCGACCTTGACACGGCGATTCGCCGTGAACTGATGGCTAGCCCGAAGTTCGGACCGATTGCCCGAAACATTATCCAATTGTGGTACTGGGGGTCATGGATCGGGTTGCCGCAGGTCTGGCGCAATCAGTATGGAACTAACCAGCAGGATGTGACTCACTTTACTTCCTCGGCAGGATACCAGGAGGGTCTGATTTGGAAGGTGATGGGCACACATCCTGAGGGAGCAAAGCAACCAGGATTTGGTTCGTGGAGCATGCTGCCCAGCGGCGCGCGCCATTCAAAAAATCATAGTGGTTAAGGAGGCAATATGACTGACAAGGAATACGATGTTGTAATCGTAGGCGCAGGCATTTCGGGAGCCATTGTCGCCAAGACCCTATCACACGCCGGGTATAGCGTCCTCATTCTTGAGGCCGGTTTGGATGCAGGAATCGCTTTGGAAGGCGAGGCGGCCTATGATGTTTATCAAGACTATCTGAACAGTTACTATCAGGCGCAAGCCAAAGTACCCAATGCACCTTACCCCAATCCTTCCACAGCGTCATCACCTACCGTCTTGGACCTGAACCAAATCAGCGGAACCACGCCCAGCACCAACGGCTACTTTGTTCAAGCCGGGCCGTTGCCGTTCCCGAGCGATTACGCGCGCGTGCCCGGTGGGACGACCTTGCATTGGCTTGGTACCTGCCTGCGCATGTTACCAAACGACTTCCGGCTGAAAACACAATATGGCGTCGGTGTGGACTGGCCGATAGGCTATGAGGAACTACGGCCTTATTACGAGATGGCCGAACGCGAAATCGGCGTTTCAGCCAATGTAAAAGAGCTGTACTATCCCAACACCGGGGAGGACTTTTTCGGTAAGGACTATGTCTTTCCGATGCAAGGGCTCCCCCAGAGCTACCTCGATCAGCAAATCAAAAAAGGATTGCAGGATATGGCTGTTGCGGTGGGCGATGAGTCGATTTCGGTGAAGGTGACACCCACACCGCAGGGCCGAAATTCAACGCCGAATCGGAAATATAGATGGTCGGCCCCTCACTGGGATGGCAAAAAGCTGCGGTTTAAACGGCTTAAACCATCGGACAAAAGTTACGAGCCGGTGGGCGCCATCTGGGATCCGTATACCGGCCAGCGCTGCGAAGGCAACGCGAGCTGTGTGCCGATCTGCCCGGTGCAGGCCAAGTACAACGCGCTCAAGACGCTTAAGAGTTCGCTCAGGACGAACGTTGACATCATCACTCAGACAGTGGCATCCAAGGTGGAAATTGATCCCGCCTCAGGCGAGGTCACTGGCATTACATACAAGCGCTATCACAGTCCAAATTCACCTGAGCATACAGTTGGCGTTGCGAAGGGAAAAATCTATGTGCTGGCCGCACACTCCGTCGAAAACGCCAAGCTATTACTGGCTTCAGGCATCGCCAACTCCAGCGATCAAGTGGGCCGCAATTTAATGGATCACGCGGTGCTGTTGACTTGGGGCTTGATGCCGCAGCCCGTCTATAGCTTCCGTGGGCCTGGCTCAACCTCTAACATTCCGGTTTTCCGCGATGGCGACTTTCGCGCGCAACATGCCGCCTTTATCACACCAATTGATAATTGGGGTTGGGGCTGGCCGACCGGCTCGCCCGATACAGATCTGGGTGATGCGGTCACCCGACTGAATCTCTTTGGCAAGGCGCTACGGAAACATCTTGAGGAGACTCTCACTCGGCAAGTATTACTTCACTTTGAGTGCGAACAATTACCGGAACCATCCAATCGGGTCACGATCGATCCGCAATATCTCGACCTGCTCGGCAATTACCGCCCGGTGATTCACTACAACGTTCCCGACTACATGCGCGCGGCATTCGCAGCCGCCAAAAGCATCTCCGATCAAATGTTCGCACGCATTGGCGTTCAGGACTACACCCAATATAAGCCGACCGACCTCAATTACGTGACCTACAACAACATCGGATACTCTTTTAATGGTGCAGGGCATCTGGTCGGCACACATCGGATGGGAGCAAGTCCTCATGATTCGGTTGTGAACCGCGAACAGCGCACCTGGGATCATCCCAACCTCTTCCTGGTGGGATGCGGCAACATGACCACGCTCGGGACTTCCAATCCGACCTTGACAATGGCCGCACTCACGTTTTGGGCCGCCGAAAACATCCTCAAAGACCTTAGTCAGTAAAGGTGGCAACCATGAGTACACAACAATCCGGCGATGTCAGCAAGCGGCACCAACTGCGACGACGAGGCAAACCAACTATCCCCCCCAAGCATCGCATCAAAACTCTGGAGAGTCTACAAAGTCATCTCCAGACAGCGCTGGAATTGGAGCATTCAACCATCCCGCCTTATCTGTGCGCCCTCTACTCCGTCAAAGATGGCGATAACGTGGAGGCGGCGCAGATTATAAAGAGCGTCGTCCTGGAGGAAATGCTCCATATGATCCTGGCGGCGAATGTGCTCAATGCAATTGGGGGCAACCCGAGCATCAATCAAAAGGATTTCATCCCAAAGTATCCGACCTTTCTACCACACAGCGACAAAGCCTTCAGCGTGAACCTGCAAAAGTTTTCAAAACAGTCCATTAAGACGTTCCTTCACATTGAGCGGCCAGAGAAACCTAAGGCGCCGCCGGAAGCCGACAAGTATCACACCATTGCGCAGTTCTATGAGGCGATTGAGCTAGGACTGAAAGACCTCTCCCACAAGGAGATCCTCTTCAACGGAAAAGTATCCAAACAGGTAACCCCCGAATACTACTATGGCGGCGGCGGCGAAGCCATACCCGTCACTAATTTGGATTCCGCGCTTCAGGCCTTGTACGAAATCACCGGGCAAGGCGAAGGCGTCCATCACACGATCTGGGACGGTGATGACAAGTTTGGTGAGGTGAAAGAGCTTGCACACTATTTCCGCTTCAACGAAATCCATAAAGAGCGGCGCTATACAGCCAAGGACAAACTCAAATCCGAGCCATCGGGAGAGAAGCTGATCGTTCACTGGGATCAAGTCTACCCGATGCAGCCCAATCCCAAGATGGCGGGTTATGAACAAGGCAGCCCGTTGTGGCGTAAGACATACGAATTTAATCGTACCTACATGGCCCTGCTCAACGAGCTGCACGTTGCGCTGAACGGCGAACCGCAGCGTCTGATGGAGTCCGTGGTTAGAATGTACGATCTCAAGTACCAGGCGGTTGAGTTGATGAAGATTCCCAATCCCAAAGACGACGGGAAGACGACGGCCGGGCCAAGCTTTGAATACGTTTCGAAGTCCTGAGTGTAATGTGTCCATTCTGCACGGTGCCCCAAATTTTATTTACGGCCCAGGCGAGCCGCGCGAGGAAAGACCATGGCGAACCCATATTGGCAACCGAATGCCACCGCGCTGATGCTAGTCCGGCATGGTCGGTTACGGTTCAGTACTATCGAATTGGCAGAAAACCATTAACCTAAATAGGAGGATATGTTTATGAGCACTCGAACTACCGTATCTCGCGCCAGCGCACCGTCCAGCACCACCCAGGCACAACTTGGGCCGCTGGCAGAGCTCCCAGGTACCTGGGTAGGAAAGGGCTTCAACCTAGTCTCGCTGCCCGACAAGCAGGACAACAAGCCCTTCCGTCTCATGCTTAATGCGACGCAGGAGACGCTGACTTTCACCCCTATCGGTGGCCCCATCCCCAATCGGGGTTCCGGTCAAGGCGACATTTTCTTCCTCGGCTTGCAATATCTGCAGCAAGTTAGCGACGCCATAACGAGCGAGGGTATACATTTGGAGCCGGGCCTATGGCTTAACCTGCCGGCCACAACGGTCCCGCCCGCCCAGGCGACCGTGGCACGCCTGGGTACCATTCCTCACGGTGACGCGCTGCTGGCGCAGGGCAATTCTTCGACCGTGAATGGGGGTCCACAGATTGATCCCGTGGATTCCACGCCCTTCAAACTCGACCCGCAGACAGGCGCCCGAATAAACGAAACCGACGCTGCGTATCTCGCGCCATTCACTTCCACCCGCTTGCCTACTGGCATTCCTGCGGGTGCGATAGCCAATCCGAACGTCATCTTAACGAACGCCATCAAACGCCAAAAGATCCTCAATACGGTGGTGTTGTTTGTCAGCGCGGCTCCGGTCGGTGGCATCAACGGCACCCCGCTTGCACCTCCCAGTAGCCCGAACAATGTCGGCAGTATCGCCAACATCCCATTCGTGGTCGCCAACCCCAACGCCAATAGCTTCTCGGCAATCTTTTGGGTTGAGACCGTCCAGAATCCGGATGGAAGCCAATTCTTGCAGCTGCAATACACGCAAACGGTCATCTTCGACTTTATCGGCATCAAATGGCCGCATATTTCGGTGGCGACTCTGGTTAAGCGATAGGACGCACTCTCACGGAGGTTCTTCGATGGCACAGAAACAATTCACGGTCGCCGACTATCTCGCGCAGCGTCTGCATGAGATAGGTGTGCGTCATTTGTTTTCCATTCCGGGCGACTACATCGTCCCTTTCCTGCAGAACATTGACGACATCGGCAAGATTCAACGCATTGGCAACACCAATGAAATGGAAGCCGGCTATGCCGCCGACGGTTACGCGCGCATCCACGGCATCGGCGCGGTCGCCGTTACGTATGGCGTCGGATCGTTGAGTCTGCTCAACACGATTGCCGGCGCCTACGTTGAAAAGGTTCCCATCGTGGTCATCAATGGTTCGCCCGGCACAGACAAACGGTTGCTGGATCGCGACACCGGGTTGACGTGGCATCACATGATGGTTGACGGCGAAAGCCGCGACTTGCGCGTCTACCAGAACTTCACGGCCGCCGCCGTGCAGGTGGACAATCCCTTCCGCGCCGCGGTGGACATAGACTTCGCCCTCAGCGCCTGCCTGACCGAACGGCAGCCGGTTTATCTGGAGATGTTCGAGGACGTGTACACCGCGCCCTGCCACCCTCCCAGCACGCCGCTGCCGCGCACGCCAATCCAGTCCGTCGCCGCCAACCTGCAAGCCGCGGTCGCCGCCGCCACCGCAAAGATCAAGGCCGCCCAAAATCCCGTCATCTGGGGCGGCGTGGAAGTACAGCGGCAAAAGATTCAGGATGCGTTCGACGCCTTCGTGGCGCAGACGCGCATCCCGTTCACGACGACGCTCGAAGGCAAATCGATCGTTTCTGAAGACAACCCATTGTTTGCGGGCGTGTTTGATGGCAAATCCTCGAACGCCGCCACCGCCGCGCTGGTCAATGCGTCCGATTGCCTGATTGCGCTCGGAGCCTGGCCAACGGACATCAACTTGCTCGGCGTGACTCAGGGCGAGGAAACGGGCGAACATCCGTGGGGCGCTGACGAAATCAACGCCCTGCGCGGTTCGGTGCGAATCGGCGCGTCGTATTACCCGCAAGTCAATCTGGATGATTTTATCGCTGGACTTGCCAAAGCCTTGACAAAGTACCGCTGCCCGGCGCCCTTCAACCCCGTGCCGCTTCCGCCTCCGCTTGTCAAGCCAACAGATTCGCTCACTTTCGACAATTTCTTCAACCGGATGAAATCGTTCGTCAACGAGTCCAATGTGGTGGTTGCGGATATCGGCTTTTCCGTGCTGGGTGCGATGGATATTCGCATCCCGGTGCGCTCCGGCTTCGTCGCGCAGGCGGTCTGGTCGGCCATCGGCTATGCCGTGCCCGCGGCGATAGGCGTGAAATACGCGCTGCCCGGCAAACGGCCGGTCGTATTCGCGGGTGATGGCGCGTTCCACATGACCATCCAGGCTATCGGCACGATGGTGCAGCTCAACCAGAATCCCATTATTTTCGTGATGAATAACGGCATTTACGGAGTCGAACAGTGGCTGGTGAATTCTGCCGTGTTCACGCCGCCCGGCGATCCATCCGCCGTCACGCCGATCAACAAGCTGCGGCGCTGGGAGTTCTCCAAACTGACCGAAGTCTTCACTGGCGGCGACGGGTACAAGGTCAGCACGATGGACGAGTTGGAACAGGCGCTCTCCCAAATTGAAAAGAAGCCGCGCCGCCTGGCCGTTGTCGACGTGCGCTTGCCCGAACTGAATCTGCCTTCCAACGCAATGTGGAAGGTTCCACCCGCGAAGCAGCCCTCCAAAAAGAAAGGAAACTAAAACATGACTAAAAACGAGATCCCCAACCTGGCTGACATCGTCATCGTTGGCGCGGGCGTCGCTGGGCTTTACTGCGCGTACCGATTGCTGAAAGACGACCCGAAACGAAAAATTGTCATCTTCGACCTGCTCAATCGCGTCGGAGGCCGTCTGGACACGGACCTGGTCCGCATCAAAGACCTGGGTGGCAAGGTCGTCGAAGTCAAAGACGAAGAAGGCGGCATGCGCTTCAATCAATCCATGACCGAATTGCTGGCGCTGATCCACGATCTGGACATGGACAATCAGATCATCCCGTTCGGCATGGGCGACGATAACAACTACTTCCACATTCGCGGACGCAGCTTCACCGTCGCGGAATCGAAGCAGAACAACAACGCCATCTGGAAAGAGCTGTATAACCTGCGGCCGAACGAGCAGAACAAAAGCCCGGTGGACATCATCACCGCCGTGTACCATGACCTGGTCGTGCAGAACGGACACAACGTTCCCCCCATTCTGACGGAGGAGTTCTGGCAGCAATTCCGGCTGGATTTCAAATTCCAAGGAATCCCGCTGAACGAATGGGGACTGTGGACGCTCTATCGCGCGTTCGGGTTGTCGGAGGAATGTATTGCGATGTGCGCCGACACGGTGGGGTTCAGCGGCCCGTTCTATTCGCTGGTCAGCGCGGGCGAGGCCTGCCAACTCCTCGAAGACTTTCCCGCCAAACCGGTTTTCTCCGCGCTCAAGTTCGGCTTCGGCTCGCTGCCGAAGGCGCTTCAGAAAAAGGTGGAAGCGATGGGCGGTTCGATCTTCCTCTCCACGTCGGTCACCCGCGTGGATCGCAAGGGCGGGCGCTTCACCATCGAAGTCCAACCCGACAAGGGCCGTGCTTCGATCTCGAGCGTGAAGGTGATTCTGGCACTGCCGGCCACGGCGCTGCAAAAGCTGCAGGCCGCTTCACCGGCGCTGAATCAAGAGAAAAACCCGGACGCCGCGCTGCTGGCGAAGAATTTGGAAAGCGTCGTGCCGATGCGGTTGTGCAAGGTAAACCTTTATTACAACCAGGCGTGGTGGCGCGACGGTATTGAAGGAAATCTGCCTCAAGTGAAGAACGGTCCCTCGTTCACGGACTTGCCGCTGGGAGCGCTCTACGCCTTTGATCCACTCGAAAGCGGCGAATTCAAGGGGCCGGCGCCGCTGACCATTTATTGCGATTTCACCAACACCGATTTCTGGGAGACGCTGCAAGCCGTTGGACCGAAGTTCACTTCGCCGCTGCAGGAAGAGCACAATCGCGCGCGGCCACAAGTGCTGTTTGCGGCATCACAGGCAGTCGTCGCCGAAGCGACCCGGCAGCTCAAAGAGATGTTCCGGATGATCTCGGTGCCGCCCCCCGTGCTGACCAGCTTCCGGCTGTGGAGCGGTGAGCATCAATACGGCTACGCCTATCACCAATGGGCGCGGTTTGCCAACGACCGTGAGGTGATAAAAATGCTGGCCAGTCCCGTCGAAAATCTCTTCGTCTGCAACGAAGCCTTTTCCGACGATCAAGGCTGGGTCAATGGCTCGCTGCGCTCGGCGGACCTCGTGCTGCAACCCTACTTCAATATTGCGTCGCTGCGGTAGCGCCGACCGATACCGGCAGTTAGCATGGTGATCTACACTCGATTTTTGAGAGGTGCGGCGGGCTGGTCGCCCGCTGTGCCTTCCTGAGGAATGATTCGATGGCACAAACAGAAGACAAGATAATCTTTCCTTCTGGAGAGGGCTTTCCGTTCTCCAACGCAATTCGCGCGGGCGATTTCGTCTACGTCTCCGGGCAGATTGCCTTTCTGCCTGACGGCACAATCTCGACAGGTTCAATCGAGGCGCAGACGAAAATCGTGCTCAATACGCTGCAAAACATTCTGGCAAAGGCCGGATGCACCATGGCCGATGTTGTGAAGTGTGGCTGCACGTTGCAGGACGCGCGCGACTTTGACGCATTCAACAAAACCTACGCGACCTATTTTCCTAGGAATCCGCCCGTGCGCACGACCGCCATCGTTCAGCACGTGCTCGACGCCCGCGTCGAGATTGACTGCATTGCGTACAAACCGCTGAGGAAAGGCAAGTAGCGGTTCGGCCAACCGAGGCCGGTCAGGAGCGTCGGTGGGTCCGACTGATAAAAGGGGTCAGGTCTTTACTTTTTGAGACAGAACGAATCTGACATGAAGGAGCAACATGAATAAAGCAGTAGCTCAAAACTTAACTCGTCGCGATTTTTTGAAGATCAGTATGGGAGTTGCCGTTAGCGCAGTTGCATTTCCACTACTGGTCGGTTGCGAACCAACTAGTATCACCCCCACACCCAACGACAACGCTAGTACCACCCCCACACCCAACGACAACTTCCCCCAGCCCAAAACCATTAGCTCAGTAAATGGCGTCTTGCAAACTACCCTGCTGATCAAAATGCAATCCCCGCCATCCAATTTCAAGCCCATCCCCGCCCCATCAAAACCCATCACACAGTTGCGGATGTACGGCTCCCCTAAAAACGGGGCCACCGCTGACCCCAAAGATGATACACAATGGGATTGGTCTTTCCCCGGGCCAACGCTGCGAGTCAACCCGGGAGATCGCATCAAGCTGACTCTGTTGAACTATTTGCCGGTGCTCCCCAAAGACCGGATTGGGGTATGCGAGCCAGCCTATTATCCCACCCCCGGCCCGACCCTTTCAACGACGCCCGCCGCTGGTACACCTACTCTTACCCCCACCGCGGCCTTTAATAATGACGCGTTCCCCGATTGTTTCAGCGAAAACGATGTCACCAACCTGCACTATCACGGTATGCACGTAGAGCAAGGGGAAGATGGCGATGATGTGCTGTTGGCAATTTACCCGCATGGTCAAGACAAGCACGAAGCAGAGCACGGCGAAGAGCATGGGATGACGGTGCAGATTGGGGAGAACAAATATGATTTTGAAGTGCCGAAGGACCACCCTCAGGGTACGTTCTGGTATCACCCGCACAAACACGGGGCCACCGATCTTCAGGTAGCCAACGGGATGGCGGGAGCGATCATCGTGAACGATACTGAACCGTTGCTTGAAGGCCGCCAGCCGGTGGAGCAGGTCCTGGTGATTCAGGCTATTCTCCCAGACCTTGTTTTCCCTCGGGGGGGCGAGAATGCGCTGACCGTCCAGACCGTTAATGGGGTAACAAATCCCATCATTAACATGCAGGCCGGCGAGGTGCAACGCTGGCGATTAATCAACGCCACCGGCAAAGCTGCTTCGGCCTTTCAACTGAGCCTTAGCGGTGATAGCGCACCGGAGATGTTTTTGATCGCAGCGGATGGAAACTTCTTAACTGAAGAGCATTGGAATAGCACGACACCCACACGGGCCTTGTTCCTGGCCCCCGGCAACCGCGCCGACGTGTTGGTAGTTGCATCCCAGGCCGGTCAGTTTGGCGTGCAGGTGAAATCAACCACCGACAACCAGAAAAATAAAAACGAAGATGCCACGCCAACCCCTATTCCAGCGACCGCGAATTTCACCAACCTGTTGACGGTAAATGTGGCAGGGACGATGAATCCGCCGATGCAACTGCCAGCCAAGCTGCCCCCCTTGCCCTACAACCTGCGACCCTTTGGACCAGACGAAAAAGATGCCTGCGCCCGCACACTCATCTTTGAATTGCTCTCCGGGAAATCTGGCGGGGAGGGAGCAAGCAAGGGGAATGCACCCCAATGGGCGATCAACGGCAAACAGTTTGACCCCCAACGGGTGGATCAATGTATGTTACTGGGCACTTCTGAAACGTGGACGCTGATCAATAACACAAATGTTGCCCACCCCTTCCACATTCATCTCAACCCATTCTTGATTCAAACATTTACGGACCCGACGCCCAACGACCCAGATAACCCGATTACGACGGGCGATAACCCGGTGGGTCAGTGGCAGGATACCATCATTATTCCCAATACTCTTTTAGATGCGAACCGCAATGTCGTATTAAATTCGGATGGCTCTGTTAAGCAACCCGGTCAAGTCGTCATCCGCCACCGCTTTGTAGATTTCACAGGCAAGTTTGTACTGCATTGCCACATTTTGGGGCACGAAGACCGCGGCATGATGCAACTGTTGGAAGTTGTCAAGGATGCGTCAGAATGCACTTCTGGAGGTGGCTGCCCGACACCGTAGCTTCTTTTCTTTAGATTGGTTTTCAAATCGCGGTCGGTGTGAAACTCGGCGTACTCCTACCAACAGGAGCGCGTGGCTTGAGATCATACAAGCAATATGCACCAACGCCGTGAATCTGCCCCAATAGCAGATGGGTTTATGTCTATTGCTGTGCAGGGCGTTGGCGTATAACGAGAGCGTCGATAGACAACTCGCTTTATCACTAGCTCTCAATAGTCACGACATCGTTTACGGTTTTTTGCTCACGACATCGTTTACAGTCTAATGGTCAAGAATAGTCACGACATCGTTTACATTTATGCCATGATTTCCTCTTCAAGGAGGAAACAT
>Ga0247727_10003746_pt1 | contig 33219 bp, 27 predicted proteins | sample WisWelCaveWW1625_FD_202498 | JGI IMG/M metagenome (GOLD analysis project Ga0247727, IMG submission 202498) | Biofilm microbial communities from Wishing Well Cave, Virginia, United States - WW16-25 | ecosystem: Environmental > Aquatic > Deep subsurface > Groundwater > Cave microbial mat | place...
TGTTGAGCAGCAGGGTGGCAGGGGAACGATCATTTCTTGGTCCGCCGCCGGTCCGCTCGGCGAATCTTGCGGCCAGCCGCGTCAATTTGCTTCTGGATCGGATCGTCGCCGAACATGCCAATCGTGCTCCGCCAGTCCTTTGGCCCTTGTGACTTGGAGTCCGCCATGAATCGGGCCATGAGGCGTTCCAGTGCAGCGACGCGATGTTCAAGCGTGGATTGAGCCAAGGCGATTCTCCCAACTGATTGCCAACGCCGGCCGGATTCTAGGTCGATGGTTTGTTTCGAGCAAGCAGAGTCGGAATACCACTCGGCCGCGTTCAACCGCGCGACATGGAGTCGGCGAACGTCCGTTCAATTATTCGTGCCGCAGCGCCTCGATTGGGTCCATCAAGGCCGCGCGGCGGGCGGGGTAGATGCCGAAGGCGACGCCGATCGCGACGGCAATGCCGAAGGCGATCGGGATCGACCAGATGTAGGAGTCAGTGCTCGGTTCGAGAGTCTGGACGATCGGCGGGAGCAGTTGCCATGTGTCGGGAAAGAAGTGGCTGACGAGGTCGCGGACGCCGACGATCACGGGACGGCAGAGCAGGCCGCCGATCGAGCCCATCAGGCCGCCCACGGCGGAGAGGACGGTCGTCTCGACGAGGAACTGCCGTGTGATGTCGGAGCGCTTCGCGCCGAGGGCGCGGCGGATGCCGATCTCGCGGGTGCGCTCGGTCACTGTGGCGAGCATGATGTTCATGATGCCGATGCCGCCGACGACGAGCGAGATCGTGGCGATGAGCACGAGCAGCACGTTGAAGATGAGCCGCATGACGCGAGCCTGTTCGAGTAGTTCGAGCGGTGCGACGACGGCCCAGTCTTGTTTCTTGTGGTACATGCGCATCAGCGACTCGATGATCGATTTCGTCTCCATGACTTGGCCGACGTCGCCGACGGTGAGCGTGATCTGGCTCAGTTCGAGGATCTCGCCTTCGCGTCCGCCCGCCGAAGCGGTCATGAGTTCGTCGCCGATGCGGGTGCGCCAGGTGTCGATCGGGATGTAGACGTCGAGGTTGAAGTCTTGCGCGGAGAGGCTGCCGCCGATCGCGGCCGACGGCGTGCGGTCCGCGGCGCGGCCGACCACGACGTAAAAGTCGCTGTCAATCAGGATGGATTTGCCGATCGGGTCTTCGTAGGGAAAGAGCGCGTCGGCGGTCGAGTGGGCGACCACGCAGTAGTTGGCCCGCTGCTCGCCGTCAGTGTGATTGAGGAACCGGCCGGCGGCGACGCGGAGGTGGTTCACGTCGAGATACTCGGGCGTGCATCCGACGAGCCGGCCATTCACGCTGCGGTGCAGGAACCGGAACTCTTTGGGAAACTCGCGGATCGGCAGCGCGCGGACGATCGCCGGGATCGTGTTCACAATTCGCTGGTAGTCGGCCCGCTTGACGCCGTACTCCGCGTAGAAGCTGCCGGCGACGGAGGCGTCCGACGGGTCGTTCGGCGGCTTGATCGAGCGGACCATGATGTTGGTCGCACCCAGCTCGCGGATTTGCTCCTGAATCTTGTCGCTCACGCCCTCGCCCATCGCCAGCAGCCACACGACGGACATGACGCCGATCAGGATGCCGAGCATCGTGAGGAACGATCGCAGCTTGTGCAGCGCGAGGCTCTTGAAGCCCAACCAGACGGTAAGGAGAAGTTGGTTTTGCACGGTGTGGTGGGTGAAGAATGACGACTTCCTAAGCACGAATGACGAAAGAATCTCGAATGCCGAAGGTCAAATGACGATGCGATCCTGTACGATTCAGTTCACGAGGTCTGTCATTCGTGCTTCGACATTCGGGCTTCTTTCGTCATTCGTGCTTCGGTATTCGTCATTGATCGGTTACGACTCGTCTTTCGGTTCTCGCTTTTGCTTTTTCCCCTTGGGCTTCGATGTGCCGTCCGTGCTGGCGGGCCCACGATCTGACTTCTCGCGCGAATCTGTCGGCTCGGCGTGTACGCCCTTGCCGTTTCCGTTTCCGTTCCCATTCCCATTCTTTCGCAGGTCCAATTGACTGGCCTGCTCACGGGCCTCCGGCACGACCAGACGCGGATTCAGCACGACTCGCTCGCCTGCGTTCAGACCTTCTTTGATCTCGATGAGGACGTCGTTCGTGTCGCCGAGTGCGACCGGGCGGGCGACGAATCCCGCGTTGCCGACCACGTAGCAGAAGCTCTGTTCGCCCTTCTGCACCACGGCCTGCACGGGCACGGCCAGCACGTCGTCGAATCGGTTGATCTCAATTTCCACTTCCGCCGTCATGCCAGGCTTCAGGTTCTCCACCGCCTCGTCGATCGAACAGAGGACGCCGTACTCTTTGACGTTGGACGACATCCAACTGCCGGGTTCCGGTTGATTGTTGATGGACTGCACTGCGCCGTGCATCGTCAGGTTGGGCAGCGCGTCGATGCGAATGTTGACGCGCTGCTCCTTCTTCACACGCTCGATCATCGACTCGTGAACTTTGGCCCTCACCTGCATGTGCGTGAGGTCGGGCAACTGAACGATGATCTGTCGCAACCGGACGAGTGCGCCCTCTTTGATTTCGACAGAGTCGGAGCGGCCGCGGCGGTCGCGGTCGCTGGCGTAGATCACCATGCCGTCGCGCGGCGCGTGGATCGTACACTTGTCGATCTGGCTGCGAATCTGCTCGAGCTTGTTTTCTTCGAGCTTGAACTTGGACTCCGTCGCCTTCATCGACGCCTCGGCTGAGTCGCGTAGGCTTTGCAGGTCGGCGATCATCTTCTTCTTGGTGAACTCGACGAGCGAGTTTTTCTTGGTCTCCGCTGCCTTGAGCGTGAGCCGGGCGTTTTCGACGGCGAACTGGTCGGCTTCGAGCGTGGCCTGAGTCAGGAAGCTTTTCTCGTAGAGCTTCTCCGAGTATTTCGCGTAGCCTTCGGCCCGCCGCAGGTTTTCTTTCGCGACGGTGATTTCCGCTTCCACGAGTTCCGCCTCCTTCGGGAACGTGCCGAGCAGGTATTCATCGACGGCGATGATGGCGGCGGCGTGCGTGTTCTTGGCCGTGATCAGCGCCTGACGCGCGGTCTCGTAAACGATCTGTTGTTCGATTTCCTGCTGCTTGAGTCCGGACCCGTCCAGCTCGATGATCTTCTGGCCCTGCTCGACGAACTCGCCCTCTTTGTAAATCCAGATGATCGGCGTGCCGGGTCCGCTACTGCCGCCGCCCCCGCCGCCGCCGCCGCCGACTCGGCCTTCGACCTCGCAACGCACGTCCACGTTGCTCGTGCTCTCGAGATTGCCCTGTTCGACGACAGTGATTTCGAGCGGCCCGCGCGTGACCTCGAATGTCTGAAAATTGACGGCAGCCGCGGAACCCTTGCCCGGCAGCCGGTTCGAGGCCCACGCGACCATCAGCGCGACGGCCGCGCCGCCCACCACGAGCGTCACCCAGCGGCCAGCGCCGCGGCGGCGCCGCGGCGGCTGCGTGAGGACGTGCAAGGCACTCGCCGCGTGCGACCCTTCGTTGCCCGCGTAGTTCGCATTTGCTGTCTTTAGATGCGACGTGCTCATGGTGGCTTCCAGTCCTTCGTGTTCGGGCGTGTGCGAGAGGCGGTCGTGCAACCAGGGTGGGCTGCCGGGCCGCCTCGGAGGGAACTTCTCCCGCGTGCGTCGGGGCCGCGTGCCTCGCTGTCCGTGGCTACCATTTTCTACAACTGGCGCGCCGAGTCAAAGTGATACTTTGCCCATTGGCCAGAATTTTCCGGATTTGTCCGCCGCCGGCTCCGTGTGCGGTTTCGGCCCGCAGCAACGACGTGACCCGCGCGACCCTATTCTTTCAAGCGCCAGCCAGATTTTACTTGCACGCAGCGGGCGGTCGGGTAGTTTATGACTATTGAATCGTGCGAATGGATTGTCTCGCCTGTTCATGCATGGACGGAACCGGTTCAGAACGCCTTCGGGAGGATGCAAAATGACTCGTCATCTGCGTTTGTCGCTGTTGTTCGTCGGTGCGGCCGCCGCCGTGCTAGTTCCGGCCCGAGTGGCCGACGCTTGCTGGTGCAGCCGCGCCTACACGCGGTCGTACTTCAGCCCGTGCGTCACCTGCCCCACCGTGAGCCGAAGCTACTACGTCCCCGTTGTCGCAAGATGCCCGACCACGTCGTGCGGGACGACCTGCACAACCACGAACGTCGAACGGTGCTACTACGAGGCACAGACCGTCTACACGATTCGCACCGTGCTGCAGCCCACGACGGCCTACGTGCGTCGCAGCTACTATGACCCCGTGACCTGCTGCTACCGTTCGTACCTCACGCCGACGACTCAATTCGTCGAACGCAGCTACCAGCTGCCAATGACAACCTGGACACAGCGCTGTTCGACGGAGCCTACCACAAGTTGCACGACGAACTACGTGCAATCGGCCAGCTACTGGTCAACCGACGGGCACCACTATTATCCGTTCGTGACCGCTGCCCCATCGTCGAGTTGCCCCGCGCCGAGCAGCAACGGATCCAGCCCACGCGAGTCCAGCTACGGCCCGTCAACCGACTCGAAGAAATCTGGCGACTCGAACGGAAGCATTCCGCAGGCCCCGGACCCGAAGCCCATGCCGTCGAAGTCGAATGGCGCAAGGTCGCCCACACCGCGATCCGGCGATCCGCTCGCGGTCCGACAGACGATCAGCACGTCGTTGCCACAGCCGAATTCAGGATTTGTGTACCCGGTCTCGCGCGGAAGTCCGCGGGCGAATCGATGACTTGTGTTTTGCATGTGCCGAGCTGTCAGGCCGCGGCAATTACCCAGACTTCAATTCAGCCTGACTTAGACGCGAGCCGTCGTCGAGGCGCAGCCAAGTCGCAAAGTCGCGCTCGCCTTCAACAAGCCGGATCACGCGCGCTCCACGGGCGAAGCCGTCGCGGCCGTAAGTGTTGAAGCCCGTCGCGCGGCCATAGCAGAGCCGCGTGCCGTCGAGCATGCCATCGAAGTCGTTCACGTGATCGTGCCCGACGAAGACGCCCAACACGTTGCCGGCCTCGCGCAATGCGGCGGCGAATCCGGAATTTATCCGCGGACAATTGACCGGTTCGTGCCGAGATCCGCAGCAGCGGCCCGTGCGCCACACGAGATCGAATTCGGGGAGCGGAATGTGCATGAAAACAAGCGATGGAACGACGGCGGCCGCGTGTTCGATGATCGCAGGCGTACGAGCAACGCCGCTTTGGCCCCGAACTTCGTGCATCTGGCGACGAAACCAATCGATTTGTCCCGGCTCAATGCACGCGTAGCTGCCGTCCTCCGCGTAGCTGCCGGAATCGACGAAGACCAGCGCGGCGGCCACTGAATGGCCGCGGGCGGACTTGACCGTCAGGAGAAAATTGCCAACGCCCGGCACGTCCGCCGGACCCGATTCGGACAGGCACATCGGACAAGACTGCTCGACCGCCATCAATTCGCGCCGGTCGAGCGACCCTTCGTCATCGTGATTGCCGAACACGGCGGCCCACGGAATGCCGCGCGATTCGATCGATTCGACTGCCTGCCGCCACGCAGCCGCGGGATCGGCAGATCGCGACCCTTCGATCACGTCGCCCGTGAGTACGACCAAATCAGGCCGCTCGGCATCGAGCACCGTTGCCATGAGCGCTCGCGTCATGCGGTCGGGACCGCCGCCGTCTTGCCAGTGCAGGTCGGTGACCTGCACGATTGTGAACGAGCCGTCATTGCGAAACCGGAGCGGCGAATTCATGAAAGCGAGTCCGACTTGAGCCCGCACGCGGTCGCGAGTTGTCGCAATTTGGCGAGCAGCTCATCGAAGCCGCCCAGCGTCATCGACTGCGCGCCGTCGGAAAGCGCGTGATTGGGGTCCGGGTGGATTTCGACCATGAGGCCGTTTGCCCCGGCGGCCAGCGCCGCGGCGGCCATCGGCGGCACGTAGTCGCGACGACCCGTGCCGTGGCTGGGATCGACGATGATCGGCAAGTGCGACAGCCGCTGAACGACCGGCACCACCGACAGGTCCAGCGTGTTCCGCGTCTGATCCGCGAACGATCGAATCCCGCGTTCGCACAGCACGACCTGATCGTTGCCTTCGTTCAGGATGTACTCGGCGGCCATCAGCCACTCTTCGACCGTGGCGGCGATGCCGCGTTTCAGAAGCACCGGCTTCCTCGCGCGGCCGACGCGGCGGAGCAGAGCGAAGTTCTGCATGTTCCGCGCGCCGACCTGAAGCATGTCGGCGACCTCCTCAATGCGATCGGCGGACTCGACATCCATGACCTCGGTCACGATCCCGACGCCCGTCACCGCGCGGGCCTTCGCGAGAATGTCGAGGCCCTCAACACCCAATCCTTGAAAACTGTACGGACTCGTTCGCGGCTTATACGCGCCGGCACGCATCAGCGGCACGCCGTGCTCTTTCAGGAAGTGGGCCACCGTCATGATCATCGCCTCATTCTCGACCGCGCACGGCCCGGCGATGATCGGAAAATGCCCCGGCCCGAATACGGCTCGGCCCACGCGAATCGAACTCGACTCGGTGCGAAATTCGCGGCCGACCAGCTTGTGCGGCTGCGTCACGCGGATGCACTGCGCCACGCCGGGCAGCATCTCGATCGGCCCCGGATCCACCGGTCCGGGGTTGCCCGTGATGCCGATCGCCGTGCGGTTCGCGCCGGGCATCGCGTTCGGCCTGAAGCCCATCGCGCGAATCACATCGCAGACGCGTTCGACCTGCGGCTCCGTGGCATCACAAGACATGACAACGAGCATGATCGCACTCCTCTCGAAAACTAAAACTTCGCCAGTGCGATCCCGTCGGCCGTCACGAGAAACGGCTGCGGCGTGATCGGGTACGCGGAGCGGTTGTAGTCGCGACGAATCTGACGCGCCGTCTGTTGACGGAGCGAACGGCTGCCGGACGAGAAAGCAACGAGCGTGTCGCGGGCCGGTATGCCGGCGTAAAACGGACTGCCGAGCGGCTTGGAGAAAAGCGCGTGCAGGTCCGGGTGCAAGAGCCGGCTCGCGTCAAAGCTGTCGTTCGTGGCCACGAGGATGAGCCGCCCGCCCGACTGACGCGCGCCTTCCAGCCGCTCCGGCCACGGCAGCCCGGCCAGATTCTTGATCGACAGCTCGTGCAGCGAGTCCTGCTTCATGTCCCAGCGGTTTAGGTCCCAATGCGTGAGCAGCCGGAATATTTTCTCCGAGCGGATCGCGTAACAGATGACCACATCGCCGAGCCACTCGCTCGTGACGATGTGTTCGGTCGGCGTGCCGGGCTTTAGGTAGGCGGTCGGCTTGAGCACGGGCAGAATGTCGCCGCGCACGTCGTCGAGCTGTTCGTGGCCGGTCGGATGGTCCGCCGTGAACGCGAGTCCTTCGACGAATTGCTCGACGATCTTGTCTCGCCGTGCAGGCGAAGCCTCAACCAGCTTGTACAAGTTGGCCAGCGACACAGAATGATCCCTGCCGCGAATGCCCTCGTCTTCAAATTCGTATTCTTGCTCCGGATGCTGCTCGCTGAGCCGGGCAAGCACTTCGTTGGCCGCCTTGCGCAACACGAGTTCCCGGTCGCGCGTGACTTGGAGGCTGGCCATCAGTCGCTCGAATTGCGGATTCCAAATCTCTCGCTCGGCCGGGGGCACCTGCGTACTGGCGAACAGCGCGAGATCGCCGCCGACGAGCATCCAGAAGTGACCGCCCTCGCCCTCTTTCGTCTGATCCGCCTTAAGGCCAAAGTGTCGCAGCGACTCATCGCGCCGCAGGTTCGCCCCTTCGCTCTTTGCCATCGATTGCTCGAACAGTTTCGGCAGATCGTCCGTCATCCGGTCCGTGTCGATGCTCAACGGCATGATGGAAATCCACAGCCCGACGTCGTCGCGATCGCGCGGCCCGAAGCCACACGACTTGCCGTCGTCCTTGTCGAGATGCTCCCAGTGCGCCGGGTACTCCAGGCGATACGCCTTCGCCGGATGCACGAACGTGGTGAATTTGGTCGATGGCATGGTGCTCGTCGTCTCTGACTGGTAACGCGCCCCTCCGCATGGAATCGCGTTTTCTCGGCGCATGATACCGGGTCTGATTGCGCATCGGAACAGCGGCGCAGGTCGTGATTTGTGGACTCATCGAGATGCCGTCTTCGCCGCGCGGACTCCGCTGTTCCGCCCCAGGAATACAAGGTTTAGAATGGATCGTACATTTGGGAGTTGACGATGCCTTCACCGTTCCCTGGCATGGACCCCTGGCTGGAAGACCCTGCCGTCTGGCCGGACTTCCATGATGCGTTGGCGGGCGAGATTCGCGCCATCCTCAATAAATCATTGCCAGAGCCGTACTACGCGCAATTGGGAGTTCGCGAAGAAGTCGGCATCGTCGGCGAAGCCGGAACTCGCCGGATCATTCCTGATGTCAGCGTGCAGCGGCCGGAGTTTCCACGGCGAGATGAATTGTCATCCGTCGCTGTGCTGGCCGGCGCTCGCACGGTTGTCGCCGAGTCGGTGGAAGTGGACGTCCTGAACGAGCCGCAGCAGGTCAACTTTGTCGAAATCCGCGATGCGCGGTCCGGTCACGACGTCGTGACGCTCATCGAAATCCTCAGCCCGTCCAACAAACAGCCGGGCGACGACCGCGACCGCTACGCCCGCAAGCGCGACGAAGTGCTCACCAGCCGCACGTCACTTATCGAAATCGACCTGCTGCGCAACGGCGACCGCCGCATCTTCGGTCCGGACGTGTACCAGCGATTGACTGCCTTCCACCCGCCGCTCGACTACCTGTCGCTCGTGCAACGCGCCTGGCGCCGTGGCGCGCGATTGTCGTTCCAGTTGTTCCCAATTCACCAGCCGAAGCCGTTGCCGGTCATCGTCGTGCCGCTGCGTGAAGGCGAGCGAGAAGTGCCGCTCGATCTACAATTCGCCTTTCAGCAGACATACGACCGCGGCCCCTACCAGCGCGGCGCGATCAACTACGCCGCATCGCCAAATCATTCGTTACCTGAAAACTTGGGCCACTGGGCGAGCGAGTTGATCCGGGATGTGCGGCAATTGACCGGCGGGCATTGAATCCAGATTTCCGCCGCTCATACAATTCCCAGCCTACGTTCGCCAATCACATTCCGTAACGCTCGATAATCCGCTCGCGGGACGATCCGAGCACAGCATACTTTTGGCCCACCGCCGTGAATGCGGCGATCGCGCGGTCAATGTGTTCGGGTTCGTGGGCGGCGGAAAGTTGGACGCGGATGCGGGCTTCGCCTTTGGGGACGACCGGGAAAAAGAAGCCGATCACGTAAATGCCTTCGGCGAACAAGTCGCGGGCGAAGTCCTGCGCGAGACGTGCGTTGTAGAGCATGATCGGGACGATCGGGTGCACGCCGGGGCGGATGTCGAAACCGGCTGCAGTCATGCCGCGTCGGAACTGTTGCGTGTTGCGTTCGAGCTTGTCGCGGAGCGCGGTCGAGCCGGCGATGAGGTCGATCGCCCTGATCGCGGCGGCGACGATGACGGGCGGCAGCGTGTTCGAGAAGAGGTACGGACGCGAGCGCTGCCGAAGCAATTCGATGATCTCGGCGCGGCCGGATGTGCAGCCGCCGGAGGCGCCGCCGAGGGCCTTTCCCAATGTCGTCGTGATAATGTCCACGCGGCCCATGACACCGCAGTGCTCGTGGCTGCCGCGGCCGCTGCGGCCGATGAAGCCGGTGCAATGCGAGTCATCGACCATCACGAGCGCGTCGTGCCGGTCCGCGAGATCGCAAATCTTGTCGAGTTGAGCGACGTCGCCGTCCATCGAGAACGCGCCGTCGCTTGCGATCAGACGGAACCGCGCGTCGGCCGCCTCGCGCAGTTTCACCTCCAGGTCGGCCATGTCGTTGTGCTTGTAGATCGTCCGGCGGGCTTTCGACAGGCGGATGCCGTCGATAATCGAGGCGTGGTTCAGCGCGTCGGTAATGATCGCGTCTTCTTCCTTCATCAGCGTCTCGAACAGCCCGCCGTTGGCGTCAAAGCACGAGCTGTACAGGATCGTGTCGTCGGTGCCGAGAAACCGGCTGACCTTCGCTTCGAGTTCTTTGTGAATGTCCTGCGTGCCGCAGATGAACCGGACGCTCGACATGCCGTATCCGCGCGATTCGAGTCCGGCGCGCGCCGCCGCGACGACCTCCGGGTGCGACGACAGACCAAGATAGTTGTTCGCACAAAAGTTGACGACCTCACGCGGCGACTGACCCGGCGGGTAAACGACCGCAATGCCGGCCGACTGCGGCGACACAATCACTCGCTCGTCCTTGTACATTCCGGCCTGGCGAATCTCGTCGAGTTCGCGTTTCAGGGCGTTTTCAATCGTGCCGTACATGCTCATGGTCTCAAGCAGAAGGTGTGATTGCGTCACTCCAACCGATTGTATCCGCGGCGTGCAGGGTGCTGAAGGGTCGCGCGATCAACTGCGCGCCGCCGGTTTTTCGTGCCCGCGACAATTCGCTTTCTGCCCGCAAAAACCAATTTTTTGCCCCCAACATCTTACTTCTTGCCGGCAAAATCTGAAATCAAGAGGCCGCTATTTCAAATCCCGCCCTCTTGATTTCAGTTCGCGGCCTTGCACATTGAGATCACGCCCTCCTGAACTGAATTCAGGGCCTCCCCATTTCAGTTCCAGGCGACACGCTTGCTTGCTATTTCGTCGCACTTGTCCGCTCCGCGGCGGAAAGATCGTCTGCACCTCCCGCGATAGACGGTCATTCGGCAGCCGCGGCCACGAGCGAGACGCACACCAGTTCAACGTCGTTGCGAGCGAAGACGTGCGCGCCGGCGAATGCGGGGTGTGCCCAGATCGGTCCGGCGGCGGTCGGCTGAATGATGTTCGTGCGCGATTGTTCGTGATAGCCGGCCGGATTGAGCCGGGCGAGAATAAGGTCGCCGTCGGCGTTCAAGATAATCGCGCGGTCGCCGTCGCCGAGCCACACCAGCGACGCGTGCGGGTTGCGGCCGCGCGGCGTCGCGCGATTGCCGTCGTTCCAAATCTTCTTGCCGGTCGCGAACTCAAAGCAGACGATCCTGTGCTGCTTGTCGAGCAGGTATGCGTGCTCGTCGCGACGGAGCGGCTGCGACATGAGTCCGCGCAGCCAGCGGTTTTCTTGCCACATCAACTCGTGCTCGCCCGGCTGACTTCCGAGTCGAATCGCCTTCGAGCCTTCCCAATAGCCGGCCACGAAGACGATGCCGTCGTGAGCGATCGGCGTGGCGATCGCGACTCCGTACGTGACTTTGTACGGCACGGACCAAAAAACTCTGCCGGTCCGCGGATCGATGCCGTGCACGTTCTCCGGCGTCCAGCAGATGAGTTGCGGCCGGCCCGCGTGCTCGACCACGATCGGCGTCGCGTATCCTGCCGCGTCCGGCAGGCTCCGCCAAACCTCTCTGCCCGTCGCGCGATCGAACGCGATGTAACTGCCGTTCGGCTCCGCGCCGGTGTGCACGATCACGAGATTTTCGAAAATCACCGGCGACGCGGCGAATCCCCACTCCGACAGCCGCGCACCGAATTCGCGCATCATGTCGTGCGACCAGATCACGTTTCCGGTCGCCGCATCCAAACAGCGAACGTGTCCGACGGCCCCGATCGTGAACACTCGCCCCTCGAAGACCGTCGGCGCCGCGCGCGGCCCGTTGCCGTAGTCAAGCTTGCCGTACTCGACCGCGTACTTGTGCTTCCAGAGCAATTTCCCCGTCGCCACATCGAAGCACAACACGCGCTCGACCTCATCCGGCTCCTTCAACCGATCCATCGTGAACACCCGGCCCGCCGCGACGCTCACGCCGGCAAACCCGCCGCCGATCTCTTGTCGCCAGACGCGACGCAGCCCGTCTTTCGGCCACTTCTCCGGCAGCACCGGCCCGTTCCAGGTCCCGTCCCCGCGCGGCCCGCGCCAGCACGGCCAATCTTCGGCGTGGAGTTGCCAGGGCAGGTCAGCGACGAGACCCACGAACATCACGCAAGCCCAGCAGGCAATCCCGCGAATCGTCACTCGATGTCTCCTTTTTCATCTTCCTTCCGATGAAACTGAATGGGCAGAGTCTGCTTGCTGTAAAGCTTGGCGACGCCCTCCGTCCAAGCCCACGCGTCGCGGTCCATGTCTTGCAGAAAGATCATGCGCGGAAAAACCATCGCGGCGGACTGCGGCAAATCGACGATGCGAAGCACGTTGAGAAAGTACGACCCGTCGCGATGCGAAGTGGCCGGCCTGTCCAACACGAGTGCATGCACGTCCGGCGAGAGCAACGTCGCGTACAGTGCAACCGGCGCCATCTTTCCTTGACCAACGAGCCAAATCTTGGCGTCGCTCAATTCGTCCAGAGACCGTAAGGCGGCGACGGCTCGACAAACATCCCAGACTCGACCGTCGTCTGCGGTCTTTCCATCGAGCAGAAATCGTCGCTGAATCTGCGTGTCCTTCTTCTGTTCCGGAACCCATTCTGCCGATCCACTACCACGCGTCGCGACAACTGCCTGCGCCACATCGCCGGTCGCGGAAATGCGACCATCCAGCGTAATCAGTTCATTCAGGTTCGCGACGTAGACGAAAAGCCTGCTGGGCTTCTTCGATGGCAGACCCCTCATGACGGTGATCCTGAGCCGCAGATTCTCGTCACTGGTGAATTCAAACGACTCATAGCGAGCGTTTTTCGACTGCTGGTCGTTGATGAGCTTCGTTTCGAGTGGCGCTGCGGCCGTCGGCCAGCTTCGGAAACATTTTTCCTTCAGTTGCCGCAGCCACTCCGAACGCATCGATTCCCATTGCTGGCGGCTCGTCGGCAGCGCGGGCGGCTCGAATTGGGGAACGAACCATTCATGTGCCGTCGTGTTTCGTTGATCGGCCGGCAGTTCATCGAAAACTCTAAGCTGCCTCGGATCGAACGGCTTGTCCGCAACGCGAGTGATCGGCGTGTCGCGGCCCTGGAGCCAACGGTTCATCCAGCGGAATGCGGGGACTTGCAGTTCTTGCGTGTCTTTGTGCTGGCCTTCGGTGATCAGAAGGCCGAGCTTGTCGGCGGCGCCGTAGAGGTCGTAGATGTTTTTGAGCTTCGCGTGCGTGCGCACGACTCCATCGAGCGGGAAGATCTTGTCTTTGTCGGAGTTGGAAAAGAGCAGCGGCCGCGGCGCGGCGAGCGCGGCGAGGGTCGGGAAGTCCCACTGATACGTGTTCACCATATACATGCAGTCGCAGTGGCCTTCGATGCAGCCATCGACGACGTGATTTTCGAGGTCAGTGATGCCGGCGACGGGGACGAAGCACGCGGGGCGGTCGTCGATGCCGGCGAGCCACCACGTATACGCGCCGCCGCCGGAACGACCGGTGACGCCGATCTTTTTCATGTCCACATCAGGCCGCGTTGCGAGGTAGTCGAGCGCCCGCACCGCGTTCCACGCCTCGACTCCGGCCGGCGTGTAGCCGCGAGAGGCCCACCACCACATGCCCTCGCGGTACGTCCCGTGGTGCAGCCCCTCGATCTCGCCGAGTTGCAGCGTGTCGAGGATCAGGCAGCAGTAGCCCTCGCGCGCGAACCACGCGGGGTGATGTTGATAGCTCGCCTTCGAGCCGTACGACACGCCGTCGATCTTTACGTTGCCGTGGCCGCAGAGGTACAGGATCGTCGGCAGCGGCTTATCCACCACTTTGGGCCGATAGAAATTCGCCGTCACGTACAACCCCGGCCGCGACTGAAAGTGCAACTTCTCGACGACGAAATCCAGGTCGTCTCGCTCGTTCGTGCCGGTAACGGTCGCGTGCAGCTCGGTCCGCTCCGGCAGCGGCGAAAGGCCGAGCATTTCCAACAACTGCTCGCGCAACACCGGCCGCTGCCGCTGCCAGTCGTCGAGCGACTTCACGTCCGCGAGCGCGGCGTCGGCCAGCCGCACGGTCGTGCGGCGGAAATACTCGTGAATCTCCGCGGTCGCCTTTTGCTGTTCTGCGGTGAGCGGCGTTTGCGCAGCGACGAGACCGCTCGACCAGAGCGCGAGCACAAAGCACGAAACAAGAAACGCATTCCGGGCCGGTGTGCGACTTCGCATTGTGCAGGCTCCACGGGTAGGATAGCAGGCCACGCAGGAGTGACATCGTAGAGCCGAACAATCGTTGGTGGCAACTAAAAAGTCGCCAGCATCACGCGACGGGAAGTGACAAAACAGGAAAATGGATGACAGGAAAATGGAGATCATCATGCCTCGCCTGCGCCGCTCTGTGTTCTACTTTGTGGTCGCGTGCGTCGTCGCGTGCATTGCAGAGGCTCAGGACTCGCCGTCGATCACGATGGTGCCCGACCAGGAAATCCTCGACGAACTCAAATCCGCGCCGCGCGACAATCACGCACGGGTCGAGCGGCTTCGCGAGTTGTACTTGCAGGCCGGAGCGACGCCGCAAGACATCACGCTGCAGGAAGTGAAGGCCAAGCCGGACGATCCGGCGCCGCTCGCGAATGTGATCGTCGTCAAGAAGGGGAAGTCGGAGGACACGATCGTGGTGGGCGGGCACTTGGACAAAGTCGAGCCCGGCGACGGCATCGTCGATGACTGGTCCGGCGCGTGCCTCGCGTCGAATCTGTTCCAGACCATTCGCTCGCTCGACACGCACCACACGTTCGTGTTCATCGGCTTCGCACACGAGGAACTCGGCCTCATTGGCTCGCGGCGGTATGTCGAATCGTTGTCGGATGGCGAACGGGGGCGGATCAAAGTGATGCTGAACCTCGAATGCCTCGGCATCGACGACCCGTTTATCTGGACGAATGGCTCGACGGACAGCCTGGAGGTGATCGCCCACGAGGTCGCCGCTCGGCACAAACTACCGCTCCGCGATCACAAGATCATTGGCGTCGGCGCCGACTCGATTCCGTTCGATCGCGTCGGCATCCCGAACATTACGTTCGACGGCATGGCGGTCGAGAATTTCCGGTTCATCCACTCGAAGCTCGACACGTTCGATGCGATCAAGCCGCAGAGTTACTTGAACGCGTACCGGGTCGCGAGCCAGTTTCTTGTGACGCTCGATCGCGACCTCGCGAAGACGCCCGACCTGCTCGAGTCGCTCGATCCGAAAGTCGCGGCGAAGAAAGTGGACGAGTTCGTCGCCGCGGAAATGGAGAAGCGGCACATTCCCGGCCTGTCCGTCGCTGTCGTGCGCCGCGGCGAAGTGGTCCACGCGAAGGGCTACGGCCAAGCGAACGTCGAGTTGTCAGTGCCGGCCTCCGCCGACACGATTTATCAAATCGGCTCGATCACGAAGCAGTTCACGGCAACCGCGATCATGATGCTCGCCGAAGAGGGCAAGCTGTCGCTCGACGATCCAATCTCGAAACACCTCGACATCGCGTCCGAGGCGTGGTCGAGCGTGACCGTGCGGCACTTGCTCAACCACACGTCGGGCATCAAGAGCTACACAAGCATCGCGGACAACATGGCGAAGAACCGGCTCGACCGATCAAAGGACGAGATCATCGGCACCGTGCGCGAGCTGCCGCTCGAATTCGAGCCGGGCGAGAAGTTCGCGTACAACAACTCCGGCTATTTCTTGCTCGGCCTGATCATCGAAAAGGCGTCGGGCAAATCGTACGGCGAGTTTCTCGGCGAGCGCATCTTCAAGCCGCTCCGCATGACGGCGACGCGAGTCAACGATTTGAAGCCGATCATCAAGAACCGCGCGACCGGCTACGCTTGGCAGGCGGGTCAACTTCAAAATGCCGAACACTCCAGCATGACGTGGCCGTTTTCCGCCGGCGCGATTGTTTCGACCGTGACTGATTTGGCCAAGTGGGACGCGGCGCTGTACGGCGAAAAGGTGCTGCCGCAATCCGCGCTCGACCAGATCTGGACGAAGTCGAAGCTGACGAGCGGCAAAGAAACGGATTACGGGTTCGGCTGGGGCATCGGCGGGCACCGCGGCCATCGTCTGATCGGCCACGGCGGTGGCATCTCCGGATTTTCAACCGACATCGCCCGATTCGTGGACGATAAACTCACCGTCGTCGTGCTCACAAATCTGAGCGGCCCGACGGCCAACCCCGCGTCGCTCGCCCGCGGCATCGCCGGCTTCTACATCCTCGACTTCGCTGAAACTGCCACGAAGCCGATCGAGGACAAAGACCCGGCGGCCACCGAACTATTCAAGGGAGTGCTCCAGGCCACGATCGACGGCAAGCTGGACGCCGAGCGGTTCACGCCCGAGATGCAGAAGCTGCTGTTTCCCGACCGCGCGAAGCAGGTCGGAGAATTCCTCGCGCCGCTCGGCCCGTACAAATCGTTCACGCTCGTCGAGTACAAGGAAGAGGGCACGTCGCGGACGTTTCGTTACAAGGTCGCGTTCGCGGACCAATCGCTGATCCTGACGGCGACGCTGAACGGAAACGGCAAGATTGCGGGCCTAACGATCATGCCCGATTGATGAACGTTAATTGCTCGTTCACGCCGGCGCCGCCCGGCGGCGTTCGATCACTTCGCGCCAAAATTCCGGCACGCCGCGGTACGCCTGTGAATATGACTCTTCGAGCGCTACAGCCACCTGCGTCTCTTCGTCCACGACCATAAACACCTCAGGCAGGATGTCGCCGACGGCGAGCGGCCAGCAGTACGCCTCGGGAAACAGGTGAGATGCGAAGGAAGCAATGATCAGCGGCTTGTTGGCCTGGACCCACGAAGAGTTTACTTCTCCGAAGCCTTGCCAAATGGCAGGCACGATGCCATTCGGAACGTGTGTATTCGGTGGAAACAGGTCAATTACAAGAGCGTGGATGCGCATTTCGATCTCAGCCACGACCTTGTCCGATAGGTTCTCAAAGTTTTTCGCGGTCGATTTGTTTCCGGGCGAGAGAATTTCCACCAATGCGACTGCGCGATGATCAACAGCTTGCCGAACTGCGATCGTTCGGCGCAGCAGTGAATACAAGTCAGGTTTGTCCGCCGGGACAGGTTCGTCACTTGCGAACAGACACGCCGGCATCTCTTTGCCCGCGTGCCGCTCATATGCGAACGCTGTAGAAAACCGCCGATAGGCTCGCTAGGCTACGCACAGTCGCGGCTGCCACACTTAGCGCGAGGAGGCGCCGGGCCGCGAGGGCGTCAAATCTCAGGAGGCTGTTGTGAATCAACTGATCGCACCCATTGTTTTGGCGGTCCTTGCTCTGTCGAACTTGACCGGATTGGGCAGCCAGCCGGCCCGTGCCGACGATCCCATCTTCCCGTTCCCGGTGCATCGCACACAACTCGCGAACGGCCTGACGGTCATCTCGGTCGAGTACGATTCGCCGGGCATCATCGCGTATTACACGGTCGTGCGGACTGGCTCGCGGAACGAGGTCGAGCCGGGTCTGTCGGGGTTCGCGCACTTCTTCGAGCACATGATGTTTCGCGGCACGGAGCGGTACTCGCAGGACAAGTACAACGACGCCCTGAAGAGTCTCGGCGCCGATTCGAACGCGTTCACGACCGACGATTGGACGTGTTACCACGCGACCGCGTCGAAGGATGCGCTGAAGACGATCGTCGAGCTTGAAGCCGATCGGTTTCAGAACTTGAAGTACAGCGAGTCGGATTTTCAGAAAGAGGCCCGCGCGGTTCTCGGCGAGTACAACAAGTCCGCGTCGTCGCCGTTCCTCTTACTCGACGAAAAGATGCAGGATACGGCGTTCTCAACGCACACGTACAAGCACACGACGATCGGATTCCTCAAAGATATTGAGGACATGCCGAATCAGTATCAGTACAGTCTGAAGTTTTTTGACCGCTGGTACCGGCCGGAGAACTGCATTGTGCTGGTTGTGGGCGACGTCGATCACGAGCGGCTGGTTGAGTTGGCGAAGAAACATTACGGCAAGTGGAAGCGCGGCAAGACCAAGATTGAGATTCCGAAGGAGCCGCCGCAGAAGGCAGAAAGCACGCTTGACCTCACGTGGAAGGGTCGGACGCTGCCGTATCTTTACGTCGGCTATCACGTGCCCGGTTTTGACCCGAAGAGCCGCGATGTCGCCGCGCTCGACGTGCTCGCGGAGGCAGTGTTCTCGGAGACGAGCCCGCTGTACCGCAAGTTGGTGCTGGAGGAGCGCAAGGCCGAAACGATTCAGGCCGGGGCGCCGTTTCGCCGCGATCCGACGCTGTTCACGGTCATGGCGCGGCTCACGTCGCCCGAGCACGTGACCGCGGTGCGCGACGAGGTGTTCCGCGCGCTGACCGACGCGGCGCAAAAACCGATCGCCGCCGAACGGCTCGACAACATCAAATCGCACATGCGCTACGCGTTCGCGATGGGCATGAACACGCCGGACGCCGTTGCCGGAACGCTCGGCGAGTACCTGCAACTCACCGGCGACCCCAACGCCGTGAATCAGATGTACGAATCGTACGACGCCGTCACGGCCGCGGACATTCGGCGAGTCGGGGGCAAATATTTCGCGGCCACGAATCGAACGGTGGTAACGCTAAAACAGGAGCCAGCGGCCACAGCGGAACGCGGTGACGAGCCGCCGCCCGCGTGCTGCGACGCAACGGAAGCGGCACCGCGCTCGGGCCGGTCTCCCGACCGAGTCCTTTCCCCCGAACCGCCGCCGGCGTGCATCGACGAAACAACCGCGGACGATCCCACGGACATTCGCGCGGGAGCGGGCGGCGGCGACACGATGCTACTCAGCGCTAAGTCGCCGCTCGTCGCGATCCGAATTCTCTTCCGCGCAGGCACGAAGGACGATCCGACAGGTAAAGAGGGTTTGGCGTCGTTGACGGCCCGCATGCTCACCGAGGGCGGCACGAAACGGTACAGCTACGACGAGATTCTCGAACGAATGTACCCAATGGCCGCCGACACCGGCGTGCACTGCGACAAGGAGGTCACGGTGTTCACCGGCAACGTGCACCGCGACAGTCTCGCCGAATTCTACGATCTGTTCGCGGAGACGCTGACCGCGCCGCGCTTCGACCCGGACGACTTCGAGCGGCTGCGCGAGGAACAGCTCAATTTCGTGTCGAAGATTCTCCGCGGCAACAACGACGAGGCGCTCGGCAAGTGGACGCTGCAACTCGCGCTGTACCCCGACCATCCGTATGGCCATGTAGACGCGGGCTCGGTCGCCGGGCTGAAGGCGATCACGCTCGACGACGTGAAGGAGTTTTACCAGCGATATTTCGCCCCGCTCTCGGCCAGGGTGCAGCTTGGCGTGGCGGGCGGCGCGGACGATGCGTTCGTGACGCGGCTCAAGAAGGATTTTCGATCGTTGCCGGCCGCGCCGCCGACGGCGAGCGGCCTCGCGCGGCCGCACATGCCCGACGGTCTCGAACTGACGATCGTCGAAAAGGACTGCATCGCGACCGCCATCTCGATCGGCTTCCCAATCGAAGCCACTCGCGCGGACGATGACTTCTACGCGTTGGCCGTGGCGAACTCGGCGCTCGGCGAACATCGCACGTTCAACGGCCGGCTCATGCGCAACATGCGCGGCAAGCGCGGGCTGAACTACGGCGACTATTCGTACATCGAAAATTTCATCCAAGACGGCGGCAGTACGTTTCCGATTCCCGGCACGCCGCGGCGCCAGCAATATTTTTCGATTTGGATACGACCGGTTCCGCACGACAAAGCGGTGTTCGCGTTGCGTCAGGCGATTCGCGAGTTGGAGTTGGCCATCGAAAGCGGCCTCGACGACGAGGAGTTCGAATCGACGCGCGGCTTCCTTCAAAACTATTCGAAACTCTGGGTGCAGAGCCTGCCGCGCCGGCTCGGTTACGAAATGGACGGAGCGTTCTACGGCCGCACGAGCCTCGTCGCCGAACTCGATCAGCGGTTGCCGAAACTCACGCGCGAACAGGTCAACGCGGCGATCAAGAAACGCCTGCAAGCGAAAGACCTGTCGATCGCCGTCGTCACGCGCGACGCCGCGGCCTTCCGCGACGCCGTGCTCTCCGGCGATCCGTCGCCGCTCAAATACGACACCGAAGGCACGCCGCGCGAAATCCTCGTCGAAGACAAGCAGATCGAGTCGTTCCCGCTCCGCATCAACCGCGACCGCGTGCGAATCGTCCCGGTCGATGAAATGTTCGAAAATTGATGGCTGGCGGTCGGAATGCTCCGCGGGAGTCGACGACAGGTTCTTGTGCCAGTCCCAGTTTTAGTACCGCGCAGCGTCGGCGCAAAAAAAATCACCGTCTCCAACGCGCAACGTGTCGCAGCGTCGGAGACGGTGAGCGGTGTGTCGGCATTTTTCGGCCGAGCTACTGGCCGTAGCCGATCTGCCACAATTCCTGAGCGACGCCGACGGGCACGCCGACGAGCGTTCCTGCAACGACTCGCACGACGGGGTTGTCACCCGAGTCGCGATAGTAGTTGCGCGGCGACGACAGCAGTGGGTGACGGTCGACGAAGCTCTTCTCCGTCCCCATGTCGCTGAATTGCGGGTCGCCAGTTGGTCCGTACGCGCTGTCGCGATACGGCGACGAGTGACAGCCGGCCAGCGCGGCCAAGCTCAAGAGCGCGGCCAGCGCGAGTTTCTTCGAACGCATGATTGATCCTTTCCTCTTCTTGCACCCCGAACTCAAACCACCGAACGGTTCCGGCGGGATTCTGCTGAGCAAGTCTAGCTCATGGACTGCCGTGAGACCGAGCACGGAAACGCGGCTACGCGGTACTTTCTCGCGTCACAACGGCAGATTCGTCAGTCTTTGCCCAGTTCGCGACCTGAGTGCCGCTCGACACAACTTGGCCGCCGGCTGACTGTTGTGCGACCGGCTGCCGGCAACCGCCGCCAGCGTCGAAATCGGCACGTGCCTTGCTCACTCATTTTTCCAACAAGACCCGACCGCTGGAACGAACAACAAGTAGAAGCATCGAACAGGGAGGCGCCAAGAGATGGCGGCACGAATGAATCGCCGGTTTATCTTGAGGATCGAGCGCGAGGGCCGTGTGAGATTTCAGGTGATGAGCGGCTCGCGCGAGGCGTTGCAATTGGCCGAGACCTACGCCAGCCGGAATACGGCACAGCAGATCGTCGTGCTCGATGCCGCGGGTCGCGCGATTTGGAGTTCGACCTAGCCAGCGGAACAGCAAAAGGGGGAAATGAAATGCCACGACTGCGAGAGAACGAAACCGTCTTGCCCGCGAATTGTGCCGAATGGCTGCACGATCTGGGCAAGTGCGTCAACAAACAAATGCGGCGCGGGGCCGGCATTGAAGAGGTCGCTCGACTGCTGTTCGCGAATCCGCAGCACTGCAAGCTGGCGTTGGTCTTTTTCCGGGCAGCCGACGTGCTGAAGCTGCGAGCGATGGTGGAAGAATGGAACTGGGAACGCCTCATCTCGGAACTCGGAGGCTCCCGCACCGCCCGTCGCGAAGAGGCCGGCGCCCGCTGAGTGCGATTACCAATTGCGGAACAACAAAGAAGCCTGGCGTTAAGAGCCAGGCTTCTTGTGTTTTTGGAGTACCGCGATGCCGGCGTCCTTCGCTACGGCGACACTTCAGCCGGCCGGGCGACGCGACCATCACATCTGCGCACGCAGTCCCGCTCCGCCCGTGTCAGTCGAAAGCCGGTGATCACAGACTTCGGGCTATTCCGGAATCGGTCCGGTCCAATTCGGCAACGGTGATTCCACCGCGGGCACGAGCCGGTCCGATGCGGCAACCGGCCTACGGGCCGCCTTCGCCGCTTCGTCCAATACATAGCGGTTGGAATCGGGATCAAATGTCAGGTAGGGCCCGTTCTCTTCGTACCAGTCGCGCCAACGCGCGAAGACGTGTTGCCACGTCTCCATTTCCAATTCCTCACACAGATCGTCTTTCGATGTGGCCCAGCACAGAATTCGCACAAAGTATGCGAGCGGTGCAGCCTCCTCGGTTTGAATCTTCTCGCCGTCGGGCCCAAATGCCCCTTGTGCGATGAAGCGACTTGCTTCGTCCAGAAACTCGGTCCCGTCAAGGACGCTGTCCCGAACTTGCCACCGCAGGATGTGGACCAGGCCGCTGCAGATCTCTGGTCGGACACGAGCCTCCGGGAAAAATGTCGCAACGAACTGCTCGAGCTGTTTCTCCGACAGGGGATGACCTCCCTCCGTTAAGATCCAATAGTCCGCGCGCGGGTCTCCCTGCAAAAACATCTGCCAAAAGATGGAACATCTCTCCTTGAACCCCGATTCTCGGCCGAACTTCTCGACCCACGGCTTCGCCTCATCGGCCGCCATGGCTTTCGACAGGTGCCGGCGATACCACCACATCTCGATGTGGTAGCGATTCGCGAAGACGAGCCAGGCGCCGAGGCCCACGGCGCCGGCGAAGCCGGACGCAATCATCGCCCAGAACATCGGCCGCCAGTTGCGACGCTTCATGTCGCCTCGGAATTTACAACCCGACCCCCTGCGTGCAAGCCGGCGAATGCCGGCATGATCGCGGCCATCGGAGAATTCTCGCCAGCTCCCAGCTACAGCCGCTCGTTCAGCCGTTTCGCGAGCCGTTCCAGTGCCGGGCTGTGGTCGTTCGGGTCGAGGTGAACATTGAGCAGACTGAATCCGGCCTTGTTCGCGAGTGCTGTCTTGATCGCCGTGTCGAGTTCCCTCTCGGTTCGGACCTCGCAGCCCCAGCCCTTGCCGAGCAGTTCGGGGACGCGGTGGTATTGCCACTCGTGCAGTTGATTGAACGGCCCGCGCAGGATCGCGTCTTCGGTGCCGTACGTGCGATTGTTCAGCACGACGACGATCGGGTTGAATCCGTGGCGGGCGATCGTCGACAGTTCGGTGCCGGTCATTTGAAACGCGCCGTCGCCGACCACAACAAGCTGCCGGAGATCGGGCCGCGCGAACGCGACGCCGACCGCGCCGGGCACCGCAAAGCCCATCGACGTGTAGTACGCCGGGCTGATGAACTCCGTGCGCCGGTGAATCGACAACTCGGCCGCCGCGAACAGGCAGTCACCGATGTCGGCGATCACGATCATGTTCTTGTCGAGGATTTCATTGAGCCGATTGAACATGTATTTGACCGTGACCGCGTCGGCGGACGGTGCGGCAAGGCCAAGGCCGTTCGTGGCAAGCCGCAGCGGCTCGCGCGCGGGGGCCTTCAGGTCGCGCTTCAGCAGGCCGCGCATGAAATCGGACAGCAGCACGTCTTGATAATGATGGTGCCGCACGCGAATGTCTTCGCTGGTCGCGAAGATGCAGCGGTCCTCGTGCAACGGATTGATGTCGCCGCCCGTGTCGATGTCCGATAGCGCGCAGCCGAGCATGAGCACGCAATCGGAATCTTCGACGTACTGCCGCAATTCGTCGCGGCACATGCGGCCCTCGTAAAGTCCGATGAAAAGCGGATGGTTTTCGGCGATCACCGACTTTCCCATGATCGACGTGGCGATCGGCATGCCGGTCTTCTCGGCGAGCGTGATCAACTCGTTTTGCAGGCCGAAGCGGTGAATTTCGACGCCGGCGAGAATAAGCGGTTTCTTGCAGCCAGCGACCATCTGGGCCACGTCGGCCAGCGCCTCGGCGAGCGTCTGGCGGTCGCTGGCCGGTTTGAGCAGCACCGGCTTGTGATCGTACTGCGGCCGCGTGTCCACGCGATCGCGTGGCAGCTCGATGTAGACCGGCCCTTTGCGCCGCTCGGCCTCGCCGAGCACGCGGTCGATCTCGCGGAACGCCGTCCACGGATCATCGAGCACCGTGCTCGCGACCGTGATCTTTTCGAACACGTCCTTTTGTGTCGTGAAACTTCCGACGCGGTGATGAATCATCGGATTGTTCACGCGTTCGGCGATGCCCGGCGCGCCGGAGATGACGACCACGGGCGATTTTTCGGCGTAGGCCTCGGCCACTGCGTTGCACAAATTGAAGCCGCCGACGCAGTACGTGACGCAGACGGCGCCCAGTCCCTGCACGCGAGCGTACGCGTCGGCCGCCAGCCCCGCGCAGTCCTCGCGCGTCGTGTTCACGATCTGGATCTTGCTCTTGTGCAGCATCTCGTAGAAGTGCAGCACGTAATCGCCCGGCACGCCGAAGATGTGCCGCAGGCCGAGACCGTAAAGTCGCTCGATCAGATACTCGCCGATGCTCATCGTGTCCGCCGCGACCGACAAGCCGTTGCGTCCATTGGCCGACGGTTTCGCCGCGACTCTCGGCGGCCCGCCCTTGGACGATCGACTCGCCAAGCGTTTCGATTTGACCGCCCTTTTCGTCGTCATGCCGGGCTCCTCCCGAACAGATGGAACACGCAGATCTGACTCCTCTTCTAACGAATTCGACGCCAGGAATCAAAGCGCGCCGGCAGGCGATGAGTCCAATTCGTCGCCGGTCGGCAAACCCAATTATCCTGGCGGCCAGCGGTCGATCGGTCCCACGGCCGACGTGGGAATTGGCCGCGCGTACTCGTAAATCCACACGTTGAAGCCAGCCTCCGTCACCGCGCGAATGCGCCGATATATGCCGTCTTCTACCCCTTCGTACGCGTCGAGGTCACCGGTCAGTTCGCTCTCGGCAACGTCCAGCACGAAGCCAAAAATCGACTGCGATGAATTACCGACCCGCACCGCAGCCGGATACGGACCGAGATCGAACAGCTCGCCGCGAGTACGGTCTGGCCACGCACGTGACGCCGTGCGCGGCTCGCGACGACCGGGCTGGAGCTGGCCGTAAACAAACAGCAAGCACCGGCCGGGATTCACGGCCAGCGGCAGGCGCGGCGGGCAAGCGAGCAATTCCATCGTTCGTAATGTACGTCAGGCATTAATCTGCCCCCGACGGCCGAGAAGATGGCAGGCCAAAGCCCGACGTACATTTCCTTGAGAGTTCCTTGTTCATGGAGCTAATCGGCGTACCGCGAATTCTAACGAAGTTGTCGTGTTGCCGGATCAGCGACGATTGCTCCATAATTGTCTGGCGGCAGTCCGAATTGAATTTGACTCGCAATGAAGGAAAGTTCGACGCAGAAATGGCAACCGCACGAACCGTGGAACGCCTCATCGAGGAAACCGGCATCACGATCGAGCAACTGGCCGAAAAGGCGAAGCTGGAGCCGGCCCGCGTGCGCGCGATCGTGGACGGACGCTGGACGCCGAGTCCAAAAGAGCGCGAGCGAATTGCTGCGGCGTTTGGCGTCTCGGCGACCGAAATCAGTTGGGGTCACACGATGAACTTCCGCAATGTGACCTACCACCGCAAAGGCATGAAGGAGAATTTCTAAGAACCATGTCTCAGCCAACGAGCACGAGCCTGGACGATTTGTGCCGGCAGCATGGCATTTCGTTTGATGATTTGGTGGAGAAGTCGGGACTCGAGCGCACGCGAGTCACGGCGATCTACCTCGGTCGCTGGACACCCAGCCCGACCGAACGCGACAAAATCGCATCCGCGCTCGGCGTTACGCGCGACGAAATCACATGGGGCCACAAGACGCCGATCCAACACATCTACGGCACCGGCCCCGCGTGAGTAGGCGTCGTCCAAAGTTTCCCGACACACGCGGTCGCCGTTGAAACGAAAACACCCGGGCTTGCGCCGGCAAGCCCGGGTGCGATTCTTTGATTTGATTCGACTAGAAGGCGTTGTTGTCGATCGTCTCACTCCCCTGCTTCGTGCCGACCGCGCGGTACACGACGTTGTCCACGTTGTCGGTGACGAACCGGACCGTGCCGTCGCACATCAGGTGGTTCGCCCCGCCCGGATGCCAACTGCCCGCGGGCCGAGCGCCCCAGTTCAAATCGCCGTTGTTCTTGCACCACGGCTTGTTCGGCCCAAGCAAGTGGTTGTAGTAACGCCAGTAGTACTGGTCGCCCTGGAAATAGGAACCCCAGCCTTTGAGCCGGCTTTCCCAGGTGTTTACCGCCACGTCACTGGCCGATGAGTTCAAGCAAACGTTGCGCATCTGATCCATGGCCGAATTATTGCTCGGTGACAGCCACACAGCACCCGGACCGCCGGACGGTTGCATGACCACGGTCTTGATGTTGTACGCCTGCGGATTCGCGTCCTTGTCCCAGTGGCCGATGGCGATTTCGGCCATGAGTGCCGTGTTCGCCGTGCCGTCCGTGATGTCCTTGATGCCAAGGAAATCAGTCCAAGCCCACGACTGCGGTGCAAGCGGCAGCACGCCGTCGGCACGCTGATTCGATCCGAGCCACGTGCCGATATTGGCCGAGTAGTTCGTCGCCGTCCAATCGGGACCCACCTGGCGATTCGTGAAGGCGATGTTCGGGTCCGACGGGCACGCGTAGATTTCGATGTTCGCGCGGCGGGCGGTCAAGTTCACGTCCGGCTCGCCACCGACCCAGCAGCACCGGCATCCGAAGTCGAAGTTGACGGCGTTGTAGACTTGGTCCTGCTCGATGTAGGGCAGGATCGCGACCTTGTGCGTGTGGAAGTTTGCGAGATTCGCCTGCCCGGTGTAGTGATGGATTTCTTCGGCCGGGAACACGTTGAACGTGTCGTGGTAGTTGTGCATGCCCAGGCCAAGCTGCTTCATGTTGTTCCGGCACTGCGTTTTGCGAGCCGCCTCTCGCGCCATCTGCACGGCGGGCAGCAGCAGCGCGATGAGGACCGCGATGATCGCGATCACGACCAACAACTCAATCAGCGTGAACCCTCGATGTCTCTTTCGTGCCATACCTCACCTCCTGGAAAAGAAAATGAAAACGAAAAAAATCCGGTTGTCGTCAATTCTGTTATTTCGGTGGCGCCGGTGTCCCTCCACCCGCTCCTGGAGCCGCGCCGCCCTTTGGCATGTTACTGGCTCCGCCCGCCCCCTTCTCCATCGTGGCCCGCGCCTCTGGCGGCGCACCCGGCGGCAGAAGGACTCCCGGATCCTGCGCGCCACCTGGTCGCTCGATCGGCGCGGCCGACTCGTCGGGCTTCGTCACCGTGCCGGTGCCCGAGTACTTGCTCGAGTCGCCACTGCCCGTCGTCGTACTTGAGTCGCAGCCAGCAAGTGCGAAACCCCCAATGCAGACAACCACCAACAAACACCGTTTCATCCTGACCTCCCGAATCGAAAAGAGAAAATGACCACGATCGTTTCAACGCACGCTGCAACTCACGGTGGCCCTTCACATCGCGTTAATCTGCTTGAACGTATCGACCCAGATTCTATCCCGCGTCAAGTTCAATGCAAGCAAAATCTTAAATTATTTTTGCATTGGCTTGGCCGGTGTTCGCGGGAGCGGGCCACGCCACGACGAATACAGCGATTTCCGCGGTTTTTTCAGAGCGTTTTACAAGCGAACCGCAGCCAACTCGCGCTCGCGAACTTCGATTCGCTCGGCGGGCGCGGCGGATCACCAACCCGTGAAACGAAAACACCCGGGCCTGCGCCGACAAGCCCGGGTGCGATTTCTTGTTCTTGTCAATTCGACTAGAACGCGTTGTTGTCGATCGTCTCGCTGCCCGATCTTGTGCCGACCGCGCGATACACGACGTTGTCCACGTTGTCATTGACGAAGCGCACCGTGCCGTCGCACATCAAATGGTTGGCTCCGCCCGGATGCCAACTGCCCGCGGGCCGAGCGCCCCAGTTCAGGTCGCCGTTGTTCTTGCACCACGGCTTGTTCGGCCCAAGCAAGTGGTTGTAGTAACGCCAGTAGTACGCATCGCCTTCAAAGTAGGAACCCCAGCCTTTGAGCCGGCTTTCCCAGGTGTTTACCGCCACGTCGCTGGCCGATGCGTTCAAGCAGACGTTGCGCATCTGATCCATGACCGAATTATTGCTCGGTGACAGCCACACAGCGCCCGGACCACCGGACGGTTGCATGACCACGGTCTTGATGTTGTACGCCTGCGGATTCGCGTCTTTGTCCCAGTGGCCGATGGCGATTTCGGCCATCATCGATGTGTTCGCCGTGCCGTCCGTGACGTCCCTAATGCCAAGGTAATCAGTCCAAGCCCACGACTGCGGTGCAAGCGGCAGCACGCCGTCGGCACGCTGATTTGATCCGAGCCACGTGCCGATGTTGGCCGAGTAATTCGTTGCCGTCCAATCCGGACCCACCTGGCGATTTGTGAAGGCGATGTTCGGGTCCGACGGGCACGAGTAGATTTCGATGTTCGCGCGGCGGGCGGTCAAGTTCACGTCCGGCTCGCCGCCGACCCAGCAGCACCGGCATCCGAAGTCAAAGTTGACGGCGTTGTAGACCGCGTCCTGCTCGATATAGGGCAGGATCGCCACCTTGTGCGTAAAGAAGTTCGCACCGAGTGCGTTCATTGGGTTCGGCACTCCGGTCCACCAGATCGTCTCGGCCGGAAACGCATTGAACGTGTCGTGGTAATTGTGCATGCCCAGGCCAAGCTGCTTCATGTTGTTTCGGCACTGCGTTTTGCGAGCCGCCTCTCGCGCCATCTGCACGGCCGGCAGCAGCAGCGCGATGAGGACCGCGATGATCGCGATCACGACCAACAATTCGATCAGCGTGAACCCTCGATGTCTCTTCGGTACCATGCTTCACCTCCTGAGAAAGAAAAGGAAGATTGCAAATCCCGTAGCTGATTTACTGTTTTGGTGGCGCCGCTCCACCCGATCCTGCAACCGCCCCACGCTTGGGCATGTTGCTGGCTCCGCGACCAAGCCTCGACTAATCGATCCAGAGTCTATCCTGCGTCAAGCCACATGCAAGCAAAATCTCAAGTAATTTCGGTACGGCTGACCGCGCGATTTCGGCCCCGGAGTTCGCGACGTGCAACGACCCTATTTCCGGCTCTTTTCGGCCTTTTTCCTGTGCATCTCGGCCAGCTCGCGTTCACCGATTCGTTCGTATGCCTGCCCTAATCCAAAGTGCGCCGGACCAGACGACGGGTCGCTTGTCACCGCGCGTTTCAGCAACTCCAAGGCTTCGTCGGTCCGCTGCCTCGCAAGCAGCACCAGCCCAAGATCGGTCAACGCGGGCGCGAAATCAGGATTCCGATCGATCGCCGCGCGCCAGTTCTGTTCGGCGCCGTCGATGTCGCCCTTCGCGCGCAGCAGCAAACCGAGCCCGTGCAGGCTCTCGGCATCCGCATTCACCGTCATCGCGGCGGAAGTACGATTCGGATTCATCGAGCCGCTCGAGCGAGTACAGACCGTCCGCGAGCGTTCGCAACAACACGCGCGGGTCCGGCACGCTCGTAAGTTGCGGATCGAGTTCGAGCGTCTTCAGATAACAATCGACGGTCTCTTGCACGTGTCCCATCCGTTGATGAATCGAACCTAACAGCGCGTAGCCCACCGCCTCGCTCGATGAAATCCGGCAGAGTCGCTGCGCCAGCTCGATCGCTTCGTCGTTGCGGCCGAGTTCTCCGCAAAGCGCCGCGAGCGTGCGCAGCGACGCCGCGTCGTCCGGCCAGCGGCGCAGCGCTTCGCGCAACACGGCGACCGCCCGCGTCGATCGTCGCGTGAGAATCAGACCGCTCACGCGCCGCTTGAAGTCGTCGCGGTCGAGACAGTCGCCCGCCGCTTCGAAATACCGCTCCGCTTCGTGCGGCCTGCCGAGCGTGCACAGACTCAAGGCCACCACGCGCGACGCGCGCGGGTCGTTCGGATGCGACCACAAGAACTGAGTGCCGAGTTCGAGCGCCTCCGCGTGCTGCAGCCGAACGTGGGCAAGCTCCGCCGCGCGAACCGGCGCGTACTTAGTCCAGCGCCACGTCCACGCAGTACCGATTCCGATGACGACGACGCACGCCGTCACCACCAGAAAACGCGTTAATCGACGCCAGCTTGGAGATGAATTCATGCCGTTCGGAGTTGCGTTCAAGCCGCTCATGATTGCCCGCCGGGTTTTTCAAAGCGCCGAGTATTTTGCTTCGTTTAGAATCCCGAATCGGCGGCGGCCGATTTCAATTCCGCGAGCCACTCGCGCAGCGCCGCGTCAGTCGGCGCGTCTTTCACGGCCTGTTCGATGATCGCCACGGCCCCGGCCCGGTCGCCGGCCGACAGCGACGAACGAGCCATCGCCGTCATCGCGTCGCGCCGTGCTCGACGCGAGCCGGCTGAGTCGCCCGCCATTTCCGCCACGGCGGCGAGGGTCAAGTAGGCGATTCCCGAATCCGGATTTAGCTCTCGCGCCTCGCGCAGCAGCGCGAGCGGCTCCTCGGTCGCGCGGTTCTTGCGCACCAGGGCAAACGCCAACTGGGCCATGATCGCCGGCTGATTTCGGTTTCGTTCGAGCGACGAGCGGCACAATTCAATCGCTTCGTCGAGCCGGTTGTCGGCGGCGAGCAGCGGCACCAACCCTTCGTACATTTCGAGGCGGTCAGGCCGCGTTCGCAGCAACTCGCGAAACGTCGCCTCGGCGCGATCGGGCCGGTCGATCGCTAGGTACGCCGCGGCCAATCGCGACCGCGCCTCGGCGGCCAGCTCTTCATCCTGCGCGCTTCGCGCGGCCTGCTCCAGTGCCGCGATCGCCGGCTTCCACTCGCCGCGATGGCCGTGCCCGATGCCGAGCCAGAAGCTCGCGTCGGCGGGCCACGTCTTGTCGCGCGATCGCGTTTCCTTGAGCAACGTCAGGCCGTGTTCCAGATCCGCCATTTCGCGCGAATCCGGCGTCTGATCGTAGTAGGAAACGTAAGCGATTCCGCGATCGGCCGCGGACGGCTCGCGCGACCAAAAATCCGTCAGCTCGACCGGCCTGCCCGGTTCGCGTTTCGGTTTCGTGGCCGCGCGGATTTCAGACGATCGCGACGCGGGCCGCGATCGGATCCAGTGATCGGTAAAAACGACGTGCGGCGCGTTGCCCGCGGGCACTGCGGGCATGTGGCAGCGGACGCAACTGGCAGATTCATCGAGATGCTGCGCGGCCGCCACCGCCTTCGGACAGTCTTGTAGTTCGTGACACTCCGCACATCGCTGGTCATACGTCGCGCGCGGCGTCGCGCCGGCCGGCTCGTGCGGGTCGTGACAGAGAATGCACGTCAAGCGGCCGTCGGATTCCGTGAAGCATCGGCTCTGAACCATTCGCGCGCCGTGGCTGGCGACTCCGACCGACTCCGGATTATCCGGCGTCACAAAAAAGTCGGCGCGGTAGTCGGCCAAACGGAGTCCGGGCTGAAATTGCGGCGGCGTTTGAACGGGGCGCGACCAGCGCACGTCCGCGGCCAGATGGCAATTGAAACAGACGTCATTCTGCCGCGCCGGTTCCAGCCGGGCCGGGTTGACGATCGTGTCACTGCCAGGCGTCACCTCGAACGCCACTCGCGACGCGCCGGCCTGCTCCGCGACGTGCCGTGCCCCTGGTCCGTGACACGCCTCGCAACCGATGCCCGCGGCGATCGGCTGTTCAAACCGATTCACGCTCGCGGTCAGCCGCCGCGCGTTGCCGTGATGACACGCCGCGCATTCCGCCAGGACCGGCCGGTCGAAGCGTTGGTTCGATCGCTCGTAGCCCGGATTCAAATCCCACGCCTGCTTTTCGGCATACCAGTTAATTGGCGCGAGCGTGAGGTAGCCGCCCGTCTCGGTCGCGTAGGCCTGAGCCCGCGAACCGGACCCGATCGCAAAATGCACGGGCCGGTTCAATCGGTGCTCCGGCGCGAGCGGCGTCGCGTTGCGCGACTCGGAAATCTCCGGCCGGCCGCCGTTCAGGCTCGCATCGTAAACGAAGCCGCTCGGCACCTGTGGCACCGCGTTGCCGGAGTCGAATCGGCTGAGGTTCGTCGCGTCGATCGACCGCCACGATTGCGCCATGCCCGTCTGCTGGTACCGCTCGTAGATGTCGCTGTGACATTGCCGGCACGCCTGCGAGCCGACGAACTGAATTCCCGCAACTGCCGCGTGCGGTTCCGGCGTGACTGGCCGGACCTGGAACCACTCCGCGCGACGCGCCGCGACCACGACGGCAACGGCCGTGGCCGTCAACGCAATCAGGACAAGGGCCGTCTTAACTGGACGTTTCATGGCCGCTCAGCGATTTCCGGTTTTTGTGTCGATGACTCGCCCGCGCCGCCGCTCGCCGCCCACGCCGCGGCGACCAGCACCATATTCTTACTGATCGGCCCAAACGGGTGGAGCCACCACTCCGGCATGAACGCCGTTATGATCGCCGTGAAACCGACAATGAGCACGATCTGAGTCCACGCGATCACGACCGGCCAACGACCCGACGCGACCGCCACGCCGAGCACGATTTCGAAGGCCGACGTCAACCACACGATCCAACGCGCGGCCGCGCCCTGAATTCCGATGCGGGCCACGAGTTGCTCGCTCTCGGCAATCGGGGCCACGGCCAGGCAAATGACGCCCGTCCAAATCCACACCAACGCCAGCGACAGCCGGACGATCACGACGGCACGGCGCGACACGAATTCCTCCGCGAACCGCATGAAGAGTCCATCTGTCTCTTGAACGAACAACCGACCGCGAGCGTTCGTTGACACGCCGGAAACCGGCCGTCTACACTCGCTGGGTCGCGCGAGTCGCCGCCCGCTATGCAAAACATCTTACGCGCGACGGCCGAGAGAAAGCGAGAATTCTCGGCGACCTTCGCACAAATTGTCGGAGAGTCCCTTGTCGCAAAAAGCCTGGGGCGGCCGATTCGCCGGGCCGACGCACGAAAAGGTTGAGCAGTTCACCGAGTCGATCAGCTTCGACCGGCGGCTATGGCGGCACGACATCGCCGGCTCGATCGCGCACGCACGGATGCTCGCGGAGGTTGGCCTCGTGTGCGGTGCGGAGGCTGAACAGATCGTGGCCGGGCTGGAGCAGATCGGCCGCGAGATCGAGGCCGGCTCATTCGAGTTTCGCACGGACCGCGAAGACATTCACATGCACGTCGAGAGCGTGCTCATCGAGCGGCTCGGCGACGTGGGACGCAAGCTGCACACGGCGCGGAGCCGCAACGATCAGGTTGCAACCGATCTGCGGCTGTGGGTGCGCGACGCGATCGACGACGTCGATCGGCTCATCGTCGAGTTCGAGCGGTCGCTGGTTGCCGCGGCCGCGCGTGAGCGTGACGTGATCTTGCCGGGCTACACGCACCTGCAGCGCGCGCAGCCGGTGCTCGCCGCTCACTACTTTCTCGCGCACGCCGAAAAATTCGAGCGCGACCGGGCGCGGCTCGCGGACTGCCGCCGACGCGTCAACGTGCTGCCGCTCGGCGCCGCCGCGCTGGCCGGCACGTCGCTGCCGATCGACCGCGACAGCGTGGCGACGAAGCTCGGTTTCGACGCCGTGGCCGCGAACTCGATCGATGCGGCGAGCGACCGCGACTTCGCCATCGAATTCGTCTTCTGCCTCACGATGATCGCGGAACATCTCGGCGGCTGGGCCGACGA
>Ga0247727_10003747_pt1 | contig 33208 bp, 27 predicted proteins | sample WisWelCaveWW1625_FD_202498 | JGI IMG/M metagenome (GOLD analysis project Ga0247727, IMG submission 202498) | Biofilm microbial communities from Wishing Well Cave, Virginia, United States - WW16-25 | ecosystem: Environmental > Aquatic > Deep subsurface > Groundwater > Cave microbial mat | place...
GGCAAATTGAAAATGCATGGGAAGCTATTTGGGCGATTCGAATGCTGGGGGAACAAAAAAAGATCGAAGCGCATTCCGTGCTGGTAGAAGAATTGCGAAAATTGGAGGGCATCAGCCTGCTGTTGCAAACTGAAATCTGCAGCGCCCTCGCATCAATTCATTCAAATGATAAAACCATCAATTCCGGTACCATGCTCAAAGCGGAATGGGAGGAAGCGGTTAACTGGTGGCTGGCTAGGCCGGAACCAGGAGATGTCGGGAAATAAGGCAAAGTGAATGGCATATATGTTGCAGCAAACAATTGGCAGAACGCTACCGGTCAGTGAAATAAGAATATTGAATTGTAACCGTCAGTTTTCAGTCCTGATACTGCAACCTTAGTAAATTCTGATACAACCCTCCCTGCTCGTTCGAAAGTTCATCATGTGTACCCTGCTCTGTCACCACTCCTTTCTCGATTACAAATATGCGGTCCACTTTGCGGATTGTCGCGAGCCGGTGTGCGATGACGATTGTGGTGCGGTTGTCCATCAACGAATTCAATGCTTCCTGAACAAGCTTTTCCGAGGCAGCATCCAGTGAGTTGGTGGCTTCATCGAGAATCAAAATAGCCGGGTCGCGAAGTACCGCCCGTGCAATGGCAATCCGCTGTCTTTGTCCGCCGGATAATTTCACCCCCCGTTCGCCGACAATCGTTTCGAACTTGTCAGGAAAAGTTTCGATGAATTCCATTGCATTCGCTTTCCTTGCTGCCGCAATGATTTCATCCATGCCTGCTCCAGGTTTCCCGTATTCGATATTCTCACGGATCGTTCCCCCAAACAACAATACCTCCTGCGGAACGATTCCCGTGTTTTTCCGCAATTCATTCAGATTGATCTGCCTGATCGGTACGCCGTCAATCCGGATTTCCCCCCCGCCGGGCTCATAAAACCGCATGAGGAGTTGCACAATCGTTGATTTTCCTGCCCCGCTTGGACCGGCAAGTGCAACCCGGGATCCGGGTTCAATAGAAATGGACAAACCATGAATGACTTCGACATCGGCGCGGGTAGGATAGGAGAAACGTATATTGTCGAATTCGATTTTTCCTTTCAGATTGCAGGAAACTGCTGTTGCAGATGATTCTTCAAATGATTCTTCTTTCTCATCCAGAATCTCACGAAGCCGCACCGAAGCTCCCATGCCTTTGTTGATTCTTGTAATCGTGTCTCCCAGTCCGCCGATGGAGCCGCCGATGAACATGGTGTACACCATGAATGCAATGAGGTCGCCGATCTGGAGATTTCCTGCTTCAATCAGTCCCATTCCATACCAGATCACCGCAACAATGGCGCCGAAAATCGCGAGAATGATGAATGCGACAAAGCTACCGCGGAAAACGGCGGTCTTCACTCCGAATTTCACGACTTCATCCAGAGCTTTCCGGTACCGGTTCTTTTCGAACCCTTCATTCGTAAATGATTTTACTGTATGTATGGATTGCAAAGTCTCATCCACGATAATATTGGTATCAGCCAGGGCATCCTGAGTGTTCCTTGACATCTTCCTGATAAATCGTCCGAATAAACCCGTCATGATAACGGCGATGGGTACAACTGCCAGCATGAAGAGGGTTAGTTTCGGTGAAAAAAATGCAACAAGCGGAATCCCGATCAGTACCGTACCAAGCTGTCTCAGCAATTCCGCCAGGGTATAAGACAGCACATCCTGCAATTCGGTGACATCTGCAGCGAGCCTGCTTGTCAATTCTCCCACCCGCCTTTGATCGTAAAATGCAACCGGAAGCATCAACAGTTTGGCGTACACCGCATGACGGATATCTGCCATGCTTTCCTGGCTGACCTTGGCGAAAGCATACACGCGGAAGAAGGAGAAAATTCCCTGAAAAGCAAGAATCACGGCAAGCGCCAATGCATAATCGTTTCTGGATTCAAGGAAATCAAAACGGGGGGGGTCAACAATCTGCAGAGCACCGGCGGAAAGAGTCCCTGTTTTTCCCGGACTGATGGCATTTACAAGTTCGCCGAGAATAAACGGAAAGGCGAGGGAAACGACAGTGGATATCAAAAGAGAGGCGATTCCAGTAAAAAACAGCCATTTGTATGGCTTCAGAAAGCGGAACAAACGAACCAATTCCCGGAATTTCCAGGAAGACGGCAACCAATTCACATCAATTTCGTTTCAATTTCAGAATCTACGCTGAAAAACGTAAATCTATGCGATTTTTAGCCTTCAAGCTTACCGAACAACGTTCTGCCCGCACAATTTTCGTAAATTATTATTTATGAAGAAGCCTTTTTGGCTGATGTTCTTTTTGCTCGCATCCGGTTACATGCCGGCACAGGGCGGCAAGTTGCTCATGATTGACGACGTGATCAACCTGCATTGGCAGGCGATTGAGAAGGATGGAATTCATCGTTATTATCTTGATCTCAGGTCAGAGGACATTTACGATTGCGCCAATTATCGCATCGAATGCGACTTTGATTTTTCTCCCGGTGAAGACAAAGTCGAAATCCGGGTGCGCGGCATCGCCCTGAACGGCCCTTGCCTCCCCGGCCTCGGACCGGCAGCCGCTCTTATTGACCTGACTCCGGTACCCGGAGGAACTTACAAACTCAAACTCGTGTACAAGCAATACGATCCTTTTATCGGAGAATTGAAAATTTCCGGAACGGATCTGAACATCACGATGGAAAAAGCCGGAATATTTGTCCTGGGAAATCCGCAGCTCAGGAAAATTCCTGCTGATCTTGTATGGGGAAGAATTGAATACAAAGAAAGGCCATTGAAAGTTGAGGCCGATCATTTTCTGAGTGACCTGACGAATGAAGGAGCACAGGTCAACAACCTGCGTCCCGGTGATTACGGCTTGTTTTATCTTCGCGAAAAGGGAATCCAAACCGAATTGCCGGCCGAAAATGGCGGATATGTTCTGCCATTTGCCTATCATTATACCGGTGATCCGGTTCGAATCCGTCTTCTCATTAAAATGTACGCCGACAGGTTTGGTGACGATCTGCGGATCAGTTTTTTTACTGCAGATGGGAAATCGTATCTGAGTTGGAATCTGTGAAATGTGATAGCTTTGATCTATCGAAGGAAGACGCATTGCTTTTCCTTTTTCCTTTCACCCCTTTTCTTCTTTTTCTTCTCCTTGCTTCCTTTTCTCCCGTGTATTCCCAATCTTCCGGCGACCCCGATGCTACCCTGGAGCGAGCGCTGCAATACATCCAGAAAAAGAATACAAATCTCGCCACCGATGCCACAATTGTCCTCAACCGGCTCCAACGGAAATTTGATCTCGAGCTATCGGATCGCATGGCGGTGCGGATTGCAGGTATTCCCCGTGATACCGGGCTGCGCAGAAGTCCCTATTTTCCATTTTTCAGATTGATTGATCCTGAATTTGAACCGGGAAAATTGGATCCCGCTGCATTTCCTGACTTCGACGGATTTACAATCCCCGCATTGTATTGCGATAAGTGGAAAGCGGGCGGCGTTCCAGATGCCCGGAAAATTGATTCGCTCGTTTCTGTGGGCGGATACTGGATGACCCATGCCGTCCTTGCCTGGCGATGGATGTCAGAGCTGGAATGCATCAAAGATACTTCCGGATCGTATGTCAGGAAAATGAACATGTTGAACGCACTCCGGGAAATGGTGAATTCAGAAGGAGCCAATTCGGATGCCGGTATCGAAGCCCTGGCTATGGTAGCTGAATTGGGATATGCCGGAACAATCAAATGGGAATGGATTACCAAAATGTGCCTTGCCCAGCAACCTGACGGCGGTTGGAAGGAAAAACCGGCCGACGGCTATTCCAGCGATCACACCAGCATTCTCGCGGTTTGGGTATTGCTCGAATACCTGAATCCGGCGGAAACCGATGATTCCTGGTTTCCCGGACTGAAGCATTGAAAAGCAGGCAGGCATTTCGTAGTTTCCATTCTGAAATCCATTCGTATGAAACATCTCAACTTACTACCGGCTATCCTCGTTCCGTTGATGCTAACTTCCGTATCCGCCTTCACTCAATCTTCGATCGTCCTCACCAATTCGACGGCGGACAGCGTGCTAAAAGGATTGTATGATCCGGCGGATTATATGGCCACAAATGTGATCAATCATCCGGATTCGATCATGGCGGATATGAAAACAAAAATCTCCGCAGACACATTGCGTGCCTACCTGGAGAAATTGCAGTCATTCGGTAACCGGAACACCGGCTCCGATACGGTTTCGTCCACCTGGGGAATCGGCGCTACCCGCCGGTGGGTGTACGGCAAATTTTCAGAGTTCAGCATGGCGAATGAAAACCGGCTGTTGCCGGCATACCTTCAATTTGATCTGACAATTTGCTCCGAAACGCAGCACCGGAATATGGTGGCCGTTCTTCCGGGAATGGATACAAGCGACCAGTCCGTCATCATCATCGAAGGTCATATTGATTCACGGTGTGACAATTCATGCGATATCAGCTGCCCCGCTTATGGCGCCGACGACAACGGAAGCGGAAGCGTTCTTGTGCTGGAAATGGCAAGAGTCATGTCTGAATATTCATACAATCATACTATTGTTTTCATGCTGACAATCGGGGAGGAGCAAGGTTTGTACGGGGCGGATGCAATGGCTGATTTCGTCGTTCAGCAGGGAATCGCGGTGGAGGCGGTTCAAAATAACGATGTTGTCGGAGGAGTGATTTGCGGAACCACGGCGAGTCCCCCCGGATGTTCACCGGTTGCATCGATTGACAGCATTCATTTCCGGATTTATTCCTATGGGGGATTCAATTCGAATCACAAAGGCTTTGCCCGCTGGGTGAAATTGCAATATGAGGAATTGGTCAAGCCGACGGCAGAAGTCAAGGCAGAAATTGAAGTGCAGACGCTGGAAGACAGGGTTGGCCGTGGCGGCGATCACATTCCCTTCCGGCAAAAGGGGATTACCAGTCTCCGCTTCACTTCGGCGCATGAGCACGGCGACGGCAATCCGTCCCAGGCCGGTTATATAGATCACCAACATACTTCTGGCGACAGCATCGGCATGGATACAAATGGAGACGGGATACCTGACAGCCTATGGGTGGATTTCAATTACCTATCCAGAAATACTCTCATCAATGCGACTTCATCCGCCATGTTGGGGATTGGTCCGAAACGGCCGCAAATGACAGCCACCGCTGTGAACGCCGTTGTTGTCGTTGACATCACCGACCAGACGCAATACGATTTGTACCGCATTGGCATCCGCACAACGACGAACGACTGGGATACGATTTATGATATCGCAGCCATTCATGACACATTGTGGAATCTGCCGGCCGGTACTCTTATTCTGCAAGCCATGTCGGTTGACACAAATGGCGTCGAAAGCCTTCCTTCATTCGAAGTGAATGTCAGCGTTGTCATCGCTTCGGAAATCCTGCCGGTCAACAGACAGATCGAATTGCTGCAGAACCATCCGAATCCGTTTGACGAAGCCACCTTTATCGGCGTCAGGGTAGATGGAAACCAGGTTTTCGGATATTCGCATGCATTTATTTCTATTGTGGATTTGGAAGGAAGGGAAATCGGGAAACTCCCGATCCAACTTGAGGCGGGAATTAACGAAGTAGTTTTCACCCACGGCCTGACGAATGGGGTGTATTTGTACAGTCTCGTGATTGACGATGAGGTCATTGATTCGAAGCGGATGGTGTTTGCCTGGTGAGGAGAGAAAAAGAGGAAACCGCGGAGAACGCAGAGGAAACCGCAAAGTACAAAAGACATTCAGAGGAGCCAACCAGTCATTTTCTGATCAACAAAAGGTTTGTTGCAGCAATATCATCGGTTTTGGTGATGTGAATCATGTACAGTCCTTCAGATAAATGGCTGAGATCAATCGCGGTTCTCCCATTCTTGTATTCAATATAATTGAATGCATTCACAATTCTGCCCGTGAGTTCATACACATAGAGCCCTGTTATCGATCCCGGAAAATCCGGATAAGAAAGTTCAATATGGCCATCGGAAGGATTTGGCCAGATGACAATACCTCCATCCGCAACATGATAGGTAACATCGAGGATTCCTGTCACGATGGTTTGACAAAATTTAGAATAGCATCCGGCAGAATCGAAAACGGTAAGGCAAGCCTTGTAGGTCCCCTTTTTTGCATAGGTGTGAACTGGATTTTGCAATGAAGATGCTGTTGTGTCGCCAAAATCCCAGATCCAGGACGCTGGATTTCCTACCGTGATGTCAAAAAATGAAACAGTTGTGAAGAGGAGGGAATATGCGAATTTCGATTGCATCGCATCAAGGACAAGAGTATCGGAGGATTTTGCGACACAACCGGAACTGTGAATCGCTTCAACAGCTATTGTGGCTGGAAATTTTACAGTTTTCAAGGGAAGAAGGGTAGAATCTCCGGTGGACCAACAGTAGGTCGCAAATCCGGGAGTTGCATTGATTGTTACGGTGTCGTAGAGGCAAACCCAGAGTTTTCCGCTTGGATTCAGGTTGAGCATAAGTGGTACCAATACAACCTGAATTGTATCAGAATTTGCGTAACAACCAGCGGAATCTATGGCGCCGACGAAAAGTAAACCGGGATTGCCGGGGACAATGGAAGGAGTCGTATCTCCGTTTGACCATTGAAATCCGGAAAAACCAGCAATCGGACCCATGGTGTCCGGATTGTTCGTACAAAGCCACAATGAATCTCCATAAAGATTCTTTAGATTGATCGTATCCAGATTGAATATGAGAGTATCGTCAAAATTCGTGATGCATCCATTGCCATAGTCAACGCTTACGGAATATGCGTATGCTCCGGCTCCAGGGAATGTATTTACAATAATTGAATCATTAGCTCCGGGATTCCCTGTTATCCCGCCGCTTCCGGACCAGGTGACACTGGCGCCGCTGAGGTTTTTGCCGGCATTGATTTGGAGCTTTGCGGTCAGGCAGGAAGCAATCGTCTTCGATACTTTGCTGCATTCACATTCAGAAATGATAGTTACTTTTTTCTCAACCATGCCGGTATGCGGGCATTGAGGATTGTATGATCTGAATTTTACTTCAAAAACGCCGGGTATTCCAGGTGTCATGCAAAATTCTCCCAGGGGATTCAAATCAAGAATGGTATCTCCGCTTACCTGATTCTTCATATTGGTAAAAGTGTAAGAAGGGAATGAAGTCTCCGCTGACAACAAGATACTATCAGGCAATGGCACACTTGCGGAAACCTGAAAGCAAACCTGCGAATTGGTACAGGAATAAACGGTATCCCCTTTCCACTTTGGGGAAAAGAAAAGAGGCGAAATCTGCGGAGTATTCGACGGAGGACAATTCGCGATTACATTTACTTCCATGTCGCGGGTAATGCTTCCTATCATTACTCCGTTCCGCCATTCCTCAACCACAATACAAACGGGACCGACCTCAATGTTACCCGGGTTTGCTTCGAATGACAGGACGCCGGTAATGGAATCCATGCTGACGTTCCAGGAAGAACCCAAGGGAAATTGCCAGGAATAACCCGGATTGTATTTCAATGGACTTAGTATTTGATCGAAGCAAGGACCCATGCGGTATGCCAGAGAATCACCGTCCTGGTCGGTCGCCTGCTGCAATACATCCACTGACTTGCCGGCACAAATGATAAAGATCGGATTCTGAGTGAATCGCGGAGAACTGTTGCAGGAACCTAAGGAAAGGTCAAGTATCACGCCTTTTATTCCAAGTCCTTGTTCCGGAGTAGCACCACCATTGGGCTTTGTAAGAGAAGTGACTCCCGGATTTCTTGGCAATGCATCAAATGTCAATTCGAATTTCGAACAACTTAATCCGCATGTATTGTAATCCCTGTAACGGTGGTAAAGTTGCCATCCTTTCAGGATACCACCCTGGCATTCCGTTGGTGTGCCGGTACAGAGTGGGGTAATTTCGGTAACAAAAAAATTGGATGCACCCTGTCCCGAACCGGGTACCCAGGAACTGACAGATGACGGTTTTGTACATGCGCTGGGAACCGAATTCCAGGAAAAATTCCAAAATGACATGGCATTGGTGCCGCCGCAATCGCGGTAATTCTCTATATGAACTCTGATTGTGCAACTGTTCAGGCATTCGTAGTAAATTTCCGATCCGCTCAAATGTGTAGCGTTGCTCCGGCCTGGAATTATCAAGGCAAGGGGTAAAATGAAAAGGGCAATTCTTGTGAACCTACCTGGGACCATGAGCCGCTGGTTTGTCCTGAATTTACGCATTATTTTCAGTAATGGGCAGGCCAATTGGTTTGGATTCAATGCTTGGCGAAATCCACGGACTGTATCGTCAAGAACTACGAAAAAGCATTAATTTCGGGCCTGCAAGATCACAAACAGGCATTTATAATCCGCAATGAAAACGCATGAAATACACATTCTGATCGGATGTGCCGATGCACGGGACCTGAGCCAGATGCAGGTAGATGCGGTTGCCGAAACCCGGGATCGCTATCAGAAGGAAAAAGATATTGATATTGACCTTCATATCCTCCGGGTGCCGGGAAGCTTCATCACACCCGATGTTCTGCATGACATTCGCCGTATCATTTCCAAGAGTCAGCGCATGACCAGCGGCAGATACAATTCAAATAAGTATTTCATACATATTCAGACTCATGGTCACCTTCATGACGATTGTGACAAGAGTTACATCAGCCACATTTATGATTTGAAGATGGTGGAAGGGTCCCCACTGAACTGTGGTATGTTGGGAGCAACCGGAGTTGGCCTGGAACTGGAGCAGCTTCTCGTCGAATCGAAACTCGCCGTGGAAATTGACGGCAGGATGGAAACCATTGAACAAGACCATGAAATCAGAACATTGTTGCATGGCGTTTACGGTTACGATGGATACCTCGCCGGCGACTGGATCAAAAGCATAGATTTTCTGCGGACGCATCCGCGGCAACAAAGAGCAATACTCGAAAAGTCTCTTTCCAACGATCCCGAAATGGCCCGGCTCGGCATCAAGGTCACGGCAGGATTGCTTGATTATTCCAGTCAATCCCTGATTCGCCTTGATTCCGGACAACCTCCGGTACCATTTTGGGACGATACCCAGGTTTTGGTTCGGGTGAAGAATAGAGAAAATCCGGATGTTGCATTGCAAATGACAAAAGACCAGAAGCCTCTCGCAGGACTGATCTGTATGGCAGACCCCAGACAATCAAGTCGGGTCATGGCCGCAAAATGGTATCTCGACTCCCGGGGCGTGGTTCACGAAGGTGATTACATGCCCAACGTCTTATTCAATATTTCTGGAAGTTCCTTCGACATGCCTGACAGCCCCTTCGGACCATATGCCATCGCCGGATTTTATTATGCTGTAAAATACCTGGCCTTGAAAGATCACATGGTCCTTGGTTACGACAAAAAACAAACGGCAAGGATCATGATCAAGATCAAAAACGATCCCATCATGAACCTGGTTGTCAGGAAATTCAAGGTCAACCTGATTCCATTGTTCCAGGTGGAATTGGCAAAGAAGCGCAAGTGAATCACGAAATCGCCGGCTAAAATTTGCTGAACCGGCGAATCACTTCGTTTCCGTCTGACAAGATCCTCAGGAAGTAAATTCCGGCAGCCAATGAAAGATGAACAGGAAGATTGATAAAAAGCAAAGAAAAAATGAATGCAAGGATGTTGTGTATGTATATTCTGTTCAAAGACAGGAATTCAGTTGAATCACACAACCAGATTGATGACACGTCCCGGTACGACAATTACTTTCCGCAGCGCCTGCCCTCCCAGCATTTTTAATACATCCTTGCTTTCAATCACCTCTTTTTCGATCTGCTCTTTCGTGAGATCGAGCGGAAGTTTCAGCTTGCCTTTCATTTTGCCGTTGAGTTGGACAGGATATTCAAAAGAACTTTCAACGAGATATTTCTCCTCCCAGGAAGGCCAGGGAGATTTGGAAATAGATCCCTTCTGGCCAATTCTTTCCCACATTTCCTCCGCGAAATGGGGTGCGAAAGGAGCAAATACCCGCAGAAAAGGTTCAAGGATCTTCCTTTTCCGGCAGCCCAGCCGCGTCATTTCATTGGTAAAAATCATGAATTGCGCAATTGCCGTATTGAAGGAAAGTTTTTCTATGTCTTCCCCGGTTTTCCGGATGGTCTGATGAAGGATTTTCAACTCTTCCGCAGAAGGTTCCTCTTCTGTCACAATCCAATTGTCCCCGCTGTCAGAAAACAGATTGTGCAGTTTTCGAAGAAACCTCGACACCCCTTCAATGCCGTTGGTAAGCCAGGGCTTGGATACTTCCAGCGGTCCCAGGAACATTTCATAACACCGGAACGTATCGGCGCCGTATTTTGTACAGATGTCATCCGGATTGGTCACGTTGTGGTAACGCTTCGACATCTTCTCAATTTCGTAGCCGCAAATGAATTGACCGTCTTCAAGGATGAATTCGGATTCGAGGAATTCTTCCCGCCATCCGCGGAATTTGCTGATGTCGAGCACGTCGTTTTCCACCAGGGAAATGTGCACCCTGATCGGATCGGTTTCGTATGAATGGCTAAGGTTCAGCGATACGAATTTATTTTTGCCTTTTACCCGATGGGCAATAGATGATCTTCCCTGAATCATTCCCTGATTGACCAGTTTCTGGAATGGTTCGTCGTGTTTGATGAAGCCGAGGTCAAATAAGACTTTAGTCCAGAAGCGTGAATACAACAAATGCCCTACGGCATGTTCTGATCCGCCTACATACAAATCCACGTTCATCCAGTAATCGCTTTTCCCGCGGGTGCAGAATTCCTTTTCATTTTGTGGATCGAGGTAGCGGAGAAAATACCAGCTCGAACCGGCATATCCCGGCATCGTATGCGTTTCACGGGTGCCCTCTCCTGCAATCCGCACCCAATCAGGAACAGAAGCCAATGGTCCTTCTCCTGCGCCCGTCGGCTGATAATTTTCGACGTCCGGCAAGACGACAGGAAGGTCTTTTTCAGGGAGCCCATACGGCATCCCGTCCCGGAAAACCACCGGAAAGGGTTCGCCCCAATACCTTTGCCGCGAAAAATTTGGATCCCGCAGTTTGAAATTCACTTTCGATGAACCCATGCCGCCGGTTTCCAGCTTTTCAATGGCTTTTTGAATTCCATCGGTGACTGACAATCCATTCAGAAACTCTGAATTTATATATGTAGTATTTCCTTTTTCTTCGAAAGCCTGTTCGCTAGCATTCATTCCTTCAAAAATCGCAGGAACCGGAAGGTCAAAATGTTTCGCAAAGCGGTGATCCCGCGCATCCCCCGCCGGTACCGCCATAATTGCCCCGGTTCCGTATCCGGCGAGCACATAATCGGCTGTCCAGATTGGAATTTTTTTCTGAGTAAACGGATGGATGGCGAATGCGCCGGTCCATATTCCGGAAACGGATTTCTGATCAGCCATCCGCTCTATGTCTGAGCGGTTTTTTGCAGCCGAAGAGTAAATTCTCACTTCATCCCGCTTTTCCTTGCTGCAAATCCGGTCCAGCAATTCATGTTCCGGCGCCAATACCATGAAACTGACTCCGAAAATGGTGTCGGGTCGCGTAGTAAAAACTGTCAGCTTTTCATCGGTTCCTTCGATCGAAAAATTGATTTCGGCGCCCGTCGAACGACCTATCCAGTTTCTCTGCATTTCTTTCAAAGGTTCCGGCCATTGAATCCGGTCCAATCCCTCCAAAAGGCGGTCGGCATAGGCTGTCATCCGCATCACCCATTGACGCATTGCAATTCTCTCGACGGCATGGCCCCCCCTTTCCGAAACCCCATTGACCACTTCGTCATTTGACAAAACGGTTCCCAATTCCTGGCACCAATTCACGGTTCCTGTTGTGATATATGCCAGACGGTATTCGAGCGCAATGGCATGTTTTTGTTTTTCGTCCATCTGCTTCCAGTCGTTCACGGAAAACAGCGGGACATTTCCGCATGCAGCGTTAATTTGTTCGTTGCCGGACCGGTTGAATTCTTCGAGAAGGGTTTCCAGAGGTTCGGCCTTGCCGGATTTCCGGTTGTACCAGGAATTGAACAGCTTCAGAAATATCCATTGTGTCCATTTGTAATAATCCGGCACAGAAGTGATGACTTTGCTGGAGGAAGGGTCATATGCGAGCCCCATCATTTCGCATTGCTCCAGGAAGCGGCGGATGTTCCGTTCTGTAGTTACTGCCGGATGGGTTCCGGTTTGAATGGCATATTGTTCTGCCGGCAGGCCGAATGCATCAAATCCCATCGGGTGCATGACATTGAATCCATTTTGCCATTTGTACCGGGCAACGATGTCGGTAGCGATATAACCAAGCGGATGGCCAACATGCAATCCGGCGCCCGAAGGGTAGGGGAACATGTCGAGGACGTAATATTTGGGCTTTTGGGATTGATTTTCAGCGGCAAAAGTATTGTTCTCTTTCCAGAACTTTTGCCATTTTTTGTCAACTGCACTGAAATCGAAATTGCCCATAATATGGAAGGAAACGAAGGGCAAATTTAGGGTGAAAAAAGAAGAAAGTCGTCAGATGAATAGTTTCAGCCGGAGCAAAGCGGAGGTCCCGATAATTTCAATTGCAAATTGTCGGGATTGGTAGTCAGTCGTCAGAATTGGACCAGTCAGCTTGACGGAAATAATCTGACGACTGATTTCTGACGACTGATGCCTTATCTCCAATTGTACCTGAGGCCAAATCCGCTGTAGCTCCACCAGGTTCCGGCGTCCTGGAAGACTTCAAAGACCGGAACGAAATCAACAAATACAGCGATTGGCAATGGATCAAATGAATATTCCGCGCCGAGATTGGCTCCGATATCGAGGTAAGGCTGCGAGGAACCAGAAAATTTTTTCCACAAACTGATTACCGCAGTAGGCCCGTAATAAATAATGAGTCCGCCATATGATCCAAGGTCATGCTGAAAATGGTATGCAGCAAGAAATGAGATTCCGGAAGGTGTACCCACATTCACGCCACCGAAGTTGACACGGAGCCATTTCGTCGGCGTTCCCAAGGCAAGCTCAATGCCGTCAGAATTGGAATGAAAATTTTTCTTGTAACTGATTGATACCGGAGTCCCGAATCTCAATCCCAGTCCGGTGTCGTAATGCCACCGTCCTGTATGCCGCCAGTGTTGTGAAATGGAAAAGAAAGGTGTGACGATGAACGCGAAAAATAAAATCGCAACGGTCAGGGGTCTTTTCATCTGCTTGCTTTTGCCAAACATAAGCAATTGTGATGAATCCTTTTGCAAGGATTTCCACATTGCATAGGAAATGATTCACTGGATAATCACTCCTGCACCTACGGTATTTTGGGTGCTTTCATCTATCAGGATCAGGCTCCCGGTGAAGCGGTTTCGCTTGTAACTGTCGTAAAACAGCGGTTTCGTTGTTCGAATGGAGATCCGCCCGATATCATTCATCCTGAGATTGTTGTCTCCTTCCTGCCTGTGAAGGGTATGGATATTGATTTTGTATTTTACTTCCCGGATGAAGCATCTTACTTCGTTGGTAGTTTGCCGGAGCACATATTTTCCGTTTGGGACGAGCGGTTTTTCATTCAACCAGCAGATCATCACCTCAATGTCCTGTCCGGTTCGCGGCAGATTGTCGGGTTTGACAATCATGTCGCCGCGGCTGAGGTCGAAATCGTCAGTGAGCGTGATGGAAACTGACATCGGAGAATATGCTTCATCGAGTTTCCGATCCATCATGTGAATAGATGCAATACGGGATTTGAATCCGCTCGGCAACAGCATGACTTCATCGCCGGGTTTGAATACCCCCCCATCGATTCGTCCGGCATAACCGCGGTAATCGTGAAATTCATCGTTCTTCGGACGGATGACAAATTGGACCGGAAACCTGCAGTCCACATGATTGTGATAAGAACCGGAACTCACGTTTTCCAACGCATACAACAAGGTAGTCCCTTTGTACCAGGGCATATTGTCTGATGGGTCAACGACGTTGTCACCGATCAAAGCGCTGATCGGAATGTAAATGATATTCGGAATGTCGAGTTTGCTGGAGAATGAAATAAATTCAGTCCGGATTTGTTCATATATATCTTCCCGGTATTCCACCAGATCCATTTTGTTGACGCATAGTACCAGGTGACGGATGCCAAGCAGGTGGGAAATGAAAGCATGCCGCTTTGTTTGTTCGATCACACCTTGCCTTGCATCCACCAGAACAATGGAAAGATCAGCGGTGGAAGCGCCGGTGACCATATTGCGCGTATATTGAATGTGGCCGGGAGTATCGGCGATGATGAATTTGCGTTTCGGAGTCGCGAAATATCTGTATGCGACATCAATGGTAATACCCTGTTCCCTTTCTGCGCGAAGTCCGTCGGTGAGAAGGGCAAGGTTGATACCTTCTTCGCCGCGAAGCTCAGTCGTTTTTGCGATGCTTTCAAGCTGATCTTCAAAAATGGATTTTGAATCGAATAGCAACCTGCCGATGAGGGTGCTTTTGCCGTCGTCAACGCTGCCGGCAGTGGTGAACCGTAGGAGATCCATCGCGCAAAACTATGAAATTGGATGAGAATCCGGGGGCGTCTCATGTGATCGAGCCAATCTCCTTATTTTTCACTTATGAAATTTGTATCCACATTCCTGCTTTGTTCTATTGCCCTTTTTCTTAAAGCACAAATGCTTTCCCTGGACTGGGTGGCACAAATGGGCGGGACGAGCGGGGAATTTGCAAGGTCCCTTGACCTGGATGCTTCCGGAAATGTTTATACAACCGGATATTTCTACGGGCTCGCCGATTTCGATCCGGGAGCGGGCACGATTTCATTGACTCCTTCCGGCCAGGATGATATTTTCATTTCCAAACTGGGAACAAACGGAAATGCTATCTGGGCAATTCAGATGGGGGGAACTTCCGCCGACCAGGGATTGTCAATTTCCGTTGATAGCCTCGGGAATGTTTTTACGACCGGATATTTCGAGGGCAGCGCTGATTTTGATCCGGGGCCACTTACAATCAACCTGGTATCGAATGGGGCTGAGGATATTTTTATCAGCAAACTCGACTCCAACGGGAATTTTATCTGGGCAAAGCAAATTGGTGGGGCGAATACGGACAAAGCATTTTCCATTTTCGCGGATCCTTCGGGAGACATTTACCTTACGGGTTCCTTCCAGGGAACAGTTGATTTCGATCCCGGGGTGCCGGTTTCCAATCTGACATCAGCCGGTGGCGATGACATTTTCGTCATGCAGATAAATCCTGCGGGAGCCCTGGTCTGGGCCGCAGGAATGGGAAGTACCGCTCATGACAACGGAAATTCAGTTGCTATGGACGCTGCCGGAAATGTAATTGCCACCGGGAAATTTTCCGGCACTGCAGATTTTGATCCGGGGATTGCAACAAACTACAATCTCGGCTGTGCGGGATCAGATGATATTTTCGTGAGCAAATTAAATCAGGCCGGAAATTTTGTCTGGGCAAAAAGCATCGGAAGTACCGGGCAGGATCGGGGGCTTGGAGTGGAAGTGGATGCTGCAGGAAAAGTTTATGCCACCGGCTATTTTAACCTGACTGTTGATTTCGATCCGGATTCCATTGCAACGTATGATTTGACTTCATCCGGTTTCGATATGTTTGTTATCAAGCTGGATTCCAACGGGAATTTCGGATGGGCAAAACAGATCGGAGGAAGCGGAGTGGATTATGGGTTCGCAATTGAATTGGGCAGCTACGGATTTGTTTATACCACGGGTTTTTTCAACAACACGGCAGATTTCGATCCGGGTACCGGAACCTTCAACCTGAATTCCGCAGGATTGAACGATATATATGTCAGCAAGCTCGATTCAAATGGTGCCTTCGTTTCTGCGGGACAGGTCGCTGGAGGTAATGCCGATATCGGTTATTCCATCAAAACAGACCTGAATCAGAATATTTACGTTTGTGGCTTTTTTCTCGATTCCGCGGACTTCGATCCCGAACCCGCCGTCAGCAAACTCTTTTCATTCGGGACCACCGACAACTTTGTTCTGAAATGGAGGCAGTGCAGTCCGACTTTTGATACGATTTCTCCGGCAGTTTGCGACAGCTTTGTTGCGGCTGATGGTGCCGTACTTACTGCATCCGGGAATTACATTGCAATCGTGCAGAATGCCACGGGATGCGACAGCACGATTACAATCAATCTCACGATTGATACAATGTCTTCTTCCGTCACTCAGACCGGAAATTCACTCACTGCTTCCCCGCCGGGCGCGGTCTATCAATGGGTGGATTGCGGCAATGGATTTGCTCCGGTCGCCGGGCAGACCGGGCAGAGTTTTACTCCCTTGGTTTCCGGAAATTATGCGGCTATAGTTTCGCTGAATACCTGCACAGATACTTCCGGATGTTTTCTGCTGACCGGAATTGATGACAATGAATTCTCAATTCCTATCCGGATTTATCCGAATCCTTTCATTGACCAATTCATTGTTTTCCTTCATTCACGGGTTCAGAATTTCTCTGTGAAGGTGATGGAAATGTCAGGTCGGATTGTGATGGAGTCGGAAGAAAAGGCCGGCGATCATGCTACCTTCAATCTGTCTGGAAATCCGAACGGAGTTTATTACATTTTGATGGAATCAAATGAAAAAACAGGAATGGGAAGGATTGTGAAACAATAGTTTAAGGCCGCGGTGGGAACACCGGTGGCAATAAAAAATAGTCATATAACATATGTAAATTATATTATTATATACGTCCGGGGCCAGAACCTGTATGCCCTTGAAAATCCGGAATTCAGCCTGCAACACCGCTATTTCCCCTGGAATGAAAAGCCTGCAGGGTAAAGATTCCTTCAGAATCTGTGAGCAGTCACATTCAATTTTCTTAAAAATAGCCTTCTTTTTTCCGGTCTTCCATCGCCGTATCCGAGCGCTTGTCATCTGATCTGCCTCCTCTTTCCGTAATCCGCGAAGCGGCGACCTCTTCAATGATTTGATCAATATTGGAACATTCAGAACCCGTTGCTCCCGTACAGGTCATGTCGCCAATGGTACGGAAGCGGATGATCTTCTTCTCCCAGGATTCGCCATTCATCAGGGAAATGAAATCTGATTTGGCCAGGAAAACGCCTTTGCGATTGACTACATCCCGTTCGTGGGAATAATATAGATTGGGAATATCAATATTTTCATCCCGGATGTAATGCCAGATGTCAAGTTCGGTCCAGTTGCTCAAAGGAAATACCCTGAAATGTTCGCCCGGATTCTTTCTGCCATTGAATAAATTCCACAATTCCGGCCGCTGGTTTTTCGGATCCCATTGCCCGAATTCATCCCGGTGTGAAAAAAATCTTTCCTTCGCCCGGGCTTTTTCTTCGTCCCGTCGTCCGCCTCCCAGGGCCGCATCAAACTGGAATTCAGCCAGGGCATCCAGCAATGTGACGGTTTGCAAAACATTCCTGCTGGCATTCGGGCCCTTTTCTTCAACCGCCCTTCCTTTGTCAATGGAATCCTGAACCAGCCTCACGATCACCTTCGCGTCTATTTTTTCCATCCATCTGTCGCGGAATTCGAGCGTCTCCTGGAAATTGTGCCCCGTGTCAATGTGCAGGAGTGGGAAGGGAATCCTGGCCGGATAAAAAGCCTTCCGCGCAAGCCATGACATGACTATGGAATCTTTGCCTCCCGAAAAAAGCAACACGGGCCTTTGAAACTGTGCAGCAACTTCCCTCAGAACAAAAATTCCTTCTGCTTCGAGCTGCCGGATGTGTGTCAATTGATAGTCCATGAATGGAATCCGGTTGAATTTCCGGGATTGAAAACCGGGGTCGAAGTTAGAAAGAAAGGAGTAATTTTGATCAGGTTTCCATCATTGACCCTTTATGAAAGATTCACAATTCCGTACGATCACGAAGACAATCAGTTGGCGCGTGGCCGCAACCATCACTACATTCCTGATCGCATGGTTTGTGTTTCGCGAAGACCCCGAAGTTTTTGAAAAGGCAAGTCTGACTGCGGCAGTGGAAGTATTCTCCAAACTTGCCTTGTATTACCTCCATGAACGTATCTGGACAAACATCAACTGGGGACGGATATACAACGACAACAAGGATTGATTCCCGGAAAAGCGGAAATCAATTTCATTGCAGAGCTGGCCGGGGCCGCTGGCAACAGTATCTTGTCGGTGGTTGAAGTACACTTCAGGATTTTCACAGCCACTGTTTGTCTATGCCGGAAGTTCCCTGAAGTTTTTGAAGGTAGCCGGGGGATCGGCACATATTTATCCGCGCTTCGGCACGACGATGGAATGGGACACCGCTGCAGCGGATGCAATTCTGTGAGCCGCCGGTGGAAAGGTGGTGACTTTAGATGGCGAATTGCTGATGTATAACAAGGCCGGCCTCCGGAAACCGGGATTTATTGCGATGGGGGGGGTATGAAGCCGTTGGATGACCGGCAAATGATGAATCAGTATTTTTTTTCCGTGAGGATCCAAATTCCCTCCCTCCAGTTCCCCTCCCTGCTCGCACTCGCACTCGCATTCGCACTCGCACTGTACTTTCCGGGGGAGGGTCTCTTTTGCCTCGTCACGCCGGAAACGACCCGGCGATCGCGAAAAATTCCCCGGCCTTCAGACTTGCCCCTCCTACAAGTCCGCCATCAATGTCGGGTTGTGCAAATAGCATACTTGCATTTGCAGCGTTGACACTTCCGCCGTACAGTACCGGAATCGCATCGGCGAATGACGAATTGTACAATTCTGACAGAACAAGACGGACAAATGAATGTGCAGATTGTGCCATCTCCGGACTTGCATTTTTGCCGGTGCCTATCGCCCAAACCGGTTCGTAGGCAATGATCAGATTCTGTAATTCTTCTTCCCGGAAACCTTGCAGCCCTTCGGTAATTTGTTTTCGGATGACTGTCTCGGTTTGATTGGTCTCGCGTTCAGACAGGGTCTCGCCGGTGCAAAAGATTGGCGTCAATCCACTTCGGATCGCCGCGGCAATTTTCTTGCGAAGCAATTCATTGGTTTCACCAAAATATTGCCGCCTTTCCGAATGGCCGATTATGACATGTGAACATCCGGCGCTGCGCAGGATTTCTCCGGAGATTTCTCCGGTAAATGCTCCGGAAGCGGCTTCGTGGAGATTTTGTGCGGCAACAAATACCCCTTTTTTTGCAGCGACAAGTTTTGCAATGTTTGAAATGTGAGTGAATGGTGGAGCAAAAATGACAGAACATTCCACCTTTTGACCGGAATAGCCTTCCATAAAATTTCTGACAAGTTGTTCGCCCTCTTCCATCGAGAGGTTCATTTTCCAGTTTCCGGCTATAATCTTATTGCGCATGATTGAATAATCGTCAGAATGATTTTGTCAGTGGTCAGAAAACGGCAGGGGCAACGGTTTGCCCTTGCCCCTTGGTCGTCAGCCTGCCCGGAACAATTGATTCATCATCAATCTCACCTCGCATCTTCCTTTTGTGCTTCCCAATTTCGATACCTGTCAGTTTCACGAAAAATCATTTCAAGAGTTAATCTTTCATATTCTGTCAAATTCAGTTTACGGCGGGCCATAACTACTTTTGCCAACTCTACGGCCTTGTCAATCTCGTGAGTTTTGAATCCGCCGGAACCACCCCAACTGAAATCGGGAATGAAATTCCTGGGATAGCCGGCGCCGAAAATATTGCAAGCGACACCTACCACCGTTCCGGTATTGAACATGGTATTGATTCCGCATTTGCTGTGGTCGCCCATCACGAGTCCGCAAAAAATGGTGCCGGTATCCAAAAAGCGGTCTGATCGATAGCTCCACAATTTTACCGGACTGTAATTATTTTTCAGATTGGAAGTGTTCGTATCTGCTCCGAGATTGCACCAGTATCCAATCACAGAATTGCCAAGATATCCGTCGTGGGCTTTGTTGGAGTATCCCATGATTACTGAATTCGCCACCTCACCACCCACTTTGCAATACGGCCCAAAAGTTGAATCCCCCCGGAGTTTTGCGCCCATGCTGATCACCGATCCTTCACAAATTGCGTGCGCTCCATGGATCAGACTTCCTTCGCCGATTGTCACATTCTTTCCAATATATACCGGACCGTCTTCCGCATTGATTACTGAAGCCCTGATCTTCGCTCCCTCTTCCAGAAAAATATTGCCGGAGCCATAAACAATGCTATGCTTATCGGTTAGGGTGGCGCTTTTCCGGCTTCTGATCAGGTGATTGAAGTCGGCTTCCAGACAGGTTTTGTTGTGCTGGAAAATATCCACGGGATTCCGGATGACGATGGCAGAACCTGTGTCAATCTTCTGAATGCTCAAACCCATTTCCTGAGCAAAAATTGATCCGGATGGAATCTCATATTGATGAATAGGTTTGGCGCTGAGCCTGGCGAATACCAATTCATCACGGTCATTAATCCAGGCAGAATTGGGCGGACAATTTTCTGCAAGATTTTCCGGAAGCCATTTTCCGGGAATAAATTTTCCGTTGATCCGTATGGAATCTGAAGCGGGCGACTCAGGAGACAAAGTCCGGATATCCGGGAAAATGGTTTCCCATTTCTCCAGGATTGTGGTGATGCCAATTCGAAGATCAAAAACCGGTCGGGTCCAGGTCAGGGGTCTGAGGTCAATGTGATTACCGTCCTGAAAAAGAATGTATTGCATGCTGTCGCGTTCTGCCAGGGCAATAAAAAAGCCCCGAAAGGGGCCAATTTACTATTCTTTGCGATGCTTATGGCTTGGGTTCCGCGTTGTGTTCAATTTTTTCGCCTTCCGGATTTTCATCTTCGATTTTCTCTGCCCCTTCGATTTTCTTACCGCCGTAGCGCTGATAGAATTTGTCCACCCTTCCGGCGGTATCCACGAAGACCTGTTTGCCAGTGAAAAATGGGTGAGATTTGCTTGAAATCTCAACTTTTACAAGGGGATATTCGTTTCCATCTTCCCATTTGATCTTGTCTTTGGCCTGAATCGTTGATCTTGTCAGGAAAGCAAAATTGTTGGAAATATCCTTGAAAACTGTCAGTTTGTAGTCCGGATGTATGTCTTTTTTCATTGGAATGAAAATTTCAGGACGGCAAATGTAGTGGATTTGGGGGGGAAAAGCAATTCGGGCTGAACAAGTAAGATTTGTTCCCAACAGGACAATTTTCGCTTGAAGCAGGCGACGGAATGCTTTACTTTTGCGCTATTCCGGCAGTTTTTCGGAGTCGAAGCCCGGAATTCGTTAAGTATGGCTTTCCATTTTTTCATGCTGAAACCACTTCTCCTCTTTTTCGCGATTTTCGTCAGCGTCGCGGCCCATTCCCAAACGGTTACGCTGAATTATTTTACCGCAAGTCCGGATGGTTCAGATGTGGTTGTGACCTGGGAAGTACCCGATGAAGCCGGAATTTCCAATTTCAAAATCCTGCGGAAGATTGATGATGATCCGGGCTATAAGTTCCTCGAAGAAATGAAACCCGATGGAAAAAGGGCATATCAATATGCCGATTACACAATTTTCAAGGAAGCTCCCAAAACCATTTCTTACAAACTTCAGGTGTATCGAAACGGGATGATTTATACTTTCTTTACCAGCATCGTACACAACCCGACTTCTGTCCAACGAACCTGGGGAAGCATCAAATCTATGTTTCGCTGATAAGTCAGGACGAAAGTGCAAAGATGAAAGATGAAAGATGAATGATGAAAGATGATAGTCCAGATTGCTATCGGGTGATTCTTTATTCTTTACCCCTTACCCCTGACCCCTGACGATCCCGGCAAATTTTGATTCAGTTTATCGGGGCAGGCTAAAGACTCAGGACTAAGGACTCACGACTGAATTCTAACGACTAACCGTCCCCTTCCACCACATTCCCAGGTTCAGAAGAACCCATTTCCGGTAAGAATTGCCCTGCCTGAATATTTTCGAAATCTGTTCTTTCTCAAAAATGCCGGTGTTCTTATTGAATTCGTCAAAAGTTTTCTCCATATCTGAAAGATCGCGCGTCATCTTGTTCAATGGAACATTGAAGCTCTCCTTCTTCCTGTCAATGATTTTGTCTGGCAGGTAGCCGCGCATTGCCTCTTTCAATGGGTATTTGTGAATGCCGTTCTTCACTTTCAGATCCGGTTTGATGCGGAGGGCAAATTCGACAAGACGGTAATCCAGGAACGGTACCCTGGCCTCAACTGATGCTGCCATGGACATCCGGTCAAGCCGTGACAACAGAATTTCGGGAAGGCGGAAGTGCAACTCCAGATATGTCATCCAGTTATATGGATGAGGAATGGGACAATAGGCCAGGTATTCGTCATACAGCCTGCTGATCCCGTCAAATGATTTGTAATCCGCGAGGGTCTTCCGGAATGATTCAGAAAACATATCCGTCTTCTCGCCGTCAGAGAACGCTTCGGTACCGCCCCAGTACGTAGGATAGCCGCTGATGACGCGGTCAAACCAGCCGTGATAAAAGGTCCGCCGGTTTTTCAATCCCGGCAGTTTCCAGGATGCACGTGCCAGCCGTGGCAACCCGGGCAGTCCAAACTTTTTGAAAAACAATTCAAAATCGGCGTGGATTTTCCACAATGAATAACCGGCAAATATTTCGTCGCTTCCTTCGCCGCCGAGACATACCGTTACTCCGTTTTGTTTTGCAATCAGTGACAAAAGGTAAATAGGTATCGAAGCTGTATCCGCTACCGGTTCATCGCAGTGAAAGAGCATCTTGTCAAACATCCCGTAATAATGATCTTCGGTCATGACCAGTCCGAAATGATTGGAATGAAACAACTTTGATACTTCCTCAGCGAATACCAGTTCCCGCACATAATTGCCGAGGTTGCCACGGAAACTCATCGAAAATGATTTGACCGGCAAGGAATCAGTTTTGGAAAGCATGGCGAGGTTTGAGGCCGAATCAACACCTCCTGAAAGGAAAGCTCCGTACTGAACGTCTGCACCTCTTCTGTATTCGACTGCATCTTTCAAAAGTTCCCTGATACCGTCCCTGATCATCGTTTCGTCCGTCAGAGAAACTTTGCTCATCGCATCCAGCGGCTGATAATACCGCCTTGGCTTTCGCAAGGATCCATTTTCGATTAACAGGCTGTGCGATGGCGGCATTTTGTAAATCCCTTCAAGCATCGTCCGCGGTGGCGGAACCGAAGAAAATGTCAGGATGTCGGAAACCGATTGCGGAATGATTTCAAGCGGAATCCCGGGAATCAAAAGCAATGCTTTCATTTCGCTTGCGAAATAAAAGACGCCTTGATGAACTGTGTAATAGAATGGCTTTACGCCGAACCGGTCCCTCGCAAACCAAAAACGGTTTTTCCGGGAATCCCAAAGGCAAAACGAAAACATCCCGTTCATTCTGCATAGCAGGTCGGTTCCCCATTCCAGATAACCATTGAGAATGACTTCGGTGTCGGAATGATCGGTATGAAAGCGATGACCTTTGGCCTCAAGCTGCAACCGCAATTCGGCATGATTGTAGATTTCTCCGTTGAAAACAATCCATACTTCTTTGCCGGTACTGCTCATCGGTTGTCCCGCGTCCCGGCTCAGATCAACGATGCTGAGCCGGCGGTGACCAAGTACAAAGGGTGACGGACTTTCAGCGCTTGACAGAACGGCAGCCGGACGGCGCTCTTGCAATTGTGACAACCAGGAATTGTCTGGCATGCCGCCACTCATGAATCCTTCTCCATCCGGTCCGCGGTAATGGAGAAGATCGCACATCCTGATGATCAAATCCGGATCGGGCATACGCCCACCCTTGAGTTGGATTGCCCCGGCAATGCCGCACATAGGGTGGCAAATATGATGAATTTGCTGCCAAATTCACTATTTTGAAGCCATGATTTTCAATTGGTCCAAAGCCCTTCAGATTCCATTGCTGGTATGGCCGGTCATCCTTGTTCTTAGCTCCTGCAATCCCTCCGGAAATAAACAGGACGGGAATCCGGATGACACAAATGAAAAGGGAATAAACTGGGAAAAACTACGGAAGAATGCCGAAAGCGATCCGCGGAAAAAAATTGACTTCGATGAATATTATCTGAAATTCTCAGTGCGGGTAATGGATCAGCTCAAATTTGTGCCTCGTGATTCCCTGCACTGGGCGGCCGGAATTCTTCAATCTCCGCAAACCGGCAACGTCGCACATTTTTTCTTCCGGGATGAGGAAAGGATGACCCTCGAAGCTCCGCATGTCCGTGTGGATTGGATATATGCAAGAATGCCAAATTGCAGTACCTCTGATTCTTTGTTCTGGTGGCTGGAAAGCCAATTCGTTGGTGGCGCAAGGCAGGGAAAAATCATTTTGGAAAGAAGAAAATTTGGTACTTACAGTGGAAAACCGGCATGGATAGAAGCTGTATATGTTCCGGAATTCCGGGATACCGATACCACAATCAAATCAGCAAAGTGGATGGCCTGGGCATATATTCAGGACGATGATTATTGGGTGGGTTGGGTGTTTACCGCGCACAGTCAACCACATTGGGAAAAGGGCATTCCGGTTTTCGAAAAACTGGTTGGCACGTATGAAGAAGATAAGTGGTACGGACCTTCCTGATGGGCATTTGTCATTTTACACATACTGTAATTGTTCCCGTGAGAAAGGAACCGGACCACAGAGCTGAAATGGTAACGCAGTGGCTATTCGGAGAATGGATTGATAAACTGGAAATGGAAAATGAATGGATTCTCGGACAGTCGCGGGAAGACGGATACAAAGGCTGGTACGACAGCCGGATGACATTTCCGATCGATGAAAATCTGATGAAATCGGTGATCAGCAGAAAAGTTACCCACGATGTCATTTCAGAGGGTTTGGCAACCGGAAAAGGGGGATCGTACCAGATTTGGATCACCATGGGGAGTCTTGTTCCTGTAATCGCAGGCAGTGAGGCGGCTGAATTCCAGGAATGGAAATCCGGAAACATCAACCTGAAAATCAGAACGCCGGGGGCAAGGATTAGAAACAAGGGGAAACTTGCCGCGGTGGAAATGGCAGAAGCAATGCTGGGAGCGCCTTATCTATGGGGGGGGAGGTCAATCATGGGAATTGATTGCTCCGGATTGACTCAGGCGGCAATGCGGGCGCAAGGGATTCAGATCAGGAGGGATTCGTCGCAACAGGCAGAGGATGGAAAAAAGGTGGAATTTGAAAACAGGAAACCGGGTGATCTTGCCTTCTTTTCAGGAAAGAGGGGGGGAGTCAGCCATGTAGGAATTCTGGATCATGATTTGAGGATCATTCATTCTTCGGCGCAGGTCAGAAAGGACGAATTTGTGACCGTTGGTATCAAAAATGCGGACAGTGGGGAAATCACACATCAATTGTTCACGATAAAGCGTTATATTGAATCTGAACATTAGAAACCGATGGGTACAACTGTTTTGGTTCTGAACCAGGATTACCAGGCGCTGAGTGTTTGCTCTGTTGAACGGGCATTTCTCCTGGTGCTTCTGGACAAGGCAGAATTGGTTAACGATGTCCCGGACCGGGTGCTCAAATCCTCCGTTTCGCAATATCCTTATCCTTCCATCATCAGGCTTTACCGATACATCAATATTCCATACAAGAATGTTTCGCTGACGCGGCAGAACATTTACAAACGCGATGGCTACCAATGCGTCTATTGCGAAACGAAAGAAGATCTGACTTTGGATCACCTTCTGCCCCGGTCACGCGGCGGAAAGGATCAGTGGATCAACCTGGTCACGGCTTGCCAGAAATGCAATACGTACAAAGGCAACCGTACGCCGGAAGAGGCCGCTATGGTTATCCGGAATAAGCCTTACCGTCCGTCTTTTATCATGTACCTCCGGGATTTTTCGGGCAAATTGTATGACGAATGGAAGCCGTATCTCATGGCGAATTGAGGTGATTTATCATGTTTACCGCCCATCCGGTAGCCCCCCTGCCTGACCAATATTTCCTATATTTGGCTTGAATTTCTGCAAACTGCGGGTTCTTCCCGCCTGAGATCAGCGCAATTGCCAATGGAATACATGTTGCCGGGAAGGAGCCGGCGTCAGGTGATGTTGACGACTGTCAGGATGCTTTTGTTGGCTGCAATCCCTTTGCTGCTTTGCTCCTGCGGCTACAAAAGAAATGCATTGCTGTTTAAGACAACGGAGAAAATCAAGAAAACCGGATTGCCACTTTACCGGGTGAATGCCGATTCTTCAGGGAAAGCAGAAGAACCATACCGCCATATTCTCAAACCCGATGACCGCATCAGCATCCGCTTCCTGAACAATTACAAATTGAGTGAAGGGGTGACCCTCCAGGGCATTTCCGACGGAGAAGTTTCATTCCTGGTGTCAAATGACAGCACAGTTACCTTGCCGACTGTCGGTCAGGTAAAAGTCGCCGGACTGACACGGGATTCCGTTGCACGGCAACTGGAAACTCTCTATGCAAGCCAGTTCTATGCAAATATAGAGGTGCTGATTGTTGGTTTAAGTGTTACCATACTCGGCGAAGTCAGGGAGCCCGGCGTCTATGAACTTGCAAGGGAAAGGACCTCGATTGTGGATCTTGTCGGATTGGCCGGTTCCGTTACCCAGTATGGAAAGCCGGACCGTGTGTTTGTGTACAGGAAGAAAGTTGACGGCGAATATGAAATTCTTTTGTTTGATCTTACGAAACTGGAGGTTCTCGAAAGCGATGAATTAATTGTTCATGACAAAGATATTATATATGTTGAGCCGAGGAAGATGAAATTGCTGATGGATCTCCTCCTGCCATATGTGAATGTTGTAGGTATTGCCGTCTCCATCAGCGCACTTGTCGTAACGCTGGTCAAGCTCTGATAGGCTCCGGGAAATGGCTTCGCCGAAAACCAATACCAGGAATTCAGAAGAAATCAGCTTATCAAAGCTGGCTGATATATTCAGGAAACGCTGGTATTTTGTTCCGATTTTCATGGTTGTTGCAATCGCCATGTCAGCAATTTATCTGCGCTATTCCAAGCCGATTTATCAGGCTACCGGAACAGTCAAGGTGGAAACCTACAACAACCCCATGCACAACCTTGGCTTGTTCCGGGAGTTGAACAATTTCAATAGCAACATCGAGGCGGAGATCGAAATCATCAAATCGGTGAACCTGGTTCAACGGGCCCTGGAAAAAATGGATGTGAAGGTGAGCTATTACCTCGTGGGGACCGTTCTTACCGCAGAGTTGTACAGGAGTTGTCCGTTCAAGGTAATATTTGATGAAACCAAACCTCCGGTGTACGATCGGATGTTTTCGCTTGAAGCAATTTCGGAAAATGAATTCCGGCTCGGATGGGCAGAAGGCGAACAGGAAATCTTCCATGAATACAATTTCGGTGAGTCTGTTAAGATTGGCGAATTCGAAATCCGCGTCGTCAGGATGGAAGAAACCCCGCGCTACCTGGTACCCGGGCAGGTATTCAAATTCAGATTCAACCGAATTTCAGGACTTATTTCGCGGGCGATGAGCAGTCTTGCTGTGGAACAAATGGGATTCATGGTTTCCATCATCAAGATTTCTTCCACCGATTTTGTGCCTGGCTTTGCAAGTGACCTCGTCAATGCCCTTTCCCATGTATATCTCGAGCAGGATTCCGCAATCAAGACACGCGCGGCTTCGCAGGCAGTTGATTTCATTGAGAGTCAGCTTGATACAATCCAGATCAGGGTCCAGCAATCAGAATTGATGGTTCAGGCTTTCAAGCAGGATAAACAGATAGTAGATGTTGAAAAGCAGGGAATGAATGAAATTGAGAAACTTATCGATTACGAAACAATTGAAGACAACCTGGAGCTCACCACCCGGTTGATAGATTCGCTCCTCAGTCAATTGGATGACCCCAGGATCGAATGGAAAAAATTCAATTTTGATTTCGAGCAAGAATCAAATAAAGTACTGGATGACCTGACAAGCGGTTACAATGCCGTTGCCGAAGATCTCGAAAAGCTCACGGAAAAATATCCGCCGACTGCCAGGGAAATCAGCGAATTGAAAAAGCAACAAGTTCGTTTGCGGGAAGATATTCGTGGCGCCGTGACCAACATCAGAACCAAAAACGAAAACCGGCTGAATCATTACCGGGACAACATCAGAAAGGTCAAATTGTCCCTCCTGGAAGTGCCATCCCTCACGCGGCAATTGATCAACCTCGAACGCGAATACAAAGTCAACGAAAGCGTATTCAATACCTTGCTGGAAAAGAGGGCGGAGTCGCAGATTGCCCGTGCCTCCATCGTTTCGGCCGTTCGGATCATTGACCAGGCAATCGAACCCACTGTTCCGATTTCCCCGGTGAAACCGCGAATCTATTCCATCGGTCTGGGAATGGGAATCAGCTTTGGGCTGATCATTATTCTCCTCTCCGGACTTCTCAAGAATACAATCTCATACAAGGAAGAAATCGAGTCCATTGCAAGAACTCCGCTCATCGGCGTTGTAAGAAGGTCACCGGCATCCCTCCACAACAAGTATCCCAAGCTTGCGGTCATTGAAAATCCGAAGTCGGCTTTGTCAGAGTCAATCCGGGCGATTCGTACCAATCTGCAGTTTGTTACGCCGGGCGAAGGAAGCAAAATGATCGCAATCACTTCTACGGTTTCGGGAGAAGGCAAATCTTTCATTACCATTAACCTGGCCGGGATCATTTCGCTTCTCGACAAGCGCGTGGTCATTCTCGATCTTGACCTTAGAAAACCGAAATTGCATTTCACCTTTGGTGTTGACAATTCAAAAGGATTGAGTACTTACCTCGTTGGAAAGAGTACTTACGAGGAAGTATTGATAGAAACTGAATATCCGAAATTAGACATCATCACTTCCGGTCCGATTCCGCCCAATCCAGCCGAGCTCCTTCAATCTGACCGCATGAAGGATTTGATGCAGTCGCTCCGCTCTTCCTATGATTACATTCTTGTGGATACGCCGCCGATCGGCCTGGTTACTGACGGTATGAGTCTCATTCGCGTTGCTGATATTTCACTTTATGTTGTTCGTTCGGATTATTCCAAGCGGTCTTATGTTCAGATTCCGGATCAGATGGGAGAAGAACAGCAAATCAAAAATTTGTATCTCGTTCTCAATTCCGTTCATCAGTCGGGCGGCAAGTATGGCAAGTATGGCAAATACGGAACCTATGGCCGGTCTGCATCCGGATATTATATTGATGACAAGGAAAAGAAAAGTTGGTGGAATTTCTGGAGCGGAAAAAGTTGACCTGCCTTGATCACATCGCCGTCAATCGCAGATTTCTTCCTGATCCCGGTCGCAGGTGAATAAGTTCAGCAGTTTGTTTCGCAAGGAGGCTGGAATCCCTGATTTTTCGCCTTTGATCTGCGACTTGCATTCCCACTTGATCCCTGGCATAGATGACGGTGCACCCGACCTGGAAACATCCCTGGTCATGATTCAGGCACTTTCTGCCGCCGGATTCCGGAAGGCGGTAACGACGCCACATATCATGGCGGATGCTTACCGCAATACGCCTGAGATCATCCGGGCAGGATGCGAAATCCTTTCAGAAGCCATCCGGTCTGCAGGAATGGACTTCCGGATTGAAGCTGCGGCAGAATATTACCTCGATGAAAATTTTGAATCCTTGTCCCGCGGAAGTGATCTTCTCAGTTTCGGCGGCGAATCAAAATACATATTGTTCGAGACTTCCTATATAAGTAAACCGCTTTCTTTTGACAAGGTCGTTTTTGACCTGCAATCCGCCGGCTATAAGCCGGTCTTTGCTCATCCGGAGCGATATTCCTGGCTGTGGGAATCCACTATGGATCAGTTCCTGGAGATGAAAGAAAGGGGATTGCTGTTCCAGGTAAATATCGGTTCATTTTCCGGAGCATTTGACATAAGGGCCCGGAAAATTGCCCGGCAGCTTGCGAGAGCTGAGTTGGTAGATTTTCTCGGCAGTGATATCCATCGGCCGGTTCAGGCAGAGTCCTGGAGAAGGGCCTGGGCTAGGTCGCAGGAATTGCGGGAGCTGGTGAAGGGGGGGAGGTTGAGGAATGGGGGGCTGGGGTGACGGTCCTGGTACTGATCATCGGTGACACACAATTACCCCAATCCCATACCCATCGTGCTTCGGATCATTGACAATTTCACTGGATTCAAGCCCCCCCTTGATTTCATTCCAGAATCTGTTGATCCCGTATTCCGGATTCCTGTGTGGCAGGATATCATGAAACCCAATGATCCCCCCCTTGCGTACGAGACCGGAATACATCCGGAAGTCTGAGGAAACACCGTCATAGGTGTGGTCGCCGTCAATGAATAACAAATCCAGAGGCTTGCCTTCCAGAAGTCTCTTGACTTCTTCCCGTGTTTTGGGATCGTGGCTGTCACAACGCAGCAAATGAAAGTTTTGTCCCTTCCGGGCAAAAGATTGATAAACAGGCTGTTTCTAATCGGGATACCCACCGCCAAATGCTCCACCCGGCATGTCCAGGCTGATCACGGTTCCCCTGGAATTGGTCAGCCGCGTCAGGATGAATAGCGTGCCACCATTCGCAGTACCAATCTCCAGGGTCCGTTCCGGCTGGATCTTTTCGACAATTGCGGAAAATTCTGCGATTTCCTTTCTGTCCTGGAAAGGTGTGATCAATTCTCCCTCAGGGGAAAAAACGAAATCCACCAAAGCGGTGGAATTCAATGGATCAGCGAGGCGGTTGATTCTTTTCTTTTGCCGTGCAAACCCCCGTTTCAGTCGGATATTTCCCCAGATTGGCATGGTATGAAAACGCAAAAATACTGAATTTGCCGCCGATGCCCGGAAAGTACCAGCCCCTGCACGGACGAAAAATTGCATCCGATTTTTTCGGATACGGAAAGGAGAATTTTCCGCCATTCAAGCGGCTGAAGTTCAATCTCCGCGCAGCGGCGGGTTACCGGAAAGCCGACCGGCTTTTGGCTGAAACCCTGAGAAGAAAGGAGTGTTTCTTCGGGCCTTTCAAGGGAGAATTTGGTCATTTCCTTGGCCACAATCTTCCCTTTCTTTCTTTCCTCCACCGGGAGGGGGTGAAAATCCATTATTGCGGATTGGAAATGCAGAAAATACTTCTCGTTACCGAAAAGAATGAAGAAATTGTTCATACGTTCTTCCCACTCCGCGATTTCTTTCATGAAGTGGAGCCGAACACCAACGAAACCATTCCGCCGGCGGATGTCGAATCGCGGATTGCTGAATTTGCCAAAACTGCGGTAAAGTCCGGTCTTCCTTTCTGGAATCTTTCTGATCCGTTTTGGTATTGGTTTTGTTTCCGTACATGGATCTTCTGCAGGCCGGTAATGCACCGCTACGATCTTTCGAAAGTCTTTGGAACCACCAAAGAGAATTCAGCCGTCATATTTCCCAGGCGAAAAGGAGAGACATCCACCCCCAACAATGGCGAAGAATGGGATTACCAGGCACTTGCAGAGACGATTTCGCCCCTTTTCGACAAGATTTATATGTGCGGACATCCGGCGCTGAGCCAGAATGTTAAGGAAACCGGCAAAATTGTCAGTGCGCTTCATGGCGACAATTCCGAAATCCTCCGGCATTGCAGCAATACCAGGGTCATCCTCTCTCAACACAGCGGAACCGTGTATCTTGGTGCATATACCGGCTGCAGGGTTTTGGTACTCTATCAGCCAAAACGGAAAATCCTCGGGATGGAAGACACCCTCGTTTTCAATTCTTTCCTGAATCCCGGATTCAGATTCGATTTTGCATGGAGTCCCGATGAGGCAGAACGGTATTGCCGGATGCTTCTGAATTGTGATGAATTCTCAAAGCCGGATGGCTTTATTTATTCGTACTGATAGACGATATTTGTTAAAGAAATAAACTTGTGACATTGCTTTTAAACGATTTAATATCAACCAATTCCGTTATTTCCTGTTCACTTTCTAATCAAATCAACTGCAAAGCGGAATGAAAGAATTCCTGTTCATTGTGCCGCTGACCCCGGCAAAGTTTCAAACTTCCATCCGCAAGGATTTGTACCAGCTTTTTCTCCGTTCGCTGGACAATCAAAAATCTGACCGCTGGATGGCCCTCATGATCGGAGAAGAGGAAAAGAGGGAAGGGAATTACATCTATCTGGATTCGGGCGCGGCTATCACCAAACGGGAAAAACTGTTATGGGTTTGCAAATGGCTCGCCGGACAAACGGTGAAACCCCGCTACCTGATCCGGATGGACGACGACGACATCATCAGCAAGTATGCCCTGGAGCGCTTGTCCGGATTGGATTTTGATTGCTACCGGGACCTTTATCATTACAACTATGATATTTCGACTGCATTGGTTCGGATTTCGCGCCTGAGATGGTTCCCGAATACCACCGTGATTGCCTGCAAGCACCACGCGGTTCCTTCTCCGGAAAACAAGGACCTTCCACTCCTGATGTCTGATCATTGCTCCTGGCACGAATATCTGGCAAGCAAAAAAGTGCTGGAATCTCCCAAATATCATCCTATGTATATGCGAATTATGTCTCCTGCCAGCAAGTCTGTTCACGAAACCAACAACATCGAGATTACCGAGCCGCAAACCGAAGACATCGAAGCATATAACCGTTACAAGGGAGGGGGCAACTGGAAGCGCCGTCACCTGGGAGATTTCGAAGAATACGTTCCGGAATTGCTGGACATATGGAATCGCTATTCCAAATCCAGGATTTCGCGGAAATTGTCGTTTCTTGACAGGATAAATCCGTTTCCGTTGTGACAACCGAGCAAATGAAGCGCCTGGAAATCAGGCATACCCTGGGTTCGATGGATGTCCTTGTCGGCTTGGCCCGGTATCAATTCGTTTGCCGGACTTTTCCCGATCGAAACGCAAAAATTCTGGATTATGGTTGCGGTTCGGGTTATGGCACACGGATATTGAAAGAAAATTTCCGTGATGTTGTATCCTTTGATCAATATCCTGACGGCTACCGTCCTGATGGACTCGAAGTGATCACCGATCCGGCATCATTGCGCGGAAAGAACTTCGGTATCATCACTTGCTTCGAAGTAATTGAACACATGGACGAAACGTCGCAGAATGAGCTGATGGATGAACTGTCATCTCTTTTGCATCCTGCCGGTACCTTGTATATCTCTACAGTGAGGAAGATGGATCCGCCGCCTACCGAAAACCGGCGAAAGTGGCATGTCCGTGAGTTAAGTTTTGAGGAACTGCTCGGATTTTGTCAGAAGCGTTTCCGGAATGTTT
>Ga0247727_10003748_pt1 | contig 33202 bp, 30 predicted proteins | sample WisWelCaveWW1625_FD_202498 | JGI IMG/M metagenome (GOLD analysis project Ga0247727, IMG submission 202498) | Biofilm microbial communities from Wishing Well Cave, Virginia, United States - WW16-25 | ecosystem: Environmental > Aquatic > Deep subsurface > Groundwater > Cave microbial mat | place...
CCCGTTGAGCTCGATACCTCATATTGATTGGCGCGCAGGCCGGAACGCAGGTTGGATTTCGCGTTCGGCTTCCAAACGTGCTCGGCATAAGCGGAAATCAACTTCGCCGGCACTTTCGATGAGACCGGGTTCTTCTGCAGGCTTGTATCAACATAGGAATAGGTTATCGATTCGAACAGAAGATTCGACTTGAGGTAGGACAGGCCAAAATCCAGCCCATGCCGATCGTCAACCTGCCAACCGTTGTCCAGACGCAGCGAGAAATCCTCGATATCATTTTCGGAGTCTGATTCACGTCCCGGAATTAAAATAGGAAGGCCTTCCGGCGTGCGCCGCTCGAGTGGATTTTGCTGCAAAGAGTGTTGTGTGGAATAACTTGAAGAGGTCAACAGCGCGGTGGAATGCAGATTGCCGCCCCACTGTCTGTGCCACTTCGCGCTCCAGCCCAGGCTTTCCCACTTTGAATATTGCCGGTAAAAATTCTCCTGCGGAAAAGCGCTCAGGCTATCTGGGACGACATAACCTTCGACGCTTTCGATTTGATCGAATCCGGTGTAATAACTCAACGTCAGAACATCGTTTCGCGTCGGCGCGATGGTGGCTTTGGCCAGCACGTCATTAAAAGCGATTTCGGGATTACTCTCCGGTTGGGGCGAGATAGGGATTTTGCCGAGATCGACCTGGGTTGGAGAGACGTAATTGAAAAGCCTTTTGAAGACGCGGTCGTAGAGCGAACTCAAGATAAAATCCGAAAACGATCGGCGGCCGGAAAGCAGCAAAGCGCCTCTGCCAAAAAGCGGCAGTTCAAGAACGGCCTGGCTGCTCATCGGATTCATCCCGAGGCTCGCATGCACCCTCTGAAAATCACCGGTTTTGGTCGCGAGCTCCATCACCCCGGAAATCCGTCCGCCAAATTTCGCCGGAATATTACCCTTGTACACGCGGACGTCTTTGATGGCCTCCGCATTGAAAGCGTTGAAAAATCCGAACGCGTGATTCATGTGATAGAGCGTCATGCCGTCGAGCAAAACGAGATTTTCCGACGGCAGTCCGCCGCGAACGTGCAGCCCGGAAGCGCCGTAGCTGCTGGTGACGATGCCCGGCATGAGCTGCAGCGAACGCGACAGGTCTTTGTCGCCGATGATCGGAAGGTCGGAGAAATGTTTCGGCGAAATTGCCAATTGGCTCGGCGCCGGCGAGACTTCAAAAGCTTCCCAATGATCGGCGCTGATCGTCACCCCCGGCGCAACGAACGGCTTTGGTCGCAATGAAACGCGAAGATCTTTTGACGCTTCCGGCTGTTGAACAATCAAAGTCTGCGGGGCGTAGCCGATGTGACTCACTTGCAGCGTGCACGGAAACGATTGAAAATGCGGCAGGAAAAATCTCCCTTCGCCATTGGTGCTGGCGACGCGATGCGAATTTTTTGACCAAACGTCGACGTACGGCAAAGCCTCATTGTTGCCGGCATCCACCACGACGCCCGAAATATCCACGCTATGTTTGTTCGTCCTGCGGAAAATGACCATCTGCTTTTTCTTGGTTCGTTTGCAATCCAATGGCGTATTTTGCAGCAGCATGCGCACCGCCTCTTCCACAGGCATTTCTGAAAAGTGGCAATCAATTTTAAGGGAGTCAACCTCGCGATTGGCATAAATGAAAGTGATCTGCGTTTGTTTGGTGATTTCTTGGAGAGCGTCTCTTAAAGGCGCATTGTGCATACGAAAAGAAACGCGTTCGCCATCATCGCCGTTTGCGGAGGCTGACAAGAAGAGCAGACAGCACAAGCAAAATGACGTCGTGATTCGTCTGAAGCTTTTCATGGTGTGCTCGGACTGGCGCCCATACGAATACATAAGCCCGACGAGCCTGAACGAAAAAGAAAAAGCCTCACGCAAAGCCGCGAAGACGCTAAGAACACGCAAAGTTTTTTCTTTGCGATACCTTCCCCGCTCCGCTTCCTTTAGGTTCATTGGATGCGGGGCGGAGTGCGACTCTGCGTCTTTGCGTGAAAGTTTTTGCTTTTTTCGCAGCGGTCCAACTCGTAAAAGATTAGCGCGAGATAACATATTTCCCATTGGCGCCTGCAACTTTCAGATGCAGCGTCAAACAGAGCGAAGCCAGAACCTCGGTCACCAGCTGTTGTTCAAAAGTGCCGGTAATGGCCAGCGTTTGCAGCTCGAAGTCGGCGATTTTGATTTCGACGTTATAGACGCGCTGTAGCTCGGCGGCGATTTCTGCGAGCGGCGTGTTGTCAAAAACCAGTCTCTGCTGTCGCCAGGCCGCGATGAGAATGGAATCGATGGCAATCGGCCGGATCGGCATAGCCAGCTTATCGACAAAACTCATTTGGCCTGCCGTAAGCAAGACTGCATTCTCCACCGTCGCGGTGAGGGTTTGTAGCGAGACTTTACCTGTTTGCACCATCACTTGTGTTTTTTGATGGCGGGCGCGAACGTCGAAGCTGGTGCCGAGCACACGAACCTGCGCATTTTCGGTATGTACTACAAACGGATGGTCATTAGGATTGACCTCGAAAAAGGCCTGGCCGCTGAGTTTGACGATTCGCAGCGTATCGAAACTTGCCGCTTGAAATTGAATTTGGCTCGCTGCATTAAGCTCGACGTGAGAGCCGTCGGGCAATATAACCGGCAACCGTTCTGCATTCCGTGTGGCAAAGGTTTGCCAATCTTCGGCTTTGAAAACCCTTTGGTAAATGAACGTCGCGCCAACCAGAATAATCAAAACCGCCGCCGCTGCAAGCCAGCGAGCGTCATAGGCTCTGCCAAACAATATTCTCTGCCGTGCCCTGGCGAGCGGAATGATTGTCGCCGAGGTTTTTCCTGTCCCGGCGTCGAGCTTGCTTTCCAGAGTCTGCCAGAACGCCTCGAACGACGGAACGCTATGCGGTTGGGGCGTGTCGATCTTCCGCCAAAGTTTTTCCGCCTCGTCAAAGAGCAGGCGGTTCTTTGCAGAAGCGTCAAGCCAGGCCTCGAGCTGACGGCTTTCTGCTTCCGCGGTCTCGCCCGTCAGATAACGATGAATGAGATTGTAACTTTGCTCTTCGGTCATGGTAATGAACAGACTCTTTTACATTTCTTACTACAGTTATGCTACGCTAAAACCCTATCGACAAAAAACAAAAATGGAACAAGGCAACAAGACGACTCCGCCCCGCGCCCGTATTTTATTAAGAAACGGAGCGGGGCCGTAGCCAAAAACAAAAGCGCACGCAAAGTCGCAGAGACGCAAAGGAAACGTAGAGTTTTTCTTTGCGCATTCTCTGCGTCTTAGCGTCTTTGCGTGAATGTTTTTGATCTCAGTTGTCATGGATTAACAGAGGCCTGAGCTTCTCCCGCAGCGTTTTGAGCGCCTTGCTCATCCGGCTCTCGACGGTTTTGACCGAGATCTTCAACGTCTCGGCAATTTCGTGATATTTCAATCCCTCGAATTTATTTAATGTGAAAACCTGACGCTGTTCTTCCGGCAGATCGTGCAAAACCTCCTCAGCGTATTCCTGAAAATCGTGTTTCTCATCCGTCCCCGCCATTCGCTCGGTTGCCAAGCTGTCGACCGTGTAAGCTTGCCGAACCGCTTTTTTCTTGAGATGGTTAATCGCAATATTGTTGGCGGCGCGATAGAGATAGGCCTTGCTGGTTTGCGTTTCATCCAGATTGGCGCGATTTTTCCAAACGTTCAGAAAAAGCTCTTGAACCAAATCTTTGGCGGTTTCTTCATCACGCGTTTTGCGCCAGAGAAAACGATACAGCGGATCGTAGTAAATCCGGCAAAGCGCTCTAAAAGCGGTTTTGTCGGCTTGGCGAATCGCTCTGATTAATTCAAGCTCGTTCACATTCTTTTTGTCAACCGGCATATATTCTATCGGCCTGCTTAGCCCGCAAACGTTCTCGAACGATGAGCGTCACAACTATTCATGGAAATATCTTATGGAGATTTTTTCCGAGAATATTTTCTTTGAGGTGTGCGTGCTCGTATGCGGAGCTTGGCGACGAGCCTCTCTTTTATCCGCGAGTTATGGCCATGTGTTTGACGGATTGTTGAATCAGTTTCTTTAGCGTGAGAAGATTGATATCTTCGAGTTTATTGATATACAAACACGACTTGCCGGTTTTGTGCTTTCCGAGTTCCTTCATAAGTGCTTCGTACTGCGCAAATCCTGCCATGATGTAGAGCGTCAAGTTCTGTTTGCGTGGAGAGAATCCGGTCAGGAACCAGTCGCCCTCGCGACCGCTTTCATACTTGTAGTGATAGGCGCCGAAGCCGACGATGCTGCCGCCCCACATCTTGGGCTCCATCTTAGTGACCTGTTTCATCAGTTTCATGACGGTGAAGCAATCCTCGCGCGTCTTCTTGTCGGCGATGCCGTTCAGGAATTTTTCAACGCTTTGATCGTTTTGCTTGGTCTTGAGTTCGGCCATGGTTGTCTCCTTGAGAAAGTTCTCTCTAAATTTCTTCTATTCGAGATCATCAAGCCCGGTTTGGACTCCACACATTCTTCTTGAACTGATTGCCACCGCGGCGAATAGCGCTCACTTGATAAAGCCAAGTGAAACCAAAAACTCATCAGCCTTTCTCAACGCCTCGGCTTGAACTTTGGGATCCGGTTGCGGCATTCCATCGTCGCGTATGCCGGCAGGTGTAAACAGATGGCCGACGCCTTGATAAACATTAAGCTCACAACGGTTGCCGGCGGCGCGCATGCGGTCGCAAAAAAGCTGTGCGCCGGCGAGCGGGGTGACCGTATCCACATTCCCTTGCAAAATAACCGTCGGCGGCAGACCTTTGCGTACATGAGAAACCGGTGAAATCGTTGAGACGTTTGCGCGCGAGCCAAGCAGTTGCTGCGGCCATTGATCGTTTTCAAGGTCGACCGCAGGCGAGACCATAATGAGGGCATTAGGCGCGGCGCTGATCGTTTCGCGAGAGGTTGAGTCGTCGAAGATCGCAGCGCTTATCGCGAGGTGCGCTCCCGCAGACCAGCCATAGGCTGCGATGCGGCTGGGGTCGATGCCGAGCGATGCAGCATTTGCGCGCATCCAACGAATGACGGCGCGGGCATCGGCCATCGCCTCAAGCGGCGTGATCGTACTTTGATTCGAGAGACGATACTGGGCGGCAACAGCAACCATACCCCGCGCAGCAAAATGTTCAGCGCGACCAAATGCCCATGCCGGATCGCCGATGCTCCACCCTCCTCCATGAAAGAGAACGATTGCCGAAAGAAGCTCTTTTCGTTTCGGCTGTCTGGGCCGGAACACGTGCGCTTTGAGAGCCACGCCATCGATCGTCGCGTAAACCTGTGCAACCGGCCCGCTAACTCGTGAGCTATCCTGGGCAATGGCGGTGGGCGCGAAGAGTGAGAAGATACCCACGCTCGCCATGAGCGCTGCAATCCGCTTCATCATCGTTCTTGTCTTCTATAGATGCGACCGGCAAGCTGCTTTGCTTGGTTTTTTCAAAAGGACGATTGTGTGGAGTATATGCAAAACTATCGTTGGAAAGTCAAGAAGAATTTTTTTGGTTTCGGGAGGGGATGACTTCTCGGCGGGTTTTGCTTTTTATAATCAACCCCAACACACCTTCCTTTCGAATCTGGCCCACTTTTTGACGGTTATCATAACACTTCAGCGCTTTTCGCGCGATTTGCGCCTCCGGTTTCATAAGCGGATTACAAAAACGAAAGCGAGACATCTTTTGGCACATCTGGCCCGCACCTTTTGGTTGTATCGCTTTTCATTTATTGTATTGTCGGTATCGAGCGGAAGTCTATTCTCTCAATCAGACGATTCGAGGCTGCAGATTTCCGCGCAAGCCGGACCGGTGGTTTTCGATGAGCTGTACGGCTTCCATAACACAGGCCGCTATGTAGCCACTGGCGCGATGCGCGTGAACGGGAATCTCCATGCGCTCGTGCGGAGTGGATTCATTCCAGCATCACAATATTTTTCGACGCCCGTAGGAATGAAGGACGCTGAAGTGCGATTGTATGAGCTTGCCATCGGCGCAAAGCTGCGTGCATCGAAATTTTTCAGCTCGCGCCTTCGTCCTTTTTTTTCTTTGACAGGCGGAGTCTTGCTCTATCGTCCGCAATCGGCGGTCGTGCCGATTGGCTTGGTAGATGTGAAGATAGATCCGCCGGACGCAACCAAGCCTTTGCTTTCGGCAGCGGCCGGAGTTGATTGGAAATTGACGAAGACAATTGCCTTGTCACTCGGTTTTGAAACAAGCGCCAGCCGCATCGCGCAGCGATTCAACGACGGCACATCACGAGAAAAGTGGCGCCCGTTCTATTCTGCGGCGGTCGGAATAACAGGCAGGATAAAGTAAAAACGGATTGTTGGATTTGTGGAGTGATGGAGTGATGGGGTGATGAAAAAACAATTCTTATCCAACAATCCAAAAATCCATTTATCCATTGATCCGCTCTTTCATTCCATCAATCCAAATTTTTCAGACGCGAGGTGGGCTGTCTATGAAATTGAAACTTATTTTGACTTCCGTTCTGGCGATGTGGATTTCTGTGGCGTGGTCGCAGACCGCGGTGATTCGCTCCGGCTCTTTAAAAGTTTTTGATGCGCCGCAGGCGAACGCTCGATTATTGACGAAGCTTTCCGAGGGCGACACCGTGAAAGTCATCGAGCAGCGCGGCAACTGGGCTAAGCTGCAATTGCCCGGCAAGCGCGTGGGATGGATGCAGCTTTCCGAATCCACCTCGGCGGCTTTGTTCAAAAAGAACCGCGGCTCGCAGATTGCGAATGCCTTGCCTCAAACGCCAAAATCTTTTGAGTCGGCAGTTTCTCCGGACTCTCTTACGAACGACCAGTCGTCAGAGGAGACTTCTCTCATGTCGCGCCTGCGAAACATGCCGGCGAGCGAACAGGAGATGCAAATCGGCCGCGGACACTCCGATACGAATACCAATTTGAATCTTGGCATTTCGTTTTCGCTCGGGGCCTTGGGCGAGAGCTTTGCGTACTCCGGCAGGTTCATGTATCGCACGTTGCCGAAGATTTTCATCGAAGGCTCATTTCAATACGTTCCGGGCGATGTGGCGGCTTCGCTGCTAGTGCACAGCAATGTGCTGTACGATTTCTCCGTCGCTCCGCGCTGGGACGGCTGGATCACCGGCGGCGTCGGGGTGATCAGCACCTCGCCGACAAAAACCGTCGGCGCAAAATCGGTTTCCAATATGGAAGTGAATTACGGAATCGGCGTGCGACGATATTTGAAGCATCGCACCTACCTGCGCGGCGACCTCCGGCAGTTTTCTGTGATAACAGACAACAGTACGAAGAACTATATCGAGTTTGCCTTCGGCATCGTTATCGGCGTGCGATGAGACGTGGCGTGACATTCATGTCGCGCGGATACAAAGTAGTGAAAGATCACGGCACAAATGTCGCCCGACTGATGCTATTGAAAAAAGCGCGCCCCTCTTGTTGCGATAATGATGTGAGAATTAGTCAAAAGCGCTCGACATGAATGTCGAGATACGTCCCTTTCCAGAAACGAGGTGGCTTTTGAAAAGACTACTACTTTTTTTGTTGATGAGTACTGCACTCTTGAATTCGCCGAAGGCATCGGCGCAGAACGGAGCCCGCAATCACGAGTTCGCGCCGTTCATCGGCATGTATGCGCCGGACCGGTTTGAAACTTCATTCTCATTCGGCGCGCGCTATTATTACAAAATCGATTCGCGCTTCGGCGTCGGCGCGACCTTCGGCATTTCCAAAGCCAAACAAGATTACATCGAAAAAGTGACGCGCTTCCGTCCCGATCTCGGCAGCGACACGGTGGTGTATTACACCGCGCGCATGACGCAAACATTTTTCACCGGCGCGACCGAGCCTTACATGGTTTTCGGCCTCGGCCTGACGCGGCAGCACGACGAGAGCAATTTCACTTTCAGTATCGGCGGCGGCACGCGCGTGCGGCTCTCGAACAAGTTGTCGCTGCGCTACGAGCTGATTGACAATATTTTCTCCAGCGGCACGAACGAGACGTCTTACACGGCCAACAATTTGGAAATTTTGGTTGGTGTTGGGTTCTTTCTGTAAATCTAAACCAAAGCGCACGCAGAGACGCAAAGGCGCAAAGAATTCGCAAAGTGTAATTCAAAACTTCGTTTGAGAACATTGTTGAAAAAATCTTGGTCATAAGAATTAACAAAGAAAAATTAAAAGGCTTTTTCTGTGTCAGTTTCAATTCTGTGAACATGGCTTTTGCTTTTTCTTTGCGACATCTTTGCGTCTCTGCGACCCTGCGTGAGTCTTTTGTTTTTCTGGCATGGGAATTGAAGAAGAGTAGAAAAGAAAGACAGCGGCTCAGGACGAGCCGAATGCTGCATGGTAGAAGCCCCAACAAAATCGCGCCTGCAAAAAGGATTTGAGCCGGGCGCGAGTTTTTCAGCTTACAAATTTGTCGACGACCTTTCAAAAACGTAGCGACAGCGAAGTCGCGCAGAGGACATCTGGATGATGAACGTTATGAGGGACATTTCATCGAGGAGTATCATCCATGAGCTTGGCTACACTTTTCACGCGGAGAAGTTGGCGGTCGCGACATCTCGCGCTGTTATTAATCGCGGCGATGGCTGCCTTCTGTTTTGGTTGCAAAGGATCGCTGCCCGATGATTTGCTGATCGATTCCAATCCCACGGCTCTGGTTTTTGTGAAGACCGAGAGCCATTCAACCCTGAACAGTTTTTCTCCCGGCAACAATAATCTGTACATGTTGACGCCGATCTCGCCGAACGGCGAGCTGCGGCAAATGACGCAGATGACAGCTGGCGCGGTTGCCGATCCGGAAGTCTCCTTCGACGGGTTGAAAATTCTTTTCTCGATGCGCAATGGATGGAACGATCGTTGGCATGTTTATGAAATGAACATTGACGGCGGCAATGTGCGCCAACTGACCAACGGCGGCCACGATAATTTCGACGCGACTTATCTGCCGAACGGCAGAATTCTTTTTACCTCCAACGCGCCAAACATCGTCGACGAATACAACAAGCAGATGGCTGAGACCATGCACGTGATGGATGCCGACGGCCAGAACATCGAACGCATCTCGTTCAATCTCAGCGACGACTTCGATCCGATCGTCACCCGCGATGGGCGCCTCACCTGGACGCGTTGGGAGCATCATGGCCAGCAAAATCGTTTTCCGGTTTTCTTTACCAAGCCCGATGGCCAGGGAACGTTCGTGCTCTTTGGCCCGCATAATCGGAACTTCTTTCATCCGCGCGAGCTGGAGAACGGCAGCTTGATCGCCGTCGCTTCGACGCGCGTCAATGGCGACGAAGGCCCGCTGGCAATTTTGCGCACCGATCGGCCCGAGACCCGCGCTGCCGATCCGCCGCGCGCCGGCGATTATGAAATCATCACCCCGCAAGTGAACATGGACGGCCCGCCGTTTCCAAACGGCGCTTTCAAATATCCTTCGCCGCTGCCCGATGGTAGCCTCATCGTCAGCTATGCGCCTCCACATGAGAACGAGGAAGATGCGGACTGGGGTCTTTACACGATCAAACGCGACGGCTCCAGCTTGACGCTGCTTTACAACGATCCCAACATGAACGAGTTCGACGCGGTTGTCGTATCGCCGCGCCCGATTCCGCCGACGTTGCCGTCAACGATCAACCGCTCGATGACCTCGGGTATGTTTGTGATCGAGGACGTTTACAATCGCCAATCGAACGACGGCCAAGCACGGCCAAACAAAGCGATACAAGAGGTGAAGCAATTGATGGTGATTCGTGGCATTGCGCGACCATCGAACGATCGCGGCGAAATCGGCCACACCGAATTCGAGCGCAAGCAAGTCATCGGCGTGGTGAATGTGCGGGCCGATGGCTCGGTGGCGCTGCGCGTGCCGACTGATACACCGATCTCGTTCAATACGATGGACTCGCTCGGGCGCGCCATCGTCGTCAAGCGAAATTGGATTTATGTTCGTCCCGGCGAGCAGTTTGAAAAATGCTCCGGCTGTCACGGCAACCGCGGGACAACGACGAACGCGACCCCGATGGCGGCGACGATGCCGATTCCCGATCTCTCGCTGGCGCAAAATCAATGGGCCGACGGCGATTTCAGCTTCAGTCATGCGCTGGAACCGATCATTTCACAAAAATGCGCGACCAGCGGTTGTCACGTTAGCCCGACGCCTGCGGCCACGCTTGATCTCTCGCTGGCAAAGAATACCGATTCGCAATTCAGCATCGCTTATGATAGCATCATGAACCGCAATCTGGTTGATGAACCGTTCTCGCGGCGCAGCCGTCTGGCCGATAAGCTGCTCGGCATCGATGAGTTTGCCGGTGCAGGACAGCACCCCGGCGGCGTGAATGCATTGACGCAGCAGGAGTTGCAAAAGTTCATCATCTGGATTGATTTGGGCGGGCAATACCGTTAGATGGTTGTACGGTTAGACAGTTTGACTGTTGTCGGACTGTCGAATCGTTTAACCGTCGAACCGTCAACTGTCAAACAGTCTAACTCTTGGATCGTTACATGCTTCTCAGCACTCTCAGTTTAACTTTGATTTTGTGGATGTCTTCGGTTGTTCCCGGCGTCAAAGTCGGGCAGAAGGCGCGCGACTTTAATCTTGAAATACTGTCGAGCACATCTCGGCGCGCGGTCAGTCTCGAGCAATATCGCGGCAGCGTAGTCATGCTCGACTTCTGGGCGACGTGGTGCGAGCCGTGCCGCGACGAGCTGCCGCAGCTTGATCGTTTGCAAAAAAAATATGCCAAAGAAAAATTCGTCGTCATCGCCATCAGCGTGGATAACGAGGTAGCGACGGCGCGTGAGTTTTTGCAGAAGTACAATCTCAATCTGCTTGCGGCGTGGGATCGCAATAAAGCCGTGGTAAGCGCTTACGACGTACAGCGCATGCCGAGCTGCTATTTGATCGACGCCACCGGCAAAGTGCGTTTCGTTCACTACGGCTTTGACGACGAATACATCGCTGCTTATGAAAATGAAATAGAACTCTTGCTCAATGAGGCTTCCAATGGAAACCGGACTAACAAAAACGCAGGACGCTAAAACCATTGTGTTACGTTTGCTCATTGTGCTCGGCTTGCCGCTGTTGTTTATGTTGATTGTCAGCATGACGGGCTGCGTTGCGGTCAAGCCGTATCAAAGAGAATATCTTGCTGACCGCATCATGGATTTCAACGCCGACCAATCGGAAGACGGCATCGAGCGCCACTGGGTGGAAACGCGCGAAGGCAGCAGCGGCGGCCTCGGCGGCTCCGGCGGAGGCTGTGCGTGCAATTAAAATCTTAAATCAAGGACTGATGAATCATGAATCAATGGATTGATGGATTACTGGATTTATGGAAGACCGTTCTCGGTGAGCTTAAGTGTCTCGCTGCGATGATCGAATTGGGAAATGAAAAACGCGATTAAGAAAACCGTTTCGGTGGTGGTTGTGACGGCAATAGTCTTCGGCCTCACCACGATCAGCTTCACCGGCGACAAAGTGAAGGTCACCACGAATTTTTTCAACGACAATGCCGGCCTGTCGGTGCAATCACCGACGGTCGAGATGGTCAAGTCGCTAACGCGGAAAACGATCTTTACGCTGCGTTATAGTTTGGATCGCGTGTCATTGCCGCCGGTGCGCGGCGTGGCTGGAATTCCCGCTCCGATTGACGGCATCACCGGCGCATCGCGTCCTGTCGGCGCAAACGGCATTGCTGATGCTTACTCGAAGAACCGTAACGAATTCATCGCCGGATTGAATTATCAAGGACTGAGCTTTCAGGGTTATTATTCGAACGAGGCCGATTACATCGGGCGCTTGGCAACGGTCTCGGTCAGCGGAGATTTCAATCAAAAAAATACGAATTTGTCGGCGAGCTACGCGCAAGGTTATGACGACATCAGCCCGACGAGCTCGGCTAATCATTACACCAAACAATCGCAAGCAGTGAATTTTACACTGACGCAGGCCCTGTCGCCGACCTCCAGCATTCGCATCGGCGCAGATGTGCAGCGCCTGACCGGTTATCAAAATAATCCTTATAGAACGGTTTATGTCGGCGGCGATCATTATTACGAACGCCATCCCGACAATCGCTTGCGCGCTGCGGTGTTCATGAAGTACAACACCTATCTTTCACCATCGAGAGCGGCGTTGTGGCTGGAGGGACGCTACTACCAGGACGATTGGGGCGTTGATTCAAAAACTATCGGCGTCAAATTTTATCAATATCTTTCACCGGCTGTGCTGGTGCGCTATCGCTATCGGTATTACACACAAACCGGCGCCGATTTTTATCTGCCGAGCTATCCGTTAGTCGGCGTTCCGGAGTTCTACACCGCCGATTACAAGCTGCAACCGTTTGTCTCGCATTTGTTCGGCGTGATGTTCGAATGCGACCTGAGCGCACTGGGCAAAAAAACCAGCATCGGCTTATTTGAAAATTCCACGCTGGATGCAAAGTACGAGCGCTACTTCTCCAGCAATGATTTTAGCGCGAATATTTTTCAACTTGGTTTAACATTCAACTACTGAGAACGGATTGCGCTAACGTGTAAGTGTCCCAAAGTTTATTATCAACTCACTCCCAATCCAGTGGTGTTAAGCTAAGGACTTTCGCACAGTCGGAACTCATCCCCCTGCCCCCTTCTCTTGAGAAGAGAAGGGGGAGAGCAGGTTCGATGTTCCGAAAGTCCCCTTCTCTTTTTAAGAGAAGGGGATTTAGGGGATGAGTTGCTGTGGATGTGTGACAAACGGTCCAGAAACTCCTTAGGTCGACACCATTGGGGACTTAGGGGATGAGTTGATGCATGACACCACGTCAACGACAGCCCGTCACCTCCGAGATCAGGAGAGAGCACCATGAACCGCCGCACGATAACATTTCTCCCTCTCGCTCTTCTATTGATTCTCTTGAGCGTCAATGGATGGGCGCAGTCGCATCTTTCGCCGCAGCGCCTGGGTTTTCACCGCGCCGAGCTTCCGGCGACCGTCGAAGCGCAGCTGTTGGTCGACCGCCTGCGTGTGGCGCTGGAAAAGCGCGATACCGCCATGCTCGCCGACTTGTTTGCTCCGGATTATATCGAAGTCGAATCATCGCAAAAAGTTTCTTCGATGATGGCCTCGGTCGTTTCGCGGGACGCGATGCTGGCTGCGCCGGCGCTTTTTCTCAGTGCCAATGGGCGCTCATCATCTTTGAGTTTTAAGTGGAGCACCGTCGCTGAAAACGGCTCTGAGCTGCAAGTGAATCTCGAAGCAAAACGTTTTTTCGCGTCAGGATTTGCGCCAACTCAAAAAGAAGTTTTCCTCAGAATGGTGCGCACCGGCCAGCGGTGGAGAATCGTCGAGTCTGCCGGGCTTTATGATTTTCTCGCGCAATCATCCGCTGCGCTCAGCGAGCTTAGTCGAGCTGACGCGCAGAAGATCGCTTCCGTGGCCGGCGTTGCCGCGAAAGAGTATGTTCTGCTTGAAAGCACACCGGCGCTGCAAAGATCAATCGTCCGCAAGCCCGTCGCGGAGAATCTTGGCATCGAGCGTTTGACGAAAACCGTGACCCAACAAAAACTCGGCAAGAAACTTTTCTCGCTGCCTTCCGATGCGACGCTGTTCGCGCGTCTCGAGCAATTTAACTCGCCGCCGTATTTCAGCGGCACGTACATCCAGCTCGTCACCGATCCGGCATGGAACCGCGTCGTCTATGGCGATTATGAAAACTCCATCAAAGCCTACGACGGCGGATTGACCGAAGGCAAGCTCAATCGCCCGATGGGCATCGACCACGACAGCCGCGGCTATGTGTACGTTGCCGACACCGGCAACAACCGAGTGCTCGTGCTTCAGCTCACCGGCGCCACCAATGATCTCGCGCTGCGCTATGTGACCTCGTTCGGCGAAGGCGAGCTTTCGCAGCCTTACGATGTTGTCTGGGACGATCGCGCCACACCGTTCGATACGATCGATGATATGGTGTGGGTCGTCGAGCAGGGCAATCGCCGTCTCTCAGGTTATCGCGTGCAGCTTAGTGGCGTGCAAAAAATTGTGGAATACGCAGGCGGCGAGAACGCTTTCGAGCGGCCCACCTCGGTTGCCGTCGGCCGCTTCAACGGCGTCTGCACCAGCGAGATTTATGTGAGCGACGCCGGACGCAATCGCGTCGTGCGGCTTTACTTCGACGGAACGACGCTGCGCCAGGTTGGGCGTTATCAAGGCAAAGCGGAAGCGCAATTTGAATCCGTTGCCAGTGATCACTGGGGAAATATTTTCATTACCGACCGCAGCTTGCGCGAAATCATCAAACTCAACAATCGTCTCGAAGAGTTGACAACGCTGCCGGCAGAACTTGAAAACGATCTCACGCCGTTGCGCTTCGAGCCGGTGTTTGCCTCTGTGGCGCTGGCGCAAACCGGCGAAACATTGTGGAGCGGTTACAACCAGGGTTTCGTGCTGGAAAAGTGGACCGAGAACAGCGGCGCGCAACGATTGGAGCTTGGTATTGATATTGCAAAACTAAGTGTGAAGCTCAACGATGTTCTTTCTGATGTCACGATAAGCAGCCGAATGACCGATGCCGGCGAGTTGAAGATGGAAATTCTCGATGCAGTTTCTGCGCGCCCCGTGCATGTTTTTCGCAGCGAGTGGTCACTCGCCGGCGAGCAGCACGCGCAATGGAATCGTCGCGATGAAAATGGCCGCTTGATTGCGCCGGGATTTTACAAAGTGAGTTACAGCGCGACTTCAACCTACGGCACGGAGCTTGCAAGATTAGAGAGTAATGATTTTTACTTGCCGCTGTTTTATTATGAAGAATGCGGCGGCGATGCGCAAAATGACCCACATCTTGCGCAAGGATTTCGCAGCAGCAAACACGGCACAAAGGCAGAGCAGACCGTGGCCACGGATGCGCAACGCGTAGTCTATAAGTTTGATGATGTGAATCCTGCTTTGCAATACGAAGTACAAGCGGAGTTTTACTCCGGCGATGCTGCAGTGACGCAGCGCCTGATGGTCGATGATCGCGAAGTGCAGGCCGCACAGAACGTCGATCAAAACGTCGTGAGCACAGGATGGCTCAATGTCCCGCCGGAGACGTACAGCGACGGCGCGGTTGAGGTGATCGTTGAAAAAGTCGGCGGCGCTGGTCCGGCATCGATTTCGCAACTCTGGTTGCGTCAAGCGAATTTCGATCCGAACAATCCGCCGGCGCGCGAAATGAACGCCACAACCGTGCCTCGCGAGTTCGAGCTGAAGCAGAATTTCCCGAACCCGTTCAATCCGGAAACGACGATTGAATTCTCGGTACCGGAAGGGTTCTCCGACGTGGTCGAGTTAAGCATTTTCAACGTGCTCGGCCAGCGCGTGCGGACGTTGGTGAAAGGAAATCTGTCGACCGGTCGATACGCAAAAGTCTGGAACGGCACCGGCGACCGCGGCGAGAAAGTTGCGTCAGGAGTTTACTTCTACAAATTCTCAGCGGGCGGTTTTACGCAAACAAGAAAGTTATTATTGATGAAATAAAACCGGTAAGCAGTAACCAGTGTTCAGTAAACAGTGATCGGTAAGCATAATCAGCTGACTGATCACTAATCATTGATAACTGCTAACTGAACACTGCTTACTGTTCACTGAATAGTGGCTCCCCCTCACAGCCAAAAGGTCCGTGTCGCGAGATGCGGGCCTTTATTTTCTCTGATTGTGTGTCACTGATTACTGCTTACTGTTCACAGAATTGTGGCTCCCCCTCACAGCCAAAGGTCCGTATCTCTTGATGCGGGCCTTTTTTATTTGTGGCCTATTCCTCTGCATAATACTCTTACGCGCTTTTGGTTTTTATTAACGCAAAGGCGATTAAGAGTAGGAGTATGAGTGAGAGTACGTGTAGATTGGGAAAGATATTTTCGGAAGATAAAAAACCGAGCGTTGTCCACCGGAGTTAGGGGTGCCGGATTGAGCCAACGCTCCGCGCTCACGTGAGATGGCCAGTGTTAGGGGAGTTACCAGCCACCTTCACCCAACATCGAAATTACGATGTTGAGATAGGCAAGCGCCGTGCCGCATAGATGGGGTAAATGTTAAGTTAGTTTTATGGTCAAAGATTTGAATTCTCAGCCTGTTGGATGCGTCGAAGAATCGGCAATACATTTGTGCACCACTTCAATCTTTCAAATTGAACTGAATGAGCCGGTTCAATTTGACTTCACACTTGATCGCATCGACGCAACCATCTCGTCAAGACAACCGCTCAAACTTTTGCTGATCGCCTCGACCACGGAAACCGGAAGGCGTTTTTCCGCCGAAGTCATCTTCTCAAATGTGGAGCGCCAGACGATTTCATCGTTTGCAACATGATACAGCTCGACCGCCATTGCAACTTTGCCGTGCCAGGTTTTTTCCGCATCCCACTCTTCGAAAGCCAGCAGGCGGCCGCGCAGCACGTAATCCAATTTGACGATGGAAGGGTAAGCCACCACGTCGCGAAAGATGCCGCTGTTTTTCAGATGGGCGATGGCCTTCTCGGTCACCAAATGGCGGGGCTCGGCAATCCAGCGGCGGTAGTTGTAATACTTCACCTCGAAGGGCGACTCGCGATAGATAATGCGGTCGTCGCTGTAAACCACTTCTGACTGGAATTTCTCGACGCCGAGCACGAGGTTCAGAGGCGTGTGATCGTTCGTTGCTGCCGTAAGCTCGTAGGTGGGCATGTAATAATAAGTCTCCGGCACCGAGCCGCATCCCGACAAGCTCGTGACCGACAGCGCAACGATGATTATGAAAAACATTCTTGTCTTCAATTCTTCTTCCTCCTCAAGGAAGTTTGCGTTCTTGCGGATCCGACTTTCGGACCAAATTCCATGGCCGTTCCTTGATCGACCGGCTGAACTGCTCGAAGTTTCTCGAGGCGTCTTGCATGCTTTGCATGGCTTCGTAAAACGCGCCTTGATTGGCCGTGACCAAACCGTTGACCGATTGCATGGTGCTGCTGAGATCGCGCATCAACGTGTCGGTGCGCGCCAGGGTTTTGTGCATTTGTTCGAGCGTCAATTCCAGAGACGCGGCATTGTCACCCATGAGCCGATCCATCTTGGCGCTGACGTTTGACAATTGCTCGGTCAGCAGCTTGAGATTGACGACGATGCCGGAGATGTCCGGCATGCTCCGCGCCAGTAACGTATCGGCATTAGCCATCATGCTGGAAAAATGCGCGCGATTTTGTTCATCTAATATGGCGTTGAGATTGCGCAGTAGCAGCTCGGCTTGTCCACTGACCGCAGTGAGCGGGCCGCTAAGCTGCGAGAGTGGAGGGACGTCTTTGCTGGCGAGACGACTGCCCGATGGCAGCAGCGTCGCGCTCGGCGAGCCGGTGGTGATCTCGACGTAAAAGTCGCCCATGAGATTGATCGTGGTGATGAAAGCGTAGGAATCGGTTTTCACCGGCGCTTTGGCATTGACGCGCATAACGACTTCGATCTTGGTATTTTCATCGTCGGGAATGGAGCTCTGCTCCACCGCGCCGACGATCATGCCGCCGAAGCGCACCAGCGAGCCTGGCTCGACGCCGGCGCTGAAGCCGAAGCGCGCCGTGTAGACATTCTCTTTGCGCTCCCATTCCACGCCGCTGATGATGATGAGAAAAGCGACGAGCACGATAAAGCTCACCACCACCATCACGCCGACTTTGATTTCTTGCGAACGATACTCCATCAATAACCTCGATTCTTCATAGCCTGATTAATTCATAAATCCAAAACCGCCAAGACGCCAAGCGCGCGAAGAATGCGCCAAGAGCTTCAGAAAGCATGAAGTTGGCAAATCTGATTGGGCAGTTAATTCAGAAAACTCGTGAACAAAGTCACCCGATCACCGTGATAACAAAGTATTTTTCTTCGCGAACTTCGCGCCTTCGCGGTTTTCTTTATGAATAATTCTGGTCAGGCGTTGCTATCCACCAGAGAATTCAAATATTTTTCACGATCGACGTCTTCGTCATCGGCCTCGCGCTGCAAGAATTGTTGCACGATCGGATCGGCGCTTGCTTTCAGCTCTTCAGGCGTTCCGAGCGCGATCAGTTTTCCTTCGTGCAACATTGCGATGCGGTCGGCAATCGTGAACACCGACGCCAGCTCGTGGGTCACGACGACGATGCTCATCTTGAAGGCGCGTTGGAGCTTGAGAATGAGCTTGTCGATGCCCATCGCCACCACGGGATCGAGTCCGGCAGACGGCTCGTCGCAAAAAAGAATTTCGGGATCCATGGCGATGGCGCGGGCGAGGCCGGCGCGTTTTTTCATGCCGCCGCTGAGTTGCGCCGGCATGAAGTCGTCAAATCCACTGAGGCCGACAAGATCGAGTTTGATGCGCGTCATGATTTTGATCGTCGATTCCTCGAGCTTGGTATGCTCGCGCAACGGCAGCGCGACATTGTCGCCGACGGTCATTGAATTGAACAGCGCCGCGCCTTGAAATAACATGCCTGCTTTGCGCAATACCTTCACCATCTCATCTTCGGAGAGCGTCGTGATGTTCTGGCCCTTGATCCAGACTTCACCTTGCGTCGGTTTTTGCAGGCCGATGATGTGACGCAGCAGCGTACTCTTGCCGCAGCCCGACCTGCCGAGGATCACCATCGTCTCGCCGCGATGGATGTCGAGGCTGATGCCCTTGAGAATCGGGCGAGGGCCATAATAAGTTACCAAGTTGCGTATGCTGATGACCGGTTCTTCCATGTCCGCTTTCAATTGCCTTGTTTGAGGGCAGCTTGAAAGCAACTCATCCCCTAAATCCCCTTCTCTTAAAAAGAGAAGGGGACTTTTAAAACTCGAATCAACTCTCCCCCTTCTCTTCCTAAGAGAAGGGGGCAAGGGGGATGAGTTGCTGTTGACGCAAATACTCTTAGTTGACAAGCACACCGACAAGCAAAACTACAACGTCGAATAAAACAACCCCGTGAAAAAAACATCCGCGGCGATGATCAAGAAAATCGAAATGACCACCGAGGCCGTGGTTGATTTGCCCACGCCCTCGGCGCCGCCTTCGACGATGAATCCTTCATAACAGCCGATGGCCGAGATAATCAACGCGAAGAATTCGGTTTTCACCAGACCGCTAATCAAATCTTTCATCACCAAAGCGCCGGCGGTTTGATTGTAATATCGAATCGTGCTGATGTCGAGCGACAACACGCCGATCACATAGCCGCCGACGATGCCGACGAGATCGGCGAGAATCACAAGACACGGCAGCATGATCATCATCGCCAATGTTCTCGGCACGACGAGAAATTGAATCGGATTCAATCCCATCGTGCGCAGGGCGTCGATCTCTTCAGCGACTTTCATCGTGCCGATTTCGGCGGCGATCGCCGAGCCGCTGCGTCCGGCAATGATGATGGCGGTCAAGAGAGGGCCAAGCTCGCGCGTGATCGACACCGCGACCAAATTCGCTACGAAGATCGTTGCGCCGAAGCGTTCGAGCTGATACGCCGCCTGCATCGCCATGATCAACCCGACGAAGAACGAGATGATCGTTACGATGGGCACGGAATCATAGCCGATGCGCACCATCTGCTCGACTGCGCTGCGCCAGCGCAGGCCCTTGCCCTTTAGCGGCGCGATGAACATCCACCAGAATACGTCGGCGCCGAGGCGCGCCAGGCTGTCGATGTGCGCGAGTACATTGAGTATGCTGCGCCCGACCGAACCGAATGTGCTGCGAATGCCGATCATGTCAAGCTCGCCAATGCCGCTGCTTCGTCTTTGTGAATCTCAAAAACTTTGTCGAGGCGGCTCAGCTCGAAAACTTCCCTGACCGCCGGCGCCAATCCGAACAGCTTGAACTTGCCTTTATACTTGCCGACTTGTTGCAGGCCCTCGACGAGCGTGGCGACGCCGGAGCTGTCCATGTAGCCGACCTCGGTCAGGTTGACGAGGAGGATCGGCGTTTTTTTGCCGGTCAGCGCGATGATCGTTTTGCGCACCTGCGGCGATGAATATAGATCGACATCTCCCCTGATCGAGACGATGGTCGCATCGTCTTTTTTTGTGGTGTTGACTTCGAGCATCTGTCCTTCATTTCCCTGGCAGATATTTCGTGAGCGTCAATTGATTTCCTTCTTCTCTTCTTTTATTATTTCCAAACTCGACCTTGTCCATCACGCTGCGAATGAGATGAACGCCCAGACCTCCGGGGCGCACCTCATCCAGCGGACGCGGTTTGATATTCTTCGGATCGGCTTTTATTCCATAGTCGCGCAAGATCACTTCGATGCCGTCGTTCAGGCGGCGCAACGTGACGTGAATCGGTTTGCCGGTGGGGCCGTGATAAGCGTGCTTGATGATGTTGCTGCACGCTTCATCGACCGCGAGCATGGCGTTGTTGCAGTCGTCGGCGGGGAAGCCGATGATCTCACAAAAATTCGCGACGCTCACCCGCACGATCTTCAGCAGCTTCGGATCGGCAGGCAATCGAATCTCGATGGTGTCGTCGGTCGTCTTGTTGGGCTTCGACACGCGCTTTTTTTCTTTTTGATTCATAAGGTGCAGGTCAATGTCGGTTTATCCGTTCAATCTGTTAAATCCGTGTACTCGCATGGCGACTCAATTCCACTTCAGCGCCATCACCGTGATGTCGTCGTGCTGCGGCGCGCCCTTTGAAAACTCGGCGACGCTTTGCACAATCGTCTCCACTAATTCCTGCGGTGATGGCCATGGCCTACGCACGACGTTTTGCAACCGCTGCATCGAGAATTGCTCGCCTTTTTTGTTCTTGGCCTCCACTACGCCGTCGGTAAAGAATACCAATAAATCGCCGCTTTGCAGACTGAACTCGCGCTGCGCGAACGCCATGCCGTCCATGATGCCGAGTGGAATACCACCCTGCAATTCGAGCGTCTGAGTGTGATTGCCATTCTCACGCACCCAGATCGGCGGAAGATGTCCGCCGCTGGCAATCGTCACACACGCTTTCGATAGATCGATCGACGCATATTGCAAGGTGACGAACATGCCGCGTCGTCCGCGCTCGACCAGCACTTCGTTTATTTTCGCCAACGTCGTTGACGGATCGCGATTGAGTTGCGTGTAAAAACGAAAGTCACTGACCAGCCGCGCCATGTACAACGCCGCAGGAACGCCTTTTCCCGAAACATCGCCGATGACCAAGCCGAGCGAGTCTTGATCGTACTCGATGAAATCATAAAAATCGCCGCCGATGTGAATCGCCGGAATCGAGCGCGCCGCGACTTCGAAACGATTTCCCGCGTCGGTCGGAAACGCCTGCGGCATGAAGCTCTCTTGAATAATTCGCGCCGAGGCGATTTGCTGCTCTAACTTTTCTTTCTCGATCATCTGCCGGTGCATGCGCGCATTCTCAATTGCCAGCGCAACTTGGCGGCTGAAAGTGGAAAATAAATTTAGATCTTCGTCCGTGAACGCCTTGCCGTTCAGCGGATTGATCACTTCAGCGACGCCGATGATTCGATCCTGCACTTTCAGCGGCACGGCGAGAATCGAGCGCGTCTTGAAACCGGTCGCGTCGTCGGACTTCTTGAAGAAGCGCGGGTCTTTGCTCACGTCAGGAACGATCAGCGGCTCACCGTTCTGCGCCACAGTTCCGGCAATGCCTTCGCCGAGGCGCAATTGTATCTTCGATTTTTTTACTTCCTCGCTTTTTTCACCCAGGGCCACTTCCCATTCCAACATGCCGGTCTGCTCATTGATCAACATCACCGAGCTGGCCTCGGCGCTCATCACCGACTGCGCTTTTTCCATGACCAGGCTGATCAACTCCTCAAGGTTCAGCGTCGAGCTGATGATGATGCTGACCTCGATGAGGCTAGAGAGATTCTCAACGCGGTTCTTGAGCGCACTGATGTCTTCTTTCATCATCGCCTGTTCGTGCGCAACAATCGCGGGCGAGGCGATGGATTTCTTTTTACTTTTGGTTGCGGTCTTGGGCATTGAAGCTCGGAAGTTGCGAATCTTGTGTGTTAGATTATTGACGTTGTTGTACTAATTTGCGAGACGTTTTTGATTTCGCGGATTTGGGCATGGCTGAGATCAGCGCGCGAAGCGCCGAATTTACCGATTCAGCAGAAGTGAAGACTTTCGAAATATCGGGGTCGAGAATCACAACGCGCCGGTCTTTGTAAATTTTTGCCGCAAACCGATTCGGTTGTGCTCTCCGATAATCGAAGCGATATTCCGGTAGCATATCATCTTGCGCCACCTTTTGAGACTTGGCTTTATACGTTTTCTTCATAATCTTGTCGCTCTTTCTTGGTCGCTTTGCGAGCACTTATGATGCGGATGGATTCGCTGCGTTCAGTGAAACATACAATCAAAAGCCTGTTGCTCAATGAATAGCCGATAATGATTTCTCGTTCTTCTTCTATAGAATGAGCTTCATCCGCAAAGATACGTGCTAACTGACTGATGAAAACGGTTTTCGCTTCATCAAAGCTGACACGATGGTTCTCAAGATTGGCTGAGGCCTTGTTGTCGTCCCACTCGAAACGAAGGCCCATGAAATCAACTTTAATAGGAGCACCCTGCTGTTCTTAACATCCAAAACACAGATTGTCTTTTATTCAAGCATTAAGCAGCTTTGCTTTCAAGTGTCATGGCCAGTGGTTTTTGTCCTCGCAAGGCGCTTACTTTCAGGATAGAAAATCCAATGATGTTCCCCGCTGTATCGACTCGCTCAATTGTCGGGTCATTAGTTTGGTGAATTTGAGCTTTGTGATATCTTTTTCCTTCCTGGCCCAAATATTGAAAGAATTAGATCGTATAGTTTCTCAGAAAGATTTTTCGGGGATTCGTTTATTAGTCTTTCACTATCAGAACGTACAATTGAATCTTCCACATCTTTGTCATCCCAAAAGATTGTTTTTTCCTGAAGAACATCAAAGTGTAAACGATTCATGCTCATATTATCTCTTTTACAAGTGTGGATCACCTGCAAGCCCAAGCCTTTTGCGAAACCCGCTTCGTAGTACACTCCACCACGTGATCCATTTTTGATCTTGGCGTTTTCTGGTTCGTCACTCCCAACCAATGTGATTTTTTCTTCGGGAGCTGTTGTAAAATCTGCTACAACAAACCTAGACTCACGAATGCGTGCTATGACATAATCCATGATATTGCCAGTGAAATTTCTTTCATCAACAATTATTGGATCATATCCGGCAGCGTCGATTCCAGCTTTTAGAGCTTTGCGTAATCCTTCGGTTTTAGCGTTGTACCACATGGCAACAAAAACATTGTTTGAATCAGATTGCTTATATTTGATCGCATCATGTCTTTTCCAGCCTTCTGGTAATAGACGTAGTTTTGAAATGCCTTGCTCCGAGCTAACAATTTCTAATAAACCTTGCTTATCGAGAGCCTCAATTGCATATTCTGCTTCATCTTTTAGAAGCAGTAATTCGAGATGAAAGTTTTCATCATAGTTGCACCAGCCTCCTAAAAGATTAGCCCCCTCAGCAAAATATGTAAGCACTCTATTGTGAGCTTCAAGTACACTTTTCGGTCGTTCTAATTTTGAATTCTTAATGATTACCTCTATATCATCAACGAGAATTTCCTTTGGTGGCAGGCCTGCGACAGTGCGTTTCCTACAAAATGAAGAAAGATACCATAGATCTTGTGAATACTTGGAAAGAGAAGGCATTGCCCTATCGGAAACCATCACCTCGGTACAACGAATGCATATCCAATGAATTACACGGTGATTGTCAGTAATAACGTCGATTTCCGATGAATTACAAAATGCACATTTTTTAAGAGGGGATTCAAGCACCTAAGTCTCCTTAATCGTATTTCAACGACGTTGCAGAAATTTCCAAAATAATATCAGGGGTTAATCTTGTTCTGCAATTCTTTCAATACATAAGTAGAGAAAGAAAAAGCACCCCACTACCACAAATCACCTCAATCATGCGCCTCGAGCCAATTCTCCCCAAGGCCAATTCCAATCTTGATCGGCACGTCGAGCTGCACTGCGTTCGCCATTTCATGGCGAACGAGTTTTTCGAGCTGTGGCAATTCCTCTTCCGGCGCTTCGAAGACTAATTCGTCATGTACTTGCAATATCATGTGCGCCGAGAGTTTTTCTTCCTGCAAGCGGCGATGAATGTTGATCATCGCCAGCTTGATGATGTCGGCGTTGCTGCCTTGCATCGGCGTGTTGACGGCGATGCGCTCCGCAAACTCGCGGCGCTGGCGGTTGTCGCTGTTGATCTCCGGCAGGTAACGTCGACGGCCGAGCAATGTCGTCACATAACCATTCGAGCGCGCCTCGGCAATCGTTTTGTCGATGAACGCCTTGACGCCAGGGAATTGCTTAAAATAATTGTTGATGAAAATCTCCCCTTCTTCGAGGCTGATTTGCAACCGTTGTGACAAGCCGTAAGCGCCCATGCCGTACATGATGCCGAAGTTGATTTCCTTGGCGCCACGCCGCATGTCGGGCGTCACTTCTTCGGGCGGAATATTGAACATGCGTCCGGCAGTATCGCGGTGCACGTCGGCGTCGCGGCGGAAAATTTCCGTGAGCGCCTCGTCTTTGGAAAGATGCGCCATGATGCGCAGCTCGATTTGCGAATAATCCGCGTCGAGCAATTTCCATCCGTGCCCAGGCGGAGGAATGAACGCGCGGCGAATCTGCCTGCCGGCTTCGGTGCGAATCGGGATGTTCTGCAAATTCGGATCGCTCGACGACAATCTGCCGGTCGCGGCCACGGCTTGATTGTAAGAGGTGTGCACGCGTCCGGTGCGCGGGTTCACCAATCTCGGCAGCGCATCAACGTAAGTGGACTTGAGTTTTGACAACTCGCGATAGTCGAGCAAGATTTTCGGAAGCTCAAATTTCTTCGCAAGAAATTCGAGCACGTCGGCGTCGGTCGAGAAGCCGGTTTTGGTTCTTTTCTTGGCCGGGAGTTTGAGTTTTTCAAAAAGAATTTTGCTGAGCTGCGCCGGGCTGTTCAGGTTGAATTCTTCGCCGGCCATTGTAAAAATTATTTCTTCAAGCTTCTTTAAATCTTTCCCGAGCTTGCCTGACATCTCCCCAAGATAGGCAAGATCGAGCGTGACGCCCGTGGCTTCTACTGTCGCCAGCACCGAGATGAGCGGCATCTCGATGGTGTCTAAGAGCGTGGACAATTCTTGTTCTTTTAACTTCGGCGCAAAAACATTTTGCAAGCGCAGCGTAATGTCGGCATCTTCGGCGGCGTATTCAGCAACTTTCTCGACCGGCGCATCGCGCATGCTTCCTTGCTTTGAACCGCTGCCGATCAAATCGCTGGTGGGGATTTTTTTGAAGCGCAGATGCTCCATCGCCAACGCATCGAGATTGTGCTGTCGCCCGCCGCCGGGATTCAAAAGATAACTCGCGATCATCGTATCGAACACCATGCCGCGAATGTGCACGCCATAACGCGACATCACCAGCATGTCATACTTGGCGTTTTGCCCGCATTTTTTCTTCGATTCGTCTTCGAGCAGCGGCTGAAAAATTTTCTTGGCAGAAAATCTTTTTGCGCCGGACTGAACGAAGAAATCGTCGCCATCGTTCGGCTGCGGCGGGGCAATCGGCACATAGACGCCGTGACCTTCTTTCCAAGCGAAACTCATGCCGACCAATTCTGCATCAATCGGATTCGCCGAGGTTGTTTCGGTATCAAAAGAGAAAATTTCTACGGCGCGTAGCTGCTCAACCAACGTCGCCAACTTCTCGGGCGTGTCGATGATCTCGAAAGCTGACGGCGTTTCATTCTGTGCTTGCACATCGGCAAAACGAGCGGCAAGCGAATTGAATTCAAGCTGGCGAAACAACTCACCGGCGCGTTGCTGATCTGGCTGTGTGTAGGCGAGATCATTCAGCGACACCGGCAACGGCACTTGCATATCGAGCGTCACCAGCTCGCGCGAGAGCAGGGCCTTGTCACGATGTTCGAGCAGGTTCTTTTTAACCGCGGCTTTTTTGACATCGGCAGCGTGATCGAGAATCGCATCGAGTGAACCAAATTCTTCCAAGAGTTGTCGTGCGGTTACGTCGCCAACGCCGGGAATGCCAGGCACATTATCCGACGTATCGCCGCGCAAGCTGAGGAAGTCAATGATCTGCGAGGGAGGCACGCCCATCTTTTGGCGGACGCCGTCGGCATCGATCAATTCAATGCCTTCATCCTGCGCCGCAGAGGTGAAGCGCAGCATTTTGATCGACGGCCCGATCAGTTGCATCAAATCCTTGTCGCCAGTGACCAGAAAGGCTTCCATATTTTTTAGCGCGGCTTCTTGTGCAAGAGTTGCCATCACGTCATCAGCTTCAAAGCCGGGGACTTGCACGATCGGCGCGCCAAGCGCTTCGCTCACTTCCAAAATCTTGGGCAATTGCTCGACCAGCTCTTCGGGCATGCGCTCGCGGGTCGCTTTATACTCGGCAAATTTTTTGTGGCGGAATGTTGGCTCGCGTGTATCGAATACAACGGCAAGAAAATCCGGCTTCTCATCATCAATGAGTTTCAAAAGCGAGCGCGTGAATCCGAACACAGCGCCGGTGTTTTCGCCCTTGGAATTGATTAACGGCTTGCGGATGAAGGCGAAATGCGAACGATAGGCCAGGGCCGAACCGTCAACCAGAAAGAGCCTTCCTTTAACCGCAGCATTTTCTTTTTTGACCTTGGCAGGTTTTTCAAAGACCAAGCTTTTTTGATCCTGATCTTTTGCAGGTCGCGCCGCCGGTTCGGAGGGTTTTGTGGAAGGTTTCTTGTCGCTCGAAAACTGCTTCACGGATTTTGTCATTGGGCAAATGTAAAATAAAAAGCGCCAAAAGTCAACGATGGTGGTTGGATCGTTGAAATCCCTCGATGGGCTGGTGGATGAGCTGTCATTCAGAAGGAATCCTTTTTGAATTTAGCACCGTGCTTGAGAATCAAAAGGATGTTTCCAGCATGACACAGAAGGTGGGCCGTCACTTCTTTTTGTTTGACTCTCATCATCGAATTCTTTACAATTGAAAAATTTTAAGGAGAAGAAAATGCAGCAAACTCCCCAACAGCAAATCAACATCGAACTTGGCGAAAAAGAGGCGGAAGGCATTTACTCCAATCTGGCGTTGATTACCCATTCACCGGCTGAGTTCATCATCGACTTTACGCGGCTGGTGCCGGGTGCGCCGAAGAGCCGCGTCATGGCGCGCATCATCATGACGCCGCAGCACGCCAAGTCGCTCGCTCGCGTGCTCGATGAAAACGTCGAAAAATACGAAAAGCAGTTTGGCGAGATCAAAATTTACGGCGATCAGCAGCCGAAGGAATTCGGATTCAAGCCGAGCACCGACGGGAAAACGAATGAAGCAACTAAAGTTTGAGTGAACCTCAGCTCAGTTCATTGTGAAAAATTCTCCGGCAACTATCCTGCGGTCGCCACGTAAGAACCTGCGCCGCGACGAGAAACGGAGAGCTTTATGGATACCAAAACCTTCCAACACTTCCTCGAAAATCTTCGCATCAAGAAGCAAAACCTGCTTGATTGGTTCACCACCACGCCTGAGAATAAAAGGCGTAGCCAACTTGGGACCGCGGATGAGCAGGCGGTGAAAGAGCATCTCGCGGTAATTGATAACGCGATTACCAAGGCAGAAAATAAAACACTCGGGCTTTGCGAAGTCTGCCATGAGTATGTCGAGACTAGCCGTCTGGAGATGGACTTCACGGCGAGCGTGTGCATCGATCATTACTCCGTTGAACAAAAACGCCAATTAGAGTCGGAGCTTGAGCTTTCGCGCAAGCTGCAGAAGGCGCTTCTGCCGCAGCAAACGCCGCACATCCACGGTTTGCAAATCGCCGCGTTCAGCCAGCCTGCTGAAGTCGTTGGCGGAGATTATTTTGACTTCTTTCATTTTAATAATGGCTCTCATGGATTGGCGATTGCCGACGTGATGGGAAAGGGTCTGCCTGCCAGTATGTTGATGGCGAGCTTGCAATCATCGCTGCGCATTCTCGTGCCGGAGAACGATTCGCCGGCGACCGTTGTGCATCGATTGAACAAACTCTTTAGCCACAACATCCATCTCATTCGATTCATCACTCTTTTTCTCGGCCAGTATGATCCTCAATCGCGTGTGATGAAGTATTGCAACGCCGGGCATAATCCGCCTTTGGTGATTCGTCAAACGAACAGCAAGGCCGCCACCTCTCAGTGGTTAAAGCCGACCGGCGCGGCGATTGGTTTGGCCGAGAGTTTTAACTTCTCGACCGGCGCGATTGAGCTTGCGCCGGGAGATATTGTCGTGCTTTATACGGACGGCGTGACCGAGGCGATGAATTCCAAAGAAGAACAATTTGGCGAGCATCGCCTGGAAGAGATCGTTCGGAACAACGTTGGTCTAAGCCCGAATGACTTGATTAAAGAAGTACGACGCAGGGTTAATGATTTTACCGGCAACAAAAGTTATTCCGACGATTTGACGCTTGTGGTGGGAAAGATCGCACCGTAATCTACTCTTTGATGCAAATCGTGCGTCCCTAAGTTTTGCCGTTCGCAACAAGTTTGCAGATGTCATGGTTTGTTAATTCGTAGCACATAAAATCTTTGTAAAAAAAACTAAATAAAGGAGCAACAGATTTCTCGGGTTACGCTGATTTAATCCGTAAATCAGAGAAATCTGTTGCTGCTTTTTGCTTCCAGCTCGCCTGGGTTAGGTCGTGAATAAAGCCAATGAGCCGCGCTGTCTGTTTACAACTCTTTAACCCCTCCGAATTACATCTCCACAATTTTCAGTTGAATTTGACGGGATTTTTGTTAGCTTTTCTCTGCGATTTTGTTTTTGGAATGATTGACGAGACGCACAATTCATGTTGACATTTTCCTTCAATCAATACACCCGCCCATTTCCGCATCCCCATTTAAAACTTGGGCAACATTGATAAACCGTTCGCGCCTAATTTGCCGGAATGTTTTGATGAACGGAAACGAGGACCCTCACGCAAAAGGCCTTTTCTTGTGGTACTAAGACGCTGCACTTACGTAAAATATCAACTTTCATTGGAGTTCGCATCATGAAGCACAGCGATAAAAAAGCAATTATGGATTTCATCGAAACCTCGATTCGTTCCAGCATCGATGCTAAGCAAAAGCTGTTGGCGCAATGCGGCGAAAGTATAGCGACGGCAGGTGAGCGCTTGGTGGAAGTCGTTCAGGCCGGCGGCAAGATTATGTTCTGCGGGAACGGTGGCAGCGCCGCAGATTCGCAACATTTGGCCGCCGAGTTGGTCGGCCATTTGCGCCACGACCGCCGCCCGCTACCGGCGCTCGCCCTAACGACCGACACTTCGGCGCTGACGGCGATTGGCAACGATTACGAATTCAAAGATATTTTTTCACGCCAAGTGCAAGCCTTGGGACGGCCCGGCGATGCGCTTATTGGCATCAGCACCTCCGGCAATTCGAAAAATGTTTTCGAGGCTGTGGAAGTCGCGAAGAAGATGAATATTTTGACTATCGGGCTTTTGGGGAGAGGAGGAGGAAAAATCGCGCCGGTCTGCGATCACGCGATCATCGTTCCCGGCGACGATACCCAGTGTGCGCAGGAGTGCCACATCCTCATCGGCCACATTTGGATGGAGATGATCGAGCGCAGTGTGATGGGAGAATGAGCACGGATGAGTTTCTTTGCTTTTCTCGATCGTGATGGAACGCTGATTGAAGAAAAAAATTATCTGAACGATCCCGATGGCGTGATCGTGATTCCCGGCAGCGCCGCGGCAATTTGCCAATTGCAAGACGCCGGCGCCAAAGTCGTCGTCATCAGCAATCAAGCCGGCATTGGCCGCGGCTATTTTGGCGAAGAAGTCGTTCATGCGATTCATCAGCGTATCCAGGAGATTTTGCAGAAAGACGGCTGCCGCATCGATGCCTTTTACTTTTGTCCGCACCATCCGGATGCCGGCTGCGATTGCCGCAAACCGCGCATCGGGCTTTTTCGTCGCGCTGCCGCTGATTATAACATACCACTCACCGGCGTGATGATCGGCGACAACGCCAGCGATGTACAAGCCGGTCTCGCGGCGGGCCTAACGACCATTCTCGTTTGCACCGGATACGGCGAGAAAATTGCATCTACTGCTCAAGTGACGCCTCATTACACTGCTGCCAATCTCTCCGATGCTGTCGAGTGGTATTTGAGCAACTTCTCAACGGTGCAACGATGAGCACCACATTGCGCCTCGACATGACCGGCGCGATGCAGGCCTCGGTTGGCCGCCGCGACGGCATCAGCGAAGCGCAAATTGGCGGTCTGCAGCGCCGCACGCAGAGGATTCATGAATCGCTCAAGCGACGGCGGCAGGCCGGTGACCTGGTGGTTTATGATCTCCCCTACATGCGTGAAAGCATCATCGAAGTGATGAGCTTTGCCGGCGAGCAGATCGGCCGATTTGAAAACTACGTTCATATCGGGAACAGCGCATCCACGCTCGGACCACGGGCGCTGCATCGCGCTTTGAATCATCCATTTCACAATCATTTTTCAGAAAAAGATCGCGGCGGTTATCCGCGACTTTTTTTTGTCGATGGGTTCGATCCGGACACGCTGAACGGTTTGCTGGCGATTATCGACCCGCGACAAACGCTTTTCAATATTGTAAGCAAGTCCGGCGGTTCCGCCGAAGCGATTGCAAGCTTTCTGTTCTTTTTAGGCGCCTTGAAAAAGCGGGCGGGGGAGGCGTGGCGCAGGCAAGTTGTTTTTACAACTCATCCCGAGGACGGCGATTTGCGCGCCGTTGCCAGAAGCGAGCGCATAAAAGTTTTTGCCATTCATCCGATGGTGAGTGAGCATTTTCTCCTGCTGACGCCCGGTGGGCTGTTGCCTGCCGCACTTTCCGGCATCGACGTGCACGGCCTCTTGCACGGCGCGATCGAGATGGACGGCGCATGTCGATCAAATGACGTTATGAAAAATCCGGCCTATCTCTTTGGTGCTGCACATTTCTTGCTTGACACTTTAAAAGGAAAGCGCCAGGCGGTGATGCTTCCATCGGTGGATTGCTTGCAGGACTTCGCACTATGGTTTCAATGGCTTTGGAAACATGCCGTGCAGGTCGAGCCATCCGCAAAATTGCCTTCGCCCCGCGCTTCTATGGCAAAACATATTTCAGAGACAGTTTTTGAAGAAGTGAATGAAAAAGTTTTTACCCTCGCGTCGGCTGACAGATACCGCCACGCAACTATTTTGCCCGTGGACTTTCCGGCTCAAAAAAGTTTTCAGTCGTCGGCTGGCAAAACTGCCGAAGAAATCCTGCAAAATAAGCAGCAGACCATAACGGAAACGCTTATCTCAAAACGACGGCCACATCTTCACCTTACGTTTTCCGCGGTTCGTCCGGAGACTGTCGGCGAGTTTATCTATATGATGCAAGTCGCTGCAGTTTATGCTGGAGAATTGTACCACCTTAATTCTGCACTATAAAAACCAAACCCCGATTTTCCTTCATGATGAAAAACCAAATCGATGGTTTTTAGTCAAGTGCAAGGCTTGCTTATTCAGATGCGTGATGCCTTATAATACAAAATCGGGGTACCAACCTGCCGATCCCCGCTTGTAGCTATTGTTTTGCACGGAATCCTACCATCCATTGCCGTGCGAACTGCTGAGTAACCTTTTCTATTTGATGCCGTAGGATGACTTGCAAACCACGCATTGTGTTATTCTTATTTTGACATCAATGTTGTTCCCCCCAATCACAGGTGAGACCATGTTCCTCATTGCGAAACGAATAGGCGCTCTTCTCGCCCTCGGCGCCCTGGCGCTCGGCCACATCGGCTGCGGCAAAGATTCCCAATCGAAAACGAAAGAAGGCGGTGATGCCGTTGTTGCCGTTCCCGTAGAAGTTGCGCCAGTGCGGCATGGCGAGGGGGCCGCGTTTTTTAGCGGCACCGCGACGCTCGAAGCCGAGGCCGAAGCAATGGTGGTTGCCAAAGTCTCCGGCGTCGTTAAGGAAATTCTTGTCGAAGAGGGCGGCTTCGTGCGCGCCGGACAAGTTCTTGCAAAGCTGGACGACGAAAAGTCGGCCCTACAAGTTCAACAGGTGGGCGCCAATCTCCGCAAGCTCGAAAATGATTTCCGTCGCAATGAAGAATTATTTAGCAAAAATCTCATCAGCGCTGAGGTACACCAGCGGGCAAAATTCGAATATGAATCGCAAAAGGCCGCTTTTGATCTGGCAAAGTTGGAGCTGGATTATGCCGCGATTCGCGCGCCTATCAATGGCGTGGTGGCGCAACGTCTGATCAAAGTCGGCAATATGGTAGTCACTAATGCGCCGACGTTCAAAGTCACGAGCTTCGATCCATTGCTGGCTGTTTTGTATGTTCCTGAAAAGGAGATTGGCAAGCTCCAAGCCGGTCAGTTGGCTTCACTGACCGTTGACGCTATTGCCAGTGCGGAATTCTCGGGACGAGTCGAGCGCATCAGCCCGGTGGTTGATCCAAGCACCGGTACGGTGAAGGTGACAGTAGAAGTGCGCGATCCCACTAAACGCCTGAAGGCCGGTATGTTTGGTCGGGTGAATATCGTTTACGATGTGCACACGGCAACGTTGATGGTGCCAAAAGACGCGTTGCTCGCTGAAGATGCGGAGTCGGCAGTTTTCGTGGTGCAGGATAGCCTGGCTTACCGGAAAGTGGTAAAGACCGGTTACGCCAATGCGACGCACATTGAAGTTCTCGAAGGTGTGAAGATCGGAGACCGGGTCGTCACTACCGGACAGGGTAGTTTGAAAGATAGCTCAAAGGTTGAAGTGATCAGTAATCAGTGACCAGTAACCAGTATTCAGTTACCAGTTTTCGGTTTACTGTCACTGATTACTGATTACTGATGACTGATGACTGAATACTGTCAACTGATCACAGGTTTCGTATCAGAACACTAATCCGCCAAAACTAAAAATGAACTTAGTCGACATCTCCATCCGCCGCCGCGTGACGATTTCCATGTTCACGTTGGCGATTTTATTGTTCGGATTTGTCTCGTTCTTCCGGCTGAAAATAAACCTGCTGCCGGATCTCACCTACCCGACGCTGACGATTCGCACCGAGTATCCCGGCGCAGCGCCCGTTGAAATCGAAAACCTCATCACCAAGCCGATTGAAGAAGCGCTCGGCGTCGTCAAAAACGTCCAGCAAGTGCGCTCCATCTCGCG
>Ga0247727_10003749_pt1 | contig 33201 bp, 23 predicted proteins | sample WisWelCaveWW1625_FD_202498 | JGI IMG/M metagenome (GOLD analysis project Ga0247727, IMG submission 202498) | Biofilm microbial communities from Wishing Well Cave, Virginia, United States - WW16-25 | ecosystem: Environmental > Aquatic > Deep subsurface > Groundwater > Cave microbial mat | place...
AAGGTGAGAAAACTTTACGAAGAGGCGTTTGTGCGCTGGTTTATGCAACAAGAAGATACGTTGCCTGCCGAAGCGTTGGCGCAAGTCGAGCGTTTTAATAAGCTCACTTTCAAGTTCAGAAAGTGAGACTTCCCAGAAACAGCGGAGTGACAAATTTTAGTTTGTCAGCCTTGCCCTGTTTCTCACTTTACGGATTCCGTTGTAGTGGAATCTTTGCTTCTAAGCAACTCATTGACCGGTCGCTATAATTCCACCACTTTTCGATGATTGGACGATTTAAGCGGCCGGTCAATATCTGTTGCTTGTAGAAAGAATCCCGACTTCGGGATGCAATGCTGACCGGTCACTTAAATTTTCAAACTTTTCCAAATCTTAACAACTTCAGTGACCGGCCAGTGACTTTCCAAATACACTCGGAGAGGTAGATCATGATAAAAACCCTCAAAATCACCGGCGGGGCAAGCATTGCCGGTGCACTGGCAACAATTGCCTTCCTTTTATTTTTAAAGCCTCCGGTGCCCGCCGCGGTTGAAGACTTTCCCCTCGACCAGATCCGCTTGGTTGACTTTGACGTTGACACGGAAACCTTCTCGACGCTGACCCGCCGGGAAAAGCTTGATCAATGGCGGGACTGGCTGCTGTTTACCGTGGTCGCCGCGACCAAGCTGCCAGCGACCGACGTCAATCAAATTCTCTACGATCTGCCGGCGATTCGTTCCGGATATACGCAGCCGGTGGCCAATTTTGAATACGGCACGACGCGCTCGGCTTATCTCGGCGATGGCCGGGTGGTGGTGCTTGCGCCAGCGGACGAGCCGGATGAACGCGCGCCACAACTCGCGCGGATTGCCGACGAATACCGCAAAAAGCTGGAGAAATTGCCCACGGTGTTTTTGCTCTTTGAGTATGAGATCGATGCGGAAGGGCAATTTGCTAAAGTCATGCAGCGGCCGCCGGTTGCGGCCGGGGATTTTTTCACCGAAAAATACGGCTATTATGAAACGAAGATCGCGCAGCGCGAAGCGTTGGCGCATTTTCTGGAGCAGATCGATGACGTCACCTTTGCGCAATTCGACAACGACGCTTTGATTTTAGGCGGGCGCAAGCTGCCGGACAATCATCCGCAAAAGATTCGCCTGGAAGATTTGGCCGCCATCTGGCAAGCCGAAAAAAAGATCGCGGTTACCTTAAAAGAGTTCGAAGCAAATTGGCAGCTTTTGGAAGAGGAATTCAAAGCCGATAAAACCAACCAGACCTTCGAAGAAAAAAAGCGCCTGGCCGGGGAATCCACGCCGGAGTGGCAGCTTCGCCAGGAAGAGAGCGAAAAAGAATTTACGCGCCGGCAGGAGGCGCGCAAAAAAGATGAGCAGCGGCAGCGCGAGGCCAGAGCCAAAGAATGGCTGGAGCGCCGGTTGGTGCACGGCAGCGGCTTCTCGCTGGATTGGGAATACGATTACAAAGGCTTGTCCGTTTTCTTTGAAAAGTTCAAGCCGGCGCTGCAATCTTTTTCGCAGACCCATCCGGCTTTGCTCGCGTCCGAGGAAATTGCGCACGCCCAAACCGGCCTCGCCGCGCGCAATCAAATTCCGTTTTTGACTTTGGCGGACTCGCTTTTAAAGAAGCGCAATTTTCAAGCGTTTATGCTTGGATTGCAATTGGATGACGCGGCCCAAAAGTTTTGTTTTCAGAACGCGCGCTACGACGGCGATCTGCAAGGCACGGAAGTCGGCATGGTGCTGTTTTATACCGATCTGCTGTCGAAACTGTGGTCGGGGAATTATTTGAACGCCTCGGAACGCGCCGGCATCGAAGGCTTCGTCGCTGAAACCCGCGTGCCCATTTCGCCGATTTATGAAGCAGAGGCGAAGAAATATGGCGATACGCGAACCTGGTTTGGCCCTGAAATCAAAGGGTTTCAGGTTGGCTCGGATGGCAAGCGTTTGTTCCTGGCGCACAAGGCGGCGCGAGTCTTCTCGGCTTCTTCCAATCATCTCGAGCCGGGCGTCGAAACCGCGCCCAACGCTTACGCCGCCGCTTTTATTGATTGGTGGAACAACCACTACGAAGAATTGGCGCATTACGAGCCGCAATACGAGCGGCTGAATCAAATCATGAAATGGAGCCTGGTGGTCAGTTGGCTCAACGAAGCCGAAAAAGGCGAGCGCCTCGGGTTTTTGGCGACCGAGCGTGTTGATCGCTCGCATTGGTTTCCGCAGTGGGTGCGCCAGCAATCGAGCCTGAAATTTCACGAATGGAATTCGGTGATTTGCCTCGAAGCCTCCGATTGCAAAGTTCGATTTTATGAGCGCGGCCACAAAGGCACGACCACGGAAGCCATGCCGTTGCTTTACTCGAATTTTCAAAAACCTGATCGAGAGCTTCGCATGTTGTATGGCGGCGTTTCGTTATCGACGCGCGCCGAAATTGCCGCCAGCCGCATCGCCCCGAGGTTCAACGTGGATATCGGCCGCCGCGCCGTCGGATCGGTGGCGCATTTTGAGGAAAACGCCGCTTTCAATCTCACGCGCCTGGCGGAAAATCGCGCCGCGGTGTCGGCGATCGCGCGAGACGGCGCCCGCGCCCGCGGCACGTTTGGCGAGCTGTCCAATCTCAAATTCGAGCGTTTTGTTTCGCGGGAGCCGGCCGGTTTTTCTTTTCAAACCCGCGTCGGCGGCAATGAATTGGGCCGCTTGCAAATTGCCGAAGCCGGCAACGGTTTCAAAGTCGGCTGGCGTGGCCGCGATATCGATCTCGGCGAAGCGCTCGCCAGAAATCTCAGCCGAACGCCAAAAGCCGCGGAACAAATTCTCGCGAGAAATTCCAACGTGGAAGCCGTGATCAAGCTCTCGAGCGAAGAGGGTTATATGGTGCGACTGCAAGGCGCGGAGCGTTGGATGAAAATCGCACCGGAGCCGCAACGCGGGTCGGCCATGCTCAAAGCGGATTTGCGCGTCGCCGAGCTGAACGGCGGGAAACCCGTGCAAGTGCAATGGCTGGACGACGTCGCCGCGGCCAAAGAAATTTCCGCCAAACACTACGTGCTGGAGCCGGTTAAAGACGGCAAAAGTTATATTTGGAAATCTCACTTCGAACGCCCGCCGCCGGCGAGCAGGAGCCTCGAGATCAAAAGCGGTGACTTCACGATCAAAGCGAAGTACGACGCCGGCGCCGAAAGAATTTATTTGGACGGGAAAGATCTGGCGAAGATGAATGATCCGGGGCGCTGGCAAAAAATTTTGAACGAGGGTGATTTGAACGCGATTCGCCGATTGGCGCGGGAAGGCAACGCGACCGTTCGCTATACGATTGAAGAGAGCCGGTTTTATAGCTATAGCGCGGTGCGCGATCTCAACAGCCGCGCTTATAATCGCATGGCGCGGAATATCGTTGAAGACGCCCAACGATACAAAAATTTTCTCGAAACGCATTTGAACTTCAAGGTGGAGCACGTCAACAGGCTGCTGGCGGAAAAAAATTACGGCCAGGCCGTTCGCGAGTTGGACGGCCTCATCAAAGCTTATGGCGAATTGCCCGAGCTGACTTTCCCGCGCGCCGTCGCCGAGCTTAGTCAAGGCCATCTGCAGAGCGCGGCCAGGACATTGAGCAGCACGGCCAGCCGGCCGTTGCCGAATCGGACGGCTTTCTTTGATGAGATCAACAGCCGCCTGGCGCAAACCGCGGGCAGGCAAGAGCGCATGAATTTGCAAAGTTCGGCGCGTTTTGCCGATTGGAAAGATTTGCAAGTGCGCCGGCTCGTTTCCAAAGGCGAAATCAAGCCGCTGGTTGAAGGCAATCATCTGAAGCTCGGCTATCGTTTCAACGAGATCCCGAAAACCAAGCCGGTGCAATCGACGGAGATCAGCCAAATCGTGTCGAAGAAGTCGCCGGTATACGTGCAAGACAGCCCCGGCCTCAATAGTTTGGACTGGTCGAATTCTCTGAATCCCAGCTTGCAGCAAACGATTTCCGGCAGAATGGGAACGGTGGTCAAATTGCCGCGCGGCGACATCGCCCATTTCAAGCCGGCGGAAATTTACGTTCCCAATCGCCCGCAGTTCAGGCTGGTGACGGAGGCCAACGTCGCGCCGCGAACAACGACTTATGTTCCTTATAATAATTTTTTGCCAAACCCGGGCGGCCGGGACGACGAGGAAGTTTATTTCGTGATGCCGGCTGACAGCGTTTTTCATAAAAACTAAAGGTGGAGCAAACATGGATTGCAAGAATCACGCGGACGTGGCCGCGGCGGACCGTTGCACGGGATGTGCGGAAGGCTTTTGCGAAAATTGCCTCATCGAGATGCGCGGGCAAAAATATTGCGGCCAGTGCAAGTATATGAACGTCAAAGGGCCGCCGGTTGTGGAAGAGGCGCTGATTCCGTGCGAAGAAGCCGGCTCGGCGCTAAAATATGCGCTGTGGGGGATTTTCTGTTTCGGCTTTATTTTGGGGCCGATCGCCATTTCAAAGGCGCGCAAAGCCCAAAAGCTGATTGAAGTGGATCCGCAGTTGGCCGGCTCGGGCAAAGCCATGGCGGCCTTGATCATCGGCACGATCGACCTTATTTTTTGGGTTCTAAATTTTTTTGGAAAAATGGCTCGATTCAACTAAAGGCAAAAGCTCATCATGAAAATGCGTTGTCCCACATGTTTGTCTCCTCTGGAAATTGCCGACGGCGAGACGGCGTCTTGCACCCCGTGTGAAAAAAATTTTTCGCTCCTTTTCCGGCGCGATCAGCCGGTCACGACGATGAAAGCGCAGTCCTTTTTGGAAGATGACGGCAGACCGGCGGCGAGGGCTTTGTCTCCGGGCCGGAAATGTTTCCGGCATCCTGACAGCGGGGCGGAATCCGTTTGCGTTTCGTGTGACAAGCCGATTTGCGGAATCTGCACTTATGTGCAGCCCGATGGCGCCGCGTTATGTGAGAGCTGCGTGACAAAAAAGGATTCCGCTTCCGGCGCCTCCGTACCCGAAGCCCAAAAAGTCGCTGAAGGTGTGATGTGCGTTAATCATCCCGGCGTTCAGGCGATGGTGCAGTGCAAAATTTGCCGCACCGCCGTCTGCGCCACTTGCGATTTCACTTTCCCGGGAAACCTTCATTTCTGCCCCAAGTGCGTGATCTTCGAAGGCGAAGGGCTGTCATCCAAACGCAAAAAAATGCTGATCTGGTCCTGCGTCTCGGCGGTGTTCGCCTCCTTTTTCCTGGTTGCATTCTTTGGCGCCGCCTCGGGCCTGCGCAATGAGATGGGAATGGTTGGAGCCCTGGCCGTGCTGGGCTTCCTGGTCATTGCTGCGAGCGTGACGGGGACGGGTCTCGGTTTTAGCGCCATCAACAAACGCCAAAAGAATCCCATGTTGCTCTGGATGGCGGCCATTTGGAATCTCATCATCGTTGGAATTTATGTGCTGATGTCCATTATCGGAACGTTTTCAAACTAAAAATCAGGGTTGGCCAAACGTTTGGAGAAAGCCATGGATTTAAAAATAAAAGAAAGCGGGCCGTTTGTGCGCCGTTCTTTGGAAGTTCTGCCGGCAGGGGTCATTTATGAGCAAAAAGACTTTGAGGGAAGCCTGGAACGCAGCTTTCAATTTCGCGAGATCGAGTGCATTCTACTGGCGGCGAACGACGAGCTTTCGCTTCAGGTCAAAGGGAAAGTTTATGCGATCCAAATCCGGCCGCAGGACAAGCAACACCGGCAGGCGATAAAAAATCTTTTAAAAGGCGTTGGACTCCTCGCCATGCCCAATTCCCCGGCCGAACCCGATGGCAACGTTTTGTCCGACGAAATCTACTGTCCGGACTGCGGCGCCGAGCTCAAATTGACCGCTCAAGAGCGGGCGGAAAAAAAATTTGCCTGCCATGCGTGCAAGGAAACTTTTGTGGTGAAAGATGAAGAGGCCGGGCCGGCACCGGCATCCCATGACCTCAATAGCATCTCAAAAGACGATTCGGAAGCGTCAAAGAGTGGGTCAGCGCCATTCTTGCGCAAATACGGACTGCTTATTTTGTTCGGCATTATGGTGTCGATGCTGTTAATTAGAGCGCTCAATTCCGACGAATATGGATTTAAAAAAAGCGAAATCCAAAACGATCCTTCTGAATTTATCGGCTCAACTCAGCCGGAGGAATATGCGCCCTTTTTTGATTCCACCAGCCCTTCCGGTCTGCTTGCACTTCAACTTCAAGACACGACAACCGGATTTTCAATCCAAACCCAGATCCTTGCCGATAGGATTCAGGATTTGTCGGCGAAAAAAAAGCTCGCCGGCGTCGATTGGAAATTCGCGATTCTCTATTGTGAAGCTCGAGAGGGCGAGGCAATACATTTACGAATGATCGTGGTAAAGACATATTCGGATGCCCAAAAAATAATTTCACGGCTTAAAACCGGCGACTCTTTCAACACGCTCGCCGCAGAAAACTCCATTCATCCGAGCAGCACGAGAGGAGGAGATATCGGAAAGTTTTCGCGGTCCGATTTAAGTGAAGAGTTCCAGACGGCATTAAAAGGCATACCAGCCGGCGGCTATACGAACGTCGTTCAATTAAAGGTCAATGACCAGGCCACACGAAAGATATAATTTTATGGAGAACCCATGGGCAACTTACGAGTCAAAGTGATGGATATTTCCGGCAGCCGCAGCCGTGAGGTGGAGGCGCCGGATGACGTGACGGTCGAAAGAATCATCGCGCTGTTGGTCGATCGCATGAAGCTTCCGCTCAACAGCCCGGACGGGCAGATCATGATTTACAAGCTGCACCATCGGAAAAGCGGCAAACAACTGCTGGACAACCAAACTTTCGCAGATGCCGGCGTTGGCGAGAACGACGAGCTGCGTCTGCAGCCCGAAATTACGGCGGGAAGGAAGAGAAAAATATCCGGTTTTTAAAAGCCCAATGTGAGCCGCAACCAACCAGGTTTAAAAAGCAAATTGCCCAACGGATGAGAAGCGGCCAACGGATAAAAACCATGGATGGCAAAATGATTTGGGCAAAATCATTGGCCACGCTCGAAGGGTTAATTGATAAAATATTTAATTGTTTTGCCCGAATAATTTTGCTTTAAATTCTTTTATCTGCTGAGTTGTTTCTATCAGTTGGCAGCCTTTATCCGTTGGGCATGAAAAACTTTTAGAATTTTTTTCTGAATTTGTTTAGCTAATGCCCTATGACGTCAACAGACTCGACAGCGCTTCGTCTGGAAGAGGGACGCTACGCCCGTTTTGAAAACATCGAATGGTGGGATCAGGCGCGCCTGCAAAAGGCGCGGGTGCTGGTGATTGGCGCCGGCGCCCTCGGCAACGAGGTGCTGAAAAATTTCGCGCTGCTCGGCTTGCGAAACGTCGTCGTCGCGGACATGGACCGCATTGAAAAGAGCAATTTGGCGCGGTCGGTTTTATTCCGCGAGTCCGACGAAGGCGTTCCCAAAGCCGAATGCGCCGCGCGGCGCATGAAAGAGATTTGTCCGGAGGTCAACCCCATTGCGCTCGTGGGCAACGTGTTGGCCGATATCGGCTTGGGCTATTTTCGCTGGGCCGAAGTCGTCGTCGGCGCGCTCGATAATCGCGAAGCGCGCGTGTTTGTCAACTCGGTTTGCGCGCGAGTCGGCCGGCCGTGGATTGACGGCGGCATCGAAGTTCTGCACGGCATCGTGCGCGGATTTGCGCCGCCGCAGACCGCGTGCTACGAATGCACCATGAGCCAGGCCGATTGGAAGCAGATCAACCAACGCCGCTCGTGCTCGCTGCTGGCCCGGCGTGCCATTGCCAATCGAGGAACGCCGACCACGCCAACCACCGCTTCCGTGATCGGTGGGATGCAAACACAGGAAGCGATCAAACTCTTGCACGGTTTGGAAACCCTGTCGGGACAAGGATTCTTTTTTGACGGGCTGGCGCACAACTCGTATCCCATTCAGTATCAGATCAATCCCGAGTGTGGCTGGCACGAACCGCCGCCGCCAGTCGAAACCGTTGCAGCGATGACTTCCAACACACCGCTGCGAAGATTGGCCGAGTTGGCCGCGCAAAAACTCGGGGGTCTCGAGGCGATTGATCTGGGCCGGGAGCTGGTGCGCGAATTAAATTGTCCCGCGTGCGGGCGTACGGATGAAGTTTGGCAGCCGGTGGAAAAGATTCGCGAGGATCAGGCGCGCTGCCAAAATTGCGGCGCCGAAGCCGTCCCGGTTTATTTTCATTCATTAGAAATAAAAGACAAGTGGCTCGACAAGTCGCCGCGCCAGCTTGGACTGCCGGCGTGGGATATTGTCTGGGCGCGATATGGCAACTCGTGCCTCGGCCTGGAAATCTCCGGCGACAATCCGTTTGCAAATTAGAAAAAGAGAGGACGCCATGTGGCCGAAAAAGAAAAAGGCAACATCCGAAAAATCCGAAAAGCACGTCTCTTCGCGAAGAACGGCGGTCCGAACGATCGCAGAAAAAAACGTTGCGGTTGCCGATTGGAAGGAACTCAGTCGCGCGGCGTATCGTGAATTTCCCGGACCGCGCAGCGCCGAGGCCTTGCTGCGCGTGGCAATCGAAGGCAACGCTTACGCCGATTTTATCGCGCACGCGAAGAGTTCGCTTGGAGCCGAAATCTGCGGCGTTCTCGTTGGCCATATTTACACCGACGAAAAGGGCGCTTACGTTGACGTGCAGGCCATCATCCAGGGTGACAGCGCGCGCCAAGCCAGCACGCACGTGACGTTTACGCAGGAGACTTGGAACAACATCCACGAAACTTTGGAAAGGCATTATGCCAAAATGCAGATCGTCGGATGGTATCATTCCCATCCCGGTTTCGGCGTGGAGTTTTCCGACATGGATATTTTTATCCAGAAAAACTTTTTTTCGGCGCCGACGCAAATCGCCTTGTTGACCGATCCCATGAACGGCGACGTGGCGATTTGCATCAACACCAGCGAGGGCATCGCGAACCTGGACCGGTTTTGGGTGAATAGCCGCGAAGTGCGTTGTCGCGTGCCGGCAACTATAGAAGCGGCGCCGGCCGGCGGAGATATCGCACGGAATAGCGGCGATCTGCAAGCCTTGGAAACGCGGCTCACCCAATTTATTCAAAGCATCGATGACCAGCGCCGTTGGCTGCAATCATTTTTTTTGTTCATCGGCATGCTCGTGCTCGTCGCGGTCCTGACCTGGGTCGGACACGCGATTTATAAAAGTTACACCGAAGAGCCTCTCGAGGCGGCCATCGAGAATCTGCGCGCCATTCCGGTGCCGGTGCAGATCGGTGATAAAACCGTGATTCTGGCGGTGCAAATCGTCGGCATCGAGCTTTTGAAAAAGCCGGAACCGCCGAAGCCGGCGCCGGATACGACAAAAGCGCCCGGTGCGAAATCGCCATAAAGAAATTCACCAACGGATGGTGAAAATGAAAATCCAGGTTCAACAGGAGCAAACAGAGCTAACGGAGAATTCATTCTCTGTTTGTTCAGTTAGCTCTTGTTGAACGAACATTCAATGCAAACGGAGAATTCTTTCTCCGTTTGCTCCGTTAACTCCTGTTCAACGAGGAAACCATCAAGTAAAAACAAACTTGCACCCAAAACAATTTCCAACGGATTTTTTACCAGTTGAGTTTTTCTATCGGTTGGAGACAAAAATCTTTGCTTTTTGCACAGATTTGGCTTAAAAGACCCTGTTTTGAAAAAGCCACAGCACACAACGATTTCAGCGAGACTGCATATGAATGAAAATTTCAACCCCTCCGACGAGCCGATTCGTCTGACCCGCGAAGAAGCGATGAGCTCGCAAGTGGACGATTTGTTGAGCCGGCAGAAAAGCCTCACCGGCCAGGGCGGCATCAGCCGCGACAAAAGCGGCGAAGCCTGGTATCTCAAAAACTGGTTTCTCTTCGGCATTGCCGGCGCCCTGGCGGCCTTTGCCATTTGGGCGTTTCTCGAGCCGTATTACGATGACGAATTTTACATTCAAGGACAAATCGAGAGCCTCGATCTCGCCGCGGCAATTCCGGAGACCGTTGAATTTGGCTATCTCCGGTTCGAGACCAATACGCAAGGAAAAGGATGGCTAAAAATCGGAGAGCAAAGAATCTGGCTTTCCAGTTGGGTGCAGGAATATCGCAATGGGGACGTGGTCTCGCTGGATCCGGTTGAACTTCAGGGCGGTCGTGAAGTCGGCGTTTACGTTCACTACGTGCCGGTAACAAGTCTGGAAGGGTTTGCCGTGGCGAGGTATGTGGTCCTCAAGCCGGCGCCTCCGGAAAAAAAGGCGACCTTAAGCCTGGCTGAGTTGGCCAAACGCAAGCACGTGGCGAGCTTGATACTTTTTCCTTTTATTGCCGGCGCCATCGGCCTGGCCATCGGCGTTATTGAAGGCGCGATTTGCCGCCAGTTCAAGCGCGCGCTGATCGGCGGCCTGATCGGCCTGATCGTCGGTTTGGTCGGCGGATTTATTGCAAAAATTCCCGGCGAGATGTTTTATGGAATTATTCAGCGTCTCGTGATCAAGCAAACCGCAGGCTCAAACTCGGGATTAAGTCCGTTGGGATTTTTTATTCAGATGCTCGGTCGCGCCATGGCCTGGGGCCTGATCGGCATGGCGATGGGACTCGGCCAGGGAATCGCGTTGCGCTCGAAACGGCTGCTGCTGTATGGATTTCTTGGCGGCGTGATCGGCGGGTTGTTGGGAGGCTTGCTCTTCGATCCCATTTATTTCTTTCTGCAAGGCGAGCAGACGCCGAGCGCGCACTTGAGCCGTATGATCGGTTTTACGCTCATCGGCCTCAGCGTCGGCGTGATGATCGGCGTGGTGCAACTGCTGGCGCGCGACGCCTGGCTGCGCATGACCCAGGGCCCGCTCGCCGGAAAAGAGTTTCTCTTTTTCAAGGACACCATGAACATCGGCGCCTCGCCGAAAAGTGAAATTTACTTGTTCAATGATCCGCACGTCATGGATCATCACGCCACCTTGCGAACGGTCGGCGACGAATGCGAAATTGAAAGCGCGAGCAAAGACAAGCCGGTTATTTTGAACGACCGCTCGATCAAGCGCTCCAAGCTGCGCCACGGCGATCGCATCGCCATCGGACGCACCTCGTTCGTTTTTCAAATGAAACACGGATAATCATTATGCTCTACTGTGGCCGCTGCGGCAGCGTCAATGATCTCAAGCCCGACCAATCCGGCAAGAAAAAGAAGTGTACGAGCTGTGAGGTGGAATTTCCACTCAACGCGCACACGAGCCCGACGCCGGCGTTTTGTCTGTTTTGCCAGGGCTGCGGGGAATCGCTTTGCTTCCCGATTCAGGAGGCCGGAAAAATTTTAAGCTGCCCCAAATGTTGGATGCCGGTTCAACTGCCGGAAATTAATTCGCCGGAGGAGATCGCAGCAAAACCGGAAGCGAGGCCGAAAGAAATGTTTAATGAGAAGCGAATTTTGCCTGAGGCGCTGAACGGGGAAACTGTGTCGCAAACCGGCGCGATTTGCGCGATTTGCCAGACGCCGATTGTTTCCGCCGAGGGCGAAACCCAGAGTTGCCCGGAATGCCACACGTTGTATCATCGCGATTGTTGGGAAGAAAATCGCGGCTGTGCGGTTTACGGATGTTCGCAGGTGCCGGAGACCGAGCATCATCAATCCATCGAGATTCCGGTTTCATATTGGGGCCAGGAATATAAACCCTGCCCGAATTGCGGACAGCAAATTTTGGCCGCAGCGATTCGTTGCCGGCATTGCGGAACGACTTTCACGACGGCCCGGCCGCTGGGCTCGGACGAATTTCGCCAGCGCCAGGCGCAACGCGAACGCTTCCCGGCCCTGCGCCGCGCGATCACGTGGCTGTTCGTCTTTTGCATCATTCCGTTCAGCGCGCCGTTTGCCATGTTCTTCGGTTTTCTCTGGTATCGCGCCAACCAGAAAGATATCGCCGCCATGCCGGCGCTTTACGACGCGCTTTGCAAAGTCGCCCTCGGCGTCGCCATCGGCCAGACCGTCTTGGCATTTTTCGTTCTTCTTTTTTACGCCGGTTTTCAGCCAAGCGTGAGGCCTTAATAACTGAAGAGTTAAATCTGTGCAAAAAAGCCAAGCCTGCCCTGGCGCCCACCGCGCCACGCGGTGCCGCAGGCCAGGGAAATTTGGCTCACGAAAATGGAACAGCTCACAAAAAAAATTCCGTGAGAGTTCTATTCCAGGGTAATACCTGAATCGTTAAAACCGCCAGGAGCAGTTGCCATGACGCCTCGAATTCGCCGGCTCAACGCCGATTATCAACGCATCCTTGCCGTGTTCCAGGAACATCCGTACGTTTCGCTGATTCAAACCGACGGAACGCCGCCGGAGAAATACACGTTTGAATTTAAAATTGAGGGGCTGGTGCCACAGGGTGAAGACCATTTTGCGCGCGCCGGCACTCACCGGGCCGAGGTGTTCCTGCCGATGGATTACCCGCGCCGGCCGCCGTTTTGCCGGATGCTCACCCCGGTTTTTCATCCGAACATCGATCCGCAAAAAATTTGCATCGGCGACCACTGGAGCGCCGGCGAGTCGTTGGCCCATCTCATCGTGCGGATTGGCGAAATGATTTGCTACCAAAGCTACAACGTCAAAAGCCCGCTCAACGGCAAAGCCGCAGCCTGGGCCGAACAAAACATTTCACAGTTGCCCATCGTGGAAGACGATCTGACGGTCGGATTGTGAAGCGCAAATCCCTAAACTCGAAAAATAAAGTTCATAAGCAACCTCACACGTTAAAGAACAACCCCGAAGCCGAAATGGGCTTTGGGGGTTGTTCTTTGTACAGATAAAAATAATTACCTCGTTCCGCCACTCATCCCTTTCTTCCCCACCATAATCGCCGGCACCGCTTGCTCGCGCACGAGCTGGTTGAACGCCGGAACGTCCTTCTCGCGAATCTCTTTCAGCTTTGCAAGTTGCGCGTCGAGCTTTGCTGAAAGTTGATTGAGCACCGTCATCGACGCATCCGTCGGCGGCGCGTCCATGCTGCTCGCCACATCCGCCAACACCGCGATTTTGTTGTTCAGCTTGATGGGAAAATTCAGCGGATCCTGGCTGCTCTTCGCTTTGACTTGAATGATCTCTTCTTCAATCACTTTCAATCTTCATTAGCTCTTTCTACTAGCAAGGCCGGACTATCGGATTCCGCAGCCACCAATTGGCCGTCCGCAGTAAAAGCTAATTTACCCAATTGCTTTTGCAGAGAGGGAAGCGTTACATTGACGCGCCATTTGTCGCCGTCCCAAACCGGTTCTTCGGCAGCAACAGCGTCGCCGACTTTTTCGAAGAGATACGTTCCGGCGATATCTGAAATTGCTTCCGCGGTCAAGCGTTGCGAACGAATCGAATTTGATTCCAAGCCTTCCATGAAATCATGAAGGCTTGCCCTAAGTTTCGCGAAAACTTCGTCAACCGTGGCGACGCCGTCCCGCATGCGATCCCACTCCATATGAAAACCGTATCCGTGAAAAAAAACATGGCGAAATTTCCGAAAAGGCGACAGAGCAGTTTCTAAAGCTTCGTCGAATAAAGCCGGCAAAGGATCAACCGATGGCTTACAAAAGCGTTTGAATAAATCCAGATGCCACATGTCGCCACTCGGCAAAGGGACGCCATAAAAGTGGCTAATGCGTTTGAGAATGTTCTCGATGCCATTATAAAACTCAGATAAAAATGCAGCGCCCGCAGTTTTCTCGCGAACCGTCGGTTCTCTTGGGCCGAGGTCATTTCGCAATGCGATAACCTCGTTGACGACGGTTTCAATATTTTCCAACTCAATCGCGATCTCTTCTTTGAGAGACTCAGCCTTCATATAGCACCTTACCCTTTGTTTCAATAAGCTTCGTGAACCGTGTTGGTGGGCTTAATGGCACAAGATCAAGGGAAGTATGCAGTTCTTCTTCGAGCCGTGATCCGAACTCATACAGTTTCCAACCAGGAACGCCATCACAACCCAAATCAATATCTCGCGCTGGAATCAATTCTTGAAGGGAACTGCCAAAAAGGATCAACCGTTTAGCTCCGTAAGTCTTTGCTAATTTGATAATTTTTTCAATTTGAGCTTGATTAAGAGCCATGTTTTTTGCCTCTTTGAAAACTTTTGCAAAAAATAGCATTAAGTATTTTAACAGAAGTTACAAAATCTTCCGCACAAAAACAAGGGCGGATCTTGCAAAATATTTTCGTTCTTATTGGCGGCTGTAGTTTCTCTGCAAGAAAAAATCCATAAACAATTAGCCCCCAATCTTTCGTGTAACCGATCACAGATTGGGGGCCAAAGTCGCTACTCAAAAACTTATTTGCCAGTTCCCATCCCCTTCTTGCTAACCATAATCGCCGGCACCGCCTGTTCGCGCACGAGTTGGTTGAACGCCGGCACGTCTTTCTCGCGAATCTCTTTCAACTTCGCGAGTTGGGCATCGAGTTTTGTGAAAAATTGAATGACCACAATTAAATCTGAGGTGCCCGAAGATGTTTCTTGACTTTTCCTCAAAGCTTGCGTATATTCTCCTTGTCATCCTGATTTTCCTCAACCCGGAAATCGAACGGAAGATCGGGATTGAGCTTGGCTGCCTACCAAACTGCTTCACTTGTCTTATCCGAGCTTCTCGTGCGGGGATGACGATAAACGAATCTGATGATTCGGATTGCATTATCTTGTCTTGCAATGAGGAGATTTATATGACTCCCGAACCCATTGAGATTACCATCGAAACAACTCAAACGCTGGACACCATGTTGCATCAGGTCCTTAATCAAGCCCTAGTAGCTATAGACGCCGATGCTGGATCGTTGATGCTGGTTGACAACAAACAAGGCATTCTCCAGATTAAAGCAAGACTGGGCAAGCCTCAGCCGAGACGGAAAATTGAGCGGGTATTCAAAATCGACGACAAAAGTATTGCCGGCGGGGTCGTCCAAAATAAACAGTCCTATTTGTGTTCTGACGTCGATAACGATACTTTTTTTGTGCCCTCACGCTCGGGAAGGAATTTCTTTTCATTGCTCTCGGTTCCGATTGTGTTCAAGGACAAAGTGCTTGCCGTCATCAATGCTGACGCGACAGAAAGAAACTATTTTACCGAAGCGCACAAAGAAAGATTAGAATATTTCGCGAAACAGGTGGCTGTTCCCATTGCGGAGCGTGTCAGTATTTTGGACGCCATTGCTGAAGTCGGGTTCGAACTTTCGCAATTGCCCAAAGAAGGTGGTATAGCATTGGTTTTGGAGAAAATTGCGCGGGCTGCGGTAAAATCACTTGGCGCTGATGTTGTGACGCTCTATCAATACATTCAAGATAAAGATGAATTTCCGGTAGCAGGCACGGGGCCAACCATCGCCGGCTCGATAGGCGATAAGAGTCCGATGCAGCGAAAGGTTTATAAAGGCGATGTGCCATGGACGGTGGTGCATGAACGCAAATCCGGTTTTTATCCTGACGTACACAAACAAGATTTTCTCACCCGTGAAGTTGAGCGACCTGGCGATGCTCCTCGCCCACGTTTTATTGAGCGCGAGGGAATTAAATCAATGGCCGCCCTGCTTCTGCCTTTTAGAGCAGCCGAATTAAAAGAGGAAGAGGTTGTTGGTGTTATGTTCGTGAATTATCACACCCGTCATGAGTTCAATATCGATGAAATCGCGGCACTCGCCTCCTTTGCTGACTATGCCGCGGTGGCAATCTTAAACGCTCGCCACCAGGAACAACGACGTGCCGAGCAAATGAGGATGGTGGAAAGCATTTCGGCAAACTTTGCCCATCGCATGAGTAATCTGGCAGGAACGAGTCGAGTCGCTGCCCAGATTTTACGGGAACGCATCAATCCATCCGATGAGACTTCACGCCGCCAGTTAGAGAGAATTGAACAAGAAGCTAAAGTGCTATTGGAACTGGCAGAAAGGTTGGCACAACCTTTCAGAGGAACCGGCAAAATTTTCGAGCTGACACCAATTGATATCAACGGTATCATCGAAGAGGAATTGCATCAAGTCTCGTTACCACGAATCATCATTTCGAGAGATTTAATAAAGAATCTTCCCGAAGTGGAAAGCGTTGAGTTCCAGCTTCGTCAAGTTGTGCATGATATTATCAACAACGCTATCGAAGCCATGAAAGATCAGGATCCAGGCAAACTGGAAATCCGAACACGTTTGAATCGGAAAACCAATCAGGTCGAGGTGGAAGTTGCCGATAGCGGGCCTGGCATTCCGGAAGATCTTCGCTCAAGATTGTTCGCCCCCGGTGTAACAACCAAGAAAGAAAAACTTGGTATTGGCCTGTGGTGGTGTCAAACCTTTATGCGAGCCACAGGCGGCGATGTTGTTCTGAAGGACACGCGGATTGGAGAAGGAACCACTTTCGTCATTAAGATTCCTTGCATTAAACAGAGGGATTCCGCTTCAACAGACGATCTCTTGGCAATAAAAAATGAATTGGATATTCTTATTGTTGATGATGAACAGAGGTGGCGCGATCAACTGGTGGATGTCATCGCTAATGAACTGTATTCCGTCCATACGGCCAAAAACTATGATGAAGCCTCAAATGCCTTGCTATCAAACTACTTCAAGCTGGCCATCGTGGATATCAGACTTGTCGATGCTGATCCGAATAACGAAGATGGGCTTCGCCTCCTTGCGGATATTGATAAAGCCAATTTGAAAACGAAGGTCATTATCGTGACCGGTTTTGAGACTCAACAAACTGAGGAACAGAAACGAAGAGCCAATCAAAGTCCACGGCTTCTCGACTTTGTTAGAAAAGGCGAGCTTAATGTAGCTAAATTCCGAAGACTAATTTGTGACACAGTCGGCGAGAAAAACCCAGATAGCGAAGCAGCTTAACCCAAGGAGGTATGCTATGCCGTCACGTATCCTCGTTATCGAAGACGAACCCAAGTGGCATGAACAATATAAGGACATTTTAGGCGAGGACTGGGAGCTTGATTTAGCCGAGGATTTTCAAAAAGCCACAGTGCTCTTAAAGAATTCAACATATCATTTGGTTCTTTTGGATGTCTGCCTCAATAAGCCTATTTTTGATGTCGATTGTCAAAAGTTCGTATCTTTTTTGCGTGAGCAATATTCAACTCTGCCGGTGTTCGCAACTACCGGCAAGCCTTTGGAACCTCCTGAATTAGAAACGCTTTTTCAATTAGGAGAGGGTGGGATCGTTGATTATATGCATAAAAAATACCTGAATATATTGGATTTTAGGTTGCGTATTCAGCGCGCCAGGAAAAAGTACCCTCTCATTATAAAAAAACAAATTCCTGTGAAATCCTTTGAATACGATGTCTTTATCAGTTATAGCCATGAAGATAAAGACTGGGTGCAAAATTCACTATTGCCTAAGATTGAAAAAGAACAAATTTGTTTTTGCATCGACTCCCGCGACTTTAAACCAGGTTTATCTAGCGTGGCTGAAATGGAGAGGGCTGTGACAGAGAGCTCTAAAACGCTATTAATTCTCACTGCCGGCTATCAAAATAGCAAATGGGCGGAATTTGAATTCATTATGGCGCATACGCTCGGAACGGCTACTGAGCAAAAGCGCTTAATTCCGATTTTGCTAAAGCCTTGTGAGCTGCGCCCCATCTTTAAATCTCTGGTCTACCTTGATTTTACAAAGCCCGAGAATGAGGGTATTCTTTTTGCCAAATTGATTACGTCCATCAAATCTTAAAATTTACGGTTGCCAAACGTTTATACCTTAACAAAACCCTGGAGTCTGCTGCGACTTCAGGGTTTTGCATTATCGAAGTCAAAAACGATTACCTCATCTCACCCGTCCCCTTCTTGCTCACCATAATCGCCGGCACCGCCTGCTCGCGCACGAGCTGGTTGAACGCCGGTACGTCTTTTTCGCGAATCTCTTTCAGCTTTGCGAGTTGCGCCTCGAGCTTTACGGAGAGCTGATTAAATACCGTCATCGATGCGTCCGTCGGCGGCGCGTCCATACTGCTCGCGACGTCCGCCAGCACCGCGATCTTGTTGTTGAGCTTGATCGGATAATTTAGCGGATCCTGGCTGCTCTTCGCTTTGACTTGCAGAATCTCTTCTTCAATTGCCTTCATTTTATCATTCAAATCTTTCGCCGCCGCGGTCACTGCTTTGCCGTCCGTGCCGGCATCGGCCACGCGCTTGGACAGATCGTCAACTTGCTTGCGCACTTCGCGAATAAAATTGACGCCTTCATGCGCCGCGGAAATTTTATCGCGCACGTTGATCAGAAAATCAAATTGCTTCTGATAATCCGCCAGCGGCAGATTGAGTCGCGGATCGGCTTTGATTTCAAAGGACTCGGGCAGTGTTTGATTGCCAACGATCAAACGCATGCCATAATTTCCCGGAGCCGCCACCGGACCTCGCAAATTGCCGCCCCACAACACCGCGCCCGGCGTATTCACCGCGTCGGCGTAACGCATGTCCCATACGAAACGATTCATGCCCGCTTCTTTCGAAAGCTTATTCGGATCGCCGGTGATGCCAAAAAATTCTGCGAGAAAACTGCCGCCACCGCCGCCTTCATCTTTCTTCTCCTTACTGCTGAAGGTTTTAATCGTGTCACCTTTCGCATCCAAGATTTCGAGACGAATATCGCCCTCCGGTTTGCCCTTCAAATAATAATGAATCACCACGCCGTTCGGCGGATTTTGCCCGGCGTTCGGAATCGGAAAACTGCCGCCGCCAAAGCGATACGCCGCCCGCGGCTTGAAGAGATGCGTCGTTGAGGCCGCAACTTTATCCGACAGTTGATGCAGCGGCGTCAGATCATCGAGAATCCAGAACGAACGGCCTTGCGTCGAAACCACAAGATCATTCTCTTTCACCGCGATGTCGGTGATCGGCACCACCGGCAGGTTGCGTTGCAACGATTGCCAATTCGCGCCGTCATCAAACGAAACATACATGCCGGTTTCCGTGCCCGCATACAACAAGCCTTTGCGTTTCGGATCTTCGCGCACCGCCCGCACAAACGCGCCGTCGGGGATGCCCTTGTTCAGCAGCGTCCACGTTTTGCCGTAATCATTTGTTTTATAAATGTACGGCTTGAAATCATCGTGCTTGTAACGATTCATCGCGACATACGCGGTTCCGGCGTCATGCGGCGAGGCATCAATAATGCTGATGAGTCCCCACTCCGGCATATTTTTCGGCGTCACGTTCTGCCAATTTTTTCCGCCATCCGTCGTCACGTGCACGAGCCCGTCATCCGAACCGGCCCACATCACGCCTTTTTGCAACGGCGATTCCATGAACGCGAAGATCGTACAATAATACTCGACACTCGTGTTGTCCTTCGTAATGTCGCCGCCGGAAGCAGCCTGCTTGCTCTTATCGTTGCGCGTCAAATCCGGACTGATCGGTTCCCACGTTTGTCCTTCGTTCGTGGATTTGAACAAAACATTTCCCGCCGCGTAAACCGTGTTCGGATCGTGCGGCGAAATCACGATCGGAAACGTCCATTGAAAACGATACGTCAAATCCGCGGCGCCGGCGCCCATCGGATTCTCCGGCCACGGCATGATGTTGCGCTCTTCGCCGGTGCTGTGATCGTAGCGGGTCAAATAACCGCCGTAGCTGCCGGCATACACGATGTTCGGATTCCCCGGATGCGGCGCAATGTAACCGCTCTCGCCGCCGCCGACCGCATACCAATCGCGCGTCGAAATGCCGAAGCCGTTGTTGCGGCTTGCAATCGCCACCGTGCTGTTATCCTGCTGCGCGCCGTAAACATAATATGGAAAACGCTTGTCGGTGGTGACACGATAAAATTGCGCCGTCGGCTGGTTGTCGATCGAGCTCCACGCTTTGCCGCCGGTGAACGTCACGCACGCGCCGCCGTCATTCGCGCTCACCATGCGCATGTTATTTTCCGGCGCAATCCATAGATCATGATTGTCGCCGTGCGGCACGCGAATGTTTTCGTAAGTTTTGCCGCCGTCCACCGATTTTAAAAATTGCACGTTCAACACGTACACGGTTTCGGGATTTTGCGTGTCCGCATAAATATGCGTGTAATACCAGGCGCGTTGGCGCAGCCGCCGATCTTCATTCACGCGCCGCCAGGTTTTGCCGGCGTCGTCGGAGCGAAACACGCCGCCTTCTTCGGCTTCAACATTCGCCCACACGCGATTCGGATTCACCGGCGAAACCGTCACGCCGATTTTGCCTTTAATGCCTTTCGGCAAACCGTCTTTCAATTCTGTCCACGTGTCGCCGCCATCCGTCGATTTGTAAAGGCCGCTGCCAGCGCCGCCGCTGTACATGCCGTAAGGCGTGCGACTCACTTGCCAAAGTCCCGCATAAAGAATGCGCGCGTTGGTCGGGTCCATCGCAATATCCACCGCACCGGTTTTCTCGTCTTTATATAAAATTTTCTCCCAGGTTTTGCCGCCGTCCTTCGAGCGAAACACGCCGCGCTCCGTGTTCGTGCCGAAAACATGTCCGAGCGCCGCGACATAAACGAGATCGGGATTCTGCGGATGAATCCGAATCTTGCCGATCTGCCGCGTATCGTTGAGTCCAACATTCTTCCACGTCTTCCCCGCGTCGGTGGATTTGTACACGCCGTCGCCGTGCGAGAAATTCCCGCGCACGCAGGCCTCGCCCATGCCGACGTAAATCACGTTCGGATCGGATTGCGCGACTTCAATTGCGCCGACGGAGCCGGTTTTGAAATAAGCATCCGAGATCGGCTTCCAATTCATGCCGCCGTCTTCGGTTTTCCACACGCCGCCGCCGGTGCCGCCGAAATAATACACCAGCGGTTGATTCGGCACGCCCGCCACCGCGGTGGAACGCCCGCCGCGAAACGGCCCGATGCTGCGCCACTTCATCGCGCGATACAAACTCGTGTCGTAGCCGGCGGTTGTGGTCACGGCCGCCGTTTTCTTCGCCGCAGTTTGGGCCAAGGCATTCGCATACAGCGCGAACGCGCTGGCGGCCAACAGCATCATCAGTGATACGGCGTTTGGTGTTTTGCTCATCATTGCGCTCTCCTTCCTCTGGTTTAAATTGAAAGCAGTGAATTTAATCGACAATGGTTATTTCTTTCTCGGCGCTCGCTGCAAGATTGCGGTTGTTGGCGGCCGTTATGATAATCATGAAACGGCAAACGCCCTTGGGAACACGGCTGAGATCGATGGCAATCAGCTCCGTCGCGGTGTCATCAACGACGGGCCGCGTGAGCGTAACGCTGATGGCGACGTCCTTCGTGCCGGCGAGCCAGTTGGAAGCTTTCTTGATCATGCCGCTGCCGCTTTTGCCCGTTATCATGCGATAAGTAATTTCGTAGGCCTCCGCAACGCCGGCAGTTTTTAAATTGTAGATCTCAAAATAGCAGAACATCGGGATCGACTTCCGCATTTCCGGATGGGGATATGACGCCAACTCGACATCCAGCTTTTTGATGGTGGGCAACAATCGTCGTTGATTGGCGTTCGCCGGTTCGGCCAGGAACTCGATGTCGCTGATCATCAAATTTTGCCCGTGAAAATCTCGAATCGTGAATGGCTTCTGCTCGTAGCCGACTTTCTCTGTTGCCGTATCTTGTACTTGCAAGGTTAATTCTCCTATGAGCGGCGGGCAGACGAGCGATAAATTGCCGACGGCATAAGACAGGCCCTCGCGCGCCGCCAAGCCAACAGGGATCACTCTTCGCTGTCGCGTCGCGGCCAAAGAATCAAAATTGAGGTCGCGCAACATACCGCCAAATTCGATGGTGATGTTGGCTTCGGAACTAAAGTCGAACTTTTCGATCAAATTTTTCTTGAGCAATGCCAAAAAACCGACTTCGAGGCGCGTGCGGCCGTTCGGGGCGCGGAACTGCGCGAGGCTGTGGGAAAAGGCCAGGCGGTTGTCGGCTTTGATCGGATTGTAGGTGGCAATCGGCGCCTCTTCAATCGCCTCGTGCACTTCATATTCGTGATTCTGGACAACCCGCAAGATTCGCTCGGTCAAGGTGGCGGAGTAGGTTCTGCTATAAAGCTGCGGCAATTGCAGTTCATTGACATCTCTCGAGGCGCGAGCCAAAGCCGGTGACACCGCCGCGCGCTCGTGAACTAATTTGGCCCAGATTTTCGCCTTGTCGCTGCTTGAGGCGCCGATAATGGCATCCATCAAGCTTGGCGCTTCGCGATACGAGCCATCCGCCATTCCCACAAAATGCACAAGAAAATCTGCCGTCACTTTTCGGTATGACCAACTTTCATTTGGCAAAAGGTTGGAATCATTCTGTCGTGTGTAACGATACCACGGCTTGCCATGGAGCAGGTAGTACTTGCCACGATCGTCAAAAAACGGCGGCTGCGGCGAAGGAAAATTTTGCTTCACATAGGAGCAGCGCTGGATGAAATCCAGCAGCCAGTCATTCTCCGGCAGCAGCGGATTGGGATTGTGGGATTTCCAATACGCGCGCACGAACGCCTTGCGCTCTTCCCAGGCGCGTATCTTGAAATAATTTTCCTTGTTTGGTCCGTGCAGCAGAAGAACAAACGAATATTCAAACTCGCGCAAAAACGCGGCCGAATCCGCCGCCGCAAGCGCGGCAAAATATTGCTTCTCCGAGGCGATCGTTTCCCCTAAATTTTCCTGGCGGTGCGACGGCGGACGATGGCCGGCGAGAAAAAAGAAACTGGCGGCAAAAACGAGCAAAAGCAATGCGCGTGCACGAAAACAAAACCGGAACGACTGCATTGAGTTTCTCCTGGCGATGAACACGGCGATGTCTCATTTCAGCCTTGCATGGCTGAGGCATGCCATGGCTATAGGTACTCGAAAAGCACTTTCTGCCACTCAGCGCGCGGTACGAATTAATATAATTCCGAGGACAGCCACAAGCAAGGTCAAAGCGATTGCTTGCAATCCGCCCTTGAATCTATGGATAAAATTTCGTATTTTGCAATTGCTCAATTCCATAGTTTGTTGTCTTATGGCTTTTACTCGTGCCAACATTTTCAAGAATGTTAGCCTATGTCAACTCTGCCGAAAAGATCGCTTTTAACCGCTGAAGAGTATCTCGCCATCGAGCGCAAAGCCGAGTTTAAAAGTGAATATTTTCAGGGTAAAATATTGGCAATGCCGCGCGTGCAGAAGCCGCATAACCTTATCGCCATCAACCTCATCCGTGTTCTTGGGAATCAGTTGCTGGAACGCGATTGTAATGTCTATTCGAGCAACATGCGGGTGGAAATCAAAAAAATCGGCAAGTATACTTACCCCGACGTCGCCGTGACCTGCGGCAAAGAACTTTTTGAAGAAGATTATGTTGATACGCTGCTGAACCCAATCGTGATCTTCGAAATTTTGCCTGATTCCACCGCGGCTTATGGCCGTGGCACAAAGTTTCAGCATTATCAGTTCATCGAGTCTTTGGTTGAGTATATTTTGATCGCGCAGAACACGGTTCGCGTCGAGCAATATGTGCGGCAAAGCGATCGCACGTGGATGTATTCCCGGTACGAAAATCTCGAAGATATTGTCAGGCTCGAGAGCATTAACTGCGAGCTTTCTTTGAAGGATATTTATGTGAAAGTGCCGAATCTCTCGGCGCCAGAACCGTAATTGAAATTGTTTTGCCCTCACGACAGTCGATCCAGCGCGTCAAAATCCCACCAGTAAATTTGCAGCTCGCGCAGCTTTTCCAGCGCCGCGGGCTGGAAACCGTTAAAGCTGTAATAGAGGCTCTGCAGTTTCACCTCGCCACGATCTTCCTTGAAGGCTTGCAGCTTGAAAGCAAACTTTTCAACATCGCCAACACTCACCTGCTTGGCTTCACGATTCTTGACTTCCACGGCGAGATGCCATTCCGCGGTTTGCACCGGTTCGCAGAGAATATCGAGCTCGAACATTTTATCCCGGCGCGAAAAGGCATGCTTCGCAATCTCACGAAACAGCGGCAAGCGGATTTTTTCGGCGTTGTTCCCAAGCTCGCCGGGATTGAAATAGCGCCCATGCTGGGAATGGTTGCGAATAACCGACTTGATCCACAATTCGCCGATCTCGCCTTTTTTCTGGTTCAGGTGGCCGCGCAGAACATTGGTCTCGTGCGTTTTGGCGGCCAGCGCGGTTTTGAGCTCGCGATGGGTTCGCTCAAACTCGTCAATAATGTTTTGCCGGACGATTTCGAAAGTGGTCTGCTCGATTTCTTTTTCATATTTCATGCGGAAGACCTTGTCAAACGTCGTATCGCCCAGCCCTTGATAATCCAGGCTCGTGCGGCCTTGGGAAATGAGATCGGCGTCGACCAACGCCTGCAGCTTGCGCTCGAGCTCGCGGTCATCCATCGTCGTCAGGCCGCAGCGCTCTTTGATCTCCATCCGCGTCCACTCCTGCTCGTGATGTTTGGCCAGAAAAAGCACGATCTTTTTGGCATTATACTGGTTGATCTCATCGAAGGCGACGTCGAGATACTCCTCCCAACCGGCGCGGATGCGTCCCTGTTTTGGCGTGCCCACTTCAAATAGATATGCCTCATAAACCCCTTGCGGCGTCGTCAGCGCTTTGGCCTTATATTTCGAATTGAACAAATCGCGGAGATAAGCCGGATGGCCGCCGAGCAAACGATGGACGAGCAAAAGACACTCGTCGTTGGTCGGAACGCCGTAGAGATCGGACAATTTATAGCCCAATTCCAGAAAATCCTGCTCTTTGAATTTCTCCAGAAAATAAAATTCAAAACGTTTTGGCAACTGCTGATGAATCAGGCGCATCAACATGCCGACGGCACTGCCGGTAATCAACATCGGCGCGAGCTTGGACTCGCAGGTGCCGAGATAACTGCCGGCCATATTGGGAATCTGATTCTCCGGCGTGGCCGGCCAGCTCTGATAGATGTATTTGTTGAGATTTTGAAATTCATCCAGAATCACCACAAAGCGGTCGCCGGAAATCTCCGCCAGACGATGCGGCGCTTCACGGGTAAAAGTCCACAACAGCGTTCCGCCATATTCCGCGTGAAGTTGCCAGTGCTTGATGTCTTCCGTAACATAATCCAGCCCCAACGCCGCGCTTTCTTCCAACAACCTTTCCGGCACGTACGAAATCCCCAGCCATTGTCTTTTTTTGAAAGATAGAAGCTGCGAGATAAAAGTCGAATAATAGATCTGAGAGAACTCGTCCTTGCGATGGTTTTCCTCTTCAATCTCAAGTAAAAAGGGGATGACCTTGCCGCCGCGCTCAAACAGGTCGTTATAAAAGCGCTGCAACAATGCCGTCTTGCCGACTTTGCGATGGCTGACGATGGCGGTGGAAAGCGCACCTTCTTTTTCGATGTTGCGAACCCAGGAATCAAAGTAGGCGCGCTCTTCCTGGCGATTGGTAAAAAGCTCCCACGCCCCGAGGCGTTCTTTAAGAGGATATGACATGGCAATCGTTTTCTTTGATCATTCGAAGTTAGAGCGGCGGCGATAAAAAGTTTCTTATCATATAATATAACGCTTCGCGGCGCGAATTGCAAGCGACGCCGTCAGCGCCGGTTGTCATCCGGTTTGGTCAGATAAGCTTCAAGCTGTTTCAACATCGCGCGCGCCTCGTCGTTGCCGGCGTCGTATTGCAATCCGGCTCGCAGCGCCCGCGCCGCCGGTTCCAACTGTTTCGACTTGATATAAGCGCGCGCCAAAAAGAAATGCCCGGTCGCCAGACTCGGATCAAGCTCCACCGCCTTCGCATACGCGGGAATTGCCTGCGCAAAATCATCGCGCTCATAATAAACATTGCCCAAATTAAAATGCGGCAAAGCGAGATGCGGATTGATCGCCAGCGCTTTTTGATATTTCTCAATCGCTCCTACCGCGTTATTTCGTCGTCGCAGCGCAATGCCCCAATTCACCAAAATTATGGCATCATCCGGCGCGAGACCCGCTGCCAGTTGATAACGTGTAATTGCATTTTCCAAATCACCGGCATTGCTGTAAGTGATGCCGAGATTCAGCAACATCGCGGCGTCATCCGGTTTGATTTCGAGCGCTTTGCGATAGGTCGCAATCGCATTTGTCGCATCGTCCTGATCGCGGTATCGCGTCGCCAGATACCCCAGCGCCATCGACCACCGGTTGCGAATCAACTCTTCATGATCGCCCGAATTCTGCACTTTGTCAAGCAGAAAAGCGTGCACGGCGCCAGCTTGATCTTGCGAGAAATGCAAGCTCATCAACGCCAGCGCTTTTAAATCAAGATCATCGGCCCTGGCGAAACGTTTAAGTTTTTCAACAATGTCCGGCTCCAAATCCGGCATGTTCAGGCGCAAATAATTTTCGATGAAATGGCACAAGCCCGCGATCTGCGCCATCACATGCGCCGTCGAATCATCCAGCACGAGCGCCGCAACGGCTTTCCGATCTTTCAAATTTTGCGCCTGCAACAAACCGGTCACGATTTTTTTGTGCGGCTTGATTTCGCCGTACCATTCGGCGGTTTTATTTTGCAGCCACGCCGTCGTTTGCTCCACATGGCATTTCTGACAGGCATTCTCAACGCCCAGCTTCGCATCAAACTCCGGCCGTGGAATCGGAATCGTATGATCGGCGCGCGCGAAACGCAAAACTTTGCCCATCGCCTGATGCTGCAAATACGGCGTATGGCATGACGTGCACAAATTTCCCGGCGAATCTTTTTTGTGATGCGAATGTCGTTCCGCCGACAACGCTTTGCTCGCGTGACAACCCGTGCATTGGCCGTTATCAAATCGCCCATTCAATTTCACGCCGTTGACATCGCGATAATTTTGCGCATGTGGATCGTGACAATCCACGCACGTCATCGAGCCGTTGAGGTAACAATCGCTGTACAAATGCCCTTCCTGATACGCAAACGCCCGCGTGCGGCCGTCGGCATGATAAGGATTCTCGCCGAGAATGGGAAATTTCAGCGCGTAATATTCCTGCAAATTTTTTTCCGGCAAATAGCCGTTCGCGATCACATCTTTCAAGGCGTGGCAGCGAAAACAAACTTCGAGTGATTCGTCTTTTGTCAAAGTGGCGAGCGCGCGCATTCCAATGTCATTGGCCGCCTCGATTTTCCCGGACTTCGCCAGCTCGACGTGCCGCTTCCCCGGCCCATGACAGGACTCGCAATTGATGCTCAAGCTTTTGTATTTGGTCTCATACTTTTTTGCCGATGCATTAAACTTCGTTAGAATCTGGCTGCCGTGACATTGCTGGCAATTGTCAAGCCCCGGTTCCGCGCCGAGAATACGTGACGGCGGCCATTCGCTGAGATCGGTGATGGACAAATTTTCGTTGATCGGAACCCAGCCGCGATTGTTTTTGGTTTCACCGAACCAAACTTTTTCTTTGCGAATGAAATCAAACGGCAGAAATCGCAGCGTCCCGTCCGGAAATTCTGCAAAATAAATTTGCGATCCGCCGCCCTCCATGTGCCCGCCGCCAATCACGGCGTCGATTTGAAAAATTTTCTTGTCAAATCCTTCTTGCTCGATCGTGAAAATATATTTCTGCTCTTTGACTGAAGGCGTGACGACTGCATCTTTGAAACGCCGCGGCTTCCCATCAAATTGTCCGATAACGTTTTGTAGTGTCGTCATCCCGCCGGCGCGTCCATGCGTCGAATTTTTCCACAAATCATATTGCTCGCGATGGCATTCCGCGCAAGCTTCGGCGCCGAGGAAATCGTCGAAAGTGGGTTCGGTTGACTTTGTAGCAGCTCGTAGCGGAGGAAAGGCTTTGCGTTCCTTTAAGGCGATTTGTGTTGTTTGAGGCGAAAAGTTAAAAGGCGTTTTTAAAAAAAAGAGCGTCAAAAGCGCGGCAACGCTCGTTACGCCGAACCCAATCATAATGTTGTATCGCGGCACCTTCTTCGGTGGATTTGCGTTTGGAGATTTGGCGCTTTTTTTCTTTTTGCTCATTTCATTCCTAATAACACCGTCGCTGTCATCCTGAAGGGATCTTTTTCGAATCAAGCACCGTGCTTGGGTCAAAAAAGATTCTTACAGAATGACATGAGACTGGAAAGCAACTCTCTTGTACCAAAAAAATTTCCCAAAACGACCATGCCAATCTGGCGCCAAGCCTTCACCAGACGGGCTGTCTGGCTGCGTCCGTAGGGGTTACGGATTGTCACGCGCCCATAACGGTCCTTCACATCCACACAACTTTCGCATGTATGCCACCAACTTACGAATTTCATCGTTGCTCAACGTCTGTCCCCACGGCGGCATGAAATGATGCTTGCTGAGAATGTAGCCGCCCGCGTAAATCCCGTCATAAAGCGTGTCATCGGGCCGCTGCGACATGTATGTTTTATCGGCATGATTGATCGGCGTTTTCGGCAGGAATTTCGCGTTGTAGCCTTTGCCGTCGCCGCTCGCCCCGTGACAGGCGGCGCAATATTTGAGATACAAACTTTCTTCCGCGCTTTGGCCATGCGGCGCATGAATGGGATAATCGACGAGTGAGAGATACGTCGTTGCGGTCGCGGGAATTTCCTGTTGTGATAAATAGTTGGCAATTAAATCGAGCGTTTTCGGCGGCATTAAAATTTTCGGCATCACCGTTTCCGGCTGATGTGCGGCGGGGTTTTGAATGAACTGATAAACAAAATCCGGTTGCAAGCGGTTTTTCAGTGATGATAAATTCGGGCCGATTCTGCCACCTTCGTTGCCCAGTTGATGGCAACCCAGACAAGACAGCTTTTCTTTCAAAAGTGTTTGCGCTTTGTTCATGGAAAAAGCCGATAATTTTCGCGGTTGAAAATTTGAAACCCCAACACGTTTCTGTTTCTGCAAATACTCGCTGAGCACGGCGGTTTCAGTTTCGGTCAAATTGAAATCCGGCATGCGACTGCCCGACCCCGGATAAAACCCGAATGGCCGCAGGGGTTGCGGCGATTTCAAATACGCGTTCAGCCATTCATTTTTGACGCGGCCGCCTTCGTTGCTCAAATCCGGCCCGTTGTATATGGCCAGAGAAGAAAATGTGGCGTGTTGATGGCAAGCGACGCAATTTTGCGCCAGAAAAATTTTCTCGCCAAGCGCCGCGTTAATTTCCGGATGTGCCGACTGCGCCTGCTCGTAAGCCTTTTGCAATTGCTCGCGTTTCTTCGCGTTTAAAGAGAACAAATACCGTGTCGTGAGCCGGATCATTTCATCGGCATTATCGAGCATCGGCGCAAATTTCGTGCGGCTCGCGTCAAGCTGATAAAAAAAGTTTGGCATCGCCGTTTTCGTGCCGTCAAAAATATGCGGCGCGACGAGATATTGTTGCAGCCATTCGGGGCGCAGCCGATAAGCAACGGCCGACAAGTCAATTGACGCGTTCTCGCCTTCGCCCTCCAGCTTGTGGCAGGTCGTGCAGCGTAATTCGGCAGCAAGCAATTTTTTCGCTTCGGCAGCTTCTGCGGCATTGAGTTTTCCCGCTCGATAATCTTGCAATGCGCTCGGATATTCCGGCCATTTGCCTTCAATCTGCGTTTGCTTTTCTAAAAACAAAGCCACCGCCAGCGCTTCTTTTTGATCAAAGAAGAAATTCGGCATGCGCGCGAGGCCGAGGTGTTGGCGGATTTTAACGGGATTTTGCAAATAGTCGAACAGATGCGCGGGATTATAGCGCAAACCGGCATGACTCAAATTCGGGGCTTGGTCGTGAATGTTACTTTCAACGGTGATGCCGTCATGACAATTAGCGCAGGCCAAATCGTTGAGTAATGCTTCGGCCGTTTGGCCTAAACAATCTTCCGAAAAAGTCGCCCACAGAAATAGAACGCCCACGGGAAAAAATAAGATTTTTTTATTTAATTTCTTCAAATGTCCCCTACTGGCAATGCCGCGACGCTGAGTGGAAAGAATGTCATTCTGGAAGAATCCTTTTCCAAACCACGACCGCGCTTGGTAACAAAAAAGATGCTTACAGCATGACATGATTGGCTGCCTACCTGAAATTAGGAAGTTATTTCTTCTGTGAGCGAAAACTTTTCTTTCAATCATCAATTCGAATTTCCTTCTGAACGCTCGCCGTAAGATTTCGGTCATGCAGCGCTGTCACCGTAATTTCCAAATGATGCTCGCCTTTCGGAACCTTGCGCAAATCAATTCCAATCAACTCTTGCGCGGTGTCATCGCTGACGGCGCGAGTGGAACTCACGCTGACGGCGAGGTCTCGGTTGCCGCCTTTCGCGGAAATGATTTTATAAACGATTTCGTATTGCGCGGTGACGCCGGCGGTTTTTAAATTGTAAATTTCAAAGTAACAAAGCAAGGGATTTGAGGGGTGAATTTTCTCAAAAGGATAAGGCGCGACCGCTGCTCTTTTCTTGACAATCTCGCTCCAAAGCTCCGGGTTGTGAAATTTTCCCATTTCCAAGAAGGATGATAAATTATCTGTTTCGCGGAAAACCGCGCCATCTTTTATAAAATGAGCCAGAAAATTATGCGCAACGTTTTCATATGACCAGCTTTCATTGGAAATGGTGATATAACGCAGGCAGTTCAAACAGTTTTGCTGATAGCCGCCGTTGTCTACATACCGAAACGACGGCTTGCCATACTTGAAATAATATTTCCCGCGATCATCAAAATACGGCGGCGCCGGCGCGGGAAAATTTTCGCGGGCATACGCGCGGCGTTTCAAAACATCCAGCAGCCAATCGTTTTCCGGCAGCAGCGGGTTGGGGTTCGCGGCTTGCCAGTAATTTTCGATATAAGCTTTGCGGCCGTTCAATGTCGAGAGGCTGTCGTATTCCAGCGTTTGTGGTTTATCGAGGAGCAGAAGGAATTCCGCTTCAAATTCATTTTGAAAAATTTTCTCATCCGCGGCGCGCAGCGCGGCAAGATATGCTTTTTCGGTTTTAATGGAATCGAGGCGCGTCTGTTGCAGAGCAAAAAGCGCGGAGCGGGTGAGATGAAAATAGCTGCTCCCGATTTTTTCATCGAGGGGCGGCGCTAAAAACAACGGGAAAATGCCGAGACTCATGATCCCGATGGTAAAATAGCGATTCATGATCAACCTCCGAATACGTGAGCGAAGTCCGACTTGCGCTCAACGATTTTCTAATTTAGCGACATCTCCGTGCGCAAATCGGACTTCACTCATCACCTTTTATTCGTCAATCACAATTTCTCTTGCCACGCTCGCTTTGATTTGATCATCCTTTGCGCTCGTGACGGTAATTTCCAGACGATGCGGGCCGTTGGCGACGTTGCCGAGATCGATGCCGATCAATTCCTGCGTCGCCTCATCGGCAACGGGCTGCGCGTGCGACAGACTCACGGCGGTTTCTTTGCCGCCGCCGAGCCATTTGGAGATTTTTTTGAAAAAACTTTGCGGCGTTTGGTCCGAAACGATTTTGTAAGTGATTTCATAATTCTCGGTGACGCCGGCGGAACGCAGATTATAAATTTCAAAATAGCACAGCAGCGGCGCGCTTTTATGAAGCTTCAAATAAGGATACGGCGCCAGCAGGAGATTTTGTTTTTCAATCATGGGCAGCATCCGGCTTTGCTTTTCGGTTTTGACTTCGGCATAAAACTGCAAATCACTCAGCATCAGGCCGCGCCCGCTGAAGTCGCGAATGGCGAGCGCTCGTTTAAGGTAGCCGAGCTTGTCGAGGCTCCGGCTCTGCACTTGCAAAGCGAGCTCGACCGTTTGCGGCGCTGCGAGAAACGCCAGCCGGCCGACGGCATTGGGCAAATGTTCCGACGCGGCCCATTGGGCCGGAAAAGTATTTTCCCGCCGTCTGGCCGCCAGTGAATCCAGATTATCATCGCGCAGCATCCAGGCAAACTCGACGGTGACGGTGTCGCGCGTCAACGAGTCGAGCCGGTCGACAAAATTTTTTTTGAGCGGCGCGAGGAAAGTAATCTCAACGCGGGTATGGCCGTTGGCGCCGCGAAATTGCGCGAGGTGTTCTTGAAAAGCGAGCCGGTTGCCGGCATTCACCACCTCGTAGCCGTTAACCGGCAAATCACGTCGCACTTTGCCCGCGGCGTCGTCGTTGCTTCTTGCAACTTCCAGTAATCTTTCGGAGACGGATTGGACGTCCGCACGCAATAAGCCGGGACGATTCGGATTGCCGGCTGCGGCAATGACTGCGGATTCGAATTTTTCGATTTGCTGCGCGGTTTGGCCCAAAAATGGGGAGATCGCCGCCCGTTGTTTAATGAGATCGCTCCATTGCCACGCCAGGTTTTTCTTTTGATGCGAGGTCAGCACCTCCGTCAAGTTTTCGATTTCACGAAACGCCGGGCCGGTTTTGACGAAGTGTACGACGAAATCCCGCTCGATATTCGAGTAGGCCCAGCTCTCATTGGCGGTGGCGGTGTAATGTTCTTCCGGACCGCCTTTGTAGGAATACTGGCTCTGGATGGCGCGATAATTGGTGGAGCTAAAAAAAACGACGCGCCGCAAGCCGCCGGGATCCTCGAAACGATTGATCGGCTGGCCATATTTCAGATAATATTTGCCGCGATCATCAAAATACGGCGGATCGGGCGCCGAAAAATTCCGGCGCGCAAATTCACGGCGGCGCAGATGTTCCGTCAAACGCAAGTTGACCGGCAGCAGCGGCGCGGGGTTGCTCGCTTTCCAATAATACTCGATGAAGGCTTTGCGTTCGGCAATGGTGGCTAAACTATCGTAAGTTTGTTTCAGCGCGTTATTGAGTAGGAGCAAAAATTCCGCTTCAAACTCATTTTGAAACTTTGTGGAGTCGGCGGCGCGCAGGGCGGAGAAATACTGGCGCTCGGTTTGAATGGTCTCACGTGAGTTTTCGTGCGGTGTTGAAGCGGGGGCGGGTTGTGGAGCTTGAACGGCAAAAGCCGGCGGATTTATGGCGAGACTCGCGATGGTCACGACAAGAATGCCAGCGCCGCAAACGGAAGCGCGCCGGCGGTTGACGAGACTTGGTTGGTCTTTCATCATCGAACGAGAATTTCCAGAATTTGCCAATGCTCATTGGCCTTTGCCCCTCGTGCTCTTCTTCGTAAGAACTAACTGCCCGTTAAATCCCGTGTCGACGACCGGCTTCAGTTCTGTTCCAACCGCTGCGTTAATCTTAATTCTCGGAGAGAATTGATCGTCAATCCAGCCTTGAAGAGTCATAAGGAGAACCGATGTTTAAAGCTTATGGTTACCAAATCACCTATCCGGACAACAAAAAATTTTGCCTTTGGGTATTTCTGTTCAGCAAGACTCATAGCTTCATCCATAGTTTTTCCCAGAAAATATTCGCCGGACTTCACCTCAATGGCTACGTA
>Ga0247727_10003750_pt1 | contig 33187 bp, 23 predicted proteins | sample WisWelCaveWW1625_FD_202498 | JGI IMG/M metagenome (GOLD analysis project Ga0247727, IMG submission 202498) | Biofilm microbial communities from Wishing Well Cave, Virginia, United States - WW16-25 | ecosystem: Environmental > Aquatic > Deep subsurface > Groundwater > Cave microbial mat | place...
TCGACCGGCCACCCGCCGTCAATCCCAGCAAGCCGATGACAACATGCTCGCCCAACCAACTGGAGCTCTCCTATGCCTAACTTTCCCCGGACAGCCCTGCGTAACGCGGGAATGACGTCGGTTGAGAGCGATTCCCGTACTCCACGTGTCTCCGCGCGGAAGCGTCGCCAATTGCAAACGGCGTTCGACCCAGCCCCCCAGGAGGACCAGATGGCGAGCGTTCAGTGCCCAAGCGGCGCCGAAATGCAGGTTTCGGCGGCGGAGATAGTGAATGTGAGTTCATAATGTACGCACACGGCGCATGACGGCGGCGCCGGGCGTTGCTATATGACGTGCACCTCGGAGATGAGGGGTGCCGCTGCAGCGGGGCTCCTCAGCCTAGGAGCCGAGGGGCCGCAGTCCGACCGTCTCGCCTGGCAGGTGGACAGACCATCCAAGCGCCAACGCGGGGCCCGGATGCAGCAAAGCCGCTTCTCCGGTTCTCCCGCCCGGCTGGTGGACATGACCTTCCAAGCGCCGACGCGGGCCCGGAGCCGACCGAGCAGGGCGTTCTTTGCGCCCGCTAGTGAGGTCCAGGTCAGACGGGCGCGCAGCCCGGAACGCCCTGCTCCTCCTCCTCCCCCAACCCTCGAGGGCCAAGGCCCTGCGAGGCCAAAGGTGTTTCCCACTCATGGTTCAGTCATGTTGTGGCGGGGTTAGATGCGCATTGGGGTTAGAGGCCCGTCGATCGCCCCGGCGAGGGACAGCCGGGGCGATCACGCGGGGCAAGAAGCCGTCGGCGAACCCAGGAGGGCGCAAGGGGGTGGCGCGCTCGAGGCTCGCAGGCGGCGAGAAACATACGTAGCACGTCCAGAACAAAAAGAGAACATACAATTCGGTGGGCCAGGGGACGTGTGGAAAAGTGGCACCGGCGCGGCGGAGGGTGGTACACGTTCCGGCTCCGCAGGGAGGGCAATCACCATGCGAGCATGGCCGGTTCGGAGTTTCGGCGTCGCGGCAAGTCTCGGAGCGTGGCTGCTTTTGGCCGGCGTGGCCGGCGCGTTCCCGTTCAAGGACGAAGCCGGCAAGTTCTCCGCACATTTTCCGGCCGAGCCCACCCTCGACAAGAAGGAAGGCAGGTCCGCCTCCGGTCCGCACGTGCACTACACGTGGGAGGTCGACATCGAAGACCGGCATTTCTCCGTGACCTACACCGAGTACGCGACGCCGCCGGTCAAGAACTACGACAAGAACGTGATGGGCCTGCTGGCCGCCACCAAGGGCAAGCTGGTCCGGCAGGCGAAGGTCGAGCAGGACGGCATCGACGGCCGCGAGATCGTCACGCTCCTGCCCGACAACGCGGTGATGCGCCAGCGCATGTTCCAGGTGGGCAACCGGCTGTACCAGGCGGTCTACGCCGGGCCGTTCGGCACCGAGACGCGCGCGGAGGTCGAGACGTTCATGCAATCGTTCAGGCTCTTGAAGTAGCGGGCCGTCGCACACACCTCTCGCGGGTGCCGCCTACCGTCGAGAAAGAGTGCCCAAGTTGGCGGCGGGGACCGATTGGGCTAGTTTGCTGTCTGCGATTGTCCATCCGCGAGAACAGCGGAGGCGAAACATCCCTGCGAGCGAGGGAGCCGGGCAGCGGCTGCCATCCAGCCGCCCAGCACGCGATCGACACCATGGTGCTTTCGGGCGTCGCGCACGCCTTCTCGGACGATATTGCCATCGACCTCGGCACCGCCAACACGCTGGTGCATGTGGTCGGCCGCGGCGTCATCATCGACGAGCCCTCGGTGGTGGCAGTGCTGGCGCGCGGCGGCCGCCGCGACGTACTGGCGGTCGGCTTGCGGGCCAAGGCCATGCAGGCGCACAAGCCGCCGGAGCCGGTGGAGATCCTCCGGCCGATGCGCGATGGGGTCATCGCCGATTTCGTCGCCACCGAGGAAATGCTGCGCCAATTCATCGCTCGTGCCAAGAGCATGCTCGGGTTCCTCCGGCCGCGCATCCTGATCTGCGTGCCGGCCGGCGCCACGCCCGTGGAGCGGCGCGCGGTGTACGAGACGGCGCTGTCGGCGGGTGCGCGGCGCGTCTATCTGATCGAGGAGCCCGTGGCCGCGGCGCTCGGTGCCGGTCTGCCCGTCGACGGGCGGCAAGCCTTCATGGTGGTCGACATCGGCGGCGGCACCACCGACATCGCCGTGCTCGCCGAGGGCAATGTGGTGCAGGCCCGCTCGCTCAGGGTCGCCGGCAACGCCATGGACGAGGCGATCATGCGCTACGTGCGCCGCAGGCACCACCTGGTGATCGGCGAGGCCAACGCCGAGCGCATCAAGATCGAGGCCGGCACGGCGCTGGCGGCGCCCAACGGGCGGCAGATCGAGATCCACATCAAGGGGCGCGACCTGCGCGAGGGGCGGATGAAGAGCGCCGTGCTGACGCCCCTCGACATGGCCGAGGCGCTCGCCCATCCGGTGGCGCAAATGGCCGAGTTCATCCGGCGGGCGCTCGAGGACCTGCCGCCCGGCGTCGCCGCCGACGTGACCGGGCAGGACATCGTGCTGACCGGCGGCGGGGCGTTGCTCGACCGGCTCGATGTGGCCCTTGCAAAAAGCGTCGGCGTGCGGTTCAGGGTGCCGGAGACGCCGATGCACTGCGTCATCAAGGGCAGCGCCGCGGTGCTGCAGTCGCTCGATGAGCGCGAGCACCTGCTGGTGGGGCCGTGACAGCTCGGGAGCCTCCGGCGCCCGGATGCGCTTGCAAGCGGCTGGCCTGGACAGCCGTGGGCACCGGTGATAGACGAGCGCCGATCGGGGCCCTGCGCGGGCCCCATTGTCCCTCGGGGGGCGCTTGATCGGGTGTATAGCTCAGTTGGTAGAGCAGCTGACTCTTAATCAGCGGGTCGCAGGTTCGAGTCCTGCTACACCCACCACTAAAATCAAGGGGTTAGGTGACGCCGGCAGTGATCGTTAGTCACCGGCTCAAGCCTGGTTAGTCACTTTCGGACAGTAGTGTCCCAACGTTCGACCGAGCCGCTACGATAAGCGCTTGAATGGCAATGCGGAAGCGCTGTTTCGGTCTGGTGTCGATTTGAACCTCGCCGTCCTCGCCCTGACTTGCACCCCGGACGATCCTGCCGGCGGGCAGACGTCGGCGGGGGGATGCGATGAACGAGGGCAAGTTCGTGTTCGCGCAGGTGATGGAGCACCTGCCGCTGTCGACGTTCCATCGCTGCGTCGCACGCTACTCGGGCACGCACAAGATCAAGCGGTTCTCCTGCCTCGACCAGTATCTCTCGATGGCGTTCGCGCAGCTGACCCTCCGCGAGAGCCTGCGCGACATCGAGGCGTGTCTGCGCGCGCAAAGCTCCAAGCTCTATCACCTGGGCTTTCGCAGCGGCATCGCACGCAACACGCTCGCCAATGCCAACGCCACTCGGGACTGGCGCATCTACTGCGACTTCGCGCAAAGCCTGATCGGCATCGCCCGGCGGCTCTATGCCGACGAGGCGTTCGGGCTCGATCTCAAGGACACCGTGTACGCGCTCGATGCGACCACGATCGATCTGTGCCTCTCCGTCTTTGCGTGGGCACCGTTCCGCTCGACCAAGGCGGCCGTGAAGCTGCATACGCTGCTCGATTTGCGCGGCAATATCCCGTCCTTCATCTTCATCAGCGACGGCAACATGCACGACGTCGACATCCTGGATCGGCTCGTGCCCGAACCCGGTGCGATCCACGTGATGGATCGCGGTTACATCGATTTCGAGCGGCTGGGCCGTTTCCACGAGGCCGGCAGCTTCTTCGTGATCCGCGCCAAGAAGAACCTGAAAGCGGAGCGCCGCTATTCACGCACCGTGGACAGGAGCACCGGCCTCATCTGCGATCAGACCGTGACGCTCACCGGCTTCTATTCGCAGCAGGGCTATCCCGCGCCGCTGCGCAGGGTGCGGTTCAACGATAAGCAGACCGGCAAACGCCTCATCTTCCTCTCCAACAACTTCGTGCTGCCGGCGCTCACCATCACGCAGCTCTATCGGCAACGCTGACAGATCGAGCTGTTCTTCAAGTGGATCAAGCAGCACCTGCGCATCAAGGCGTTCTTCGGCGAGAGCGAGAATGCGGTGAAGACGCAAATCTGGATCGCGGTCTCGGTCTACCTGTTGGTCGCCATCATCAGGAAGCGGCTGGGCCTCTCCGCCAGCCTCTACGAAATCCTACAGATCCTGAGCCTCACCATGTTCGAGCGAATGCCCATAAATCAGCTGCTTTCGCTGCGGGAAATTGCAGAACCCGATGACCGCGTGGACAACCAGCTGAAATTGTTCGATTAACGTTGGGACACTACTGTTACCCGCTATCTAGTGAGAGTCTGCGCAGGGCAGGCTCCGGCCGGGTTGATCCTCCCTTCTAGCCGACCGGCGCCTTGGTCTTCAGAGCGCTTGGTATTGCCTCTTGCGCTCCCATGGACCCGGAGATCTCGGCTCCCCAACGCGCCGGGTCGCTTCGCTCGCGTGCGGACTGCAGCCCCTTCCGTAAAAATTTCAGGAAACTTTCAGGACCGGGCGCAGCGGACTGTGGTCCAACCGCCCGTTCATTTTGCGTAGATTACACAGACAGCAGGAACACCATGACCTCACTTTCGCAATCTCCAAGCACTGAGAATATGTTGGTCACGCTATCCCGGCTTTCGGACTGCACCGACGCGGGCTTTCGCGCGAAACGTTGGCACGCGATGTCCACGCGGCATGCAACCGTGCGGCGGCTGATTGAGACACGTTCCTCAGGCCTGAATAGCGAGCTCGCCGTTCAGTCTAATGTCATCTGCGGTTGGCTAGTGTGCGGACCGGAAGGCCGCAGTGGGCCTCAGTCGCCTGATCTTTATACTCGTTCAATTCAATCGCTCGGGGAACCATGCAACCAGCCCGTATAGCCCGCTTCGCGGTCATCGGTCTTGGCGCCATAGGCGTGACCGCGGCCCTCTCGACGCTGACCGCTGCGCCAGCGTTTCAAGCCGACGGCGGTCGTTAGCGCGCCGTGAGCGTCACGTGCGGTTGCTGAACGTACAGTCATTCTAGCGTCGTACTAAGAACAAGAACCGCTCTTAACGTGACACATTACAGGGATCTGGGCGTTTTATTCTGGGCGTTTCGATGAAGAGGCAATTGCGATTATCAGACGGGGAATGGCCGAAACTTCGTTTGGGCGCGGCACCCGCTGGATTTGCTGAACCCACCTCGGATGCCGGCTGGCGAGCCGAGCAGGGGAACGGTCCGGACATCAAGAGAGTCTTGCTGCTGGTAGGCCTCGGTGCGCTGTCGTGGGTGGCGACCTACGTCGGCATGCTCGAACTGATCGAGGCCAACCTGGGCGACCTGCCGTTCATCCATAAGGTAATCATTGCCTTTTCGGTCGCCATGCTGATGACAATGATCATTTGGCTACTCGACAAGATATTCTCGCCGATCAATGACTTCACCAGGGCATGCTACATCGCCGGCTATATTTTCCTCTCGGTCATTTCCGTCGGCTTCAGCTTCGGCTTCTATTGGAAAGTTCTGGAGAGCCGTGGTGAGGCCTCGCGCTCCGCGGAAAGTGCGATAACGCAGGTGCAGGGCGCGCTCTTTGGCGCCTCGACCCGGCTGGAGCAGCTGCAGTCCACCCTAGATCAGCTCACAACCGTTTCGAGCCAGAAGGCCGAGTTGGAGCGGGCGAGCGGCAAGTCTTGCCCCAACAGCGGTCCGGGCGATGGGCCTCGGCGCAAGATGCGCGACGACGATGCGGCAAGATTCAAGTTTGCCTCCGACTTCGTCAGGGGGCGCATCGGCACGATCAAGGCAAACATGGCGGCGCTCGACGGCGACTTGCTCAAGATTCTCAATGACGACCGGTCCGTGATCGACGCCCGGACCGGCAACCGCAACGAGTTCTTCCGCGGCGTGGGGCGCAAGCTGGATCTGACGGCAACCGGCTTCAACGTCTTTCGCACCGACGCCCAACTGAAACAGATCCGGACCGACCTCGGCGATCGCGCCGAGAAAACCGCACTGCCGGACGGACGCGGCGGCACCATCTCATGTCCTGACCCACAGTTGCAGATGGCGCTACGCGGTGTGGTGCGCGCCATGGACCAACTGCCTGAGCTGGAGGGGGCGAAGATCGCCGCCGTCGAGGGCCCCGAGGCCACCATTGAGGCATTCCGGCGCCTCACCGCGACGTTCGTCGGTCTGCTGACCTTCGAGCTCCCGCGTTCGACGGAGGAGTTGCGGGAGCTGAACAGGAAAGCGGTGCAGTCCGTGGAGAGTTCAGCTCGGCAGGGCCAGGTTCAGCGCGTTGCTTATGCCGAGCTGGCCGGCGGACTAAACAAGCGCGACTATGTAGCCCTCGCCGTCGCCATCTTCGTCGACCTGTGTCTGCTGCTCGTCTCGATAGGACGCCCAGTGAACCGCTTCGGGGGGAAGCAGCGCAACGTACGCGAGGCCGAATACGAGCCGGTTTCCTCAATTCTGGCGCGAGTCCAGGCCATTCATGCCGACCCAGACGCCGTCAACCATCTCGACGTATTCCGCGACGTGATCTTCGACGTCAACGGACAGCATTATGTGGCGGTGCCGCTGAAGATCCCAAGGGACGCCGAGAACAGGAAACTGTTGCAGGAGGAAGCGCGCAGGCTTGCCAACCTGTGCTACGCGCTGGAAGGCTACGGCATCCTGAAGCGTACCGTGAGCTTCCTGCCGCCCCTGGTCGCGCGCCGGCAGCTGAGGCGGCACGGCAGCAAGTTCGCGGAGTGTTACGGCACCCATCGACCGCCGCAGTACGAGGGCGCCTGGAGGGTGGCGATGTCGCTGTGGGCCACGCGCTACGAGAAGCCGACCTTCAAGGTCTACCGCTTCGATAAGGGCGCATGGCTGGAGATGATCAGGCATGCTGTGGCGGGCGCGGGGCGCCAAATCGAGTCCGAAAGGGAACGCTTCGGCGACGAGGACGCTTCGGTGCACCCAGGCGGCGTCGGATCAAACGGCCATGGCATTGCGACGCCGGTGCATCCGCCCTGGGTACGCGTCAAGCTGAGCTTCGCCAAGACATCGAGCTCGGCACCCTGGCCGCTCCATCCGCGAATGCCTTCCTTCACGCTGACGCCAGGGGAAGCCAGTGAAGGCTCTTCGCCTATGAGGATGAGGAGGCTTGCGAGATAGGCGTCGTCCCAGGCAGCGATTCGGCATTGGGCTTGGTGTCCAAGGATCGGCACGGCGGTGACCTATACGATCTTGCCTTCCTTTACATATTCGCGCTGGATAGCGGCCTCCAGGCCTTTGAGGTCGAGGCGGCGCGACTGCTTTGCCAGAACCTCGACCGCGCAAAAATGGGTGACATTCAAAATGCCTGCGCCCGTCAGTTCATGGCGCGCAGCGATGTCACGCCAGTCGATATCCTCGTCAAGGGCGATTTGCGGGGGAAACGTTCTCTGCCAGATCTCGAATCGCTCCTCGGGTCGCGGCATGGGGAAATGAATGATCGTCTGCAGCCGCCGCACGAACGCATCATCGATATTGGCGCGTTGGTTGGACGCCAGGATCACCAGCCCGTTGTAGCCTTCGATCCGCTGCAGCAGATAGGCCACCTCCTGATTGGCGTACTTGTCGTGGGCGTCGCGGATGTCGGTGCGCCGGCCGAACAGCGCATCGGCTTCGTCGAAGAACAGGATCCAGTTCTTGTTCTCAGCCTTGTCGAACAACCGCGACAAATTTTTCTCGGTCTCGCCGATGTATTTGGAAACGACCCGCGACAGATCGATGCGGAACACGTCCTTACCGGTGTGCTTGCCAAGCAGGGTGGCGGTCAAGGTCTTGCCGGTGCCGGGCGGACCATAGAACAAGGCGCGGTAGCCGGGCTTGATCTTGTTCTTCATGCCCCAGTCGTCGAGCAGCGTGTCGTTGTACTTGATCCAATTTTCGATCTCGCGGATTTGGCAGAGGGTGCTGGGATGAAGCACGAGATCATCCCAATCCATCTTGGTCTCGATGTACTCGGCGGGAAACTCCGAGCTGAAATGCGGCCGGCTCACTTTGCCGGTGGTCAGCTCCTCGACCAGCTCGGGATCGAGCACCAGCCGGCCGCTCATCACCGGCTCGCCCTCGCGCACGGGCTCGAGCCACAGAACATGTTTCTGCCAGAACCAGTGCTCGCTGCCGAGCATGCTTCGCACGGCCAGGCGCTTCTCGAGGTCGCCGCCCGCCAGGATGAACTGGGCCGTCTCGCCGGTCGGCAGGATGCCGCGGTGGCTGGCGCCCTTGGCGCCGCCAAATTCGGGGAATTCGCCGCCGTCGGGCAGATGCTCGGCCACGAGCTTGCCGAGACAATCTGGGCGCAGGTGCGGCACCAAAGCCAGCAGCATCACGGTGAGCTCTTCCGCCGTGGGATGATGGCGGCGGACGAGAAGGGCGAACGCGGAGTCGTCGTTGCAATAGCTGAACGCGACCGGCTCGAAACTTTCGGCCTTGCCGAAATGCACGCTCAAGCAGCCCGCGACGATCCGCGTGATCCAGTCGAGGGATGATGCAAGATTGGCGGCGTTGGGAGTCATGTCTTCTGCTTCCCCGCGAGCAACAGGTCGAGGAGATCGGTGTCGCTGCGAATGACGTCGCTGCGGCCAAGGTCGGCGCCCATCTCCAACACCACCTTTCTCAAAAGCGCTGTGGCCGCATCAGCCGCTATTCCAGCTTGTTTTGTCGAACGCCGAAATTCGTTGTAAGCAGAAATGACTTTGGCGCCAGCATACAAGGCGAGAGCGCGCTCGAGTGGAACGAGCTCGGCATCCGCCGACCGATCGTCCTGGTCGCTCGGGGCGTTTAATTGGTCGCAGCAGAGCGCTAGCAGTCGCTCGTATATTCTCGCTTTCTCGGCAAGCAGAATCGATTGTTCCGGTCGCCCGCGCGCCTTCAAACCCTCGGCGATGATGACCGCGCAGAGCAAGGCAACGACCGAGGCAATGGCGGCAAGGGTCTCAACCTGCGGTTCAAGCGTGGCGAAGACGCTAACTACGTATTTGAACAGCAAATAACCGCCAGTCAGCAGCGCAAACAGGAGCGCTAACCCGGAAACGGCTGCCAGAAAGGTATTAGATGTCTTCAAGATCTCGATCCCGTTGGCGGTTCTCGCATCGGTAAGTTCGAACCCTGATAGTGGCCAGCCGAAATCAACTGTCGACGAAGATGCCAACGCGCACCGCTTCGCTCAAGTTGCGCTCGCGGCCATACTTATAGAGAGCGCCTGTCTTGTAGCCTGCGCCGGCTGTTGCGACCCAATGCTCCGCCGTGGAGACTACTGAATCCTGCTGTTCTGTCGGAACATCAACATCAAACCCACAATCAAAGCCGGCGATGACACGCAACTCATTGGCCACGTACGGTCGTTGCTTCCGATCCCGAAGCAATTCGACAAAAGTACCAAGCGTTATGGGGTTTCCGCACCGATAGCAGATCCCGGATCGAAAGCTAAGTCGTTTTGTCTGCCACCATTGACTGAGCTGATCCGGAGCGAGATCGTAGACGCTCTTGCCCATGCCTGGTCCCGGTCCGGTCACCGCGACCACGGCCGTTAGCGCAATCTCGCCGACCTCTAATCGCTCAGGCGTCGCCATGGCTACGAGCGCATCAACGGCCTCTCTGGCACCGATCAACTGCAGCGCCCAGATAGCGCCCTCTACTATCTCATTGTCTTCGGCCAGCAGCGCACTGCGCAATACATCGAATGTCCCACCCGCTGCCACGGATGCCAACGCGTTCACGGCTTGGATGCGGACGATCGGGTCTCGGTCAACGTTCGCATCAGTTCGTGCGAAAATGATAGGGATGGCCGCCAATCCATCGCCGCCAAGTTTTGCCTCGGCGACCGCCAACAGCACGAGGAGCCGTGCAGCGGCGTCGTTCAGGTTCGCCGCGAGTAGCCGATGGCACAATTCTCGCGAATCCCGTGTCGTCGCAACGAAGGTTTCGGCGACGCGCTCGATTGGTACTAGGGCAGCGGTGTCGCCGCGCCGCCCGAGGGCCTCCGCCGCCAACTCCCTTTCGTTCTCGCTACGATTGCTGTCTTCTAACTTCCGCACCAGGATCGCTGTCGCTCGTTCATTCGACGTGTTTGCGAACCAATCATAGGCGGTGAGGGAAAGATCCGCGTTATTGTCATCCAGGAGATCTTCCATGATCGGCAACATGTCTGGAACGTTGAGGCGAACAAGAATTTTCGCGAGTGTTCTCACTGATCCGAGATCGGCTGTGCGAATTGTCTCCACCAGCGCTCGGACCCCCGCGATGTCTTGCGGCTCCATCGCGATGATCTCGTTCGCCTCTGTCATATAATTTCCTCGTTAAACGTTATTGAGGATGTCCCTTTTCCGCGCTGTCCACCAAGTCGTAAATGGCGAGTGTTGGCCAGCGAGGATGTACTGGAGATTCGAACCCACGTTGGGCCCGCCCCAGTTCACAGGGTCGACATGATGTCCGGCCCACCCGGTCAGATAAAGATCATTCCAAGTAGAAACTGCGTAGCCTTGGGCCACTTTCGCTTGGGCAGCCACCAGAGTATCTCCAGGGGTCTTCGCCAGCTCGATCTGCGCCTCTCGATCGACGCGGCGTCGCCAAGCCTCTCGGGGCGAACTGGGGGCACTTGGCGTACTCCCGCCTGTCGTGTAGGGCACAGCACCCACGGTGACGTTTGGATCATTGAGATAGCTACTGCCGGCGTACGCCAATTTCGTGTTTACAGGATTTGTCGTGACCGGTACGGGATAGCCGTTCCAGTTCCAGCCTTGGCCCACATCAAAGGTCCCCGTTATTTCGCTCGTTGTGCCGACACGTGACGCTCCCAAATAGGTCTTGACCTTCGGCACAGTCTCTTTCGGCGTGTCGCCCTCGGGGTTGATCACGCCATGCGCGTGTACGATTTCCTTGTCCTTGTCATCCCTATCAACGACAAGTGTTAGCTCAGTCATTCGGTACTTGCCCTTGATCGCAGCAAACTTCGAGGGGATCTTATCTGCCGTCAGAGTACCATCCTTGAGCACGGAATAGGCCTCCCCGATTGCCTTGCCTAAATCGGCCTTCTTCTGCTCCTCCGTCCGATCATCCGGCCTATCCCGCCCCCTAAACAACCGCGCGAACAGCGCCCTCGCCCTCCCTACGATCCACGCTATCGCCGCGTCGATCGCCTTGTCCACGCTGGCGCGGACCTTCTGGATCACCGCCATGACCTTGTCGGTGACCTTGCCAAGTCCGGCGAAGCCCGCGAGGAAACTGATGGCGAGGGAGAGAAGCCCGGCGAGGACGCGCTCCACGCGGTTGGCGGCCGCGGTGATGTTGCCGGCGGCGATGGCGACGATCGAGTCGATGAACGTGGTGACCACCCGCATGATCTGCGAGATCCTCTGCACGAACACCATGATGGTGTCGTAGATCGAGATGATCGCCGGGATGAAGCCGGCCCCGGGAATGAACATGCCGATCAGCTTGGGGACGGCTTTCTTGATGATGGAGTCGGTGACGAAGTCGACGATGCCGCCGACCACCTGGTCCTTGAGGTCGTTGAGCTTGTCCTTGATCAGCTCCCAGGCGGCCGCGACGCCCCCTCTCACGAGCGCGACGACGACGTCGAAGGCGAGCTCCAGCCCGCGCATGATCGTCTCGCCGTTGGGCCCGAGAACCCGGACGATCTTGCCGCGAATTTGGCCCCAGGTGATGCCCAGCACGCTGAGCGCGAACTTGCCGAGCTCCAGCAGGGTGAGCGCTCTGGGGATATAGACGCCTTCGAGCGAGCCGGTGAGCCAGTCGATCAGGCCGGCCTTGAGATGCTCGGCGAAGCGAGAAGCGAAATTGGTGAATCCGAGCTTGGCGGCGTTGACCAGGTTGCCCAGGAACGGCATCGGGTTCCTGAGGATGCTCCTGAGAGCGGCGCCGGTGCGCTGGACGTAGCCCATGAGGCCGGGCTTGACGACGTCGAAGATGATCTGGAGCAGGTTCCAGATCGTCGTCAGCCCCCAGCTGATGAAATCGGTGGCGATGTTGACGAACGCGCCCACGATCTTGCCGAACGCGCCCGCCACCGTGACGATGTCCTCGAAGGTCAGCGACGTGAACGTGTCGATGATCCTGCGCGGGACCGCGCGCACCAGCCCCATCAAGCCTGCCAACGCGCCCTGGAACCACGTCCAGGCGCGGGCGACGGCGTTGCCTCTCTTGATGTTTTCCCAGATCTCCTCCTGGCCGATCAGCTTCATGAAGCCGCCGAGCAGGTTTTCTGCGCTGCGCGGCACCGGCTCGCCGCTGATCGGGTCTTCGCCCAGGATTGCCTTTAGCAGGTCGTAGCCTCGAGTCCCCTGCGCCAGCGCCGCCAAGGGTTTCAGGATGGCGTCCTTGACCATCTTGAGGATTTCGGTGACGACGGAGCCGCCAAAGGCAATCAGCCGAGCGATAGGCTCGGTGAAGATACGCTTGGCCCGGTCCCACACGCCGCCCAGGTCGAAGATGTCGGTCCAGCTCAGCGAATCGAGGAAGCGCCGCAGTGCGGCCGCGAGGTCGCCGCCGATATCGCCCAGCGTCGCCAGCTTATGCTCCACCCAGGCGGCGGCCTTGTTGATGACGCCGTGGTTGTCCAGCGCCCGGGTGATGAAGACGCCACCCGGTAGGAGCTCGATCAAGGCCCGCAGCAAGTTGGCCGCGTTGCGATCCGCGGAACGCATGTTGACGGGGTTGAAGCCCAGGACGAGGGTCAACAGCCTGAAGCCCGGAATGACGTAGGCCCACTCAGCGAATCTATCCAAGGCATCCTGAATGCCCCACCGCTGCACCGCCGGCATGGTGGTGGCCGTGCTGACCTGCGGGCTGCGCTGGACGGCGTGGCCCTGCTGGATGGTGTGGGTCAGCTCGTGGGCCAGCAGGTGTCTGCCCTCGCTGGCGCCGGGCTGATACTGGTCGCGCGAGAAGAAGATGTGGTTCTGGTAGGTGAAGGCCCGCGCACTGAGCTGGTTGCTCAGGCTCGCCGCTCCGGGATCGGTGTGAATGCGTACGTTGCTGAAATCGGCGTGAAAGTGGGGCTCCATCTGGCCGCGCACGTCCGCCGACAACGGTTGCCCGCCGGTGGTCTGGCTGCGAATCGCCGATTGCACATCGCCGCTGACCACGGGCGCGCTCCCGCTGCCTTCGCGTTGAAGCCTGTCCTCGGGAGCCTGGGCCTTCTGGAGCTTGTCGTCTTCCTTCTTCTGGACTTTCTCCTCCGGCAGCGCAGCCCTCTGGATTTTCTCTTCGGGCAGGGCAGCCTTTTGCAGCTTGTCATCTGGCTGCCGTTGCAGTTTTTCTTCTTTGACAGGAGGAGATGGCCTGGGCAGGCGGAGCACCTTGTCCGCCATCTTGTCCGCTTCCTGCTCGAACTTGTCGCCGGGCTTGTTCACCTCCATCTTCATCTGCACGGTCGGCGCCGCAGCTTGTCTTGTCGGCGCAAAGAAACTGCCGCGGCCTGCCCGCGCAATGAAGGGCTGGTGCGCCGTCTGTGTGACGGTCGACGAGGTCGCGCTCGATCTCTCCGCACTGGTTCTCATGGTGCCAGCCGCGAACCCCAACCGGTCGCCTACGCCCACTCCACTCGGAGGATCCGTTCCATCCAAGGCAGCTTGATCATCCCGATGCCCCAAGGCAGCCGGTCCAGCAGGATGTCGAAGGAGCGTGCCTCCACCTGCAACACGTCATCGCCATCATCGCGCCGAGACAGTTTGCCGGGGCGCGTGAGGAACGTTCCGCGCAGACCGTCGGGCGACGTGTCACCCAGCGCGTCCCAATTACGGACCACGGCTTCCAGCAATGCAAGCGCTTCCGCTTCCTCGGCTGCGGTCAACTCAATCCGGGAGTCAACGGGTGCCTCGAGTGGCACATTGCAAAGCAGCTTCGGCAAGATGAGTTCGTATTCCGGCGCGACGCGTTGACCTGTCGCCAGGAAATGCAGGAGGCATAGCGCCCGCTCCGGTTGCACCAGCCTATCGTCTGCGGCGATGCCCAGCGCGTCGAACAATCGCGGCAGAAACGGATGCAACAACACCAAACCGGCACTGTTGATGAAGACGCCCTCGTGCACATCATTGTGCACAGCGGGTTCTTTGCGCTTTGTGCCTTTGGCCGGTGCCGTCCTTGAGACATCGGGACGCTCGGTGTGGGCATGCGCCTCGGTCGCGCGTTCGCCGTGGCGCGACAGTGCCTCGGGCCAGATCTGTGCAATCCGCTCGCGCAGCGCCGGCTGGTGCCGATCCACATCCGGGAGTGACTTCAAGCATTCCGCCGCCAGCGCGGCAGCGGTCGGGCGGCTGCCCGCGACCGCGGCGGCGAAGGCCGTTTGCCACAGCTGCTCGGAGAAGCGCCGGAGCGCCGGCAATCCAACGTCGCTACCGCTGAGCTCTGCAAAAGCTTGATGCAGAGTGGTCGCGACGCCCGGGGCCAGGCGCGCGAGCAAGGCCCGCAAAAAATCCGCGGAGAATTGCCGGACCAGCCGCAATTGCACGGCGGGGGACTCCATGACATCGATGGTGCTGCGAGCGAAATGCTCCGGCGGTCCTGCTGTTTGTCCCGCCGCTCGCCAGGACGCTCGAAGGGCCTCCTCCAGCGTTTTTCCGGCGGGCAGGTGAAACCACCACGGCAAGCCGCCGGTTCGCAGGAAATAGAGGAACGCTTCCTGGACAGACTGAGTGGCCGTTCTGCGTACGATCGTGCTGGATGATGCACGCAAGTCCGCCGGTGGCGTCCGTTGTCGCAGCAGTCTTTCGATCGCCTCTGTCACCCGCTCGATCAAGTCACGCTCGAGATTTTCAGGGTCGAACGTTCCAGCATCAACCTCCAGGCGATCGATGGACCAATGCTCGTCGGCCGGCACCGAGCGCTCGAGCACGCGTTCGATCGCCGGGGTCAGCCAGTCCCGACACAATTCGGGCAGTCTGCGCTCCAGGACAAAGGCGTCGGCTTCGCTTCCCGCGAACTCGACCTGCAGGACTTGTCTTCGTATGACGTGGGTGCCGGGCACGGCCTGTCCTTTGGTGTTCGCCTGAGAAATTTCACGCAGATCGATCGTGTCTCCCACTACGACTCGACAGCCGGCCTTTCGCGATGGCGGGCGTGGCGTCCTGAAGTTCCCAAAAGAAAATGGCCGGCTTGTCCGCGCCTGATGCCGGCGCCTTCAAGCTTGCGGTGAGGCCGTCCACCTTCTTGGTGATATCCAGCTTCATGTCAGGCGCCTTGGCGGAGAGCGTCTCCGACCGAGTCTTGGTGAGGGCCAAGCGTTCTGTGACGCCAGCCCGTTGGAACCTCGACCTTGACCTCGTATGGCGCCGTGCCGCCCTTTGGATTGACCATCACGTTCGCAACTCCGTCGCCGCTGACGCGACCCGGTATGGCAAGAAGAAATCGGCTATGACGGTGCCATCCCTCAGCTCCTTGACGGCAGCCGAGATGATCTTCGCGGCTTGCTCGGTCAGCCTACGCACGGGCGGACTGATGTCGACGATCGGTATTTGGCCGGCCAAGGTCCCGAGCAGCAAGCCGATGTCCGGGTTGGACGCCAGGATTTGATTGGTGCTGATCCGGTTGACTGCGGCATTCAACGCCACCGTGTCGACACCGGCCAACACGCCGGCCCTCAGCGTGAGGCCTGCGCCGCTTGTGCCCATGGCGGGTGCAGTCTCGCCGCTGACGACGTTGCGGATTGCCGGTCCGACGCCCTGCGCAACACTGCCCGAAACTGGCTCGGTGAGGACCGCAGTCTTCCCACCCACGGTATCGACGCCGCTTGCAGGCCGCGAGGTATCATCGTGATAGACGATGATGAAGGTGCCTCCCAGCGGCACGCCGGCTTTGTGCTGGATGCCCGGATGTTGCTGCAAGAAATGGGAGAGAAACTGCTTTTTAGGCTGGGTGTTGTCGTACGCCCCGGTGCGGAGCGCGATAACCTCGATCGGAAGTCTGTATTGCGACTTGAGCAACAGCAGCGTCTTCAGCACGTGTTGGTAGTTCTTTCCGAGATGGCCCTCGATGCGGAGAAAGTCATAAGGTTCGAGGTCGTAGCGTAGTGGATCGGCGACGAATGCGGGCGCTGCTGGGCTGTACTCGTCGTGGCGATAGCTCAGGTTCTGGTTGGCGCGGTTGCGGCGGGTCTTCTCGGGGTTCCACAGCCGGTACAGCGGCGGCTTGCCGTCTAGCCTGTAGTAGTAGGGAATGGCCTTTCCCGACAGCGGCTTGTCGCCAAGCGTGCTCGGCGTGATGCGGATCTGCGGATCGATCGCGGCCTTGCTGTCGGCTGTTGGCAGGCTCGGCGCATCAGTGAACCGCTGGGTCATCTCCACCAGGCGTGCGAACAGTTGCAGCAACCCCTTTGTGCGTCCTGCGCAATCGCCGGCGGCGGAAGAGGTCAGGAAATCCTGCCGGTAGATGCCCGGCTCGCTCACCTTCTCCGGATGCAACAGGCCCAGCATCAAATGACGCGGGAACCCCTCCTCAGGCGGGCAGCAGACACAAATCAGTTCCGCTCCGGTCCAGCGAAACTCGTCATAGGCCCGCAGGAGATCGTCGAACAAATCGACGTAGTATTGCAAGAATCGCACCTGATCGGTCGTGGCCGGGGCGTCGTCGAGAAAGCCGAACGCCATTTTGAAGGCGCCGAACGGGTTGGTCGGATAGGCTGCCTGGAGCAACGGCTTGAACGCCGCATAGGCCGCGCTCAGTGCTTCGCCGGTCGCCGCTGCCAGCTTGCCGGCGCGGAACACATTCAGAAAACCCGCGAAAACATCGTTGGACGTTACCGGATCGGAGTTGGGCACGTCGAAACGCAGTAGGCCCAGGTCGGGCAGCTTAAACCTCTGCAGCAATGCGGTTTCGAGATCGCCGGATGCGAGGCCGCCGCCGAGCGCGTTGGCCGCAGCGATAATCTTGTCGAGGTCTGTGCGCTTGATCAGCAAGCGCTTGACGTCGGCGATGACCTCCGCGCCCTTGTCGTCGCAGTTGTTCGGGCTGCAATTGCGTAGCGCACGCCGTTTCAGTTCCAGGAACAGCAACACCGCCTTGTCGTCCAAGAAGCCGGCGGGGCTCGCGAGCGAAGTCGTGTTCGGCTCGCCGGCCGGAAACAGCTCCCATAACGGATATTGCGTATTGGTCGCCGCGTTCTTGAACGGCGGATAATCCAGATCGCTGGGAATCGTGTAGTTGGCGCGATAAGCCGCCAGGGCGACGTCCTCGGGCTCGACGATCAGGTAGCCTTGCGAGGTAACGCCACAGCCTTTGGACAGATGAATGGTGCTGCTGCCGACATCGAGCTTGATCTCCAGGCCGCAGGCGATGCCGATGCCGATGAGATTAGACCGCGTCAGGCGTTCCTGCTGGTCCAGATAGTTGAAGACGTCGTTCAAGTGCGCGCTGGTCAGCACCTGATTGGCTTCGAAAACCGGGAAGTGATACTGCATGAAGCCCATGGCGATATCCCTCGTCGAAAGGGTTCAGGTGAGAGATGTTCGAAGCGGGTAGTTTCCCAAGGCCGTGTTATCCAGGCGAACGGGATTGTTGTCGCTGCCGTCGTCGCAGTCGTGCAACGTCGCGCCGGGATAGGTGTTGCGCAAATTGCTCAGCTGATTCACGACGACCCCAAGGTGATACGACACTTCCCTGTAGGCGTTGTATCGCTCCTTCAACAGTGCGGCGATTGCCTCCGCGGTACCCGGCTTGAACCTCATGCCGGCGCACAGCTTGATGTCGGCAGGCGAGAACGGGGAAAGATTCTGGACCGCGTTACCGGCTGTCAGATTGTCGTTCATCCACTTGTGAAATTTCGCGCCGTACTGGGTCAGGATCGCTTTGGCGCATTGGCAAATCGCAGTCTTTTGCACCGAGGCCGTGAGCAGATTGGCCTCGAGGATCGCCTGCACGCGCTCGAGCAAGCGCTCCTCGGTCCAGTCGATCTTGGCATTCTCCTCGAGCCACTTGTGCCACGCCGCCTCGAACCGGTCGAATTGCCAGCCGGATGAGGCGATCTCGACGAAGCGCTCGACCATCAGCGCTTGCACCTCTGCCCACAGCGACGCATCCAACACGGTGGTGCACGCGACGTCCGCCGGCTTCACCGCCGCGTCGAATTGCTGTTTGATCAGCTTCCGAAGCGCGTCAGGATGAACGTAGTCGAGAGCCTTGTCCGCGTACCATGCGGCGAAAGCCGCGCTGAATGCATGGTAGAGAGCCAGCCCGCAGGCGCAGGCTTCGCTTTCGGGAGGCGGAGTGCCGCCTGCCGTCAGTCCTTGGGCAATCAGCAACTCGGCGAGCTGATTGACGACTTCATCGCATGGATTTTCAATCATGCCGTCGTTGCCCACCCAGCAGGTTTTTTCGATCAGGTGGGAAGGCGTTTCCCGCTTGATCGTGCGTTCAGCGAAGCGGCGCAGGTCTAAGTTGTCGGTGTACTGGGCCGTCCAACCGGGCATGACGAACGTCAGCCGGAACGAATAGGGGTCTTCGTCTCCGCAGAGGCAGCACGCTCCCTCGCTGCACGCGGGATAGAGAGCATCGCCCGGAAACTTGGGTCGCAACAGTAAATGCTCGACGACGATGAGCCGCTCGTTGGCGCTCCATGCCAGCAGTTCATCCCGGACGGCCGTCGCATCGGCGGCGGTGTCGAAGAGCTGGGGATGCTGGCCCAGATCAGTTGCCGTCCCGCTCTTCAGCTTCAAGCGGAACTTGGCGGCCTCGGCAACGATCTCGTGGGCATCGAACCGGATCACGCGTTCGATGACGGCACGATAAGCCGCTTGCTCGGCTAGCGCCGGACCGTCCGCGGCGACCGTCAAGGCGCCGTCGAGCCAGTGCCGGCTGTTTCCATCGATCAGCTGGAAATTGACGGAGTAATTTCCGCCGCTGGGAGCTGCGGCGGTCCAAATGAAGGTCAGATCGGGGTAGCCCAGCAACAGGCTGATGCGCTTCTTGATCCCGGGTTCGTTGTCCTGGGACGGCGGCAGCGTGTAGTTGAACGCTTTGGCGCGATCGTGGCTGATCAGGGGGTAGCGCTTGAGGAACGAGATCTTGTCGTCGATGAGGCGTTGCTGCGCCACTGGCTTGCCGGCAACGCCAGTCAGCAACAGGGCGTACTCGCTGAACTGCTCGCCGAACCGCGCCAGCAAATGATCGAGGAAGCGGTTACGCCGCTCGTGAAATTCGGGCACGGTCTCGGTCATCGCCTCGACGACCGCCTTGCTCATGCCGGGCTGCCTAATGTCGTCGAAGCCGCGGATGAGCGCATTGCTGAACTCCTTGACGAAATAGCTGCGTGTAACCGCGGGGTCGAGGGAAAACAGATCGGCGGTGTGGGCCAGCTGCGCCAGCGAATTACCGAGCAGCTGCTCGAACACCATCAGATACGCTTTGAGCTGCCTGGCCTGCGCTTGGCGTGTGCTCGATACGTGGGAGGGCAGGCCGCTCGGCCCAACGCCGTAGACCTGCGGCAAACTGTATTGCACCGGGTAATAGTCTTCCGGATTTCTGAAGCTACCCTTGGGTATCCTCAGGTCCTTGTCGGCGGAGCTGTTCTTCGGGCGTTCGGCGTCGCCGCGCAACTGGTTCAAGGTGTCGAGGGCTTCATCCATGCGCGGATGGAACGGAAGACCGTTCTTGAAGAACAGAAACCGTGATAAGTTCCGGTAAAGCCGGGGTTGATGTTGACTGCTGATGAACAGGGCCCAAGCCGCGCTGGCCTTGCTGCCATCGAACACCGGTCGTCCATTCATCCAGGTGGGATCCGCGGCCCCGGCCCCGGCATTGCCTTCCGCATCGTACTTGGTCAGCAACAATTGGTTGACAGCGATCACACCGTCGATGTCCATCAGGCGGTTGATGATGTCCGACACGTGCACGACGGTCTTCAGCGAGGCCGCTGCCAGATCTTCCGTTTTAATGAAGCCGCTATCGAGCGCCGGCCCGTTGAAAATCTCTTCCACGGGTTCGTCGGCGTCGCGCAGTTCCTGCAACGTGTGGAAGCGGATGGGCGGATTGAGGTACTGCTCAATCTCGAACCAGATCCGCGCTTGCACCCGTTCGATGTCCGCATCGGGCAAGACCTCCACATCGGCGCACACCGCGACGTCCTCGACGCCAACGACCTTGACGCTGCAGTAGTCCTCGTCGAGGTTGCGGTGAGCCTGCAAAGCCTTTTTCGCGCTCTCGACCGCGGAAAGGGTCTGCTTGGCCTTCTTGCGATAACGCTGGATGACGCCGCTCGCGCGCTTGTCCTCGAACAGGATTTTCAAGGCGCTGGCGGTGGTCGCCGTTTTCGCCGCGACGTCACTGAATATACGCAAACCTGCATTCTCAATGACGATCTTCTTCCCGGAGGCAACGATGTCGATTTCGAAGCTCACGTAGAAAACGTTGCGCCAGTGATCGCGGACGTAACGGTCGCGTCCGGCCTCGTCAGGGATATCGCCGAACACGTTATAGGTCTTAGTAGCGCCGAGGCGAGTGAGCTTCAGGTTGAAGGATGCTTCGTCAGAGAATGCGTCGTCGCTGTCGAGGAACCGCTGCCATTGATCGAGATTCGACAGCGAAATGTCCGGAAACCGCAGCTCCATGATGATGATATGGGCGCCGGTGGTGTCATGGAATACCGACTTATGCTCGATCTTGCGATCATTCAGGTCGCCGAGCTCGGGGTCGGATTCGAGCTCTAGCAAGGCTTCGTACAATCCAAGCACCCAGACCTCCCTCGGTGCCGGGGTGACACTGGCGGGCTTCTCGTAGTCCAGCCAGAGCTCGTCTTCATCGCACCAGGCGTAGTAGCTCACATCGCACGCGCATTCCTTGCAAAGCACCCAGGCATTGCGAACTCTCGGCAGGTCAATAAGCAACCGGCGGAAATCGTCGGATGTGGTCGGGCTGATCGTGAGAATGTTTCGCGCGGTGAAGAAGGCCTGATTCGGATAGGGCTGCAGCGGATCTGAAGACGCGGTCTGTGGAGACAAAATATCCTTGATATCCCAACCTGTGCGATAAGCCAGATCGGTGATGGCGTAGCACAGCGCTTCCAGCGTGGTGATGCCCGGGTCGTGGGTATTGTAGTCCGTCCACCCCTTGCTTCCCATCTGCTCGATGAAGCCGATACCTTCCCGCCGCAGCCGATAGAAATCCTGCGCCGGCTCCAGGGCGGGATTCTTCGGCAAAGTAGTGGCGACCGGGTTCATGCTTCACACCCGCAAGATTCGCCGGACGGAGTTTCCTGGACTTCGTTGATTATCGTGATCTCGTGTTTGCCGGCCGGAACCGAGACCAGGATGGATACCGCCGTGGAGGCGGCCACTTCATCCAGATCTCTCTTCCCCTGCGCGCCGCTGGTGTCCTGAAACAATTGGAAGTCGGTCACGTAATCGACATAGGGCTGCTCCTCGACGAAATTGATCAGCACCGACTTGTAGATTTTGCCGCCGAACGACGGCGTGCCGCCGTTGGCGAAGGCCCACGGCGAGAGGAAGCCGGTGATCGCCTGCTTGAGCAGGTTCGAGTAGTAGGTCTCGTCGAAGCCGTCGTACAAGCGGAGCTTGAAGCGGGCGCGCACCTCCTCGAACTGCGGATTCTTGACGTGCAGGCGCGCGAAACAACCGATGCGCTCTTGCATGAACGCTTGGATCTGTTGCAGCAAGCCGAGGCTCGTATAGGGCTTGAGCGGATCGCGCAGGTTCTGGTTCTGCAGATTGGGGATCGTGACAAGGGTGACGTGTCCGGGCGCCAATTCGCGGTAGATGCCATCGCCGTAATGGGTGTGGTTCAGGCATTTGACCTTGTAGATTTGCGGGAATGCCTCGAGCACGAGGCGCTCGTAGTCCCACAGGTCGATGGCGCGGTCTTTGTGCCGCAAGCGTTCGCTGACGCGGGTGTAAAACACCGCAGGGGGTTCGGCACCGCGCCCCCCAAAAGATGCGAACGGCTGGATGATGGCCTTGACCGCGGAATCCGGCTTGTCGAGCCTCTTGATGGTTCCGGCCGGCAACGGGAGCGCTCCAAAGCCCGGCGCATTGCCGTTGTCGACAAAGACGGCCTGCATCGCGTGTGCCGCAACGAGCTGCAGCATGCATACCGCGTCGCTCCGCTCGTGAACCGCGGCGCGGATCCAGACCAGACCGCCTGGAAGCAAGGTGTTGCCATTCGTTGCATCGCGCGGGACGGTAAACGTGACGATGCCGGAATTGAGTAGCTCACCGGTCCCGTCTTGCACCTCGTCCTTGGCGAACGCCGTCCATTGATTGTTTTTGAGATAAGACCAAGCGATATGCGGCTTGGGCTTTGGCGCCATGGGATTGGCGGTTCCGGCGGCGGTTTGGAACAACAGGCTGAGGATTTGCGGCGGCTTCAGTCCGCCGACACCGATATAGAGCTCGGCTTCGCTTTGAACCGTTGCGTTGTCGCGCACGAAATCGAATTGAGGGAGCAGATGTGTCGGTTTGCCAGCACTCAAATAAGGGTGCTGCTCGGCGGCGCCGAAGGGGGTCAGGTGAAAGAATTGACCCGGCCGCTGTTCATAGCTGTGTGCGGTGGACGTATTTAGAGCCAACCGCGAGCTCGCCACGTAACTCATGGAGAGCGCGCTCGCTTTCGGGCCAATAGGCTGTCCGCCCGGGGTGGTCGTGCTCAGCCCGCTCAGGTATCCGTCCTGGTCGGCCAGTTTCAGGCTGACGAACCCTTGCCGGGACCTCGTGCTGTAAGGCTCGTCCGCGCCAAAATCCGCCTCATCCACGACTGGCAGGTCGAGGTTTGCGGTTAGGGGGAATACGACATCCTGCCCGACGGTAGACCTTACGGGAACGGCTTCGATGCTCGTGTCAGTCCATTGCCCCTTGCTCAGAAATTCGATCTCGACTTTCGGCACAGATGCGGAGGGAGCATCGGCAAACGGATTGGTTTGCCAGTTAAGGGTCGCCCAAGCATTCAGGAGTTTCTTTTGAAAGATTTCCTTTGAGCCGATGATGAGACGGCTGCCGTCGACCGGTGATGGGCCAAAGGGTTGAAACGGTTTCGAGCTTTCCACCGGACCTAGATCGTTGGAGACGGCCAGAGATTTCACGTTGACGGCGGCCACACGAAGCGTGACGTCGGTCACGACCACGCTTTGAAGTGCCGAATAGGCATAGGGCCGGGTATCATCCTGCTTCAACTTCACCAACAACATCGGCAAGTCGGTTTGAAAGGCATAGCCGTGGGTCTTGGTCGAGTACCGCGTGATCGGGGCATCGGCTCCAGTAATTTCAAGCTTCAAGTGAAACACATCGGTCCCGCCGGGATGAAAAAGTACCGGGACCTTCTCCAGCCAACCTTTTTCTGTCGTCAGGAAACAGCGAATGTCGCGGCGAAAATTCCGTTGGGCCGAACCCGAGTAACCGCTGACCGCGATCTTCGCATAGATGCAGCGCTGGCCTTCCGCCATCAGCAAATAGTGTGAAGCGATGGCAAAGCCCACGTCGGCCTTTGGCGTGCGGATCGCCGCGAGCGCGCCGTCGGCGTATGCCTTGTTGTAGAACGGATGCCAAGATTGACTGGTCGAGGTCAGCGGCGAGCCGAGGCCGTCGTCTGAATTGGCAACGGGCGAGGCGAAGAACCGGCCGCTGAGAAGAGTGCTTGAGCCGACCGCCTCGTTGCCGTGCCGATAGATCGTCTTCAGCGCGGCAACCTTCGCTTGGTTGGCGACGAAATCTTTGGCATTCGCGAAAAACGCGTCGCGCCCCTGCGCATCCTTGCCGGCCTTGAACAGCTCGCCGGCCTTGAATTCGCGGCTGACGGCCTGCTTGGCGAGCTCGGCCAGAAGATGAACGTGACCGGGCTCGGCGCCCTTTTCCTCGAGGCAAAGAATGTCACGATAGTAGAAATCCAAGTGCCGCCGGGTCAGCGTGTTGCGGGACGCGCGCGCATATTCGAGCAAGCGCAGGAATGAGAGATAGAGCGCGTAGTGGGGCTCGTGCTTGTTCCAATCCGTCAGCGTACCGTCCAGCGCGGTATTCGCCTCGGCGACCACGCGGGCGAACACCTTCAGGAATTGATCGAACACCGATCTGTACAGGTTGTGGGTCGAGCAATGATTGATTTGACCGAAGACGCCGGCCGCCAGGCCGTAAACCGAGGCATCCTCTGGAATTGCTCCGACGTAGCCGGCCCAGGCGAGACCTTCGCTCCAGTCCACGGACAATCCCGTGCCGAAGACCGAGGCGAAGCTCACCACGGGACTGCGCAATATTTGCACCGTCGGAGACGGCGCAACAGCGTTGATCAGATTACGCGCGACACCCGCCTTGTAGTAGGCGATCAACCGCTTCAAGGCGGGGGCCAACTGGGTCTTGATGAGATTTTGCAGCGTGGCCTTCAGCGTAATCTCTGCGGGCAACTTTTCCTTCAATATATCCAACTGCTGGCCCAGGGTTGCGACGTTGGCGTACAAGAACGCGAACCGGTCTTTCAACCCGGGCTCGTTGGCTTGGTTCTCCAGACGATTCAAATAGTCGAACCAGGATTGGGTGTTCGCCTTGTAGGCCTCCAGGTCCTCGATGGCGGCTAGCGCCAGCTGCACCGATACGTCGTCGCCGAAAAAGGGCACCCAGTCGCCCGTCGGCGCGTTCGTCTTTTCGTCGAAATGCTTCAGCAAGGCGGCGTAGCTTCGCGCAAAGACCATGCTGTGCGCGACAGCGCGCTCATTGACTGGCGAATAAGCCGGCTCCAGCGCTTTTGGCAGGCGAGCATCCTGGCTGGTGCCTTCGCGCACAAGCTTCTGCGGGTCGGTATTGTGCGAGCAATCAATCGCCATTGTTATGGCTCAATCGTTATTCGAGAGGCGGCTTACGGTTGTCGTGAGATTGATGTCGGTGCCCTCCTGCTTGTAGTAGGGATAAACGAAGTTAAATCGCGAATTAGTGGACTTGACCCGGTAGACCACTTCGATCAGGACCACGCCTTCGAGCTCGCGGCTGTCGTCGAGCCTCACATGCTCGAGTGTGATGCGCGGCTCCTGATAGAGGATCGCGGATTCCACCTTGTCAGCCATCAGCGTCTTCATGCGCGTATCGAGCGTCTCGAACAGCAGCTCGCTCAGATTGCAGCCGTAGAAGGGCTGCAGGACGCGCTCGCCGGGCGTTGTGGTAAGCAGTATTTCCAGGCTTGAAGCGATGTCCGCTTCCTCTTCCAGCATCGCCACCCCCGTGCGGTCGCGGATGAATGTAGGAGGAAACGACCAGCCACGACCCAAGAATTCCCGATTCATCGGTTCAACCTCCGATCAGCACAGTCACGGCGCCCGGCGGCATCACCGCTCCACCGCCCGCGGTCGGATCGCCAACGCGTGCGGCCGGCCTGCCGCCGATGATGACCGTCGCCGATCCCATGATGATGACGTCGGCGCCACAACTGTCGCCCATGCACGCTGCCGGCAGCCCGGCGATGAGCACCGTGGGTACGCCTGGAGGAATAATGGGGGTGGGAATACCCGACGTCGCGGGACTCACGAGCATGTCGGTGACTCGCGCGGCTGGAGGCATGGCTCCCTCCCTATCCTTTGCATCCTATCCCATCTGCACGCGTATGGGTCCCTGTCGTCAATTGATCTGCACGGTCGCGCCCCGGACCACGAGCGAGCCGGAGCTCGAGACTTCCGCACCGCCAACGCCCGACGCTTTCAGGTTCTTGTTGGCCTCCAGTATCAAGTCTTTCACGCTTTCGATCTTGATGCCGTTGTCGTCGAGCGTGATCTTGTTGCCGTTCTGGTCTTCCAGGGTGATGCCCCTGGCGTCCTCCGACAGGGCGAACTTGTTCCCGGCGGGCGTTTCCAGGCCGATGATCTTTTTTTCGTCATCGAAGGTGAGTTTGAGTTTTTCGCGGCTGACATAACCCTTGAGATGATTGTCGTCCTTTGCCAGCTCGGGCGCGGGCTTTGCACTACTGTGGCACATGCCCAGGACGATCGGGTAACGGGGATCGTCGTCGAGAAATCCCACGATTACCTCATCGCCGATCTCGGGGCGGAAATAGGTGCCGCGCTGCGTGCCGGCGTCCAACGTCGCAATGCGCGCCCAAACGCCCTCATCGTCGGCGCTGATGAGCGGCAGGCGAATCTTGATGCGGTCTTCGCCATCGGGGTCGTTCTCCAGCGCGGTGACGATGCCGACCTGCAGGCCGCTCACGGTGGGCAGCAAACCCGCCGCCGGGAGCGGACGCAGATCGTAAGTCTCGGCAAATAGCTCAGGGTTCAAACCGAACTGCACATCGGTTTCCCAGTTGCCGCCGGATACGCTGTGGCGAACGGCCGAAACGTACACCTTTCCCTGAAACCGTTCGCCGATGCCGGAGATTTCCACGATCTTATCGGGCATGACGCCGGCGAAGCCTTGGCATCTTGCCCGGCCGCGCACCTTGGCTAGGCGCATTCGCGACAGTCGGGCGTCGGCCCAGGTTTGCAGCTGCGCTTCATCGAGTGCGCCTCCGTGCTTGATGTCGAACGTGTCGCCGCCCAAAACCTTCGCCAGATCGGAAGCGGACAGATTACCGCTGTTCGGAGTGGAAGGCTCTTTCGCATCGGCGTCGACGATGGCTTGGTCGGTGGCCTTCCAGCTACTGGCCTTGATGCCCGAGCGCTGCCAACGCGCATCGACCTCCGCATCCAGCTCCAGCACAGTGGAACCGTAGGCGATCTGAAGCACCGGCGAGCCGGCGGTTGCGGGCCTTGCAATCCTTATTCTATCATCCTCGACCAGCACGACCTGCCCGTTGGCTTCAGCCCGGCACAGCAGAAAATCCCAGTCCGTCGAGTCGTACTGCACGACTTCCTTCAGGGTAGGCGTCGTCGCTTCCACGTCCCTGGGCAGCGAATGAGCGTCGAGAAGCTCCTCCATGATGTCGCTGTCCTTCTTGTCGATAAAATATCGACTCTTGCCCTGGCTTGTCATCTTCACGGCGTTGCCGCGGCACTCGATGCCGAGCACGCTGCCGCTCTTGCGCACCTTGATGCCCTGCTTGACTATCAGCCCCTTGAATACCGATACATTTTGCGAGCGATAACCTAGCTGAATTTCAATGTGCTTGCCCGGAACGAAATGATCGGCATCGCTGACTGCAAACGTCGCCTTTGCAGGTTCTCCGTCCTGGATCTGGATGGTGGCCGCTGGAATCCGGTTCAGCTCCCGACCGACGGAAACGGACAGCACATGCAGCGAGCCGGGGACCTCCTGCCCATCGACCAAAAGGGCCACTGTGCATACGTCCGGCGTAGCAGGGGTGGGAATGGTGGATTCGTTACTCACGGGGCCCAGCTACGTTTTGGCGATGGGAGGGAACGTCAGGTTGGTGCCCGGTTCCAGCCGGCGAAAGTTCCCGAGTCCGTTCACGGCCGCCACGTCGAGGTAGTGCTTGGGATCACCGTAGATCGCGAAACATAGCTGCGGCAGCGTATCACCCAACTTCACCTTGTGAACGTGGGTCAAATCGGGGGAACTCTTGTTCTCCTTCGCCGCGCGCTTTTCTTCCTCGATGCTGCTCTTGAACTTGACCTTGGCCACCGCCCGGATTGGCGTTCCGTCGCTGTTGAACAGCTTGTAGGTGATACCTACTTCCGTTACCCGCCCTTTGAAAATCGAATTTTCTCCCCACACCAGCTTGAAATGCCGCGGCTCGTGCGAATCCCCTTTGTAATCGATCAGCACTTCCTTGAACCTCTTGATGTCGTCGGCGATCGAGTCTCGAGGTTTACCGTCGATGATCCCGGTATTGTCGAATAGGAAATCGAATGTCATTTCCGCCGGCTCGGTGAACTCGTATTTCAGCTGTTTGCCGCTGGTTCCTTGGCCCTGCCCCGACTCGGAGAACTTCAGCTTGTACTCGAGCGTATAGCTCTCCGGATTGATCAACGCCTCGAACGAGTCGTCCGCCTCGGCCACACCGCCGTTCTCCGCCTTCTTCGAGTCGGCGAAGGCGAGGATAAGCATCTTCCCATGTTTGCCGGGTTGAGCCATCAACGATCTCTTTTCCCCTGGAGTATCCGCAGCACCTGTTCCACGCACTCGGAGACGATAGCGTCCTTGTCCGCGGCGTCGCCGTTTGCTACCGGTTGGGCTTGCCCGGCGGGCGGTTGCTTAACTGGAGCCGTGTTGACCGTCACACGTACGTGCAGCTCTTTGATCTCGATCGGCATGGTCGTCGCATCGCCTGCTATTTATGGTCTGGTCCCGGCCCGGCACCCCGCCTCGGGGTCTCCTTGCAGTTCTTGAGAGCTATTGAATCGTGAAATAGCGGTAAGTCAGCTCCATGGTCTCGATGACGATGCTGCTCTCATTGGCGTTGAAATCGGTGACCAGCCATTTCTTGGGTATGGCATGCGCGATGTTCCATGTGCGCAGGGGCACGCCCTTTTCGTTCATCAGGATGACACTCATGTCCGCCGGACTGAACTCGCGATCCCTGAACGCCGCCAGAAGCCACTTAACGACCCCGGAGTCTGTCAACATGCCCCGCTTCAACACCATATCCGCATACTTGGTGCGGACCGGCAGCTTGTGCTCGAATCGGTTTTCGCCACCCTCTTTGAAGCTTTCATAGTCGTACTCCACCGACAAACCGGAGACGGTCTGGAATCGCGCATCATTGGTGTCCTTGCTGATGCTGAATTCCACTTTGTAGTAGAATCCCCAAGGCGGGTAATAGGTGGTCATAAGCCCGGCTACACCCTCATCAGCCTCAGACCTTCATGCGCGATCTCGATGCTTTCCACGGCTATTTCGTTGGCATCGGACTTTAAATCCGGTGCAGTGATTTTGACGGGAAAACAGCGAGCCGCCGACCAGGCTGCAACGGGATCATGCTTTTCGTTCAGCAACCGGATGATGACATCGCGACGGCTACCCACTCTGTCGTTGGCGACATCTTCGAGCCATGTGTTGTAGTCGAAATCGCCTTCGAATTTACCGCGCTTCATTGTTATGTTGTTGTTCTTCACTAAGCCTGGCATCGCGATTTTATTGAAGTCCTTACTGTCGCTGTGACGGTATTCGATTTTTTCTCTCTCCATGACCAGCCCCGTCACCTCGGTAAAGCTGATCTTCGCGCCACCCCAGTCCACCTGAAAGTGAAACCGTGGAATTGGATATTCTTGCGCCATGTGAGTTCCTCCGATTGGACGCCGATCAGGACTCGGCCATCTTGTGCGAGAACCTGAGGATGATGAACTCGGCGGGCCGCACCGCCGCCATGCCGATCTCCACAAGCATGCGGCCTTCAAGGATATCGAGCGCCGTCATAGTCTTGCCCAGTCCCACGGCAACGTAGAACGCATGCTCGGGCTTGACGCCTTGCAGGGCGCCTTGCCGCCAGAGCGTGGTCAGGAAGTTTTCGATCATCCCCTGGACCTTGACCCAGGTGTTGGCGTCGTTCGGTTCGAACACGAATTGACTGGTCGCCTTTTTCACCGACTCTTCAACGAAGATGAAGAGGCGGCGGACATTGACGTAGCGCCACTCGTTGTCGTTTCCCGCCAGTGTTCTGGCGCCCCAGACCAAGGTGCCCTTGCCGATGAACGGGCGGACGGCGTTGACGGATTTGCCGGCGGTCGGATCGACGTTCAACTGGTCCTGCTCAACATTGGTGAACTGAATCGTCGGCGCAGTGACCGCAGCGACGCTGACGTTGGCTGGGGCCTTCCACACTCCGCGGCTGTTGTCGACGGCGGCGTAGATCCCCGCCATGGCCGCCGCCGGCGGCAGCTTGCACGCCATGTCCCTGATCGCCGCTTTCGCTATTTCGTAGCCCTGGCTGTTCTCGTTGGCTCCCCCGATTTTGAGAGTGTCGAGCTTTATCGGCGCGGCCGCGGCACCATCAGTCGTGACCACGACATCCGTCGCCGTTTCGTCGAAGGCAAGATCCAATACCGTTTCAATATTGGGTGCATAGGCGGCGCCGTATTTCAGGTTATTGGTTCCGATGCCATTGTTCCTGAAGCTCCCGACCGCTGTCAGCAAGTTGGCCGCGCGATCGGACAGGGATATCCCATCGCCATGGACATCCATGATGACGAATCGGTCCTTGAGCTCCTCGCATTGGGCCAGAGCCGCGTCGTGCAAGGCCTTAAAGTCGCCAATCGACAGATTTTGCGCTTCGGGGAAAACGATCAGAGTCGGTTCGTCTTCCTTTTGCACGGCTTCCAGCCCGGCGGCCAATTCGGTTCTAACCAGCGGGTCGCCCACGTTTGCCTTGTAGGGATTAACTGAAACGACGTAGCAGGGGCCGCCGCCGTTGGCAAAAAACATCTGCAAAGCGTAGTACATGATATGCTTGGAACGAGACGACTCCGCCAAGCTCGCCGTCGCTTTCTGTTCTTTAATGATCGAGCCGCCATCTTTGGTTACCGTCAAGGCAACGCTGATCGAGCGTTCCGGCTGCGGCACCCCGAAGTGTTTTTCGTACTCCAACATCGATGAGATGCGCGTCGGCTTCAAATGCAGATCAGCGGGCGTCACGGCATCGGCTTTTTGCGTGTAGCCGATGAACCCCGGGATGGCTGTTTCTACCGGCGCGACGGAGGGGGGAAACTTCGGAATTTCCTCAATGTAGACGCCGGGGGTCTTGTAAGCCGTTGGCATGGAATTCGCCTTTCGCTTAAAGTGGGGTGAAGAAAGTCTAGACGTAGATTTCGGAAACGAGCTGGGTGATTTTCGTTCCGCTTTTTTTGGCTTTCACGGTACCTTCGGACGGCTTTTGCTTCGTGCCCGCATTCCCGAAGTAAGTCAGGGGCAGCGGATGCGCCTCGGTCCAATCAACCGCACCTGTCCTCTTGTTCAGATAAGTCCAGATGGTTGAGCGATTCTTGAACCGAACCTGATAGACCGGGTGAGCAACTTTCGCCGCGCCCGCTCCATCCACGAAGCTAAAGGCATCATCGTCGGGACGGATCGCCGTCAGGCTGAGCAGCGCGGACACGTCATCGGGGATGTCACTGGACAGTCTTATTCCGCGCGTCGGCGCGCCGGTCAGCCCCGCAGGCGGAACTATGGCCGGCGCGTCCGCCTGATGCACAAACACAGGAAGATCGGTTGCATGGGGGTCGAGCACTTGTGTCGAGGCACTGGGACCGTCACTGGTCAGTTGCAGCAAGGTGGCGCCCGACAGCACAAGGGCTTCGACTTGATCGTCAGCGGTCTGGGAGGCGATTTCCCTGGAGAGAAAGAGGGACTTGTTCGCGCCTGTCACTCGCGCCGTTCCGGTCAGGTTGGAGAGTACCGGGGCGTTCTCCTTGTATCTGTACCAGACGCCGTCGAGCGGATTGTTGAGCTCGTAGACCTTCTGTAGCCGCAAGGTCAGGGCGGTGTAGTTGTAGAACGAACCATGCGTGGCGGTGACGATGAATTCGAGCGTCGTATCCGGGGGAACGTTGGCCGCATCTGGCACGAGAACGATGCATCCCAGAGGCCCTTCTCTGAACAGACAACGAAACGAACTCAATTGCCGGGCACTCGTCGCAGTGGGCCTGACTGCGAGGAAGGTGCGCATGTCATACGCCGCAAGACGGGCGACTTGTTTGGCTTCCTCGGCGATCTTGTCAAAGACGATAGCGCCGTCATCCAACCAATAATGATGGAGTAGCCTTACTTCGAATAAGGGTTTGTAGCGATTTGTTGCACGCTCCGGCATAATCAAGCTGCTCCCGATTCTTTATGATAAAAATCACTGGTGACCTCGGTGATAAGTCCACTTTCACTTTGCATCGCTTTGAACTTCAGTTCGAGCAGACGTAGCATATACAAAACGAATGGATATTGCTTTCCGCCCAACGTGCCCCACAAATGATTGACTTCTTCCAATGTGGGTGAATAGAGATCGAAAATGAGCTTAAACGTTTCGAGTTGATCGAGGGGATTACTTGGCGCATTGGTCGCGATGGAAGCAGGCGCTACGCTATCCTGCGTAAAAACAGTTTTGAACTGAAAGAAACGGATTGCCCTGGATAGCATCAGCAGCGCATTGGCATAATTGCTGTGTGTCGCAACAACCAGTATTTGACAGTTCAAGAATACGGGTTGATTTTGGTAGGTGACCCGCAGCGCCGCATCATTTCGCACATGGTTAGGTAAGTTCTTAAGGGTTTTTTCTTCCCTTGTATTCACCATAGACAAATCCAGAATATCTCTGGGCACTCCGTTGCTTGATGCGCTGCTTCCTACCCCTTCTGCTATATTCCCCAAACGAACTTGTGGTGAAACGGCCCCCGATCCATAGGTGTCGGTGAGATGTTTATCCAGCTCATTTATTACAATAGTCAAGGCGTGCGAAATCATTCGCACTTCCCCATAAACTAAGCACAACCACTTTTCAGCTGTGGCGGATGGTTCCGGTGAAGTCTGTCTTTTCTCTGGACTAACTTTATCAGTATCGAGACCGCTCGTCAACGAATCCAGCGATTTGAAGAGTGGCGCATTGAAGCAATTACAGGTTGCACTTTCTGGCCTCCTCGCGTTCTCAATGGCTGGTCCCATCCTGACGCAACGAAGGGCTTGGCCCTGACAGCACTGAGCAGAGTGGTGTCCTCCGATGTACCGGCGCCCCGGGCTCGACCCCAAGGCTACTCACTCGGAGCGCAGCGCTCTCCCACCTGAGCATTTCGTTCTCTGGCACTGAAGGCGAGTGGCTGCCTCAGCGGAGGTCGGCAGTCCATAGGTCCGGCAACACCGGCATGAGCGGCGACCGCAACGTCTTCTACCGCCGCGAGGGCCGCCCGATCCATCGCTCCTCGCGCATTCTGGTCCCCGGACAAGATTCTCAGCAAAGTGACTGCTACACGGCCTGGGGCCTGTTCCGGGCCCTTACAGGCGAGGACGCGGTGGTCACACCTGCGGGATCTTTGGCCACACAGCGTACGTGATATGAGCAAATAGATTCGGCTCAGCCCTTCCCCATAAGGCTGGGCAGCCACAGGGCGATGCTAGGGTAGGCAACCATGAGAGCGAGCAGCACGGTGAGGGCAAGGCAGGCGAAGACGTGCTGCACGCGAAACAGCCACTCCGGGGTGATGGCGTCGAGCAGGTCGACGGTGACGTGGTCGCCTCGCAGCGTCACCATCGGCAGCCCACAGAATATCAGGGCCGCCAGCAACATCTCGGTGATCTCGAAGCCGCCATGGACCGGACTGTTGAAAAAGTACCGGCC
>Ga0247727_10003751_pt1 | contig 33174 bp, 26 predicted proteins | sample WisWelCaveWW1625_FD_202498 | JGI IMG/M metagenome (GOLD analysis project Ga0247727, IMG submission 202498) | Biofilm microbial communities from Wishing Well Cave, Virginia, United States - WW16-25 | ecosystem: Environmental > Aquatic > Deep subsurface > Groundwater > Cave microbial mat | place...
GTCGATCGCTTCCCTGCCCGTTAAGGCGCTTCAAGCCGAGCAAGTCACCCTGCTGTCCAAAAAGCAGACGCTGGGCAGCCTTCGCTCGGCCGTTGCCGACTTCGGCTCCGCTGTAACAGCACTGGGTGCGATCGGCGCCAACAAAGGCGTTGCCGTCAGCAGCTCCAACGCCAACCGCGTGACCGTGACCAACAACGGCGCCACTTCGGCGGCCGTGCACACGATCACCGACATCACGTCGGTAGCCAAAGCGGCTTCGGAGACCAGCACAAGCGGCTACGCCACGGCCGACACCACTAGCGTCGAGGCCGACGGCACACTCCAACTGGTGCTGGGCGCGAGCACCTACACGGTCACGCTCGCCGCCGGCAAGGACAATCTCAACGGGCTGCGCGACGCCATCAACGCGCTGGGGATCGGTGTAACCGCGACCGTGCTGAACACGGGCACCGGGGCGACACCGTACTATCTGTCGCTCAACGCGACCGTGCCGGGCGCGACCACGTTGCAACTGCGTCGCACCGCCGGCGACGCCGCCACCAACATCCTGACCAGCACGAATCAAGGCGCCAACGCAGTGTTCAAACTGAACGGACTGAGCATCACCAAATCCGACAACGTTGTCAGTGACGCGATTCCCGGCATCACGTTCACCATCGTGAGCACCACCACGGTGGGGGAAAGCGTGACACTGACACTGGCCTCGGACCGCGCCACGCTGGCGACGGCGCTGGACTCGCTGGCGACAAAATACAACACCCTGCGCGACCAGGTGCTCCAGCAGGTGGGCAAGAATGCCGGCGCGCTGGGCGGGGACTTCATCGTCCGCCTGATCCAGGAAAAACTCCGCGGGCTGACCGCCTACCAGGGCACGGGCGCAATCAAGGCGCTGGCGGACCTGGGAATAGAGCTTTCGAGCGCCGGCAAGATGTCGTTCAACTCGACCAAGTATTATTCGCTGTCGAGCACCGACTTCGCGGCCGCGTTCAGTTTCCTGGGATCCACCACCACCGGCTGGGGCGCGCTCGCCAGCGGCTTCACCAGCATCAGCGACCCCATAACAGGCCTGATCAAGACGCAGCAGGATCAGTACGACGCCGCCGACAAGCGGCTCACCACGCAGATCACCGATCTCAACAAGCGCATCGAGTTCATGCGCAGCAGCCTGAGCCGGCAACTGCAACAGGCCGATTCACTGCTGGCGAAGCTGGGGTCGCAACAGTCGCTGCTGAGCGCCAGCCTGAAGGGGCTCGAGTCGGTGCTTTACAACAACACGAGGGGAAGCAAGTGAGTCCCCACCAGGCCCTGGCCGGTATCGAGGAAATCTCTCGGCGTTTGGCCGGCATCGATCGCGCCGACTTGGCGCAAGTGGACGCGTTGATTGAGCAGCGCGCCGCGGCGATCCAGACGCTGGTTGCGGCGGCTCCGCTTCCGGAGGAGTATCGGGAGCGTCTGCGTCAGGCTCTCGACGATGGTGAGCTCGCCATGCACGAGCTGCGGCTGGCGCGTGCGGCGGCGCGCGCTTCTCTGTCCAACCTGAACGGCGCGCTGTTCGTCCTACGCGGGCTCAGTCCCGAAGCCGAACCCGCCACCGGACTGGTGGATTGGACCGGCTGAAGCGACGAGAGCCACCACCGCATCCCAATCGCCGGGACGCGGCTGGCGGAACAGTCGCATAGTCGGATACCACGGCGAATCCGAGCGGTCCATCATCCAGCGCCAGTCCGGCGCGTAAGGCAGCAAGCGTCCACACGGGCCGCGCCAGCGCGCCGGCCAGGTGGGTGGTCATGGTGTCGACCGTGATGACCAGGTCCAGCCCGGCGACGATCGCGGCAGTGTCCAAGACATCGGTGGAATCGTCTTCGAGCGCGACGATGCGGCCCGGCGGCAGCGCCTCCAGCTCGGCCGCCTGAGCGCCGCGTTGCAGGCTGAACAGCCGCACCCCGGGCAGATCGGCCAGCCGCGCCAGGCAGGCGAGCGGGATCGAGCGCTTCCGGCCCTTGGTGTTGGCGGTGCTGCCGCCCCAGCTCAGGCCGATGCGAAATCCGGGATAGGCGTCGAGCGCAGCGCGCCAGCGCGCGCGCCGATCCTCCGGCACAGCCAGGTAGGGGACGGCGGCGGGGATCGAATCCAGTCGCGTGCCGAACAGGCGCGGGAGGCTCAGCAGCGGTGAGTGACAATCGAATTCCGGCAGAAGCTCGCCTTTTATCACCAGGTGGTCGATGCCGGCTGTGCCACCGAGCAACGGGGCCAGCCGCGGCTGGCATTCGACAATCACCCGCGCGCCGCGCTGTTTCACCAGCTTCACGTAACGAATGAACTGGATGGTGTCTCCGAGGCCTTGCTCGGCCCACAGCAGGATGGTCTTGCCTTCCAGGTCTTCACCCTGCCAGCGAGGTTGGGGAACGTCTGTGGCCGGGAAGCCCTTCTGCCGCGTGCGCGCCTCGTAGCCCTCCCATCCGGGCTCGAATTCGCCGAGCGAGAGGTGCGCCAGACCGAGGTTCCAGGCGGCGTCTTCGTGATCCGGCTTGCAGGCGAGGGCTTGACGATAGTGCGCCAGCGCCTGGCGCGGCTGCGCCTGCGCCAGCGCGATGCCGCCGAGGTTGTTGTGGGCATCGGCATGGTCCGGTTTCTGATCGAGCGCATCGCCATAGACGACCACGGCTTCATCGAACCGCTCGGCGTTCTGCAAAGCGACGCCGAGGTTGTATCGCGCTTCGAGATAATCCGGCCGGTGCGCCAGCGCCTGGCGATAACTGGCCAGCGCCGCTTCGGTCTCGCCGAGCGCCAGCAGGACATTGGCGAGGTTGTTGTGTGCTTCCGCGTAATCCGGCTTCAGTCGCAACGCCGACTCGTAGCAGTCGCGCGCCGCCTCGATGCGCTTCTCGATGGTGTGCGTCACCGCCAGGTTGTAGTGCGCCTCGGCGCAGTCCGGCGCCAGCGCCAGCGATTCCGTGTAAGCCGCCGTGGCTTCCGCGTAGCGGGCGGACTCGTGTAGCTGGTTGCCCGCGGCGTGCAGCGCGCGCGCCAGGTTGGCCCGGGCTTCGCCGTAGCCGGGATCGAGCGCCAGCGCCTGGCGGTAGCCGGCGGCGGCCTCTTCCATCCGCGAGTCGAGCTGGTTCACGTTGGCGAGATTGTTGTGTGCTTCCGCGTAAGCGGGATCGAGCGCGATCGCGGTGGTGAAGGCGGAGCGGGCCTGGTCGCGGTGGCCGGCGCCGATCAGGACAGCGCCGAGGCTGTTGTGTATCGTGGCCGCGCGCGGCGGCGAGGGTCGCAGCGCGAGCGCCTGCAAGTAGCAGGCGATGGCTTCCTCGGGCTGTCCCAGGCGCGTGTGGATGCGGCCCAGAGTGGAGCGATACTCCGCCGCGTTCGGGTTCAGGCGAATGGCGCGGCGCAAGTATTCGGTGGCGCGGCCGGCGTCGCCGCGCTCGAGCGCGAGTTGGCCGAGCAGGTGGATCGCGTCCGAGTTGGTCGGGTCGTGGTCCAGCGTCTTGCGCCAGGCTCCCTCGGCGCGGTCGTGCCGGCCTTGGTGGAAGTGTTCGAGCCCCTGCTGGAGCAGTTGCTGGGAGGATGGCACTGATGTGTTAATCGGCGCGGGCGGGTTCGGGGCCGAGGGCTATGCCTGGGCGTATGACTCCGACGACTGTCGCGTTGGGGCGCGCTCGATATCGTCGATGCCCTCCTAAAAAACCGCCGCTGGAGCCGGTTTCGGGCTCCAGCGGCGGGTCACACTAGGTTGAGCGAACTACTACGCCCGGAGGAGACTGAGCACCACCTGCGGGGCCACATTGGCCTGCGCCAGGGCGGCGATGCCGGCCTGTTGCAGGATCTGCGCCCGGGTGAGGTTGGCGGCCTCGGCGGCCAGATCGGCGTCGCGAATACGCGACTCGCTGGCGGCGATGTTGTTCAACTGAGTCTGCGCCAGACTGATGGCGAAGTTGAACGTGTTTTGACCCTTGCCGACCGCCGCCTGAGCGGAGCCGAGCAGGGAGACCGCGGTGGACAGCGCGGTGACGGCCGCTTCCGCGTTGACCTTGGTGCCGACGTCGGAGGTGCTGCCGCCGGACGCCGCCGACGAAGAGGCTACCGCCCCCTGGCTGCCGATTCCCACGCCGGTGGCGTTGGTGCCGACCGCGACCTTGAAGGCGCTAAGGGTGCTGATGAACTGAATCCCCTCGGCGCCGCCGGACTGCACCTTAACGGCCACGATCTTCTGCAGGGTGGTGTTGTTGGACTGTTGCAGCGAGTCGTTGATGGCGTCAATGGCCTCGTCGATCGAGCGGGCGTTGCGCGCGGTGGCGTCGTTGCGCAGCACCACGGCGAGCGTCTGCTCGGCGCCGGCGCTGTTGTTGGCGGCGAACGTGATGGTCTGGTCGTCGTCGCCGTTGCGAACGGGGCTGAAGCTGAGCACGCTGGTCACCTGCGCGCCTCCGGACTCGAAGGTCGCCTTGGTGGTCAGGGCGCTCTGGGTTTGCGCGGTGGCTGCCACACCGGTGGCGCCGGCCGAGTTGAACCCGAACACGTTGGTGGCGCCGACCGAGTTGAGGCGGAAGGCCGATCCCGTGGACGAGGTGATGGTGATGTTGGTGCCGTCGTTGGTGGCCACCAGGCCGGCCGCCGCCAGGGTGCTGTTGGCGGCAAAGGCCGCGTTCAGGGCGGTGGTGGCGCCGGCGATCGTGGCCGCCGTCGGAGTCACGGCCAAGGCGACCTTGGCGCCGCCGCCGACGGAGAACTCCAGGGTTTCGGCGGAAGCCGCGAAGGTGCCGCTGGCGCCGGTGACAGCGGTGTAGTCGAACGTGCCGCTGGCGCCGCCGCTGCTGCGGTAGGAGCCCAGGCCGAGCCGGTTATTCAGGTCGCCGGAACTCAGCACTTCGAAGCGCTCGCCGCGATTGCTGGTGAACACCAGGGCGCTGCCGGCGGCGGCCGTGGTTGCGGTGATGCCGGCGGCGGACAGAGTGGAGTTGTTGGCCACCAGCGACGTCAGGCTGGTGAGAGCCGTATCGATGGTGGTGCCGGACGCCACGGTCAGTGTGATGTCGACCGCGCTCGACAGGTTGGCGCCCTGGAAGCGGACCAGGACGGTGCCGGCGCCGGAAGCGCCGAACGTGGTGGTGGTGGCCGCCGTCGACGCGCCGCCGGTGACGGTGTTGGCCAGGGTCAGGCCGGTGGGGTCGCTGGAGGAGGTGACGTTGCCGAGCAGGGCGTTGGACAGCCGGTCTCCGGCGGACACCTGGAAGGCGGCGGTGCTGGAGGTAAAGCCCAGCGACTTCTTGCCGTCGGAGGCGGTGATGACGCTGGCGCGCACGCCGGCGTTCTTGAAGGCGGTGGCGGCGGCGGAGTTGCCGGTGCCGGCCGAGTCGATGGCGCCGTTCAGCGCCGTCACCAGCGTGTCGATGTCGGTGACGCCGGTGAGATTGACGGCGACCTTGACGCGGTCGTCATCGCCGAACCCGGGGCCGCGGAAATAGAAGTCACTGAAGCCGCCGACGGCCAGCGAGCCGGTGTTGGTGGAGTTGGCCAGGATCGCGGCGACGCTGGTGGACGCCGAGCCGGTGCCGATGTCGATCGAGCTGACGCCGGCCGCCTGCACGCCCTTCAGGCCCAGGGTCTTGGAGTCGACGGCGGAGTTGCTCAAGTCCACGGAAACCGATCCATTGGAAATCGCAGTGGTGCCGCCGCTGGCGCGGCCGCCGCCGATGAAGGTGGACAGCGTGGTGGCGAACAATCCGCCGCTGTTGAGGCCGATGGCCTGCGCCTGGCGGTCAATTTCGGTGATGACGCTCTGAAACTCGCTGTTGACCACCGAGCGGTCGCCGGTGAACGTGCCGGCGGCCGACTGTGCGGCCAGTGTCCGGGCGCGATCCAGAAGCTGCGAGATGTTGTTGATGCCGCCGTCGATGGTCTGGAGTGTCGACAGGCCGTCGTTGGCATTGCGGGCGCCCTGCGTCAGCACGGCGCGGTCGCTGCGGAAACCGTTGGCAATGGCCAGGCCGGCGGCGTCGTCGCCGGAGCTGATGATGCGCAGCCCCGAGGTGACGCGGTTGATGGTCTTGGCCTGGAAGTCCCCGCTGATTCGCAGGTAATCCTGCGCCTGCAGCGAAGTAATGTTGGTGTTGATCGAGAAAGCCATGTAAGTCTCTCCTTGACTAGTTTTGATTTTTCCCCGGGAATCCTTTCCCGGCCAGCGGCGGTGGCTGCTGGGGTGTTACATGTGGCTTATCGGAGAGATCGCGCAAACTTGAGGAATTTTGTCTACCTCTCCCGCTGCTGGAAGCGGGAGAGGATGGAGTCGAGCAGCTCGGGAGGCAGGGCGCGGGCAGCGGCCTGGTTCTCACTGCGGGCGATCAGGATCTCTTTGCGAAGCACCAGCACATCGGCCGGGGCGCGAATGCCGATGGTGACGCGATTCGGCGACGCGTCCAGGATCTCGACCTCGATGGAGTCGCCGATGAGCACGGTCTCGCCGGGTTTGCGCCGGATTACGAGCATGGGACCTCGCCATCCGGCAGCGGATGCTGCGGGGAATAGCCCGGCTGCAGAGCCTGCACCGCCTGTCGCGTTTTTGGATTGATCACCACCGGCGCCAGCAGGTTCGCCGTCAGCCGCCCGTCGGGCTGCACCGTGACGATCGCCAGGCAATGCACATCCTGATCGATGCGCTGCGGTGCGGCGCTCAGACCCAGCAACTCCAGATCCTCCTGCGCCAGATCGAGACGATAGCCCGGCTCCACCAACAGCGCCGGCAGCGTCAGAAACATCAGCTCCGGAGTGGCGAGGCTTTGCAGGAACACGAAGGGGCTAGTGGCCGCCTGCTCGACAGGCAGGAAGCGGCGCTCGTGCTCGAAGGCGGGGATGCCGGCGGGAAATTCCAGCACGGTTTCCGGCTGGTAGTCCAGCACCCCGAACTGTCTTGTCTCCAGTTGTGGCATGAGTCAGAGGCTCAAGAGGCGCGCGCGGCCAGCCCGTGAATCCGGTTGACGAGCTGGTGGACCAGGACCAGCATCAGCAGCGCCACCATGAACACTCCCCAGCCTTCCAGGGAATGGAAGAAGCCGGTGGCGAGCTCTTTTTTATACTCGCTCAGGACGCCGGTGAGCGTCACCCGGAAGGCGTTGGCCAGCACGGCGATGGGGATGGTGAGCACCAGCAGTACGCCGCGCATCCACACTTTTTGATCGAAGAAGTAGGCGTAGATCAGCGACAGAAAGGACAGCGAGAGCAGCGAGCGGATCCCGCTGCACGCCTCCACCACCGACAATTTCTGGCTGGCCAGCTCCAGAATATTGCCTTCGCGCAGCACCGGAATGCCGATGGCCGACAAAACCGTTTCGGCGACGGCGCTGGCGAACAGTTGCAGCGGGAAGGTGACCTGGTTGTACAGGATCGCCGGGATGCGGATCATGAACGGCAGCAGCAGCAGCGGGAACGCCAGCGCGCGCAGCCACGGCATTCCGCCCAGGTGCAGAATCACGCCTACCAGCGACACCAGAAAAGCGGTGCGGGCCACGAACATCTCCGCCCCCAGCGTGCCGGCGATGAGCTGCGCGCCGCCGAGGATCACCAGCGCCAGGCCCCAGCGGCTGGGCTCGACCGGAATGGCGCTCCATTCGGAGCGCTTCTGCCAGGCGACCCAGGCGGCCAGCACCGGGACAAAGAGGCCGTGCCCCATGTCGTCGTCCTGAATCCACTCCATCGCCATGCCCGCCAGCGCCGGCGCGAAACACACGCTCAACAGGAGGGCGAACCACGCTGGGGCGATCCAGGCCGGCGGGGCGGCGGTCTGCGTTAGGGGGCGCGGGGTCATCGCGGAAGTCAGGGGACGCGCAGTTCAATAGTATCAGGCGGGCGGCTTCCCTGCCCTGCCGGGCCGGGGTCAGTCACCGGAGCGCTCGCGGGCGTTCAGGTAGGCGCCGAGAGAGTCCTCGATGAGGTCGCGCATTTGCCGGTTCTCGACGGCGGCGCGGACGCGGAGGCGCTGGTGGAGAGCGATATCGAGGCTGAAGGTGAAGTGTTTGCGCAGGGGGGCGGCGGGGGCGCGGGCGGGCACGGCGCCAGACAGACTTACATCCTTCTGTACAGATGCATGTATGTCTGTATGTACAGATGGACTTCTGTCCGGCTCCCGGCCGGCCACGAAGGCCTCCCGCAGCCGGGCCGCCGCGGACAGATTCAGCTTTTTAGACATGCCAGCACCTCCCCGGTCAATCGTTCGAATTCCGCCGCCGTCGGCGACTCCGGCGCGTGCTCCAGAATGGTCCGGCCCGCCAGCGCCGCCTCGGCCAAGCTGATCCGCTGGGTGATCTCGGCGGCGAAAACCGGGATCTGATAGGCCCCGGCCGCCTCCCGGGCCTGTTTGCCCAGCACCGTGTTGGCGATCTTGCGCGAGATCAGAATCCGTCCCTCCAGTTTGGGGTTCACCGCCTGGGCCCGGGCGATCAACTCGACCATGTTGCCGGCCGACCACAGGTCGAAGGGGCTGGGCTGGATGGGCACGATCACCAGCCGCGCCGCCAGTAGCGCCGAGCGGGTGATGCCGTCGGCGCCGGCCGGCCCCCCCGGCGGGCAGTCGATGACCAGGTAGTCGTACTTGGCGGCCAGCAGCGGGGCCTCGGTGTGCAGCACCGGCGAAGCCATGGCCACCACGCGGAACGGGAGCGAGGCTTCCGGCTGCACGGCGCGCCAGGCCATGACGCTGGCCTGGGGGTCGGCGTCGATGAGCAGCACGTCGTGCTTGCGGGCCAGGCAGCCGCACAGGTTGATGGCGGTGGTGGTTTTGCCGCAGCCGCCCTTCTGGTTGGCCAGGGCGATGGTTTTAGCCGGCATACAGATGGACAGACATACAGATGGACTCACTTACATACATACAGCAGTATGTATGTACTGTCAAGAGACATTGTCAGGGCCTTGCACCCGCCGCCGGAATTGCTCCGGATCGGCCGGAATCGCCCGCGCCAGCGCCAGAAGCTGACCCAGCAGATCCTCCAGCGTCCCAAAGCGCGCCTCCAGCCGGCCCGCCTCGAGCGTCACCCCGGCCGGCAGTCCCGCCGGCCCGGCAGAGGCCTCCGTTACCCGCAGCCCACGCGCTCGCCAATCCCGCCCCGTGGTTTCGACCAGATCGGCCAGTCGGCGGCGGCGCTGCAAATCCTGGCGGCAGGGCGGGGAATCGGCCAGCGCGACCAGTTGCTCCCGCAGGGCCGGGGCGGAAATCAGCAGTCCATGGCCGGCCTGCCAGGCGCCGAAGCGGTGCAGCAGCCGGATGGCCGTGCGCGGTCCGACACCCATCAGGCGCTCCAGGGCCGCCCGGTCGAGGACCGGGGCGGGGAAGGCCGCCAGTCGCTCGATGGCCTCCGGGATCTGCTGAAACCACTCGGGTTGGCGGGCCAAGGGAGGATTGTAGCAGCTTGGCTACGTTCTGTCACGATCGCGCCATCGGCCTACTTTCCGTACTGCTTGGCAGCCTTGTCGATCGATGGACCGGCCTTGGCAAGATCTGCCGGGTTCATGACTGGCCGCAACGAGACGGTTGCGTTGAACGCGAGAAACCAGGGCTCGGCGATCGCCGGGATCTGTGATGCGTCCTTCATGTCGAACACGATGGAGCCCGACCGTTGCCCGCTGTCGTCGGCGAAGAAATAGGCCGCTTCCGGTTTGAGACCGGCCAGGATTCGCTCGACCGTGGGCCCCAGGGTTCCATCCTTGGCGGCGGCGTTTCCGGTCTCCACGGGGATCGAGACTCTCAGCAGCATACGCATTTTATGATTTTCCTCCTTCAGGAAAAGGCGCGAGGAACGATTATACCCGACCGGGGTGTGGACGGAAAGAATGCAAGATAACAGATTTTATCTGGCGCGATATCCCGGTCTCTGGCACAATCAGTTTGATGCTCCCCGCCGTCACGGCTGCCCCCCTGCCGCCCGTGCTTGCCGGCACGCTCACCCCGGATGTTCGCCGCCGGGTCGAGGAATTCTACGGCTCGGTGGCCGGGATCTTCGAAGCCTGGGTGGCTCGCCGGGCCAGTCCGCACACCCGGCGCGCCTACCGTGAGGATGTGATGGCCTTCGTGCGATTCCTGGGGATGGCGTGGCCGCAAGACTCGCTCGATCTACTGAAGGCCACCATCGGCGATGTCCAGCTCTGGCGCGACCGGATGAAGTCGCAAGGGGCGGCGGCGAAGACGATGAACCGGCGCATCAGTTCAGTGTCGAGCTTCTACCGCTACCTGGCGGCGGCGGCGGCCGAGCTGCGCCTGCCGGTGACGGTCCCGAATCCGGCGCACGCGCAGTTCATCGCGCGCGAGCCCTCCGACCCCCGCCAGGAGCGGCGCGCGCTGACCGCCACCCGCGCCCGCCAGCTCATGGGACTGCCCTCGGGCGAGACGCTGCTGGACTGCCGCGATCGCGCCATTCTGAAGTTCTATCTCTACAGCGGTGCGCGGCTGGGGACCGGCTGCCGGCTCAACGTCGCCGATTTTCATCACGACGGCGCCGAAACCACCATCCGCCTGCACGAAAAAGGCGACCGCCGCCGCACCATCGGGCTGCACTTCGCCGCCGCCGAGGCGATCAGCGAATACATCGCCCGGGCGCAAATCACCGGCGGCGCGCTGTTTCGCCCGCGACGGAGTCCGCACGGCACGGCGCTGGCGGCGCGCGCCATGGATCCGGTCACCATGTACAGGCTGATCCAGAGCTACATCCGGCGTCTCCCCGGCGCCCTCAGCGGCGGCCGCCCCATTTACACGCCGCACTCGCTGCGCGCCACCACGGCCACCCTGCTGCTGGAGGCCGGCGTCGACATCCGCAAGGTGCAGGAACTGCTCGGGCACCGCCACATCACCACCACCCAGATCTATGACAAACGCCGGCGATCGGTGTCGGAGAGCGCGTCGCATGATGTTCCGATTTAAGCGGAACCGGCCTGGGCTGCGAGGGTTCTATTCGCGGAACGTGTTAGGCTGAGTAGAGGCCTGCTTTTAATTTAAGCAGGCTCCCAGGAGAGGGGCCAGATGCGAAAAGCACACATGGCATGGGGGCTTCTTGCGGGGGGGGTGCTGCTGCTGTCCAGCCTGCTGGCGCAGCCCGCCGAGATTAACAACGGCGTCCGGATTCAGGACTTGAGCGGGCGCAACCAAACCGAACGGGCGGTTACGATTTCCCGCTTCTTCGCCCAAGGGGAGATTGCCGAATTCGCCCAAGCCTGGGTCGAGGGCCAGCAGGTCCCGACCCAATGCGATGTCAAGACCCGGTGGCCGGACGGCAGCCTGCAACACGCCCTGGTTTCCCTGCGTGTTTCGCTTCCCGCAAGCAAGAGCGTAACCGTCACCTTCACCAACCAATCCAGCGGGCAAAATGAGGGGGCCTTGACCAGCGAACAGATGCTGGGGGGCGGCTACGAGTTGGGCGCGCGCATGGAACTGCAAGGCAACTCCCTGCTGACCGCCGATATTCGGCAGATGATCGAGGCGGGAGCCTTCAGCTACTGGCTCCAGGGGCCGCTCTGCACCCAGATCATTGTCGAGGACCGCAGCCCCAATCAGGCGTTCGATCTGGGTTGGGATGAGGCCAAATCCTTCCATCCGATTTTTGTGGCGACCTTCTATCCCGGCTGGCGTGGCGTCAAAGTGGACTTAATCGGCGAGAATGTCTGGATCAACAAGGTTCAGGATCTGCGCTACTCGCTCGCCCTGAAAGTGGGATGGCCGCTGCCGGACGCACCTGCTTACACGACGAACAACCTGGTGCACTCGGCCAGAACCCGCTGGCGGAAGCAGTTCTGGAGCGGTCCCGAGCCCGGCGCGATCAATATCGACTACAACCTCCCCTACATGATTCACTCCCGGGTGGTCCCCAACTTCGACCTGACCAAGTCAGTCCCCAATAGCGCCGTGAGCGCCGAAGTGGCGGCCTTCAATCGGACCGATCGAGGGGAAATCAATGGCGTCGGCCAGTGGCAACGTGCCTTCGGCACCACCGGAGGCCGGCCGGACATCGGACTGTTCCCCCGGTGGGCGGTGCGTTACCTATACACTTTTTCTCCCGACTTGCTGAAAGTGGTGCTGGCGAATGCTGACGTGAGCGGGTATATCCCCATCCACTATCGCGAAGGCGAGGTGATCCGCTCTTTTGAGGGAGGGGAAGTGGATTCCGCGTTTGGCCGCGTGATCTCCACCTATGGACGGCCGCGGTTTGTGTCCCGGGAGATCTGGGATGTCAATCAGTTTTCCGCCCCCGCTGATCGCCCCAAGCTGATCGGCCCCATGGTCCGAACCGCCTGGAGTGTGGATCTTGCCCACCAGCCGAGCTTCACCTACATCCCTTACATCGTTACCGGGGACTGGTATTACCTGGAGGAGCTCTATTACTGGGCCTCTTTCAATCTGATGAACTCCACCACTGGAACGTGTGACTATTGCCGGCACGACTGGGGCTATATCAATGAGTCCTCGGCCCAGGTCCGCGGCGAGGCCTGGGGGCTTCGGACGGTGGCGCACGCCGCATTGCTGGCCCCGAACGGCACCCAGGAGAGAGCCTATTTTCACGAAAAAGTTCTGGATAACATCGCCGTGCGCGAGGGGAAGATGAATGTTCGCGACGGGGTGTTCTATGATTCAAATCGGGCGCCCTTGTGGCAGTGGGGACGCAAGATTGTCCAGCGCGACCTTGACAACCCTCTGTCTTATCTCGTTCGCCCGCAGATGACGGCGAACGTGCCGGCCACGGAACCCAGCATCGACAAATCCAAGACCTTTGCCGTCCTCGGGCCCTGGCAACAGAATTTCAATTACCTGGTCTGGGGCCACATGGAAGAGCTGGGGTTCCCGACCGGCCCCTTGCGCCGGACCGCCATGAGGCATCTGCTGCACCAACTCCAGGACCCCGAATACAATCCCTACTTGACTGGCGCCTACCTGCTGCCGGTGGCGCCGGCGCAGGGGGTGTTTTTCTCCAGTTGGGCTGGGACCCGGGAGGGATTTTCAGCCGGTATGAGGAATACCAACTACTGGACCAACGGCATCGGCGACGCCGAGCACGGCTACCCCTACATCGCCTATGCGGCGGCCAGCTTCCTGACAGACGTGCGTGATGGCGCCCTGCAAGGTGCCAACGCCTGGCAGTGGATTCAGCAGAATCTGCCGCGGCCACAAGTGCTGGATGATAACCCAAAGTGGGCGCTGGCGCCCCGCCAGACCGGAGGCGTCAGTGAGGTCGCTATTGCGAGTTGGGCTCCCCGCTTTCGAAGCTGGAAGAAGGCGCCGCCGCAAGGGCGCAAGAAGCCCGTGCTGGCGCTGAAGTAAGCCCAGGGGCTTGGTCAAACTCACTGCTTCCGCGGGCCCAGTCCAGCCGCCGCCAGCACGCGGCCACCGAGCTCTTTGGCGGCCAATTTTTCTTCTGGCGCCAAAAACCCGCTCAGCCCCAAGGCCAGCGGGTACAACAAGGCAACCAGCAGCGCCAACAGAATCTGGAGCCCAAGATCCTCCGGCTGGACCCAGTAGAAGGCGGCTCCCAGCAACACCGCCCAGGAAACCGCGGAAAGCATGCGCCGAAACTCGAACGGGAAGCGCCGTACTTTTTGGGCTTGCCACAAACCCAGCACAAACATGACGGCGAACGCCAGCAGCGTGCTCACCACCGCCCCCCATACTTTCAGGGGCGGGATTAGCATCACGTACGCCAGCAGGCAGACTAAGGCTCCGGCCAGGGTGATTCCAAATTCGCCGCCGGTCTTTCCCTCCAGCAGGAACACACCCCGGGATTGTGTGGCCACGCTGCGTATCCCATATGCGGCGGCAATCCAGGGCACATACTGAGCAGCCGGCCAGAAGGGTTCCGTGACCAGCACGTGCAACACCGGGCGGATGAACAGGGCAAACAGCAGCACAACAAACGTCAACAGCACCGTAAGATACGTGCACACCCTTACGTAAATCGCCTCGCCATGCGGTGACGCCACGATCGAGACCATCTGGGATCGCCAGTAAGTGTAGAAAGGCGTGTACAAATGTGTGATGACCATTCCCAGCCGGTACGCCAGCGAATAAACGCCAATTTCTGCAAGCGTCACGTTGCGCTGCAGAATGTAGCGATCGCCGTAATGGACCAGCAGCATTGCCAGCCCACTCGCCCCGAGCGGGGTCGCGTAGCGCGCGAATTTCTTCAGCAGGGCCAGTTGGAATGACCCCTGCATCCACACTTTTCCCAGCGTGTAAACACCCAGCGTCAGCGCCATGATTCCATTGGCCGCCAGCGTGCCGAAAAGAACGGCCCAGATGCCCCAGTCGTATTGCACCAACAGCACCACGGTAACTGCGACGGACACTACCAGTCTGGCTAGTGAGGCGTAAACATACGTCGTGGCCCGGTTGGTGACTCGCAGGTAACCCAGGCAGACTTCGTAAGGGAGGCTGATCGAACAACTCAGCAACACGACTCGGAATTGCCGTCCATACTCGGCGCTCTGAAACACCCATTGGCTGATACTGGGAGCTGCCCACCAGCCCAGGACGCTTCCGGCGGCGCCCAGCAGGCCGGCTCCCGACAGCATTGTAAATACGGTGGCGTGCCGGTCCTGTTCCGTACCGGCTTTCCAGTAGTAAAAAAACAACGCGTCCGTGCTCCCCATCCAGATCAAGGCTGTGAAAAGAAAGCCGGTCAGATCCAACAGTTCCATCACGCCATAGTCGGCCGTTGTCAGATAACGAGTGTAGAGGGGGAACAACAGGAAGCTGATCGCCCTGGGGACGAAGGTGGAGATCGAGTATGCCCCGGTACCCTTAACGATGTCCCGATAAAGCGCCCGCTTCGTCAAAGTCGGTTTACCGGCGGCCCAGCCACATCGGAGTACCTTTGGCCGCGAGAGGCTGCAACCCTGACACCAGGGCCGGAGTCAAGGCAGGGGCCGGCAGGGCTTCCGCTGCTGGAAGTGGCGCCTCCTTGCGGATGATGTACCAGGCGGCGGATCCGGCCAATAGAATGTATGCCAGATCGAAATCCACTCGAGACAGAGCGGCACTGCCCACGGCAAAGCCGATCAGCGAACACCGGAACGCCGCTGGAACCGCCTCCATTGCGGGGTTCCCTCGGACTTGTTTGAGGGAACGCCCCAGCCAGATGATGGCGCCGAACAGCACCGCGCAATAGATCGCAAAGGCGAAAAACCCGGAGTCCACCAGCATCTGCAGATACGTGTTGTGAACTACGTGGCGATCCGCACGCCCCAGGTACCGGAAGGACAGTCTGGACCAGTTCGTGGAGCCGTAGCCGACGCCAAACACCGGATAGTCCATCCACATCCGGATGGCCGCCTGGGCGTACTCAATCCGCGCATAGGCCGAGGTGTCATCTTCGATATCGGTGAGGGTGGAGATGCGCTCGGAGTAAGAATCCGCCACCAGGTACACAAACGGAGCGCTTGAGCACACCAGCAGGACCAGCACCAGAGCCTTGTGCCGGGAATGCCAGGCGATCGCCATGAAGGTCACCACCAGCGAGATCGCCGCGCCCCGTGAATGCGTCATGACAATGCCGGCCACAGTCAGCACCGTTGTGGCAATGCACGCCAGCTTCAGCCAGCGGTACTTCAGTAAATGCTGCGCGTACCAGCAGAGCGGGACCGCCATCACCAGCGCCAGGCCCAGGCAATTGTTGTCTGAAAGAAATCCCCCGTATCCTTGTGCGTAGCGCACGCCGCCCGCCAGCACCCCATACAGCCCGAATTTAATCCCCAGTAGCCCCAGCGAGCCCGCCATGACTAAAAGCATCCAGCGAAGATCCTCGATGGTTTCCATCACCAGCGGGATCCACAGCGCCATGATAATCAGCCGGACGTACAGCCAGTACTCGGGCGTTGCGATCGTCGGGTCCACCGCAAAGATCACCGATGCCAGGATCGGCGCCTGCAGCACCAGTATCCCCAGCGTAAATGGATTGCGGAACAGGTTGCGCACCCGGTGCAAGTAGATCAGGCTGCCCAGGATCGTGGCGACCGCCAGACCTGACGACATGGGATATTGGCCCTGGGCATAGGCCAGATAGTCTGGGCGCATCAATGCAAACCACAGATAGGCCAGCATGCCAATCTTGGGCCGGATCAGCGCCGCGGCGCAAAGCACCGCGACGATGACCAGCAGAAGAATAGCGCGCATGGGGGGATTTTATGAACGGGCCTGGCAGCGTCCGGGCCTCAGTTCTCTCTTTTCAGTATACACATACGGGTGGATTTTCCTTTTTGTTTTGACCCTCTCCGCTCTGCTCTTATGGCATGTGGATGCGCGTGGAGCCCGCGGCCGCCACGGTGTTGTTTGCCAACCGGTACAGGATCCGGTAGAGCAGCGCCTGGCCGCCGGTCACCGGCACGGTCACACTGCAACCGCTGCTACAGGGAACCACTGCGGTGGTGTTTCCCAGGGCGGCGGTCGAACCATACTCAACCAGCGCATGATCGATCCCCCGGCCCGCGGGCGGCTGCAATGCGATCACCAGGCTGGAAGCGGCGCCGGCTGCATTGGTCTGAAAGCTGCCGAAGCGCCTGGCTGTGCCGCTCGACGGCCCGCAGGTGACCCGGTAGTAATATACGGTCGTTGGAGCCAGTCCGCCCAACAGGAATTGACGCCCCAGCCCGCCACCGCCATCCGCCACATCGCCGGAATCCCTGGAATCCCCGAACGGCGCACTGTTGACACCGATCCGGCAGGGTTCCCCACTGGGCGCCGTGTAGTGCAGCAGGGCTTGTGCGCTGCCGGGTCGCGCCGTCACATTCCGGATTTCCGGCGGCGGCAGTATCGCCCATTTGGGATTATCACAGTTGGCGGCGGTCAACCCAAGAGCCGTACAGTTCGCCCGGTTGACTCCGTAGCGGTCGATGTTGGCTACATTCCCGCGCCCCCAGTCGTACGCTGAGCTTCCCGTCAATCCCCCATAACTGTACCGGGACAGCCACGCCAACAGAGGCAGCATGTCGTGCGGGTAGCCGTTCTCCACATCCGCGGACCGGTTCCGGAAGTCCGTCCGCGCGTTGTTGCGGGTCGTCTGAGTGAACGCATTGTAGACCTCGGCGATGCTCGTAAAGTACTCTTCCGCCCCGCTGCATGCCCCGTCATTCCTTGTCACCGGCAACATGTAGGCGGCCGCCAGGTACGGGTCGAACCCCGGATCGCGCACTTGCAGGATGGGAATGCGAGCGTTGGCTTCCACTAGCTTAGAAAACTCACTGAACCCCATCTCCAGTATCCAGGCGTTGGACAACATCTGAAAGTGGTGTTGAAACAGCCCGTTGACGCTGCAAGCCTTCGTGGAATCCACCGACGCTTCCGTCGCGATCGCATTGGGCCGCCCCAGATAATAGAAAGGGTTGTTCTTCCCGAACGCCACCGTATTGCGTCCCCAGGACCATCGCGAGGACGCCGCCGGATCGTAAAACTGCCCGTTGGTGATCCCCGCGAACCCCTCGCGCACCGCCGCGTTGTATTGCAGCTTTTGACGATAATAAACCTGCTCCGGGCTCCCGTCCGGGGCGAAGAAGGCGGCTGTCCCAACATTGCGCAGCCCCCAGCCCATTCCTCGCACCTGGGCCGAGGACTCGTTAAGGTATCCCCAGTCGTCGTGTCGGCAAAAGTCGCACGTGCCGTTGTTGGAGTGAGCGAGGTTATAGGCGGCCCAGTAATACAGTTCTTCCAGATAGTACAGTTCCCCGGTCACCAGGTAGGCGGCAAAGCTGAAGGCGGCCTGGTGAGCCAGGTCCACACTCCAGCCGTGGGCGGAAGAGAGCGGCACGATCGGAGTGAGCCGGTCGGAGGTGGTGCCGAAACTGAACCCGCGGCTGACAAAACCTCTCCGGCCATCAATCGAAACCGGGCGCCCCAGCGCTGCCACGCCATCGTCGGAAGCCGCCCCATCCCCATCCAGATCGACGTAAAAACGCCCGGTCTCCGACTCCCGCAAGTGGATCGGGATCCACGTGCTCACATCGGCGTTGTCCCGCATCAAGGTTTCCATCTCTGGTGTGAACGTGTAGAGATAGCGCGCATCCCAGCGCGGCAGCAGGCCGAGTTCCGGACGGCCCCCGGTGGTTCCGAAACCGAGCTGAAACTGGCAGGGGCCGTTGAATGCGCAGTTCTTTGAATCATGGTTCGCCTTCTCCAGTCCGCCACCGGTTTGGGCGCCGCAGCAGCCGACCACCCGCTCCGTATCGTAGGGAGGCACCGCCTTCGAGTACACCAGGTAGGGCAGGTTGAAGTCGGTTTTCACCGCCCCGGGCGCGGCCCCATCCCAGAGATCCAGCCCCTTCGCGCGTCGCGTCATGGCATAGTGCGGAAACACCGCGATCGAGCTGACCGTGATCCCGCCCGTGGGCCCCCGCTTTACCACCAAGGCGTAACTCTGGTCCTGCAATTGCATCGTCCAGTGGTTCTCGATCATCGGCTGCACCCGGACCCCAGCCCAGCCCGGGTAGAATGTCGCCACAAACCGCGGGTGCAGGCTGCGGTAGGTTATGTCGTCGCTCCAGGTGGCCGAGCTGTAGGTCCCCGTGCAGTTCGCCGTGCAGCTCCAGCCAAAATCGTATTGACGGCTGGCGCTGGCGTCTTCCACTATCACCTGGGTGGCCACCGGGCCTCGCAGCCAGTAGCTCCAATGCCCATTGGCGATCATCGACCGGGCGCTGGCGGTTCTGGTGGTGCCTTGGGTCGCCTCCAGAACTGCCCCCCAGGAGCCCGGCCCCCCGCCGGCGTCGAAGTTCAACATCCCCGCCTGATCCAGCGCGGCGCTGTTGCAGGCGGCCAGACTCCCTGTCGAGCACGGATTCACATTGCCGCGGAAGTCCACCCGGATGCTGGTCCCGGCATTGATTGTCGCCCGGAAGCTGATGATGGCGTGCCGCAGGCTGCCGTCGCTCCAGGTGGTCTTGCGGTCGCACTGCCAGGCGGCCGCCGCCAACCCGTTGATGAACGGTTGCGCATAACTACTGATCTCCCCTTGTGCGAACACGCGCGAGATCGAAAAAGGCCGTCCGGTTTGCGTGCTCCCGGTCAGATCAACAATGCTGATCCCGTTATCCAGCCCCGCCAGCGGCAGCGCGGCCACCGCCATCAGCCCCACCGGCAAGAAGGTTTTCCGAGCCCTGTTTCGAAACATGTTTAGAAACTCCTCACAATCGTGGCCCGATAGGCCAGATTGGCGGGATCCACGCCGGCCCCGCTGTGATTGCACGCCCGCACGGTAATGGTGTTCGTGCTGCTCACGAACATGATGCCGCTCAGCCCAGCCGGATAGGTGCTGGGCCAGCCTGCCGCTACGGCATCCCCGGTGGCCGCTCCAGCCATGGCAAATGTGAGTTCAGCGCATGAGCCATTGGTGATGTTTGCAAAATCGAGTGACCCTGTCCCACTCAGAAATGTCGGGACTACCGCCGTGTCCACCGCGACGGCTTTCGTCGCGCCCCCTGCCACGACAACCCCTGTCCCCGCCGTCACCGTATCGCCGCCGCCGGAGCCCCCGCCGCCTTTCACCAGCACAACGCGACCGCTTTGCGGGGCAGCCCAGGTGATCGTCACATCAAAACTGGAGCTGTTGCAGGCCAGAGCGCTGGGCGTGATCTGTGTGAAGGTGCTCCCGCTCGACGCGTACGTGCCTGCTACCAGATCGCAGGTTCCCAATCCATGAGTTGCCCCGGGAACGCTCCAGGTTGTCGCGGAACTCGTACTGGCGGCATAGGCCCCCACCCCGGCCCCGCCGACCGCATCGGCGCCGCAGATCCAAACGCCGGCTGCCCGTTTCAGAATCTGGCCGTCCGGGCAGGCCAGAGCTGCAATGGCGCTGAGATCCGGATCGGATGGCTGCTTGCCGTCCAGGGCTGACTGAAGATCCGACTGATTGCCGAGCGTCCCGGTGATCGTTCCCCAATTGGCTACGCTCGCGCCCGCCAGTTGCGCCCAGGTGTTGGTCGAGCTGCACCCGTACAGGTTGCTCCCTGGCGCCGCGTCGGACCGGAAGAACAGGTCTCCCACCGCGCATGTCCCTGGCAGCGCCGTGCCTGTTTTTGCCGGGCGCGTGGATGCCGCCGCGGAAAAATCAATACTCTTGCTTTGAGTCCGCAAGTCGATGCTGGTTTGCCCCGGCGCCATCGCCGGGACCAACCCCATCAACACGCCGAACACCCTCATACGGCTCATACAAAACCCTCGCTCTCCGCAGTCTGAGCTGCAACAGGAAGTCTAGCGGCATGGCAGCCCATCCGCTTCGCCCTCAGTATATGCCAGCGGGTTGTGGCTGAAGGTTATAACACCTAGCGAATCAATGGGTTATGGTCTGTGACCGGGCGCAGGATGGTGCCCAGTTTTTCCACTTGTCGTCGCACGTTGAAGGTATCCAGAAACCAGTCATTGGGGGTAGTGGCATCATTGGGGAGCGTCAAAATCTCTCGGACTTTACGGTCGGCTTCCGTAGCTGGATCGCTGGTGTACACACAACGGTGCGGTACCCCACCGCGCTCCAGAATGCTGCTGGCGGGAGACCCCGCGCGGGTCCAGGCCAGGATCGGCCTGCCTACCTGCATGTACTCGAACAGCTTGGCTGGAACCTGCACGCTGCTGCCGCCGTCATGGATGTCCACCAGCACCAGTTTGTCGGCTTCCGCCAGACATCGCTGGGCCTGTTCTCGGCTCACCGAGCCACCCGTAAACTCCAGGCACCCGCTACGGCACAGCGCATCGAAAGCCGGCTGGCTCCGGGCTATGCTGGAGGCTTCCAGGGATCCCACCAGTTGAATCCGGAGGCGCGCGGGCTCCCAGTGGCCCGCCTGGATGAGCCGGTACAGCGCGCTCAGAAACCCTCCCGGATGCCGCCCCCCGTAAAAATTGCCCACGTGTGCCAGCACCTGGAAATCCCGCGTCGGAATCGGCGCCGCCTCCAACCGCTCTCCGGGATCGTACCCATTCGGGATCAGAAAAATCTTGCCCCGGCAATGCGGGTAGCGGTCGTTCCAGATCGTCCGCATGGGCTCCGTGTTGACGATGATGGCGTCGGCGTGGCGAAAAACCGCGGCCTCCAGCGCCCGGTCGTAGGAGAACAGCGTGCGCCGATCCCGGAAGGGGTTATCCGCCAGCGGATCGCGAAAATCGGCCACCCATCGCAGCCCATGGCAACGCTTCAGATACCACGCCACCAAATGCGTCGCCACGGGTGGAAAGGTGGAAAGCACGGCTGTGACTGGAGTCTGGGCCAGCAGATCCCGGGCCGCTTGCACCGCGCCCGGCACAAAAAGCAACTGTTCGTTGTAGGGCAACAACCGCTGCATCCATCGCGCCACCACGCTGGCCAGGCGCACGGACAGCCCCGTTTTCCCACTCCCGGGCACATACCGCACCGCCCCAGCCGCTTCACCCGTGCCGCCGGTAACAACGGCGCAGTCCCAACCAAATTCCGGCAGATACTTCGCGAACCGCCAGGGACGCACCCCCCCGGAAGCCTCTCCCGGCGGGTAATAGTAGGCCAGAATCAGGACCCGCTGCCGGGCAGCCGCCCCGGTCACCGCACGCCACCTGCCCGCACCGCCGCCCCATACAGGCCGGCGTAGGCGCTCACCATGGCGCTCATCGAATACCCCTGACTGCGTCGGCGATTCTTGGCTCCCAACTCCTGCCGCAGGCGCGTGTTAGACGCCATCGCCCGCAAGGCCTCCTGGTACGCTCTGGGATCCCCGCTCGGTGCCAGTTCGGGTCCCTCCCGAACCCCCAGCATGTCGGCTGTATCGCCCACTGCGGTGCATACGGCCGGCAAGCCGCAGCTCATCGCTTCCAGCAGCGCCAGCGGCATTTGTTCGGTGATCGAGGACATCAGGAATACATCGAATATACCGTAGTAGGGTGCCGGGTCCTCCGTGGCGCCGGTGAAAAGCACCTGCCCCCCCGGCCCCAGAGACTCCGCCAGCGCCTGCCACCGCCGACGGCAATCCCCGTCGCCCACCACCACCAGCCTCGCTCCCGCCATCGCCATGCCGGCGAAGGCCCTGAGCATCAATTCCAGGTTTTTTTCGGCCCGTAATCGGCCTACCGTGCCAAACACCAGCGCACCGTCGGGAATTCCCATCCGGCTGCGCAACTCCGGATTGCGCCGCGGCTGAAATTTCTCGGTGTCGATGCCGTTCAGAATGAGTTGCGTCTTCTCTGGTGGCAGCCCATACTCGGCGGCGGCGATCCGCAGCAGCTCCTTAGACACCAGCACGGTCTTGTAAATGCGGCGCAGCAGAACCGCTCGAGCCCACACCCGCCGCCGCTTCCGCCGGCGCGCTTCATCCGGCCCGAAGCCGTCCTCGGTGTGGATCACCGGGCAGATCCTGGCCAGCAGCCCGGCCATGACCGCATCCACCGCCCCCCAGTTGTAGGTCAGCAGAAGATCAGGCCGTTGCTTGCGCAGGATGGCTACCAGCTCCGGTACGGCCAGCACGGTGTTCTTGTGTGCCGGCGCCGGTAGCGGCGCCAGCGCCTGCGGCCCCAGTGCACGAGCGGCCTCGAAATTGCCGTCCAGGGCCAGCACGCTGTGCTCGAACTCCGCGCCGAGTTCTCGCATTAGCGTGATCACCCGCATTTGCGCGCCCCCGGGGCCAAAACTGGGCAGAACATGAACCAGCCTCATCGGGGCTTCAGTCGACCGGTTGCTGGCGCAGCCACGCCACAAACTTCCGGATCCCCTCCGCAAACGGGGTTGCCGGCTGGTAACCGAGCAGCCTCTGCGCCTTGGATATGTCCGCGTAGGTGATTGGCACGTCGCCCGGCTGATCCGGCTGCCGCTGGATCGCGGCGCGAACTCCCAGCTCCGCTTCCAATGTCTCGATCATGGTCCGCAGATTTACCGGATGCGAGTTGCCGAGATTGAACACCTCGTAGGCGGCATCGTAACGCAACCCCGCCAGAATCCCGGAGACGATGTCGTCCACGTAGGTGTAATCGCGTCCGCTGGAGCCGTCGCCAAACACCGGAACCGGCCGCCCCCCCTGCATCAACGCGGCAAATTTGCGGATCGCCAGGTCTGGCCGCTGCCGTGGCCCGTAGACGGTGAAGAACCGCAGGCACAGGGTTTGGAGGCCGTACAGATGCGAATAGGTGTAACAGAGCTTCTCCCCGGCGATCTTGGTAGCGGCATACGGGGACACTGGCAGGTTTACGTGGTCCTGTTCGCTGAACGGCACCTGGTTGGCGATTCCATAGATCGAGCTGGACGAGGCAAACAGGAACCGCCGCACACCCGCGCGGCGCGCCGCCTCCAGCAACCCCAGGGTCCCGCGCACGTTCACCCGCTCGTAAAGCAGCGGCTGTTCCAGCGATGGCCGCACCCCCGCCCGCGCGGCCAAATGAACAATAGCCTCCGGCTGTTGCTCCTGGAACACCCGCTCGACCAGCGTCTCATCGCAGATATCCCCCTGGTAGAACATCGCCGGTCCGGCGCTCTGGAGTATTTGAAGATTTCTCTGCTTCCAGGCGGGATCATAGAAATCATTCAGATCGTCCAGAATCGCCACCTGATTCCCATCCTTCACCAGCCGTTCGCACAAATGCGAGCCGATAAACCCCGCCCCGCCGGTAACCAGAATCCGCACTTGCGTTTCAGTTCCTTTCTTGGCCGGAAGACCGCCGGCCAGCGAGACTACCCCTGGCCCTCTCTCCCCATTCATCGGCAGCGGCCTGCAATTGTTCCACTGCCTCGGCGGCCACCTGCTCCCAATTCCGCGACTTTCCCCAGGCCGCGATCGCGTCCCGGTCCCAGTCCGTGCGGAGCGCCTGCCCCAGGGCCGCTTCCAGCCGGGCCGGATCCCCCGGGGGCACCACCAGGCCGAATCGCATTGACGGAATCATCTCCGGCACCCCTCCCACATCAGTCGCCACCACTGGCGTGCCGCACGCCAGCGCCTCATGCACCACGTTGGGCCACCCCTCGCGGCTGCTCGCCAGACAGAACACGTCGGCGGCCGCCATATATCCGGCCAGCGCTTCCGGCGGCACCGCCCCGACACAATGCACGACCCCTTCCATCCCCAGTTGTGACACGTGTCGGAGGATTTCCTGTTCGAATTCTCCTTCACGACCGGGACCACCGACCACCCACAGTTCGGCGACCTGCCCGCTCGCGCGCAATCGCCCCAGCGCTTGCACCACCCGGTGATGCCCCTTGCGCTCGATCAGATATCCGGCCGACACCACCACGGGCCGGTCGGCCGGAAGGCCGAGGCGCGCGCGGGTAGCCGCCCGGTCACGGGGGTGAAATACGTTTGTGTCGACTCCGTTGGGGATGACGCGCGCATGTCCCTCCGCCACTCCGAGCGACAAGGCAAACTCACGCAGCGGACCGGAGACGGCGATTACCCGCGCCGCCCGCCGCAACGCCCACCCCATCCCCCGGCGCCGGAACCAGTGGTGCGCGTGCATGGTTTCATTGCCGCGCAGGGTGATCACCACCGGGAGTCGCAATACGATCCCTAACAGCACGCACGCTACGCCCTCCGGGTAGCCGAAATGCGCATCGATCACCTGGAAGTCAAACCGTTTGCGCAGCCCCAGAGCCGGGCCCAGAATCCCAAACAGCAGAAAGAAACTGTTCAGTATCCCCCCTAGCGGCGGGTACACCCACCGCGGGTGCAGCACCTCCAGGGATCCATCGGTGCGACGGCGGGGGATGTCGCCGCCCCGGTCTCTGGGCCTTCCGTGGTCCAACAGCGCCACCGGGGCCAGCGCCACGATGTCCGCCTGGGCCGCCATGTGCTGCAACCGAGCTTGGACGAAAAGCCCCAACCCGGGCTCGACAGGGTTCGGGAATACCGTGCTGACGCTGACGATCCGCAGCTTCCGGTTCACTGGCTCCCGTGCCCCAGGGCTCGCACCACAGTTCCGGCGCGATCCGCGTAGACGCCCCCGAAATACCGGTGGGTCCCGATGAAATGCAGGAAAGCGTTCTGTTGCGCGTCCATCTCCGGGCCAAAGCAGGCGTACCTGGGATATGGCAACACCTCCGCTTCGCGGCAATTGGCGATGATGTAGTTGGACGCTACTTGTTCGCTGCCCCACTCCCGCCACCGATCCCCTAACAGTCTTCCCATTTGGACGCTGAATTCCTCCAGCGTGTCCCGCGAGTTACCGCCGCGCGGGAACCCGGCAAAACCGGCGGAGCCCCGTACGTACTTCCTCCCTAGCGTCCCCTGTAGCCGCGGCAAGCTGCGCTCGGCTTCCACCTGCACATGACGGCTGGCGGAGTTCTGGATACGCTCAGCGTTCTCCTCTACGTTAACGATGCTCTGCCCCAGTCTGGTGCCGAGCGTGAAAGCGCGGTTTTCCTTGTAGCAGCGGACCACCTCGCCGATCGCATCCAGCGTGAGCGTGTCCGAATCCACCTGCACCACATAGTGGGACTTCGATTGGTCCAGGATCAGCATCAGACGCTCCCAGCAGTTCCCGCGCTGGCATTGGCCGGTTGGGACTTCCCCGTTCTCCAGAACCGTCAGCGCCGGCAGATGCTCCCGGAGCCTCCCTACATCCTCCGGCCGTAATGAGCCGTCGTTCAAAATCATCATGTCCCCTTCGCCGATCTGGCGGTACAGGCTCTTCACCGCCAGCAGATAAAGGGTCAGGTCGCTGCGTCCGAGTAGGCTGACGATCCGAAGCCCCCCTGCTCGCAGCTTCACGGGCGGCGTTTTCCAGACATCGCGCCGGCGCCACAGGAACTTCTGGCGGCCCAGCCCCTGCCGCATGCGAAATAACAAAACTGTTGAATCCTCCCCCGGCGCGGTTCTAGTCCGGCAGTTTCTCCCCGATTGTACCTCTTTGCCTCCGCTACCGCGCCTCCGCTAAGCTACCTCTTGATGCTTGTTTGCAACGTAGTGGGGGCCCGCCCGAACTTCATGAAGATGGCGCCGGTGGTCCACGAACTCCGGCGGCGTAGCTTGCCGCAGTTGCTGGTGCACACCGGCCAGCATTATGACGCCGCCATGTCCCAGGTGTTCTTCGAAGAGCTGGGGATGCCCGAGCCGGACGTTTACCTTGGCGTCGGCTCCGGTTCTCACGCTCAGCAGACCGCCCGTGTGCTGGAAGCGATGGAATCCATCTGTCTGGAGCGCCGCCCAACGCTGGTGGTGGTGGCCGGCGACGTCAATTCCACCCTGGCCGCGGCGCTGGCCGCCGCCAAGCTTGGCTTGCCTGTCGCCCACCTGGAGGCTGGCTTGCGCTCGAGGGACCGGAGCATGCCGGAGGAAATCAACCGCATCCTTACCGACCACCTCTCCGATCTGCTGTTCACCACCGAGGAGGACGGCAATCGCAATCTGCGCCGCGAAGGGATCTCCGAAACCAAAATCTGTTTCACCGGCAACTGCATGGTCGACTCGTTGCGGCGCCACCAGGACGCCGCGCTCGCACGGCGCCCCTGGGAGTCCTACCGGCTGCCGCCCGGCGAATACGCTTTGCTGACGCTGCATCGGCCCTCCAATGTCGATAGCCAGGAACAACTGACGCGCTCTCTGGATACCGCCGCCTGGATCGCCGGGCGCATGCCGGTGCTGTTTCCGGTGCATCCGCGCACCCGCCAGCGGATCGAGGCTCTGGCCCCGGCGCTGCCCGATACCCTGTGCTTCTGCGATCCCCTGCCGTATCTCAGTTTCCTCGGCCTGATGGCCCGGGCCCGATTTGTCCTGACCGATTCCGGCGGCATCCAGGAGGAGACCACCGCCCTGGGTGTCCCCTGTCTCACGCTGCGCCGCAACACCGAGCGGCCGGCCACGATCGAGCTGGGAACCAACCTGCTGGTGGGCGACGATCAGAACCAGATCCGGCAAGCGGTCGATCAGATCTGCCGGGGTGAGTGGAAGCAAGGGCAGATCCCGCCCTTGTGGGACGGCCGGGCAGCCGAGCGCGTCGTGGACGCCATCGCCTCTTTCTCTGGGGCCAGCCGGCCCACCTGAGCATGGCCATATCCGTCATCCCCTACACGCCGGACCACGCCGTCCCCTGGGACCAGTTTGTCCGCCAGCACCCCCACGGCAGCCCGTTCCACCTCACCGCCTGGATGGACAGCATCGTCGAAACGTTCGGGATGCCGTCGGTGGCGCGGCTGGCGGTGGAAGACGGCCGCATCCGCGCCGTGCTGCCGCTGTTTTTCATCCGCAACCTGCTGTCGGGGCGGGCGCTGCTGTCGTCGCCCTACGCCGTGTATGGGGGCGTGCTGGCGGATTCCGGCGAGAGCCGCGCCGCCATGGCTGATCATCTGCGCGATCTGGGCGCTTCGCTCGGCGTCCAATACATCGAGCTGCGCAACGCCTGGCCCGAGCAGTGCCTGGGCTTCGCTCCCGTCTCCCGCTATGTAACCTTCACCCAAGCGCTGGCTGCCGACGAGGCCAAAATACTGGAAGCCATCCCCCGCAAAACGCGCCGCATGGTGCGCATCGCGCTCCAGCAGCCGTTCACCAGCCGCCCGGCCGGCAGCGACGAAGCTTTCTGGGATCTCTACTCGCGCAATCTGCGCCGTCTGGGGACGCCCTGCTTTCCACGGCGTCATTTCGAGAACCTCCGCCGCTGTTTCGGCGATCAAATGGAAATCCGGGAAGTGGTGCTGGATGGCAAGGTGGTGGCGGCCGTGCTCAACTTCTTTTTCCGCGACCAGATCCTGCCCTACTATGGCGCCTCCGACCCCGCCTTCAATCAGTTCGCCCCCAATAACTTCATGTACTTCGATCTGATGCGTCTGTCGGCTGCCCGGGGTGTGAGACTGTTCGATTTCGGCCGCAGCCGGATGGACAGCGGTTCGCACGACTTCAAATCCCACTGGGGGATGCAGGTGCGCGAGCTGCCCTATGAAATGCTGTTGGTGAAACGCCAGAGCCTGCCTCACTACAGCCCTGACAATCCGCACTTCCTCTGGGCGATTCGCGCCTGGCAGCACGTCCCCCTCCCGCTGACGCGGATAATTGGTCCGTGGCTGCTGAAGCTGGTACCATAAGAAACGAAATTTGCGCCGTCCTCCAGGCGGATAGCTCAAGGGTAGAGCGCCCCTCATACACAGGGGAGGGTGCACGGTTCAAATCCTGCTCCGCCTACCAAAGCCGCCGCGCATGTTTGCATGGATATTCTGTTCCTTTCTCACTGCGCTCCCGCTCCTCCTGACAAAGGCGAGCGTATCCGCGCCTACCACGAGGTGGTTTTTCTGGCCTCGCGGTGCCGTCTGCATCTGGCCTGCTTTGCCCGCACTCCCGAGGAGATGGAAGCCTCCCGTCAAATGGCGCCACAGTTCGGCTCCTTCTACATGGAGCCCCTGCATCCGTCGCGGGCGCTGGCGCGCGCCGCCTCCGGCTTCGCCCGCGGAGGGAGCCTGACGCTATCCTTCTACGCCAGCCGTGCGATGCGCGCCCACGTGCAGTCGCTGGCCCGCCGGGTCCGGCTGGATGCCGTGATCGCCTATTCTTCCGCCATGGCGGCTTATGCTCCCGGCGAGGTTCCGCTGTTGCTGGACATGGTGGATGTGGACTCCGAGAAATGGCTGCAATACGCCCGCCAGCGCTGGCCGGGGTCGCTTTACGCCGCGGAAGGCCGCCGTCTGCGTCTCCAGGAACGGGAATTTTCGCGCCGCTCCCGCCGCACTTTCCTGTGCACCGGCCAGGAGCTGGCCTTGTTCCAGGAGTGTGTGCCGGACGCTCCGCTGCTGTGCCTGGAAAACGGTGTTGACGGCGCCTTCTTCGATCCCGTCCACAGCGAGCCTCTTCCCGGCGCCGCCGGCAGTCGCTGGCTGGTTTTCACCGGCGTCATGGGTTATTACCCGAACCAGGACGCCGCCTGCTGGTTCGCCCGCGAAGTGTTCCCGGAGTTGCGCCGCCATCAGCCCTCCCTGCAATTCGTCGTCGTCGGCCGGAGCCCTTCGCGCGCTGTGCGCGCGCTGGCGGATCTGCCGGGCGTCACCGTGACCGGACCCGTCCCGGACATCCGTCCCTACCTGCGCAGCGCCGCCGCCGTGATTACACCGCTGCGCATCGCCCGTGGTATTCAGAACAAAGCCTTGGAAGCTCTGGCGATGGGTAAGCGTGTGCTGGCTTCGCCAGCCGTGTGCGACACCTTCGGGCCGGCTCCGCCGACCGGGCTGCACCGTTGCGAGTCCATGGAACAGTATGCAGCCGCGCTCGCGGCCTGCCCGGCCGTGCCTTTTGAGCCCGAGATCCGGCGGCATGCGCTCGAGCGTTTCGACTGGGGGCTCAACCTGGACCTGCTGTGGAGGCAGTTACAGGAAATCCAAGCCGGCTGAGTTCCCATGAGAAAACTTCTGATCGTCAGCTATGTCTTTCCGCCGGCCGGCGGGATCACGGTCCAGCGGGCGCTCAGTTTTGCCAAATACCTGCCGGCTTTGGGGTTTGAAGTTCACGTGCTGACGGCCCGTAACCCGGCCGCGCCGGTCTGGGACCCCGCTCTGCTCAAGCACGTGCCGCCGGAGGTGCGCCTCCATCGCTGCTTTACCCCCGAGTTGCCTTTCCGTTTTCGTAAACGCTTATGGGCGCTGCTGGATCGTGGCGCCGGCCCATCTCCGCCGCAGGATCCGGACGCGCCTGCCGCCCCGGCCGGCTTCCTGCAGCGCAGCATCAAGCGATTGCTGTCGCCCGATCCGCAAGTGGTCTGGGTTCCGTTTGCCGTGCGTGCCGCAGCCGCCCTGATCCGCCGCCACGGCATCGACACCGTCCTGACCACCGCGCCGCCGTTTTCCGTCTTTCTGATCGGGCACGCCCTCAAGCGGCGCTTCCCTTACATTCAACTCATCAGCGACTTTCGCGACGAGTGGCTGCGATTCTATCTGACCGATTTCGCGTTCCTGAGCGAAGAGTTCACACGGCGCCGAGCCGCCGCCATCGAGCGCGCCACTATCGAGCTTTCCGGCCTGGTGCTGGCGGTCACCCGCAGTTCGCTGCGCGAGATTCGCCAACGCTACCCGGAACAGCCCGATGACAAGTTCGCTTTCGTGGCGAATGGCTACGATCCGGACGTCTTCCGTAATTTTCTCCCACGGCCGCACCAGGGATCTGGCATGGTGGTCACTCACCTTGGCACCGTCTACCGGACGGCTTCGCCGGGCTACTATCTGGATGCGCTGGACACACTCCCGGAGCCGGTGCGGAAAAACATTGAAACGCGCTTCATCGGCCGTATCGCGGAAACCGAAGCAGCCATCTTCCAGAAACGCCTCAGCACCGTGCGCCTGCTGGATTTCCTTCCGCAATCGGAGGCCCTGCGGAAGGTGGAGGAAACCGACTATCTGCTGCTGACGATGACCAACGATTTCAGCTTGCCGGGCAAGCTGTTCGAATATATGGCGACCGGCAAGCCGATCCTGGCGCTGTCGCCCCCGGATGGCGAAGTGGCGCGCCTGCTGCGGGAAACGGGAACCGGCTTCTGTGTGGACCCGACGCAGCCGGAAGCCATCCGGCAAATGCTGTTGACCGCCTGGGAGCGGTGGCGCGACGGTCAATCCGCCACGGGGATTGACCACGAAGCGGTCCGTCGCTACGAGCGCCCTCGCCTGGCGGCCCAATTGGCGGATCTCATCCAGCGCGGAAAACCGAACCCGCCCCGCTGACCGGCGCGGCTTCGGTCCGCGGCAGTCCGAATGGCAGCATGGCCTGCTGCGCCTTCATCCTCAACCGCCATTTCGGATAGGGAGGAGCTTCCTGCTCGGCGAGATCCTGGAGGATCAACTGATCCGTTTCGGTGTCGCGCAGCGCCGGCGGAACTTTCTCCAGGCGCCGCTGGTGCTCGGGCTGGCCGGCTTTTTGGCGGCGCAGAGCCTGGCGGGTTCTCTCCGGCATCTCGGCGTAGATCTGGCGCGCCAGTTCCTGGCGGAACTGTTCATACTCGAGCAGCAGGTCGCGCTCGTCGGCGTCCTCCTGACGGCGCAGCGCGCCACGCTCCATTTCGCGGTAGCGTTGCAGGGCGGGCTCGGCGATCTGAGGCGGCGCGGCCCGGCGGCGCGTCTCCGGATCGCGCACGATCTTCACCAGCAGCCCCGGCAGATTCTTCAGTGTCTGCCCGGATTTTCGTTTGTGCTGGCACACCTCGACGGCGATGGCGCACCAGTCCAGCATCTCACGCCCTTCGCCCTGGCCCGGTCCCAGCTCGAGCGCGCGCCGCACCAGGCCCAGCGCTACGTGCGGCAGCACCTCCAGCTTGCACATTTCCTCTACCAGTTGCGCGGCTCGCTGCGCGCCGTACAGATCCTGGCGGCCCGACAGTTTCTCGCAGACTGACGCCGTGAACTTCGGCGCAAAGCCGGCGTTCTCGAGCTGCCGCTGGCAGTAGCTGCGCGTGAACTCCTCGCTGGCGGCCGCCTCTTCCAGCAGCTTGCCGGCGGGTGTGTAGGAGGGATGCCGCCGCAGCGCGATCTTCCAGTCGGCCGCGGATACCACGTTGTAGGAGCCCAGCGCCTGAATTTTGATCAGTTGATCGAAAGCCGGCTCCAGGGTCTGCATCAGACGCGAGAAGTATTTCGGTGTTGTCAGGATGCCCAGGTGCGCGGTGGCCAGTTGCCGCGCGTCGATCAGCACCACGTCGGTGGTCTCAAACGCCAGCACCAGGAACCGGTACAGATGCTTGGCGGTGATGCCGTCCAGTTCCATGTAGCGACCGGCGTCGAGCACCCTGAAAAAGCCGCTGTCCATGGCGCGGATGAGTTTGTCGGTCCAGGTGACGCTGCCGGTAAGACGGCCGGTGGAGCGGTCCACGAAGAAGCTGAATTCCTGAAATACATTCAGCCACTTCACTTCCTCCTGGTGATCGGTGGCCGTCAGCGCCCGGAAGCGCAGCGGGATGAAACGATCCATGGCCAGCTTCAGCCGCTGATAGAATTTGCCGTGAACCGTGCTCAGGTTCAGCAGTTCGGCGACCTCGCGGCCGGTGAAGGTCACGGTTTTGGCGAAGTTGTTGCGGTAGGTAAGTACGCCCAGCGCGACAAAAATATCGAGGTCTTGCTCGGTGGGAAGTCCCAGTTCGTTGTTGCCCTGTACCTGCCAGACGACTTTCATCTGTGAGCCGTCGGGTAGAATCTTTACCCCCTTGATCTCAATCTTTCCGATACGCTTGCCAACCCGGCGCTCCAGGATCGCAAACGGGATCGAGGCCAGGTTCTCCTGTTCAATCGACAGGTTCAGCAGTGTGGGTCGCGGCGCCAGCTTGGTGCTTGTCATGAGCGATGAAACAAGAACTTGCAATCCTGTTTTACACCGGGCCGGGCATCAGATGCCAGAACTTTATGATCAAGCACATGGCCTTTATTGGGAAGCACACGGTAGACGCGTTTTGCTGGGGTTCCGGCGGGTTCAGTCCGCAGGTTGGCTCCATGGTTTATACCATTACCATAACCATATACCATAACCACTACCATGTAGAAAACCATGGGTTTTACACAGCACAACCTAAGGCACGTATTAACAACTGTTTGGGCTGTTGAAAACGGTTTTGATGGCCATGTGCTTGATCGTAAGGCCATGTGCTTGATCGTAAAAAACAGGCTGTTTTGACCTCTCTGGAGGCCTTCCCCGGGGTCTCTCTGGACGCCTTTACTCAAAACAAAGGGGTTACCCAGACAGGCTTGCCATGTGCTTCATCGTAAGATATTAAGTCTTTTGTATCCAGACACATGGGGGAAACACGCCAAACTTTTCCACAGGGTCCTTACGATCAAGCACACGCGAAGGGCTGTTTTGGGGCCATTTTTTACGATCAAGCACACGGTATTTACGATCAAGCACATGGCCTCCAGCCCCCTCAAATGTGCTTGATCGTAAGTCGACCAGGGTTGTGGTCCACCCGAAACTGTCGATAAGCCAAGTGAAGGCCCACCGTCCGCATGAGCAGCATCACACCCTTGGCGTTCACTGGAGTCAGCCAGTTCTCGGAAGACTTCCAGACGATCCTGACACGGGCAGTGTCGATCGCTTCCCTGCCCGTTAAGGCGCTTCAAGCCGAGCAAGTCACCCTGCTGTCCAAAAAGCAGACGCTGGGCAGCCTTCGCTCGGCCGTTGCCGACTTCGGCTCCGCTGTAACAGCACTGGGTACGATCGGCGCCAACAAAGGCGTTGCCGCCAGCAGCTCCAACGCCAACCGCGTGACCGTGACCAACAACGGCGCCACTTCGGCGGCCGTGCACACGATCACCGACATCACGTCGGTAGCCA
>Ga0247727_10003752_pt1 | contig 33167 bp, 24 predicted proteins | sample WisWelCaveWW1625_FD_202498 | JGI IMG/M metagenome (GOLD analysis project Ga0247727, IMG submission 202498) | Biofilm microbial communities from Wishing Well Cave, Virginia, United States - WW16-25 | ecosystem: Environmental > Aquatic > Deep subsurface > Groundwater > Cave microbial mat | place...
TTGTTCAATGAGCGCGAGCGCCCGATGTTTGAGCGGGATGTGGTTTTGCATCCCCAGTGTAAAAGCAGAATGTATTTACTTTGTACATTCAAAAACATCACATCGTCATCTTGCTTCAATGGCAGTGCACCCCGTCCCTCTCCCCATCCGATGGGGAGAGGGTGGCCGAAGGCCGGGTGAGGGGGGTCTCATTCCTATCCGGAAATTTATTTTGGCAACCGTTCTAATGGGGAGAGGGTGGCCGACGGCCAGGTGAGGGGTGAAACTAATTCCATGCACCTTTATCGGCATTGGATTTGATTTGCCTGCGAAGCCCGGGAGCGAAATGCCCTTGTCACACCGCCGCGTTTTTGCGAACAGGCTGCATGAACGCGCTCCGCATCCCGGCAACGCACCGCTCGAAACTCCTTTCCATCCTGTGCTGCCTGCCGCTCCTTGGCCATCCTGTGTCGGCCATCGAGAACTCAATGCCAGCCGGCGACCCTTTCGTGTTTCATTCCTTGCCGGAGGCGCGTTTCAACTTCGGTGGCGTCATCGGAGAAAGGGTTGAAGCCAACGTCCATCAATGGCTGCTTTGCGCGCCGCAGGCGAATCCCGGTATTTTGGAGATGTTTCGCGTCCGCGACCGGAAACCCGTTCCACAACTGGTGCCTTGGGCCGGCGAATTCACCGGCAAATACCTCATCTCCGCGGTGCAGGCGTTGCGCATGACGGACTCTCCGGCGCTGCGTTCCTACGTTTCAAACTTTGTCGCCGCGCTCATCGCGACCCAAGCCGAAGACGGCTATCTGGGGCCGTTTCTCCGGGAGCGGCGATTGCTCGGGGAATGGGACCTCTGGGGGCATTACCACGTGATGCAGGGTTTGCTGGACTGGCATGAGCAGACGGGCGATCCGGTTTCGTTGCAGACGTGCCGTCGCGCGGGCGATCTGATCTGCCGCACCTACCTCGACCAACCCCGGCGGGTGTTCGATGCCGGTTCGCACGAGATGAACATGGCTGTCATCCACGGACTCGGGCGGCTTCATCGGCTGACCGGCGAAGCGCGGTATCTGCGGATGATGCGCGAGATCGAGAAAGATTGGGAACGGGCCGGCGATTATTTCCGGACGGGCATCGCCGGAGTGGAGTTCTTTGCGACGCCGCGGCCACGCTGGGAAAGCCTTCACGACCTGCAAGGGCTGGTGGAACTCTGGCAGATCACCGGCGATTCGCGCTACCGCGATGCGTTCATCCATCACTGGCGCAGCATCGCCCGGTGGGATCGCCACAACACGGGGGGCTTCAGCAGCGGAGAGCAGGCCACAGGTAACGCCTGGTCGCCCGCTGCCATCGAGACGTGCTGCACCATTGCGTGGATGGCCTTGAGCGTGGACATGCTGCGCCTCACGGGCGACGCGCGCGTGGCGGATGAATTGGAACTCTCCACCTTGAGCGGCGCGCTCGGCGCGCAGCACCCCTCGGGTCGGTGGTGGACCTACAACACACCGATGGACGGCGTGCGCGAAGCCTCGGCGCACAGCATCGTGTTCCAGTCCCGCGCCGGCACGCCCGAGTTGAACTGCTGCTCCGTCAACGGCCCGCGCGCGCTCGGCATGTTGAGCGAATGGGCGGTGATGACGGATCGGATCGGGCTTGTCCTAAACTGGCTCGGCCCCGGTGAATTCACGGCGAAGCTTGGGTCTGGAGCGCCGGTGGAGTTGCGTTGCGAATCCGACTTCCCGCTCGCAGGCCGCGTGAAGTGGATCATCCGGCCTGGCCGCGGCGCGCGGGAGTTTTCGATCCGGCTTCGCATCCCGGCTTGGTCGGTTCACACGCGGCTCAAGCTGAACGGAACAGAATTCCGAAACGTCCGCCCCGGCGATTATTTTACACTGCAACGACGCTGGCGCAACGGCGACACCATGGAACTCGATTGCGACATGAGCCTGCGTGCTGTTCCCGGGGACCGCGAGGCCGCCGGCAAGGTCTCCGTTTATCGCGGCCCGCTGCTGCTGGCTTACGACCAACGCGAGAATGATTTCGATGAGGCGGAGATGCCACGTGTGGACTTGAAGCGGTTTGGCGAGGCGCGCGTCTTGCCGGCTGTCTCGCACGGTCAGCCGCATGGCCTCGCTCCCTGGTTGCGCGTCGAGTTGCCCGCCGAGGGGAAGCGCTTGCTCCGGCTCACCGACTTCGCCAACGCCGGAGCCTCCGGGACGCGCTATCGTTCCTGGCTGCCAGCGAAAGACGCTCCGCCTCGGCCGCCCATCACGCGAGCGCCCGCCGACGGCGCGACCATTGGCGCAGGTAAAACCACCTTCCGCTGGACTACGCGGACGAATGCCTCGTTGAACAGCTATCGGTTGATCGTCAGTGCCGGGCAGGATTTTTCCGACCCGGTATTGGAAATGAAAGACATCACTGGCCCGCGATTCGAAATGAGCGACGAACTGAAGCAGAAGCTCAAGCCGAATCGCCTATATCAGTGGCGCGTCGTGGCGACCGGGCCGCACGGCGAAACTCCAAGCGCCGAACCTGCGGCGCGTTTTCGATTCGATCCCGCGAAACCACCGGTCGCGGACGAACCGGAGGTTGAAGTTGGCCCTGACGGTCTGGTTGTCCGGGCGGCGTTGCGCGGCAAACCGGAGCCGGAATTCGGCCGGTTGAAGCGGGCCGCCGGATTCGCCACGGCGAGTGGGCCGGACGGATCACCCGATGGCGCGGTGAACGTCAACGGCCATGAGCAGATGCTCGTGTACTCGCTGCCCGAGGAGTTTAGCGACAGCCTGACGATTGCAGTGTGGGTCCGAGTTCGTGCGCTGCCGGAGAAACGCATCGGCCAGGTTTTCAGCGCCTGGGCTGCGGGCATGGACGATCCACTCCGACTCACGGTGGACGGCGGGAAACTCTTCGCCCGCGTAGAGTCGCAACAGGGTTACTCGACCAAGGGCGTGCCCATTGAGGCTGGCCAGTGGCATCACGTCGCCGCGGTGAGGTCGGCTGGGCAACTCGCGTTGTTCGTGGATGGACAACGGCGCGAAAGCGCGGCTGCTCCGGAATCCATCAGCACGGTGGCGAGGAGTTGCGCGCTGGGAGGCAATCCCAATTTTTCGGGCAACGAGTTTCTCGCGGCGGATTTTGCGCGCTTCACGCTCGCCCTGCGGGCGTTCTCCGAGGAGGAAATCCGCGCGCTCGCCCGGCTGGACTCGCTCCGTTGAGTCATCCACGACGTGCTCTCGGATTATGAGCGAGACGCACCCGACATGCACCGGTGGGTGCAGACTCGGCCGGCCACCGGGGCACGGACTTCAGTCCGCTTCATCGTGAGAGGTCGTGAGGTTCCGGTACAATCCTGTGGGGTTCGGCAATCGTCAGTCGAAGCGGACTGAAGTCCGCTCCCCGGTTACTATGGATTCGGGTGTACTCGCTGCGTCCGCGTCATCCTTGCATTGGAACGCGGCTTGATTATTCTGCGCCCGGTTTCGATCGTGTGTGTTCTGAGGTGCAGGCTGCCCTTACACCCGATTGACCATCGGGGATTGATCGCGGTTCGCGACGCTCATCCTGGGAAAACCCTGTTCGCCGCAGATTCAAATGATGCAAAGAAAATTGTTTTTGGCTCTGGCGCTGACTGGCGCCGTCGTGGAACTGGCCGCGATCGCCGGCGCGGCGGCTCCGCAAAAAGGCTGGGAAAGCAGCGCCGCCGCGGGGGCGACACTCACGCGCGGTAACAGCGAAACGTTCCTTGCCACACTCACGCTCGACACAAAGCGGAAATGGGAAAAGGACGAGGCGGCGTTCGGTGTGACCGGCGGCTACGGGGAATCCACGGTCAACGAAGTGGACCAGAAGACCACCGAGTTTGTGCGCGGCTTCGGCCAATACAACCGCCTGTTCAGTCCGCGGCTCTACGGCGGCCTGCGCCTGGACGCCGAGTACGACGGGATTGCCGGCGTGGATTACCGGCTGCGCGCCAGCCCGCTGCTCGGCTATTACCTCATCAAGGGCACGAACACGACGCTCGCGGTCGAAGCCGGCCCGTCGTTCATCTGGGAGAATCTCGAGAGCAAACCGGCGGACGATTACGTGACGCTCCGCCTGGGTGAGCGCTTCGAGCACAAACTCACCGCCACGACTCGCATCTGGCAGACCGCCGCGTACCTGCCCGACGTGCAGCGTTGGACGGAGAAATACCTGATCAACTTTGAAGCCGGCATTGACACGGCCATCACGAAGGCCCTCAGCCTGCGCGTGGTGTTCCAGGACAGCTACGACAGCGAACCGTCGGCAGGGCGCAAGAACAACGACATGCGGTTGATCGCCGGGGTGGCTTACAAGTTTTAGCCGGGCGGTGTTGCAAAGGTCCCGGTTGATGCACCGACGACGGTTGCTGTGGGTTGGTGCTATACAGGGAGTTGCCGGTTTGATAGGCTGCGCGCACTTATGACACTCGACGACATTCTCCTGGAGGCGGAAGAAAAAATGGAAAAGACCGAGCACGTGGTGGTGAGTGAATTCGCCGGCGTGCGCACCGGCAAGGCCTCGCCCGGACTGGTGGAGAACATCATGGTGGAGGTGTACGGCTCGAACGTGCGCATCCGGGAACTGGCCGGCATCACCACGCCCGAGCCGCGCACCCTGGCGATCCAACCCTGGGACGCCAACACCATCCACCCGATCGAAAAGGCGATTCAAAAAGCCAACCTCGGATTGAACCCGGCCATCCAGGGCAAGCTGATCCGGCTGTTCTTCCCTGAATTGAGCCAGGAACGGCGGCAGGAGTTCGTCAAGATCATCAAGAAAATGGCCGAGGATGGCCGCGTGGCCGTCCGCCATGTCCGTCGCGACGCGATGGACCAGTTGAAGAAGCACGCGCACGACAGCGGCATCACCGAGGACGAGGAAAAGCAGGCGGAAAAGGATTTGCAAAAGCTCACCGACGATTACGTCGCGAAGATTGACCAGCACCTTGCCCACAAGGAAAAGGAGATCATGACGGTGTGACTCTCGACATGTCACACTGAGCCGGCATTCGTCCAACGATGCAGATGGCGACTCCCGAAGCGTCAGCTCGACCGCCACGGACACGGTGGGGTGTTCGAAGCTGAAGGCTCTTTTAGCGCGGATCTGTCAGATGACCGAGGAACAAACACGCCCTGCTTCCAGTATGTTCTATCAGGAACAGAAACGGATGATCCACCCGAACCTCTACTGGTTTCAGGTTTTCGCGAATCCCTCCCCTGGTGGCGAAAGCCTGGTACGCCGCTGTGGCGGCTATCGATCCATTCTCATCGATGCTCAAGATTGCTTTCTGGAGCAATTGAGAAATGAAGAGATCGTTGGTTCCAGGTTGCGGCGTCATGCGGCTAAAATCTGCGCTGCCTTCCGGCTGGTCGAAGGCCTTTTTCATCCCCAGATTTTGCAACGCTTCGCCGAGTGACAACGGTGCCGGTTCCATTACGAATTTTGGCATATGGATGGTCACGTAGCGCTCCTCCCATCGCAGCTGCGAAGTCACTGCTTCGAATGTGAAGTTCTTCTCAACAGCCGCAAGGCCATCCACGTTATGCGGCAGAATGACGATGAATCGGAGTCGAGTGCCGATGTAGGGCAACTCCAGGGCGCAGAATCCATCGCCCTTCGCGTAGCCCAACTCCTCTGTCTGCGTCATTGTCGCCACATCCACCGCCGCATTTCCGTTGAGGTGAAACGGCGCCGGTTTTGTCGCGCCTTCAAGGAAACGCTTCTTCCACGGGGCCTTGAAATAGACCGCATTTACAAGCACCAACCTGGAAAGTGTGCCCAGCGCGCCCTGCGGGATGACGTCACGAATGTGCTGTTGTGTCTGGTTCGCGATCCAATCGTTGATCAGCTTCATTGCGTCAGTTGAACCGTGAATGAAGTCCACCGGTTGGAACGGCGCCGCGTAATCGTCCCTCAACAACCTAAGAAATGCGGGTCGAAAGTCATAACCCGATTGTCCAAACAGCCGGCTGGCCACGTTTAACACGATCGGATCGGCTGGCCTCGCCATTTTACCAATGGCCACTGAGTTCTCCGCGTACTTGGCGCTCTGCATCACGACTTCGTCGAGCGATTTGCGCAACGCGGTAAAGGAACTGTGCAATTGGCTCTCGTCCTTCGGATAGTGGAGCACTCTGGCCATTTCGTCGCGGGTGTCGCCTTCGGCGCCGGCATACGCCATCGCCAGCGCGCTTTGAATGGAGTATGGGGACAGCAGCGCGTTCGCATCCGGTTTTGCGGTCTGACGCAGTAGCTCAATGCCGAGAGCATTGATTGCCCGCGCGGCAACGGAGGTGGATTGCCGATCATCTGGCGCGCCGAGAGCCGAGCCTACGATGATAACGAGGGCCATGGCTGAAGCCTGTAAATGGAGGCGAACTGTTCTCATAAGGTTGCCCTTTCTCAGTACTTCGAGGCTTGCTCATTCGTCCAGCGGAAGCAACCGGAATCTGCCTTGGCAAGATTGGGTTATGAGCTAACGCAACATCTCAGCCGCTGTGCGAAACCAGGCGCGACGGGCGATTCAATCCCGAAATCGCGCAGATGTCACGCGGCGCGCCTGCTGTCCGCATTTGAATCGTCTCGGCCAAGGATTCGGGAGCGCTGACTTTTTCGCCAAGAGTCTTGACAGGGCGGAGCCGCTGCGGCAACGTGTCCCCGAACTAACCCCGAGACATTGCGGGGCTGACCGCGAGATTTCCCTTGCCGTACTGAGGAGCTGACATCCCTCGGCACGCCCGGTTGGTGGCCACTCTGATTTGAATTTTTCCCACGATGGGTTGTCCAATTCGTCGGGAATTGATTCCACCAGCCCGTGGTGATCCCGCCCTAAAGCGAACCGAGCGAAACCAAACCGATTTATGCCCAGAGCCACCACCAAGAAGCCCAGAGCGCCGAAAGGCAAAACGGCCGAAGTGCTTGACGCTCCCGTGATCGAGAGTGCCGTCGCCACCGCCGTCGCCGAGCCGCCGGTTGCGGAGTTGCAACCACCCACCACGCCCGTCGAAACCACCGAGGAGATCAAGCCCACCCGGCGCGGCCCCGAGCAGCGCGATCACATCGCCACGTCGCTGAACATCGCCAAGCTTCAGGCCATGACGATGACCGCGCTCAACTCGATGGCCAAGGAACTTGGCGTGGAGAACTTCGGCACCATGCGCAAGCACGAGGTGATCTTCCACATCCTGCAAAAGAACGCCGAGCGCGCGGGCGTGTTGTTTTCCGAGGGCGTGCTCGAGGTGTTGCCCGAGGGATTCGGCTTCCTGCGGTCGCAGAGCTTCAATTACCTGCCGTGCCCGGAAGACATTTACGTTTCGCCGTCGCAAATCCGGCGGTTCGACCTCCAGACCGGCAATCTGATCGCCGGCCAGATCCGCCCGCCCAAAGAGAAGGAAAAATTCTTTGCCCTGCTCAAGGTGGAAGGCGTGGACGGCGAGGACCCGGACAAGGCGAAGGAGAAAACGCATTTCGACAATCTCACGCCGCTGTTCCCGGAGAAGCGGTTCATTCTGGAGACGGTGCCCGAGGAATTGAACACTCGTGTACTCGATTTGGTCTGTCCGGTCGGCAAGGGGACGCGCGGCCTGATCGTGGCCCCGCCGCGCACGGGCAAGACCGTGTTGCTTCAGAAACTTGCCAACGCCATCCTGAAAAACAATCCCGAGTCGTACCTCTTCATCCTGCTGATTGACGAGCGGCCCGAGGAAGTGACCGACATGGAGCGCACTTGCAAAGGCGCGGAAGTCATCAGCTCGACGTTTGACGAGCCGCCCGAGCGCCATGTGCAGGTCGCCGAGATGGTCAGCGAGAAGGCCAAGCGCATGATCGAGCACAAACGCGACGTGGTGATCCTGCTCGATTCGATCACGCGGCTGGCCCGCGCCTACAACACCGTGCAGCCGCACTCCGGCAAGATTCTCTCCGGGGGCGTGGACGCGAACGCGCTGCACAAACCAAAACGTTTCTTCGGCGCGGCGCGCAACATCGAGGAGGGCGGGTCGCTCACGATCATGGCCACGGCGCTGGTTGACACCGGCTCGCGCATGGATGAGGTCATCTTCGAAGAGTTCAAGGGCACTGGCAACATGGAGGTTCACCTGGACCGGGCGCTGGTTGACCGCCGCATCTTTCCCTCGATCAACATCGAACGCTCCGGCACGCGCAAAGAGGAACTGCTCTATCATCCCGAGGAATACAACCGCGTCGTGCTGCTGCGCCGCGCGCTCACGGGCGTGCCGCCGGTCGAGGCGATGGAATTGTTGCTCGGCAAGCTCAAGAAGACAAAGACCAACATCGAATTCCTGCTGGGCATGGCCGTGGGCTAGCGTGGCGCTTCGCGGCGCGGACAGGCCGATCGTTAGCTCGACTCAGGAATCCGCTGAAAGCCGCGCCGGTTTGCGACACAAAGCGCAGACGGGGCGCGGATCGTTCGGTTCGATGGGCAAAAATGGTTCGGCATTGGGCAAGGAAAAGCTAGTCGCCCGCCCTGAAAAGGGCTAGAAGTACACCATGAGCTTGTCGCTCCACTTGTCATCGGGCCGTTGGCCGCGGTTGCTTGTGGCGTTTCTCTTGTCCACGGCGCTCACCGGCTGCGGTGGCGATGAAATCAAGGTCTATCGCGTGCCCAAGGAGAAAGCCACGGAAGTTGCCGTCCAAGCCGGGGCACTGCCCGAAGGACATCCCGAGATCGGCGGGCTGGCCCAACCGCGTCTCGTCTGGAAAAAGCCGGAGGGTTGGAACGAGGCCAAAGCGAGCGAAATGCGTGTGGCATCGTTCAACGTGAAAACCGCTGATGGTAAACAGGCCGACGTGAGTATCATTCCGCTGCCTGGCACCGCCGGCGGCGACGCGACAAACGTCAACCGCTGGCGCGGGCAGGTTGGGTTGGCCTCGCTGTCGCCCGAGGAATTGAAGAAGACCGCGGAAGCAGTCGAGATCGCGGGACAGAGGGCAGAACTTTACGACTTGTCCGGCCAGGCTCCGAGCACCGGTGAGGCGGCACGCATTCTCGGTGTCATTCAGCATCGCGACGGCACCGCGTGGTTTTTCAAGATGACCGGCGGCGAAGCGTTGGTGGCGGCTGAGAAACCACGCTTCGTCGAGTTCTTGAAATCTCTCCAGTTCCAGGTTGCCGAAGCGCAACCGCAGTTGCCTCCTGCACACCCGCCGATAAGCGGGACCGCCACCGCCGCTCCGACTGCGTCCAGCCTTGACGGCAAACCGACATGGCAGGTGCCTGCGGGCTGGAGGGAGATCCCCGGCGGCGAATTTCTGGTCGCAAAGTTCACGATCGCAGGCGAGGGCGGCGCGCAAGCGGCGGTCAACGTGAGCATGTCCGGCGGCGACGGCGGCGGGCTGCTGGCGAACGTGAATCGCTGGCGCGTGCAGCAATTGGGATTGCCGGCGTGGTATGACGCGGATTTGAAAAAGGAAACGCGGAGCATGGAAATTGAAGGGGGCAAAGCAGTGCTTGTGGAGTTGAGCGGGACGGATGCGCGAACGGGCCAGCTGGCGCGGCTCGTCGGCGTGGTCGTGCCGCGCACGGGCCAGACGTGGTTTTACAAACTCATGGGGGACCCCAAGGTGGTGGCAGGGCATAAGGATGAGTTTGCCAGATTCGTGCAAACGGTGAAATACTGAGATGCTGAACCGCCTTGTCAAAATCTTCACATCGCTCCGGCTCACGGTCGTGCTGCTGGCATTCGGGATCGTGCTCGTGTTCGTCGGCACGGTGGCGCAGGCGGACGAAGGGCTTTACCAGGCTCAATTCCGATACTTCAAACACTGGCTGGTTTGGGGGATCACCTTCTTCGGGCATCGCCTGCCCGTGGCGCTGCCGGGCGGCTATTTGCTCGGCACGCTACTGCTGATCAATCTTGTCGCGGCGCACGTACAGCGCTTCGAGTGGGGTTGGAAGAAGCTCGGCATTCAGTTGGCGCACACGGGCGTCATCCTGCTGCTGGTCGGACAACTCGCGACCGACTTGCTCTCGCACGAAACGGTCCTGCGCTTCCTCGAAGGGGAAACGAAGTCCTACTCCGAGTCGCCGCGGGGCTACGAGTTGGCCCTTGTCAGTGACGCTGCCGCGGACCTCGAGGAAGTGGTCGCCATCCCGGGCCGACTGATGACGAAGGGCGCTGAATTCAAACACGCCAACCTTCCTTTCACCGTTCGGGTTGCCGACGCCTGGCGCAACAGCGAGATTTCCTTCCGCGCGCCCATGCAGGAGCACGCGGCGCCGCTGACTACGAATGGCGTGGCGCGGCACTTTGATTTTCATCACGCGGCAGACACGAGCAGCATGGACGAGAAGGATATCCCAACGGCCATCCTGGAGTTTGTCACACCTGAACGGTCGCTTGGCACCTGGGTCGCGTCGGGGTGGTCCGGCGACAGGGAGACGATCGCCAACGTGCGCGAGGGTTACCGCCGCCGCGCGGGCCCGCAGATGGCGGATTCCATCGCGGAAAAGCTCGCGGCTTCGCAAGCGATCACGGTTGCCGGCAAGGTGTTTAGTTTCGCCCTGCGGCCAGGCCGGGTCTATTACCGGTTCTCCCTCACCTTGCTCAACGCCACGCACTCGGTGTATGCTGGCACGGACATCCCGAAGGATTTTCGCAGCCGCGTGCGTTTGCAGAATCCACAGACCGGCGAGGATCGCGAAGTGGAAATTTACATGAACAGCCCGTTGCGCTACGGCGGCCTGACGTTTTACCAGTACCAGATGGACGCGGGCGAAACCGTCGCGAGCGCGGGCCGTGTGCCGTCATCGGCGCTGCAAGTCGTGCGCAATCCCGGGTGGCTCACGCCGTACGCCGGCTGCTTCATCGTCGCGCTTGGACTGGGCATTCAGTTTATGACGCACCTCGTGGGATTTGTGTCGAGGAAACGCGCATGAGAGTGATACAAAAATCCCCTCGCCCCGGCCCTCTCCCCGTCCGAAGAGGAGGGGGAGAACCGTCGCCAGCAGGTCGGCGAATCGGGTGCGGTTGGAACCCGGGAGAGCGAACATTCCTGTTCCCTCCCCCCATCGGATGGGGAGAGAGTCAGGGTGAGGGGGCTTCAGCGTGGAGGCTCTTGCGATGAAAAAATGGCTGCCCATCATCCTCACTGCCGTGATGGCCGCGTGGTTCCTCGGCACGCTGCGCCCGGCGAAGGAGAAGGGTTTTCACCACGCGGAGTTTGGCCGGCTGCCGATTCTATTTGGCGGACGGTTGCAGCCGATGGATTCGCTCGCGCGCAATGTGCTGCTGCAAATCCGCGAAAAGCAAACGGCCAATCTCGAGCCGTGGAAAAGCCACACCGACAACCCGAAAATCATTCCCGCCATCGAATGGCTCGCCGCGGTGATGATGAACCCCGAGGTCGCCGACACGTGGCAAGTTTTCCGCGTGGACAATCCCGAACTTATCGCGCTGCTCAAGCTGCCGGGCGCGGACCCGGCGGCGCGTCAGGACGGGAAGCATTATGCCTGGAATCAAATCGAGCCGTCGCTCGAAGTGATGCGGGGGCAAACCCAGCGGATCTCCGAGCGCGAGAAAAGCAAGGTTTCCGACCCGGGCAAGCGCACCGTGTTCGAGCAGGCGGTCATGAAACTGCACGCCCGGCTCGTGCTCTATCTGCGGCTCAAGAATTCCCTCCAGCCCCAGGACGCCAATGACTGGCCGGCCGAGTTGAAGGATTACGAGAGCGTAATCCCGGCCGGCGTGGCAGCCATCCGCGCCCAACAGGCGGGCGGGCAATACGACGAGGCTGTCTTCACCAAACTGCTCCGTTACGTGCAACGCTTCAGCACCATGACGCGCTTCGAGCCGCCCCTGTTCGTGCCGCCGGCGGACGCGGGAGACACACAGGCGGGTTGGCTACGCACCGGCGAGGCGCTGATGCGCGCGGCCCGCGGTGAGCCGCTGCCCGGAGCCGTGCGCGCCTACGCCGCCATGGCGGGCGCGTTCCGCGCGGGCGATGCCACCGAATTCAACAAAGAGCTTGTAACCTACCGGTTGTCGCTCTCGCCGCAATTTGACCGTGAACTCACCAAAGCCGGCCGGGAAGCTTTTTTCAACCGGATGCAACCCTTCTACAACGCGATGGTGATTTACGTGCTGGCGTTCCTGCTGGCGTGCGCGTTCTGGTTCAACCTCGACGACTGGCTGCGCCGCTCGGCGGTGTGGCTCGTCGCGCTCGCTTTTGTGATTCACACGGTGGGGCTGGTCTATCGCATGTGGCTCGAAGGCCGGCCGCCAGTCACGAACCTCTACTCGTCGGCCATTTTCATCGGTTGGGGCGCATGTACCCTGGGGATGGTTCTGGAAGGGTTCTGGAAAAACTCCATCGGCGTCGTCATTTCCAGCGCGGTCGGTTTCATCACCCTCATCATCGCGCACCACCTGGCGCTCACGGGCGACACGATGGAAATGATGCGCGCCGTCCTCGACACGAATTTCTGGCTCGCGACGCACGTCGTCGTCGTCACGCTGGGCTACGCCTCGACGTTTGTGGCGGGCTTCCTCGCGATTCTTTACATCGTGATGGGCGTATTCACGCCGAATCTCACACGGCCGATGTCGAAGAAATCAGCGGCACTGACAGGCGCGGCACCTGGCCTATTGGTTAAGACGGATCACAGTCACGCAAAAACCGCCGATCAAGTTGCCGCCGCAGCACCACGAGGCGAGCTTGGCAAGTCACTGGCCAAAATGGTCTATGGCATCGTGTGTTTCGCCACGCTGTTCAGTTTTGTCGGCACGGTGCTCGGCGGGATTTGGGCGGACCAATCGTGGGGAAGATTCTGGGGTTGGGATCCGAAGGAGAATGGCGCGCTGATCATCGTGCTCTGGAACGCGCTCATCCTGCACTTGCGCTGGGGCGGCATGATCCGCGAACGCGGATTGATGATGTGCGCCATCGGCGGCAACATCGTCACGAGCTGGTCGTGGTTCGGCGTGAACATGCTCGGCATCGGCCTGCACAGTTACGGCTTCACCGATGCCGCGTTCCGTTGGCTGATGCTCTTTGTCGCCAGCCAGTTGGCTTTGATCATGCTAGGTGCGCTGCCATTGGCGCTTTGGAAAAGTTTCCGGGCCTCGGCGAAGTCCGCCGGCACCCGGCGTGAAACTCCCCCGGGCAAGGCGTTGTCCACGGCGTGAGCCGGCCAGGTTTGAAAGGATCGGCAGAGCCGGATGTTTTGAACCGGCGCGTCGCGAGAAAGAACCACCATGCTCGTCGTTCACGTCCACAGCCGTGTGAAACCGGATTGCGTCGAAGCCTTCAAAGCCGCCTCGCTCGCCAACGCGCGCGAGAGCCTGAAGGAACCCGGGATCGCCCGCTTTGACGTGGTGCAGCAGGCGGATGATCCGACGCGCTTTGTGCTGGTCGAGGCTTATCGCACGCCGGACGCACCCGCGGCGCACAAGGCAACCAGGCACTACGCCGCCTGGCGCGACGCGGTGGCGCCGATGATGGCCGAACCGCGCTCAAGCGTGAAATTCACGAGCGTGTTCCCCAACGACGGATCCTGGTGAGGCACAGTCCCTCAAGCCGGGTAGCAGCCGACGCAAGGAGGCTCAAACTCTCCGCGCAAAGTTCATGAGCCTCCTTACGCCGGCTGTTACGGTGGAATGAGTTTGACCATGCACTTCGAGTTTGCCACGGCCACGCGGATCATCTTCGGCGCGGGCGCGCTGAAGCAAGCGGGCGTTGCCGCGCGCGAATCCGGCTCTCGCGCGGTGGTGGTGACGGGCAGCAACCCGGGGCGCGCTGGAGTGTTGCTGGAATTGCTCGGCAGGGAGGGAATCGCCACTGTGACTTTTTCCGTCCCGGGTGAGCCGACGATCTCGCAGGTGGAGGAGGGGACGGCGCTGGCCCGCTCATCGCAGTCCGGCCTTGTCATCAGCTTTGGCGGCGGCAGCGCGATTGACGCGGGCAAGGCCATCGCGGCGATGCTGACGAATGAAGGCGGCCCGCTTGATTACCTGGAGGTCATCGGGCGTGGTCAGGCGTTGGCCAATGCGGCCGCGCCGTTCATGGCAATTCCAACGACCGCCGGGACCGGCTCGGAAGTCACGCGCAACGCCGTTCTCGCATCGCCGGTACATCGGGTCAAAGCAAGTTTGCGCAGTCCACTGATGCTTCCGAAGGTCGCGATCGTTGATCCGGAACTGACCTTCGACCTGCCGCCAGCGCTCACGGCCAGCACCGGCTTGGACGCGCTGACGCAATTGATCGAACCGTTCACGTCATGCCGCGCGAATCCGATGACCGACGCGCTGTGCGTCGGGGGCATCCGCCGCGCCGCACGGTCGTTGCGAACCGCCTGTGCCGAGGGACACAACAGTGCGGCGCGCGAGGACATGGCGCTGGCGAGTCTGTTCGGCGGTCTCGCGCTGGCGAACGCAGGCCTTGGCGCCGTGCATGGATTCGCCGCGCCGATCGGCGGAATGTTTCCCGCGCCGCACGGCGCGGTTTGCGCCGCGTTGCTGCCTCACGTGATGGCCGCCAACCGGCACGCGCTGCGTTCGCGGGCTGCCGGCAGCGAGGCGCTGCGCCGCTACGACCAGGTCGCACAAATCCTCACTGGCCATGCGAAATCCACGGCAGAGGACGGCGTGCGTTGGGCCGCCGAGTTGGTCCGCGACTTGGGAATTCCGCGGCTCAACGTTTACGGAATCCGCGAGCCGCATGTGGCCGAGCTGGTGGAAAGAGCCGCGCAAGCCAGCAGCATGAAGGCGAATCCGATCATCCTGACCCGGGAGGAATTAACCGCGACACTTGAAGCAGCCTTGTAGTCGGATCGCACCGCGTTTGCCAGAAATCGCGGAATTCGCCGCGTCTTTACGCCCGGGGATGTGCCGCGTCGTAGGCCTTCTTCAATCGCTCTGTCGTGACGTGAGTGTAAACCTGCGTGGTGACCAGATGCGCATGGCCGAGCAGTTCCTGGACGGTTCGCAGGTCCGCGCCCGCATCCAGGAGATGCGTCGCGTAACTGTGCCGGAGCTTGTGGGGCGTCAGCGCGGGGTCCAAACCGGCGAGCGCGAGATAATGCTTGAGCCGGCGCGCGAGCATGTTCGGACTGAGAGGTGTGGGTTTCCTCTTCTCTGACAGAAAGACGGGCGACGGCCCGGCGGGCGTTCGCCTGAGCGCTTGCCAATAACGCTGTATCGCCGCCAACGCCGGCGCGCCAATCGGGACGAGGCGTTCCTTTCGTCCTTTGCCGCGCACGCGGACGACTTGCTCCCTCCAGTCAATATCCTCGGCGCACAGCCCGCTCAATTCTCCGACGCGCAGGCCGCACGAGTAGATCGTCTCCAACACGGCGATGTCGCGCAGACACGCGGCGGCGGACAAGGGCCGGCCGGGCCCGCTTCGCTTCGCGGTCGCCAGCAGCTTCGCTGGCGCGTCCAGGAGATCGAGCACCTGCCGGCGTGTGAGGTATTTCGGCAAACGCCGGCCCAGCTTGGGCAGGGCCAGGTTGCGGATCGGTGAACTTTCCACAACGCAGTGGCGGATCAGGAATTTGTAAAACGTGCGCAACGCTGAGAAGCGGAGTTGGATCGCCGCACGCCCGAGATTGTGCCGTCCGAGAAAGCGGACGTAACTTCGGAAGTCATCGCGTTGCAGCTTTTCCCAGACGGGTGGTTGCCTCCGTTCTTCCTGATGCCACCGGGAGAATTCCCCGAGCGCCTGTCGGTAATTCCGCTGCGTGTAGGCGGACGCGCCGCGGTCGGTGGCGAGGTGGGCGAGAAACTTCCGCGCGTCCTTGTCGAGAGCGGGCGCGAGGTTCGACGCTGGCGGGTTCATTCCCGCGTTGTAGGCAACGGCGCGGCGCAGCTCAAATCAATTCGGCCAGTCATTGCAAAGTCACCCAAATCCCCGGCTACGTGTCGGCATTCGTTTCGCCGTCGCGCGGTGGAAACTCGAACGTCACCTTGCCTTTCTGGTCCATCACGAGTTGCGCGGAGAAAGGGCGTCCAGTCTTGGCGGAAACAAATCTGGTGAGCAGGTCGGTTTTTTCCCCGGCGAGCAGCTTCCGCAACTGGTCCGGCTCGACCGGCTGTTGCAAGATGGTCTTGCCGACGTTGAACCGGCACGGCTTTTTGTCGTTCTGGGATTTCTCGCACAGGAAGTGCATCGGGCTTTCAAACACCCGCCCGCCGCATTTCGGGCAGGTGCCCAGCGGCGTTTGACCGGTGAAATCCAACTTGGGCGCCGGCTCCTTGGGCGCGCCGTCCTTCGGCTTGGCCTTCCGTTCGCGCGGCGCGAACTCGAATTTCACTTCGCCGTCCTTGAGCGCCAGGAACGCCTCGAACTTGCGCCCGGTTTTCTTGGAGACGAAATCCTTGAGCAAATCGGTTTTTCCGGTGGCCAGCAGCTTCGCGATTTGGGCCGGTTCGACCTGTTGCTGCAAAATGATTTTGCCGGTGCGGAACGAGCAGGTCTTTTTCGGGCCGGCCTGGTGCTCGCAAACGTAATTCATGCCGCCGTCGAACACGCGTCCGCCGCACTTCGGGCAGTTGCCGAGCGGCTCCTTGCCGGTGAAATCCATCGGCGCAGCCGCCTCGCCGTCCTTGTTCTGGTCGTGGCCGAAATCGAACTCAACCTTGTGCTCCGCGCTCATCTTGAGCAACGCGGCAAATGGAAATCCCTTCTTACTGCGGAATCCTTGCAACGGGCCAACCTGCTTCTTCGTGATCAACTCTTCGACCTCCTCCGGCTCGAACATCCGGCTGCAAAGCGTTTTCCAGACGGCGAAGTCGCACTTCTCACACTGGAACTGCTTGTACTGCTCGTGAATCTCGCCGCCGCATTTGGGGCACGGCGTCTTGAGCACCCCGAAGTCGCCGGGGATCGTGTCGTGCTCGAATTGTTTCGCGCGTTTGACGATGTGCCGCGTCATGTCCTGAATCCCCGACATGAATTGCGCGCGGCTGATTTGCCTGCGCTGGATTTGCCGCAACTGAAATTCCCAGTCGCCGGTCAACTCCGGCTTCGTGAGTTCGGGAATTCCCAATCCATTCAACAGTTCCATCAGCGAAAACGCCTTCGCCGTCGCCTGAAGCTCGCGACCGTTACGATGGAGATACGCCTCGTACACCAGCCCCTCGATGATCGAAGCGCGGGTGGCCGGCGTGCCGAGGCCCTTCTCGCGCATCGCTTCGCGGAGTTCGTCGTCGTCCACGAGTTTGCCCGCGCCTTCCATCGCCGAGAGCAAGGTCGCTTCCGTGTAGCGCGGCGGGGGTTTGGTCACGTTCGGCTTCACCTCGACGGCGCTGGTCTTGACGGTTTCGTTCGGTTTCACCGGCGCGAGACTCGGGGTCTCGTCCGAATCCGACTCCTTGCCATAAACCGTGAGCCAGCCGGGGCTGACCAGAACTTTGCCCGCGCTCTTGAACGGCTCACCCTCGACCCGCGTGATGCGGTTGGTTTCCAGAAATTCCGCGGCCGGATAAAAGATGGCGAGGAAGCGCTTCGTCACCATGTCGTACAGCTTGTGCTCCGGCTCGGACAATCCTTTCGGCGCGAGCGTCGTCGGGATGATGGCGAAGTGATCGGAAACTTTTGCGTTGTTGAAGATGCGCCTGTTGGGTTTCACCCAATCGTTTTTGGAAATCGTTTCGGCGAACGGCGCGTAGCCCGTCCCGACCAACATGCCGAGCACATTCTTCACTGTGCCGAGGTAATCCTCCGGCAACGCGCGCGAATCGGTGCGCGGATAGGTGAGGACCTTGTGCCGTTCGTAAAGGGCCTGGGCGAGGCCGAGTGTGTTTTTGGCGCTGAATCCGAAGCGCGAGTTCGCGTCGCGCTGCAAACTCGTCAAGTCGTAGAGCAACGGCGAGAGTGAGGTGGTGGGCTTGCTTTCCTCGGTGACGACGCCGGGTTGGCCGAGGCATTTGTCGCGGATGCCTTCGGCCTTCGGCTGATCCCAAACGCGCTCCGGTTTGAGCTGGTCGTCGCCATCGCGGTCGGGTTTGGAAAGCTTTTCATCGAACCAGCGCCCCGTGTATTGGCCGGCCGCGGCGTCGAAGGTGCCGATGATCTCCCAGAAATCGCGCGGGACGAATTTCCTGATCCGCTGCTCGCGTTCCACCAGGATCGCGAGCGTGGGTGTCTGAACGCGGCCCACGGTGGTTTTGAAGAACCCGCCGAGCTTCGAGTTGAAGGCCGTCATCGCGCGCGTGCCGTTGATGCCCACCAGCCAGTCCGCCTCGGCGCGGCTGGTCGCGGCGTCGGACAGTGGTTGCATCGAGGCGTCATCGCGCAGCGCTGTGAATCCGTCGCGGATTGCCGCCGGCGTCATGGATTGCAGCCAGAGGCGCTGGATGGGTTGTTTTGCCTTCGTGAAGCGGACGATGTTGCGAAAAATCAATTCTCCCTCGCGGCCGGCGTCGCAGGCGTTGATCAACGCCGAGACGTCCTTGCGTTTGATGAGCCGGGTGAGTTGCTTCAGGCGATTCTCGGATTTCTCGATCGGTTGCAGGTCGAAATGATCCGGGATGACCGGCAGACATTTGAAGGTCCACTTGCCGCGCGCCGCTTCGACGCCCTCTGGCGGCGTCAATTCCAGCAAATGCCCGACCGCCGACGAGAGCACATAGTGGTCGCTCTCGAAGTGGTCTTCCTGCTTCTTGAAACCGCCGAGCGCCTTGGCGATGTCGCTGGCGACGGACGGTTTTTCGGCGATGATGAGTGTTTTGCCCACGGCTGTTGCCGCACGCTTCTACCGCCAACCGGCGCGGCAACGCAACCTAAAGTTTTCCGGCGGCGGGTTTGGGCGGCTGGAAAACTGGCTACTGTCGAGCCGACGAGGGAAGCGAACACGTTGTGGCTCCGTGCTCGCCTTGCAGCCCACAACCGGCTAAACCTGCGCCGATGATTCGATCCATTCTCATTAGCACGGCGCTCCTGTTGGTGGCGGGAACTCCGGTGTCTGGTGACGCAGCAACCCACCAGACCAATTCCCCTGGCTCCGGCTTGCGGGTGGCTACATTCGACGTGGACGCCACGCCTCCGGTCGGCTCAATGATGGCTTACGATTCGGTAACGAATCGCTGGGACCTCGGCCTGCGTGCGCGGGGCATCGTGTTGCTCGGCGCTGACGGGCCGATCGTGCTTTGCGCAGTGGATTGGATCGGTATTGCCAACGAAGGGCACGATGCATTCCGGGCCGCGCTCGCCCGGGCCGGCGACACATCGCCTCAGCGTGTGGCCGTTCACGTTCTGCATCAGCACGACGCGCCGGATTGCGACTTTTCCGCCGAGCGAATTCTGAAGGACGCCGGCCTCAATCCCCGTCAATATGAAGGCAGTTTCCAACGACAGGTCCTTGCCAATCTTGCAACGGCCGTGCGCGAATCGCTGCCGCGCGCGCAACCGATCACGCACCTCGGCTTGGGCGAGGCGCGCGTGGAGCGCGTCGCCTCGAACCGCCGCATCCTCGGCCCGGATGGCAAGGTTCGCGACACGCGCTGGACGGCGACCGTTGACCCAAAAGTCCGCGCCGAGCCGGAGGGCGTCATTGATCCGGTGGTTTCGCTGGTGAGCTTTTGGAACGGCGAGCGGCCGGTGGCGGTGTTGAGTTACTACGCCACGCATCCGCAAAGTTATTATCGCACCGGGATTCCGAATCCCGATTTTCCCGGCATCGCGCGGTTCTTCCGGCAACTGGCGGTGCCGGCGGCGTTGCACGTTCATTTCAACGGTGCGGGCGGCAACATCGGCGCGGGCAAATACAACGACGGCACGCCCACCAACCGGCTGGTCCTCGCCGAGCGTCTCGCCGACGGCATGAGAAGGGCATGGGAGAACACCCAGCGGCAGCCAATCACGGCCAGCGACGTGAACTGGAGCCGCGAACCTGTGGCGTTGCCGCCGGCGAAACATCTCGCGATTGAGAACCTCGAGGCGCAACTTGGAGCGGGCGACAAAAACTTCACGGCGCAAGGGGAAGTTTCCAAGCTCGCCTGGCTGCGGCGTTGCCAGGCCGGCCACAAGATTGATGTCACCTGCCTCAGCCTGGGCCGGGCGCGGATTCTGCACCTGCCGGGCGAAACCTTCGTGGAATATCAACTGGCCGCGAAAGCCGCGCGCCCGGACTTGTTCGTCACCGTGGCAGGCTACGGCGATTACGCGCCGTTTTATATCGGGACGGCCATCTCCTACGAACAGGGAGGCTACGAGACGAGTCCTGCCTCATCCAACGTGTCCCCGGAGGTGGAGGGTGTGCTCATGGGCGCGATTCGCAAGCTGCTGCATGCGCCGTAAGGCTTCCGCGCCTTGACGAGCCGACTGGATCATGAAGGAATGCCTTCCCCTTCGAGGCATCGTGACGGTCTTGAACACGCCGTTCACCGCCGCGAACGAAGTGGACGCTGCCGCTTTGCGTCGGCACGTGCGTGTGGCGTTGGATGCCGGCGTAGCTGGATTTCTGATCCCTGGCATGGCCAGCGAAGTGGACAAACTCACTCCCGCCGAGCGTGACCTGCTGGTGGACACGGTGCTCGACGAAGCGCGGGGCCGCGCGGTGGTGATCGGCGGCGCATCGGCTGAAATTTCTGCGGAAAGAGTCGCGCTCGCCCGGCGGCTCATCGCGGCAGGCTGCGATGGCGTGCTGGTTTCAATTCCTTTCGAGAGCAACGAACAATACTCGCGCGCGGTGCATGAGGTCGCCGAGACCGCGCCGCCGTTTCTGATGTTGCAAGATTGGGACCCGCGCGGCTACGGCGTGCCGGTGTCCACACTGGTGAACTTGTTTGAAACCGTCGAAGCCGTGCGCGCGGTGAAGGTTGAAGTTGTGCCCGCCGGGCGCAAATACTCCGAACTTCTGGCCGCGACGGGCGGACGGCTCCATGTCTCCGGCGGCTGGGCGGTGATGCAGATGATCGAGGCGCTGGATCGCGGCGTTCACGCCTTCATGCCGACGGCGCTGCACGCGGTTTACGTGCAGATCTATCGCCTCCACACCTTGGGACAGCGTCAGGCGGCGCACGAATTGTTCGAGAAGGTCTTATCCATCCTGGCATTTTCCAATCAGCACCTCGACATCTCGATTCACTTCTTCAAGCGGTTGTTGTTCAGCCAGGGAGTTTACCCAACGTCCAACGTGCGCCCGCCGACAATCCCGTTTGACGCCGCCCACGAGCGTGTCGCAGCGGAACTCATCGCCCGCGCTTGCGAGCTTGAGGCGGAACTGGCCCCCGCGACCTCCGGACCACGACGCTAAAGCGTGGACTTCAACTGGGCCAAGTGTTCTGGCCTCCCATCGCAAGCGGGCCTGCGAACACACCTCTCGCGCCAGCGCTTCGGTCCTCGGCGGATCAGCGCGGAATCACCGGCAGGACGAGATGTGACGGGTGCTCTGCGTCGTGAAGGATGGTCTGCCGGGCTGTAAGCAACTCGGTGTCGGTGCCAAAGGGTTTTCCGCTGTTGGGATTCCGGTCAAACCTTGGGAAGTTGCTGCTGGAGATTTCGAGACGGATGCGGTGGCCGCGCTTGAATACGTTGCTCGTGACCCACAGATCAATTTCGAAACGCTCAGGCTTGCCGGGTTCGAGCAACGCGGGTTTGTGCATCCCGTTTCGATAACGGGCGCGAAGGATGCCGTCGCAGAGATTGTAGGCTTTGCCGTCGGGATGCACGTCCACCAGTTTCGCGGTGAAGTCTGTGTCGCGGGCGCTCGACGCGGCGTGGAGAACAGCCTTGACCGGCCCGGTGACTTCCACGTCCTGATCCAGCGGCGCAGTGGAATACACCAACAGGTCGTCCCGTTCCTCCAACTTGGACTGGTCGAAAGGTCCGGCGCTGGCGCCGACAAGGTTGTTGCCGCCGGTCGTCGGCACCGGATTGTTGCCGTCGTAGGTGAACGCGTCCGGCTTTTCCGTGGCTGGCTGGGTGATGTCGAGCGAGCCATCGCCCTTGAGCGAATTCGCATTTCCGGCACTGTGGAGAAAATACGACGTGAACCGCGTGCGCTGGAGCGGCCACTCGTTTTCGCTGCGCCAGCGGTTTTCGCCCATGACGAACAGGTGATAAGCCGGCCAGTTCTCGACGCCCGTGTCGCGGCTCTTGAGCCAGAACTCGAACCATTTGAACTGCCATTCGCCGGTGTTGAGTCTGGCGTCGTCGCCGAAATCCAGTTCGCCCACCTTGCGTCCGCCTACGCCGTGGGCCCACGGGCCGATGACGGTGATCTGGTTTCTGCGCATTCGCCGATCCTTGGAACTCGCGCGGACCCTGGCTGACATGTCGAGTGTCGCCCTGGAGAAGATGTCGTACCAGCCGCCGATGTTGAGCACGGGGACCGTCACGTCCGCGTGCCGATGTTCGATGCTGCGGCGTTTCCAATAATCATCGTAGGTTTCGTGCGCCACCCAATCGTTGAGGTAGGCGACTTTCCTTTCAAACTGATCGCCAAACGAATGGAGCGGCAGATGGCGAAAAACGCTTGGGAGTTTTTCCGGGGCGACTACGACTCCGCCGACAGCGATGCCCCAGCCCATCAACAACGCCAGTTGAAACGCGCCACCGGCGTAGGCGACGTCGTAGGCGCTGTCGAATGGCACGACGGGCACCATGGCCCGGAGGTATTTGCTCCCACTGGCCGCGGAGGCCCACTGCGTCCAGCCGACGTAGGAGCCGCCCGCAGTTCCGATCTGGCCGTCGCACCATGGTTGTCGGCCAACCCATTGCTGCGTATCGAAACCATCCTCGACGTCGTAGCGGAACGGATCCCACGCGCCCTCCGACTTGCCCCGACCGCGGCAATCCTGCACCACCATGACGTAGCCCGCGGCGGTGTAGCGCCGGGCCTCGTCCCATTGCTCGTTCATCTTGCCGTAAGGCGAGCGCATCAGGATCACCGGATAAGAGCCTTCGGTTTTTGGCCGCCAGATGTTGGCGGCGAGCTGGACGCCGTCGCGCATCGGCGCTTTAACGTCGGCCTCAAAGGTGAACGGACGATTCGTTTCCTCGGCCAGGAGCGATACGGCAAGAAACGCGGCCAACGGAATTTGTGCGCAGCGCATCGCCAGGCTGCGACTGAATGCGCCGGCGCGGAGACTTGTGGCCACGGATCTGAAGGTTCTCATGGCGGCATTGAATCAGGATTCAACAGCGCAAGTCCAGTCGGGTTTGGTCCCATCTCAAGTGGCGGGGCTGTCAACTCGACCAACCAGTCTTACCGCTTGAACAAAACCGTGCCGCTCAGTGAACCGATTTCAGCCGGGACCGCCGCAACAACGGTGGCGCGGCTCCGGCGTGGGTGGAAGCCGGCGTGGAAAGCTCACGCCCGCGTCAGTGGTTCGTTTTTGATTTCGCGGGCCGGCCCGTTCGGCTACCACTCCCGCGCCAGCCATGAGCGGATTGACCGAAGATTCGTCGCGACACCACGGGAGCCATGAGGCATCGAACCACTCCGGCCCGGCAGGCGGCGCCCGCGCTTGGGCGATCTGCCTTTTGCTGACGTTGATCACGCTGGCGGTCTATTGGCCGGTGGGCGGGCACGACTTTGTGGATTACGATGACGGAGATTATGTCGTAGCCAATCCGCGCGTGCAGGCTGGACTGAGTTGGGAGGGAGTGAAGTGGGCATTCCGCAGCGGGCACGCCAGTAACTGGCATCCGTTGACGTGGCTCTCGCACATGGCGGACGTGAGCCTGTTCGGCAAAAAGGCGGGTGGTCATCATCTGACAAGCGTGGGCCTGCATTGCCTGAACACGGTGCTGTTGGTCTTGCTGCTGCGTCGTCTGACCGGCACGCTCTGGCCCGGGGTTTTTGTCGCTGCGTTCCACGCGCTCCATCCGCTGCACGTCGAATCGGTCGCGTGGGTTTCGGAGCGCAAGGACGTGTTGAGCGCGTTCTTCGGGTTGATGAGCCTGTGGGTTTATGCGAAGCACGTGCAAGTCACGGAAGTCCACGCTTCACCCTTCACGCTGCGCGCTTCACCGTTCTACTGGCTTTCGCTCTTCTGCTTTGCGGTCGGCCTGATGAGCAAACCGATGCTGGTCACCTGGCCGTTCCTCATGCTGCTCCTGGACTACTGGCCGCTGCGACGATTCGAATGGCCGCCCACCATTCGCCAGGCGATCCGGATGCTCGCTGAAAAACTGCCGTTCTTTGCCTTGAGCCTCGCCTCCTGCGTGGTGACTTTCATCGTGCAACAGAAAGGCGGTGCGGTTTCGGCCAGCCTCTCGCTTCCCGCTCGCCTGGCCAACGCGCTGGTTTCCTACGCCCGTTACCTGCGCAAAACAGTTTGGCCGGACGACCTCTCCGTGCTGTATCCGCATCCTGGCGCGTGGCCGGGCTGGCAGGTGACTGCCGCCGGTGCGCTGGTTGTGGCGTTGAGTGCGGCGGCATTGCGTTGGGGGCGGCGCTGGCCGTTTTTGCCGGTGGGCTGGTTTTGGTTCCTGGGCCTGCTCGTGCCGGTGATCGGTGTCGTGCAGGTCGGCATTCAATCCATGGCGGATCGTTACACCTACGTCCCTGCCATCGGGCTGTTCATCCTGGCAGCGTGGACCGCCGCGGCAATCGTGGATCGCTGGCCGCGCACGAAGCCTTTCTTCGTCGTGGCGGGCATGGCCGCAACGCTGTCCTGCGCGGTCGTATCGCGTCGGCAAGTCGGTTTTTGGGCCAACAGTGAAACGCTCTTCCGACGAACTGTGGCAGTGACGGAAAAGAATTACCTCGCCCATAACAACCTTGGCTACTACCTGTCCAAAAAGGGCCGCGTTCCAGAGGCGATGGAATGTTACCGCCGCTCGCTCGAGATCAACCGTGCCTACGCCGACGCGCATAACAACCTCGGTCACGCGCTGGCGGAACAGCGGAATTTCGCCGAGGCGATTCACCACTATCGCGTCGCCCTGGAACTCAGCCCCCATAACGCGGAGGTCCTTAACAATCTTGGCAACGCGCTCTCCGAAACCGGTGACGGCGACGGCGCGGTGGCTCTGTACGAAAAGGCGTTGAGATTCAAACCCGATCACGCCGACGCGCACAACAACCTGGGGATCGCGCTGGCCATGCGGGGGCGGTTCGACGAGGCGCTGGTTCATTTCAAGGCGGCGTTGCGGTCAAAACCTGAGGACGCCGGCACGCACAGCAACCTGGGCAATTTGCTGGCGGCCCAGCGCCGATTCGAGGAGGCCGTCACGAACTACAACGAAGCATTGCGGCTTTCGCCAGGCGACGCGCAGGCGCACAACAATCTCGCCAACGTCCTCACGGAACTGGGCCGTCTGAACGAGGCGGTTGGACATTACGAAGACGCGCTGCGGCTCAAAGCCGACAATCCCGAGGCGCACTTCAATCTGGGTTGCACGCTTGCCCAGCTCGGCAAACGCACCGAGGCCATCCAGCACTTGAGATCGGCCCTGGCCCTGCGACCGGATTATAGCGCGGCAGCGGAGCAACTCAGGCGTCTCGACGCGGATCAACGCCAGTGACTCGGGCCTGGTGCGCGATCCCGTGAATGACCGCCAACAGCCGGGCCACAGTTTGGGTGGAGAGGGTCGCTTTTCGAAACACCGCACTCGGGCGTGGCGTGCCGGGAAAAACCATTGCCAGGAGAAGTGACATTCGTTAAAATCACCGCAACAAAACAACCAACCCCATCGGGTGTCTTGTGTACCATCGCGGGTTGAAGCATCCGTGAGCGCGGTTGGACTGCGGCGAGTGCCATGAGAATACTGCTTCAGCAGATCGAGTCGGGCCTCTACTTCAAAGGGCTCGACGTGTGGACCCGCGACGCGGACGAGGGGATGGATTTCCTCAGTTCAACGAAGGCAATCGAGTTTTGCATCGCCAACAAGATTGGCGGCGTGCAGATCGTCTTGAAGTTCGAACAGCATCTTTACGACATTGTGCTGCCCATGGTCACGGATCGCCGTTACCACGGCAGTCGGAATGCGCCCGCTCCCTGAGCCTCGCCCCGGTGCGCCGGCAATTCCCGCAGCATGGCCTCAGCGCGCTTGCGCAACCGGGCTTCCCCGGTAAGCTGGCGCCCATGACCGACACAATCCCCGATGCGAGGAACCACGCCCGGATTGGCGTCCTTGGACAGCGCGTGCTGGCGGGTGGCAGCATCAACCGCCCGGAGGCGCTTTGGCTCTTTGGGCTGGAGGACTCCGCGGATGTTTTCGACCTGTTATCCTGGGCCAACCGGATCCGCGAGCAGGTCAAGGGCAACAAGATTCATCTCTGCTCCATCGTGAATGCCAAGGCCGGCGCGTGCTCGGAAAACTGCAGCTTCTGCGCGCAGTCGTCCTTCTACCAGACCGGCTCTCCCAAATACGGCTTTGTGGATCCCGAACCGGTGTTGGAAGCGGCCGATGAAGCGAACAAACATTCTGTTACCGCCGTCGGCCTCGTCGCAGCGTGGAAAGGGCTGAACGAAGGCCCGATGCTCGACGAAGTGTGCGACCGCATCAAGGAACTGAAAGCCAGCGGCAAGACGCGACCCGACGCCTCGCTCGGCATCATCAAATCGCAAAAGGTCGCCGACCGCCTGAAGGAAGCCGGCCTCGAATGTTACGGCCACAACCTCGAAAGCTCGCGTCGTTTTTTTCCGCAAACCTGCACCACGCACACGTTCGACGACCGCATCGAGACCATCGGTTACTTGAAGAAGGCGGACATTAAAATCTGTTCCGGCGGCATCATCGGCATGGGCGAGACGCGCGAAGACCGCTGCGACCTCGCGTTCTCCCTGAAAGAAATCGGCGCGAACGTCGTGCCGATCAACATTCTGAACCCAATCAAAGGCACGCCATTTGAAAACAACGAGCCGCTGCCAGTGATGGAGATTTTGAAGACCATCGCGTGCTTCCGGTTCATCCTGCCGCGCCAGGAAATCATGATCGCCGGTGGACGCACGGTGAATCTGCGCGACGCGCAGAGCATGGTTTTCATGGCCGGCGCCAGCGCGCTGATGGTCGGCAATTATCTCACCACGCTCAATCAGCCCGTCGAAAAGGACCTGCAAATGCTCAAGGACCTCGGCCTCGACCCGAGTTGGGACAAGCACGGCTTTAGTGACCAGGAGCAAGGGGGCTGTGGCTGCGGGCAGCCGTGTGATCAGCCGGAAGCGCTGATGGCCAAGTGATACTTCATGCAAAGGCCGCAAAGCTCGCAACGAGAATAAAGCCTTTGCGCACCTCGCGCCCTTTGCGGGATATTTCTCTGTGCAGCGACTCGGCAAAAACAAGGGCGGCTACCACGGCGAAACGATTGACATCCGCGCTGTCTTGCGCGAGTTCGAGGCCGAAGCGCAACGCCACGATTGGACGTTTGAGACCTTCCACGCCGCCGACAATTTCAAATGGCTGACCCTGCGCCGTAGCCCTTCACCAATCACCGTTCACCAATCGCGCATTTACCTCAGCACCGGCATCCACGGCGACGAACCCGCCGGCCCGCTGGCCGCGCTGCGGTTGCTCCGCGAAAACCAGTGGCCGGCCGGAGTGGAGGTTCATTTGCTCCCGTGTCTCAACCCCACCGGCTTCGCGCAGAACCGGCGCGAGAACGCGACTGGGATTGACCTGAATCGTGACTACCTTCGTCCGCAAGCCGCCGAAGTCCGCGCACACATCTCCTGGCTTGAACGACAGCCGCCTTTCGATCTCTGCCTCTGCCTGCACGAGGACTGGGAATCACACGGCTTCTACGTGTACGAATTGAATCCCGACCAGAAACCCTCGCTCGCCCCAGGCATCGTCGAGGCTGTGGCTGGAGTTTGTCCGATTGACCCATCCGGAATCATCGAGGGCCGGGAGGCGCGCGGCGGCATCATCAGCCCGAACCTCGACCCTCGCACGCGTCCGCAATGGCCGGAGTCCTTTTGGCTGATCACGAACAAGACGCGCTTGAGCTACACGCTGGAAGCGCCGTCGGATTTCCCACTGGCCACGCGCGTCAACGCACTCGTCGCCGGCGTGAACGGCGCGCTTGCGGCACAAACTTGATCGGGCCGCGACTCTGTGAGTCGCAGCACTTCGAGTATGGGATGCCGCAGTTTCGCTTCGAACGTGTTCATTTGGGCGAAGTTTCTGCGGGTCACAGACTCGCGCCCCTACTTCAACGCTGCCGCGCGACGCTTCATCCACTCGTGGCCGAGATCGGTCAGCGTCTTTGCCTTCAACACGCGCTCCGCCAGAGGGAATACGATGCGCTCTTCCTTTTCAAAATGCTTCCGCGACGCGGCAATCACGCCGAGCAAAAGCCGTTTGCCTTCTTTGAGCGATTTGGCCTTGCTCACTTTGCCCAGCGTCTCTTCGATCAGCTCATGTTCCTGATGGAACGTCTCCCGGTGGCCGATCTGCTCGAAGCAATGCTCCAGCGGCTCGATGAACAATTCGTCCTCCGTCTGCGAGTGCGGCGACATGACCTTGTCCACCAGCACCGCGAGGGATTTCACCTCCGCCAACGTCTTGAGCCGCGGCGCGGCGGTCTCGACGTGGTCGAACAGATGGTGAAACACCGTATGCTCCGCCCGTAAAATATCGGTGATCTTCATGGCCTAAACAAAAGCAAATTGCCTGCCCACCGAATAACTCTCCCGGCGCCATTTCGCCAGCCGTTTCTTGGCTTTCTTTTGCCTGCCTACGGGGGAATCTTGAAACAGGCGAACGAGCGGAAACTCAACCTCGCCCTCCCGACGCGCGAAGTTTGCGTCAAAGGCCCGGGCCTGATTTTCAAGGGCAACCCGAAGAACTATCTGACGGAGATTCAATTGCCGTTCAAGGACTGACCAAAATTCGTAACCGCAGAAACGCAGAGACGCGGAGGTGCGAGCCGCACGGGCATTCAAAGGTGTGGGCCAATTCATCCAGAGAATTGCATGAACTGCCCCTAAGGGAATTCGCTGGTACCAAAAATGAAACAGCGCGGCTCAGTTTGATGGTTGTAAGCAAGTCCCAACTGCTCGGCACATTCCACAATCAACTTCTTCGCCTCGGCCTCTCCGAGTGACCCAAGCACCAGTTGAAACGGAACTTGAATGTTCGCATCGCGGCATTTCCAGTTTTGTGAAGCGTCACCGGTTTCCCACTCAAACGGCTGTGCCCACGCCTTCTTGTCGACACCAGGTTCGCTCGCGAATTGGATAAGCATGCTGTCTTTCGTACCAACTAGATTTACCAAAAACCTGATTCCTGCTTGGTAGCCCGCATGGTCCAAAATCAGCTTCGTAGCATGCAAGAACTTCCAAACCTCGCCGATGGTTTGGACGTAATTAATGACATTAGTCCCGGCAGCGAGTCTTTCTGGGGCGTAAACGCCTGTGAGGCCGATAAAGGCGCAATACTCAATCGCTCCGCTCTTTTCGATGCGAAGGAATCTGTTCCAATATTCTGTACGATTGTCCAGCGAGCGATCCGAGTCGAAAAGTATGACGGATCTTGTCGTCGTGATCGCACTGCGAGGCATCACAAACCTCTCGTAAGGGTTCTTGCCTTGAAACCGCTGCTTAGGAAAAGTCTTGGCAAACTCGGCGATGTCAACGCGTACAGGTTGGTTGGATACAAGTTCGACTACCAACGAGAGCCAAGAAGTCGGTTTGATGACCTCCTCTCCGTGCGTGCCTCTTCCCCTGTAGCGCCCGAGTTTTTTTGACCACTCGTTCCTTCCGAAGATTTCGCTCTCAGGATCAGCGTAGCCGTTTTTTTCCGCAAATTGCGGCCTCACAGAAACCAGTTGGGTCTCTGGAGGGAGTTCGGGTCTTTCGATTATCGGTTTCACCAAAAAATCGGCCGTAGGACCGCCCGGTAGATGTTCGCCGTTCGGCGTTCGCAAGATAAAATCCCCGTCGCCATCGAAATGCCCAAAGTGCGGGGTCTGGCTAGACCGAGAATCATTTGCTACGTGCTTGTAAACGTAATCCATGAGATATGAAGCAGTCAGCACACCGCCTTCGTTGGCTGCCTTGCCTTCCATTCCTTCCAGCAAATGTCCGGTGAATATGGAGTTGTTACCCGTCGGTCCTCCGCCATCAGCCACAACTTCGTTAGCTTTTCCTGCTGTGATGACCTGCCTAGAAAACCGTTGCAACATGTCGCTGACGTAACGCCGCTCCCCGAGACCTGTGCTCCTTTGCATTGCAAGTCCACTATAGCAGGCGTCCATGGCAAACAAGATATGCTTCGCCGGGATAATCTCGCTGTTACGGGTGAGTTCATCCCACCGAATCAATGTGCTTTTGTCATCAGGGTGACCGTCGGCGGGCACGAGATAACCGACAGGCCCTCTCTGACCCGTAACTGTTGTGCCGTGTCCCGCAAAGAAGACGAGCAAACGATCATCCGGAGACAACGATTCGAACGCTAAGAACTGCTTCATTATCGCAGCCTTGGTCGCTTGGCCATCCAGAAGCACTGCGACGTTTTCCGGCGGGAAGCCAAGGCTTCTGAGCAAGATCTCGCCAATTGATTTCGCGTCGTTGCATGCAATATCGAGAGGACTGAAGTGCGTGTACTGGTTGATCCCGATGACAAGCGCCCAACTTTTTCGGTAGCGCGGCTGGTAATTAGTCTTCATGCGAGGTCTTCATAACTCGACACGCGCAAGACGAGCAAGTTTTAGCTCAACTCGTGTAATTCTCCATTCCCACGCACGAGCAGACCGGGTTGCGGTCGCCGAAGACGTTGTCCACGCGGCCCACTTGCGGCCAGAGTTTGTAGTCTTGCAGGCTCAAGGTCATCCAAGGCGGACGTTGCGCGGCAGAAAATAGCCGACAATCTGTTTGGGAGAGCGGACGCAGATTTGAATGTGATCCAGTTCGCGGAAGCCAGCACCGGGATACAACTCCTGCCCTTCCACGAAGAAACCACGCACAATGTCAAATGCCTTCTTCTTTTCTCGCCGCCGCCAGTGGTGAAGTGTCTCGATCACTACACAATCAAGAAACCGCGCCTTCAATTCCGGCCCACGATTTTTGAGCATGGTTACACCAGACATGGCGCAGAGTTCGTCGTATGTTCTGTGAGCGCTCTTTACCAGAGCCAGCGCGTTGGTGTCCGAGAGGTTCAAGCAATTTCCCAAATCAATCACCGCGCCAAGCACTGCAGGAGATCTGATCTTGCTGCCGCGCTGTTTGGCTTCTTCTTTGGCCCAGCGCAAAGCCCGTCCGTAACTATCCTCCCAGAAGTAGATGCCATGCCCAAGCCAATCCCAAGCGTTTTGACTCGGCTTGAGTTCATCCTTACCGGCCACAACTCGTTTGACAACTTTTCTGTCGCAACCGTGATAGCCGATGACCAGTGAGTGGGAAAGCATCAGCGAAACTGAGGCTTTAACTCGCCCTTGAGGTTATACATCCCCGTGGCAGCCAGAAATCGCAGCGCCGACATTCGTGAAGCTGCAATGCGCTTTCCAGTCCGGCGAAGTTGCCGGGCTTCAGCTTTGATCGCTTTTGAATCAGCGTAATTGTTGACAACCACTTTGCTCATGCAGTGAAACCGTGCCATGAAACCCGAATTTTAACAACAGCATTTTTGCCCCGGTTCAACTCTGGTAATTCTCCATCCCCACGCACGAACACACCGGATTGCGATCACCAAAGACATTATCCACACGGCCAACGTGCGGCCAGAATTTGTAGTCGTGCAGGCTCTTGGCCGGGAACGCCGCCGCTTCGCGCGTGTAGGGACGATTCCAATTGTCGCTGGCAATCTGGTCCGCCGTGTGCGGGGCGTTCTTGAGGAGATTGTTTTTAGCGTCCGCCGCGCCGGTTTCCACGGCGGTCATTTCTGCGTGAATGGAAATCATCGCGTCGCAGAAACGGTCGAGTTCGTATTTCGATTCGCTTTCGGTCGGTTCGACCATGAGCGTGCCGGCGACGGGCCACGAGAGCGTCGGCGCGTGAAAACCGTAATCCATCAGCCGCTTTGCCACGTCCTCGGCGGTGACGCTCTTGAACGCGCGCAGATCGAGGATGCATTCGTGCGCGACGAGGCCGTTGCTGCGGTAGAGCGTCGGAAAATGTTTCTCGAGCCGCTTGGAAATGTAATTCGCGTTGAGGATGGCGAACTTTGTCGCCTCGGTGAGTCCGTCCGCGCCCATCATGGCGATATACATCCACGAGATCGTGAGAATGCTCGCACTGCCCCACGGCGCGGCGGCGACGGCGCCAATCGGATTTTCGCCGCCGAGATTGATGACGTTGTGTCCGGGCAGAAACTCCACGAGATGTTCCGCCACGCCAATCGGCCCGACGCCCGGTCCGCCGCCGCCGTGCGGAATGCAAAACGTCTTGTGCAGATTCAGATGGCAGACGTCCGCGCCGATGAAGCCGGGGCTGGTGAGGCCGACTTGCGCGTTCATGTTCGCGCCGTCCATGTAAACCTGGCCGCCGTTCGCGTGGATGATTTCGCAAATCTCGCGGATGGTCGGCTCGAACACGCCGTGTGTGCTCGGGTAGGTGACCATCAGACAGGCGAGGTCGTTCTTGTGCGCCTCGGCTTTGGCTTTCAGATCATCGAGGTTGATGTCGCCGCCGCCGTCGCACGCAACGGCGACAACGCTCATCCCGGCCATGACCGCGCTGGCGGGGTTCGTGCCGTGCGCGGAGGTCGGAATCAAACAGACGTTGCGATGCGCCTCGCCGCGCGATTCGTGATAGGCGCGAATGACGAGCAATCCCGCGTATTCGCCCTGCGCACCGGCGTTGGGTTGAAGCGAAATGCCTGCGAATCCAGTGATCTCAGCGAGCCAGGTTTCGAGTTGCTCGAAAAGTTTTTGATAACCGCGCGTCTGCTTTATCGGCGCGAAGGGATGAATCTTCGCGAATTCCGGCCACGACACGGGAAACATTTCCGCCGCTGCGTTCAGCTTCATCGTGCAAGAGCCGAGCGGGATCATCGAAGCCGTGAGCGACAGGTCGCGCGATTCGAGCCGCTTGATGTAGCGGAGCATCTCGGTCTCGGAGTGGTAGCGGTTGAAGACGGGGTGCGTGAGAAATGACGAATGACGAATGACGAATGACGAATCGATCGAGGAGAAACTCTTCTCATTAGCACCGGGTTTCAGCCCGGTGTTTGGTGTGGCGAACGTGGAAACCGTTTCAACCTCAAAAATGCGTGTGGAGTGTTCAGGATGCATAAAAGAGCCCGTCAACATTGAATGCGTGTGCAAGCTTCACTGACAAATTCAGATTTTTTGGCGCACACGCAATTTCCGG
>Ga0247727_10003753_pt1 | contig 33164 bp, 22 predicted proteins | sample WisWelCaveWW1625_FD_202498 | JGI IMG/M metagenome (GOLD analysis project Ga0247727, IMG submission 202498) | Biofilm microbial communities from Wishing Well Cave, Virginia, United States - WW16-25 | ecosystem: Environmental > Aquatic > Deep subsurface > Groundwater > Cave microbial mat | place...
CGTTTACCGAACGCGAAATTCGTACCGCAGTCAACACGACCGTCCGGCTGATCGAAACTGCACCAACGAAAGTTCCTCCTCCTGCTTCGAGCCGCTTACCTGAAAGCAGTAAAGAACGATCAGTCGCCCAGTGTTTAGGGATGGGCTGAGGACACGTGCGACTCGCAATAGTCGGGCGACGACCTTGAGCGGTTCGTGCCGGTCAGGGTTTTGTTACAGGCTCTAAGCAAACGCGCCCTATGGGGAGACGGAAGCGTGGGATGTACTCCTCATCCCACCAGCCCGCCTGCGGAATTACAGCTATGCTACCAGTGGAGATGCAGCGCAAGCTTGATGAACCGCGGCAGGTTGCGCTGCGTCGGGTTCAACTGCCCGAACGCGGCATTGGTCACGTCGGTCGAGGCAGTGTCCGCGAACCACGGGTGATTCATCATGTTCACCATCTCGAAGCGGAACTGCAATCTCACCTGCTCGGTGAGCGGGAAGTACTTGGAGAGCGAGGTATCCCAGTTCTTGTAGCCGGGCCGGCGGACGTCGCTGAAGCGCAGCGGGAAGGTCCGCAGGGTCTGCGGCTCCTGCGTGGGAACCGGCGCGCCGCTCGCCGTCCTCCAGAGCGACGTATCGAACCAGCGCGTGTTGGTGCGCTGGCCGGCCGGCAGCTTGGCGCTGCCCGGCCGGATCTGCGCGGCGTTGGGGTAGTCCACGGCCCACCCGCTCTGGTAGGTGACGTCCCAGTTGAGCTGCCAGCCGCCTATGATGAAGTCGAGCGCCGGGTGGGGGCTGGAGGCAAGCTTCTTGCCCTTGCCGAAGGGCAGCTCGTAGATGCCCACCGCCGCAAACTTCTGCGGCGCGTCGATATTTAGGGCCGACTGCTTCACCAGCGGGGTGTTCTGCCGGTTGGACAACACGAAGTCCTGCGCATTCAGGATGCTCACCTGCTCCAGGTTCTTGCCGACAGTGTAGCTGGCCAGGAAGCTTAGCCCTTGTGACAACCGCTTGGTCACCTTCATCAGCACGCCGTGGTAGCGCTGCCGGCCGAGCGGGACGTTGGAGATGCTGGCGCCGCTGAACTGCGGATAGGCGCGCCAGAGTATCTGCCGCTGGACGGTGGCGCCGTTGAGCGCCGCGTTGTTGGGGATCAACCCGACCATGGGATTGGGCACCTGGGCCGTGTAGTAGGCATTGTCGATCGTGCCGTTGGGAAGCCGGCGGCCCAGCTCGTTGAGCGGGACATAGTTCAGACCGAACGCCATGGGCAGACCACGTGTGGCGTTGCCCACGTAGCCGACCTCGAACAGCATGTTGCCCGGGAACTGCCGCTGGATGTCGAAGGAGTACTGGTGGGAGTACGGCAGGGTCCGGTCGAGATAGAGGGACGTGATACCCTCGCCAAGGAAGCTCGCGGCGCCCAGGCTGGCGCCGATGGGGTCGAGCAGCCGGCCGTTGGGGTAGGCGACGAACGGGTTGGCGGTCGAGATGCCGGGATGTGGCGTCAGGCCGTTCAGCGAGGTGATGGCGTTGGTTTGCCGGCTGAAGCCGGCGGTGGCGCCGGCCTCGTCCTGACCCAGGTAATAGACGCCATAGCCGCCGCGCAGGACCCACTTGTCACTGATGCGGTAGGCGGCGCCGACGCGCGGCTGCCAGTTGTTCTTGTCCGGGTTGAAGGCGGCGCGCGACTGGCCGTCGCGGCCGGCAAACAGCACGGCGCCCTTCAGGCTCAGCCCCTGCACCCGGCCGGCGATGGGGCTGGGGGCCTCCAGGTCGAGGCCTTTCACCATGCGGTCGTAGCGCTCGACGCGGCCCGTCTCGAGGTCCCAACGAAGTCCGAAGTTCACGGTGAGCCGCGTGGTGAGCTTCCAGTCGTCGTTGAAGAACCCGGCCCAGTAGAAATGCCTCCACGCGTCGTCAATGTTCTTCTGAACGGAGGCGCCGCTCGGGATGCCGAGCAGCATGGTGGCCAGCCCGTTGCCGGAAACGGCGTCCGCCTGGTTGGATCTGGCGCGGGTCCAGTCCCTGTTGAAAGCCCACGCTCCGGAGGGCAGCCCGCGGCCGGCATTGTTCTGGTTGTACTGCCGCCCCTCGGCGCCTAACCTCAGGAAGTGCCGCCCCACCACGTAGTTCAGATTGGGCTGGACGCTGTAAGTGTCCGTGGTGGACGGACCAAAGGCGCTCGACCCGACCGTCTGATACCCTTCGATGGCGAAGTTCGGGAACTGGTGCCGCGTGAACTGCGCCACCAGACTGGGGGCGATGCCGAGCTTGGCCGGATCGAAGCCGGCGCCCAGCGTGCTGCCGCCCGCCTCCTCCCAGCGGCTCAAGCCGGTCCGGAGGTCGAAGGTCATGCGCGGCGTCAGCGTGGAGGTCCAGTTCATGGTCACGTTGCGGCCGTTGCGCAGGAGCGGCGTGTTGCCGGATGGCTCGGCCGGGTTGTCGAAGCCGAACACGAGGCCGCGATACTCCTGGAACGGATCTTCGCCGTAGCGGAAGAAGAAATTGTTCTTGGAGTTGAGGTTGAAGTCCACGCGCCCGACGAACTGGTCAAAACTCGCCACCCAGCGGGAAGGGTAGGGATAATTGTTGATGTGCGCCGGACCTTCGCCGTTGGTCCTCGGCGCGGGGTAGAAGGACAGCACCGCTTTGGCGACCGGATCGATCTGGCTGGGCGGGATGACGTTGCGGTCGATGGGGGTGCGCGTGCCATCCGCCCTGGTGCTGTAAGGGTCATAGATCAGCACCTGCTGGCCGACGGCGTTGAAAAGAGTCGAGAAGTCGCCCCCGCGCCACTCCATCAGCGGGAAGGTCTGCACGCCGGGATCGGCGGAGCGCTGCCGCATGCTCTCCCACGACAGCATCCAGAACAGCCGGTTGGCGCCGTTGAATACCTTGGGGATGATCACCGGACCGGAGGCCTGCGCCCCGAAATGATTGATATTCATGGGCGGTTTGCGGATTCCGGCGCGATTCAACTCGCTCTGGTTGGCGTTGAGGTTCTCGGCCTGGAAGTACTCGAAAGCGGTGCCGTGGAAAGCGTTGCCGCCGCCCTTGGTCACAATAGTGATCAGGCCGCCGCCGGTGCGCCCGTACTGCGCGTCATAATTGTTGGTGACGACCTTGAACTCCTGCACGGACTCGATGGTGGGAATGCCGATCACGGTGCGGTTGGCGCGCACGTCGCTGATGCCGTCCAGCAGCACCTCGTTCTCCCTCTCGCGGCCGCCGTTGATCGACAGGCCGGAGGTGCCGCCGATGTCGAAGGAGCGCAAATACCGCCAGGTCCCGCTCTTGATCACGCCGGGCGCCGCCCAGGCGATCTGGAAGGGATTGCGGCCCTGCGTGGGGACGTTGGCAAGGATTTCGCTGGGCAGGGTCTGGGCGCGGCTGGCGCTCTCGGTCTGCAACTGCGTAACCGATTCGCTCACCGTCACGCTGCTGGTGATCTCTCCCACCTCCAGCTTCACGTCCACGCGCGCTTTGTCGTGGGATTGCAGGATGACGTTCTGACGCACGAACTTCTTAAAGCCCGGGGCAGCCGTGGTCAATTCGTACTGGCCAGGAGCCAGAAACGGCGTCACGTAGTTGCCCGTATCGTTGCTTTCCGTCGTCACAGAGATATTGTTGGCCAAGTTCGTCACGGTGACGAGCGCGTTCGCGACCGGCGCGCCGGTCGGGTCCGTTACAAGCCCCGTGATGCTCGCCCGCACCTCTTGGGAATTCGCAATCGGCGCGCTCATCGCCAGCAGGCCCGCCGCCAGCCAAATCCTATACATTCGAGACATACCCGCCCCCCTTTGTCGGCTTGACTACTTCGCCGCAACCATTGTCCCCTCTCTCAGCTCGTCGGTGCCACGCCGCACCACCACGTCCCCGGCCTTGAGATTCCCGAACACCTCGACCTGGTCCCCAACCGAGGCGCCGCGCCGCACGTCGACCCACTCGGCCGCGCCGTCGCGCACGCGGATCACGAAGACCCGCTCGGTGGTGGTGACGATCGCCGTCGGCGGCACCAGCAGCGACGGCTGCCTCCGCTCGACCGGCCAGGCGACCTGCGCGAACATCCCGGGCGCCAGCTTCCGCGAGGCGTTGTCCACGTCGAGCTCCACCGGCATCGAGCGGGTCTTTGGGTCCAGCGAATAGGCAGGCCGCCGCACCACGCCGTGAAAAACGACTCCCGGATAGGCCGGAACGGAAAAACCGGCGCGCGTTCCGATGTGGATGCTCTCGGCGTCCTGCTCCGGCACCGGCGCCACCAGCCGCAGCCGCGAGATCTGCTCGATCCGCAGCAGCGGCGGCTTGCCGGCGCCCGCCGCCGGGCCCGCCAGGATCCCGGGGTGAGCGTGGCGCTCGGTGATCACGCCGTCGAACGGCGCCTCGATCCGGAGGTAGCTTTCCATTTCCCGCAGCGCCCGCACCGCTTCGCGGGCCGCCTTCGCCGCGTTCTCGAGCGACTCGACGCGCGCCGTCTCAGCCTCTACCGACTTCTGCGCCAGCACCACGTCATTGCCCGCGACCACGCCCGGTGTCGCCGCCGCGCCTTTCAGACGCTCGTAGGTGCTCGAAGCCGCCGCCCGCTTCGCCGCCGCCTCGGCGCGCTGCGCCTCGATGGTTTCGACGCGCGCTTCGGCTTCGGCGCGCTGTGCCGCGAGCTCCGGCGCCGTCATCGTCGCCAGCAACTGCCCCGCCTTCACCCAGGAGCCGCGATCGACCTCCACCGACTGCACGAACCCCATCACCTTGGCGTGTATTTCCACGGCTTGAAACGGAAACAGCTCGCCGGGCAAGACCGTCTTCCGCGCAAGTTTCTGCGACGCCACGCGCACCACCTCGACGTCGGCGGCTGGGGCGGCCACGACGGCGGCGAGCAGAAGGCCCAACGCGCTGAGACGTCTCATGCGCCCTCCTCGGCGGGCGCGAACTGCGCGCTCGACGGATGGTCCGGATCGAGCGACGGCGAGCTCGTCCCGGCCCGCCGCTCGACGATCGCGAAGATCGCCGGCAGCGCGCCGAGCGTCGCCAGCGTCGCCGCCGCCAGACCGCCGATTACCGCTCGCCCCAGCGGCGCCGTCTGCGCCGCCCCCATCGCCAGGGGCAGCATCCCGGCGATCATCGCGGCCGTCGTCATCAGGATGGGCCGCAGCCGCGTGCGCGCGCCCTCCACGGCCGCCTCCGCCGCCGTCATCCCGCCGCGCCGGTAGCGGTCCGCGAAGGTCGCCAGCAGGATGGCGTTGGCCACCGCCACGCCGATGGCCATGATCGCGCCCATGTACGACTGCAAGTTCAGGGTCGTACCAGTAGTCATCAGCGCCACTGCCACGCCGGCGACCGCCGCCGGGATCGTCGACAGCACCACCAAGGCCACCCGCAGCGACTGGAAGTACGCGGCCAGCAGAAGGAAAACGGCCAGGATCGCGATGCCGAGACCGAGCTCGAGATTTCCCAGTACCTGCTCGAGCGGCCGCACCTGGCCGCGCAGCGCGACCGCCACGCCGCGCGGCGGCTCGCCGGCCCGCCCGAGCGCCGCCCGCACCGCCTCGCTCGCGCCCTTGAGGTCCTGCCCGGCGATGTTGGCGGTGAGCGTCACCATCCGCTGCATATTGTAGCGATGATACTCCCCGACCGCCCGGCCCGGAACCACCTCGGCCAGATCGCCGATCAGCGGCCGCGGCTGGCCGTTGAGCGTCACCGGGACGCTGGCTAGGTCGTCCACCGAGGCAATGCGCGCCTGCGGCATCTCGACTTGCACCTGGTAGGCAATCCCGGTGTTGGGGTCGGCCCAGTAGTTGGGCTCCGTGAAGCGGCTGGAGGAAGTCGCGGCTACCAGCGACCGCCCCACGTCGCGCATGGTCAGCCCCAGCTGGCCGGCTCGCTCGCGGTCCACTTTCACGTTCAGAACCGGGTAGTCCACCAGTTCGCCGATCTGCAAGTCGCGCAGCGTCGAAACGCGGTTCAGCTCGGCCATCAATTTGGCGGCGTAGGAGCGGCTGGCGGCGAGATTCGCGCCGGTGATGGCCACTTCGATCGGAGTCGGGGCGCCGAAGCTCATCACCTGGCTGACCAGGTCGGCGGCTTCGAACGTTACGGTCAGGCCGGGCGCCAGCGCCGGAAGGCGGCGGCGCAGGCGTTCCTGGAGCGCCGCCGTGGAGACGCCGGAGTTGGGCTGGAGCGCCACCATCAGAACGGCCTCGTGTGGCCCGCTGGTCCACAGGAAGATAGTATTAATAGGATAGCTGGAGGGCTGCACGCCCACGAACCCCAGCGAGGCGGCGAGCTGCCCTTCCCCGGCCTCCTCGCGGATGGCCTCGAGAACCTTCTGCGCCAGGATCTCGGTGCGCTCCACGCGCGTGCCCGGCGCGGCGCGAACGCGGAGCTGGAGCTGTCCGGTGTCGACCGCGGGAAAGATCTCCGTGCCCAGACGACGGCTCGCGAAAAACAGGATCAGCGCCGCGGAGGCGACATAGGCGCCCGCCACCGGCCAGCGGAATCGCACCAGCAGCGCGGCGAATCGGGCGTAAAAACTCTGCGCGGCCGCAAACCATCCCCGGCCCTCCGGATGCGCCCGCGGCCGCAGCCAGGCCGCCAGAATCGGCACAAAGCTCGACGCCAGAAAATACGACGCGATCATCGCGAACCCCACCGCCAGCGAGAGCGGAACGAACAACGCCCGCCCCACGCCCGTCATGAACAACGCCGGGAAAAACACCGCCACCACGCACAGCATCGCCAGCAGCCGCGGCACGGCCACCTCGCCGCTGGCGTCGAGCACGGCGCGCGCCGCCGGTTTCCCCCGCGCCAGGTGCGCGTGAATGTTTTCGATCGCCACCGTCGACTCGTCGACGAGAATCCCGATGGCCAGCGTCAGCCCGCCGAGCGTCATGATGTTGATGGTCTGCCCGGCGGCCCACAGCGCCACCACCGCCGCCAGCAGCGCCAGCGGAATCGTCAGGATCACAATCAGCGAGCTGCGGAAACTGCCGAGGAACAGCAGGACCATTAAGCCGGTCAGCAGCGCGCCGAGCGCCCCCTCGGTGGCGAGCGACCGGATGGCGTTGCGCACGTAGCCGGACTGGTCGAACTCGAAGCTGACCTTGATGTCGGCCGGCACGGCGGCTTGCATCCGCGGCAGCGCCGCCTTGACGCGCGCGATCACCGCCAGCGTCGAGGCGTCGGCCCGCTTGGTGACGGGAATGAAAACCGTGCGGCGGCCGTTGACCAGGGCGTAGCCGCTGAGGACGTCGGTCCCGTCGCGCACCGCGCCCACGTCGCGCACGTAGACGGTCGGCCCGGCGCCGGCGCGGATCGGCAGGTCGTTGAGCTCGCGCGGCTCGCGCACTACGGAGTTCACGGGGGCCATGGCCGCCACGTCGCCGATGCGAACCGTCCCCGACGGGATGATGGTGTTGCCGCGGGCCACCGCCTGCACTACCTCTTCGGCCGACATGCGATAGGCGCGGAGGCGGTCCGGGTCGACGCTCACCACCACGGTACGCTGGTTGCCGCCGAACGGCGGAGGCGCCGAGACACCCGGCAGCGTGGCGAACATCGGCCGCACCTGAAACAATGCCAGGTTCTGGATCTCGCCCAGGCTGCGCGTCTGGCTCGAGCACACCAGGTAGCCGACCGGAACGCTGCCGGCGTCAAACCGCATGATGAACGGCGGATGCGTCCCCGGGGGCATGAAGGCCCGCGAGCGGTTCACTTGCGCGACGGTCTCCGACAGCGCCTGCGCCATGTCGGTTCCTTCGTGGAAGACCAGCTTGATCAGCGCCACGCCCTGGATGGAGCGGGACTCCACATAGTCGATGCCGGTGACGTAGAGGAAATGATACTCGTAATAGTTAACGAGGTAGCCCTCCATTTGGGCCGGGTCCATGCCGCCGTAGGGCTGCGCGACGTAGAGGACGGGCGTGCCGAGTTTGGGGAAAATATCGGCCGGCATGCGCCGCAGCGCCAGCGCCGAGGCCAGCGCCACGCCCAGAATGACCATCAGAATCGTGATGGGCCGCCGCAAGGCGGCGCGAATCAGCCACATCGTGTCCTCCCGGTCGCGATTCTAGCAGGCTGGCTTCAGCCAGGCCCAGCCGGGCGGGGCTAAAATCCGGCGGCGCAGAATCGACAACTTGCCGCTCTGCCGGTCTCAAGCCGACCCGTGTCATTCCGAGCGCAGCGAGGAATCTGCCGTGTTTTTCCGCCGTCGCGAACGGCAGATCCCTCGCTTCCCGCTAGGGTCGCGTTTGTTGCAGGTACGGCGTCAAGTCTCCTTCGGCGGCGCGCAGGGCGAGCAGGGCGCGCCACGCGTTCAGTCCGGCCAGCGAGTCGTCGATCTCGGCTTGCGTCAGCAGACGCTGCGCTTCGGCGACGTCGACGATGGTCGCCAGCCCCGCCTGGTAGCGAACCGTGGCCTGCTTTTCGAGAGCGCGGGCGGCGGCCAACTGCACCGGCGTTTGCTGGGCCACGCGGCGGGCGGCGTCGAGAGAGGCGCGGGCTTTCTCCTGCTCGGCCGCGAGGTCTCGCACCATCTGATCGTACCGCGCGGCCTCGGCGCGCTCGTTGAAAGTTTCAATCTGCCGCCGGGCGCGCAGCGAAGGCAGATCCAGCATCGGGAACGTCATCGTCATACCTACGGCCCAGTTTCCGACGCTGGGGCCGAGCCCCGAGGCGGCGCCGCCGGTCGAGCCGTCGGGGTGCGCCCCGGTGCCACGGCCGAAGGTCGCGGCCTGCAAACTGAACTTCGGGAAATAGGAAGTGTTTAGGATTTTTTGCCGTGCCTTGACGGCCTCGATGGCCGCGGTCTGCGCCGCGGCGCGGGGATGCGCGGCGGGAGGGCGTTCGGCGGTCTCGGCCGCCGCCGGCGGGCGCAGCAGCGGTCCGGCGGCGAGACTCCCGGACGCGGTCCCGGCAAGTTGCGCGAGCGACGCCCAGCTCACCTGCACCGCCTTCTCGCTTTGAATGAGCTGAATGCGGGCCTGCGCCAACTCGGCGGCCGCGCGCGAGGCGTCGGCGCCGGGGCGCAACTCGGCCTTCACCAGCGCCGCCACCGACTGCTCGAAGACGCGCGCGCGTTCGACGCCGGCCTGTGCCGCGCGCGCGACCTGACCGGCCGCCAGCGTCGTCAGGAAGGCGTCGGCGGCGGCCGCGCCCACCTCGAGACGCGTGACCGCGGTTTGTGCCTCGGCCCGGCCTCGCGCCGTGCGCGCCGCTTCCACCGTGGCCGCCCGCAACCCGAAGTCGAACGGCTCCCAGGAGAACAGCAGGCCCGTCGCCGTGCCCCAGACGTTGCTCATCGACGGCCCGAACACCGGCCCGGAGATCGACGGGATCACCGACTGCGGCAGCAGCAGGCCGGACACATTGTTCCACGTGGAACGATTCAGCTGCGCGAGAAAGTCGGCCCGCGGCAGATACGCCGCGCGCGCCAGGTCGATGCCGGCGACGGCGGCGGAGACCTGCTCGACCGACACGCGCATCGCCGGGTAACGCTCCCAGGCTTGGGTGACGGCCTGCTCGAGTGTCAGCGGTTGGGCCGCCAGGGTCGCGCCCAGCGCGAACAGGACTGCCGGCAAACACCGGGGAAGGTTCATGGAGGAGCCTCGCAATACGCTAGGTTCCCCCGGATGCCCGAGAAACACAAGAGGGGCAGGCGCCCCTCCGATTTATCAAGGACTTAGCTGGTTGCAAATTTGCAACCAGCACGGCTTACCTGGCTGCAAATTTGCAGCCAGGTTCCGCGTGCAGCCCTAGAAGTTGAACCGCAGCGCCACCACCACGATCCGGGTGCCGCCGGCGGCGGTGATGCGGCCGAAGTTCGTCGAGTTGACGTCCAGATTGGGATTGCCGAACTGCGGCGAGTTGGTGAAGTTTCTCGATGTCGGCGCGCAACTCCAGGTTCTTGCTCTCGGTGATCTGGATGCGCTTGAGCGCGGCCACATCTAGCCGGAAGAAGGCGGGACCCTCGAGAAACGTCGGCCCCAGCGACCCCAGCGCTCCGGGCGTCGGATTCACCAGCAGTATGTTGCCCGAGGCGTCGGTGATCGCCTTCAGCGTGCTTCGGCCACGGATGTTGTTCAGTGTCGTCATGCTGGCGATCGACGGATCCGGCGCTTGCCCGAAACCGGTAAAGTAGATGACGCCCTGGCCGGTGCGCGTCACATTGCCGAGACTCTTCGGGATCACTGTCACCGGCACCGGGGAATTGTCGGTGAACTGGTTGTACGAGGTGACGGCCGAAGTCAGACTGATGGGCTGGCCGGAGTTGATCTGGAGGATCGGACCGACCTGCCACCGCTCGACGAGGCGAGCCAGCAAGCCGCGGCTAGCCCCGCCGAAACGCTTTCCGGGGCCGAAAGGCAGCTCCCAAATCGCATTGCCGCGGATGGCGTGCGTGCGATGAAACGTCAGCAGCCGTTTGTCGAGACCGCGGTTGCGCGCGTCGCGGTAGCTGTCGAGCTGTTCCTGCCCGGAGCCTTCCTCCTCGCCGATGGCTCGCGACCAGGAGTAGTTGGCCTGCATCAGCCAGCCGGAGCTGAAACGCCGCGTCAGCTCGACCTGCAAGGCGTGATAAGTGGAGTTGGCGAAGTTGCCGGTGAGATTGGATGCGGCGAACTGAGGGTTGCCCAGGACCCAGTTCTCAGGCAGGTTGGCGCGACGCAGCAGCCCGCCGCGCTGTCCGGTTTGAATGTCGGTGTTGTTGAGGTAGGCGGCGAAGGCGCCGACGTTGTTGCCGGCCAGCTGCGTCTGGGTGGTGGTGTTGGCGCGCACGAAATCCGCGCCGCGCGTGGTGCCGGGAAACACGCGGTCGAGGAGCGGCGATTGGCCCCCGGTCTGGGCGAGCCGAAAGGCGTCGAGAATCCCGTTCTCGTAGATCATCGCTTCGTTGAGGTTGGTGCCGCGGATCAACTTGGTGCCTTTGTTGCCGACATAGCGGACGTCAAGAGAAAACTTGCCGGGCAGCGCCCGCTGCAGCGAAGCGTTGTAGCTCTGCGCGTAGGGCGATCGCAGGCGGCTGTCGAAGGCGCGGACCGACTGGGTGCGGTCGGTCAGGGGCACCTCATCGAGCGGCCGGCCCGCGGGCGTCAGAGGCAGGCGGAAATTCGCCAGGCTCAGGAACGAGGCGCTGGTGAACGTCACCGCCTCGCGCAGGCCCGGCTGATCCCCGGCCACGACGTCCAGGATGCGCAGCGAGTTGCGCTCGTAGCTCCAGCCGTAGCCGACGCGCAAGACAGTCTTGTTCTTCCCGAACCAAGGCAGCGACCAGCCGAGCCCGATCGACGGGGCGAAGTTGTTCCAGTCGTTGTCGTAGAGCTTGCGGCCGGGATTCGGCGAGTTGCGCCCGACCAGCTCGACGCGCGTCGGCGAGCCGGCCAAGTGGCCCGGCTGATAAAGGTCACCGAAAGATGTCCCAGAGAGTCCGAACAGCCCGGCCGAGCCGCCAACCACACCGGCCGCTTTGCCGTTGGCTTCCCACGGCACGCCGAACCACTCGTAGCGCAGCCCGATGTTGAGCGTCAGCTCCGGGGTGACCTTGAAGTCGTCCTGGAAGAACATCATGAACTCGCGCTGCCGCCAGGTGCGCTGCTTGCCCTCCCCTGGGAGATACGACGGGCTTGCCCCGCCGGCCGAGTTCAGCGCCTGCACCACGCGCACCAGCGAACCGCTCAGCTCGTTCAGGATCGCCTCGGCCGCTCCCTGATTCGCGCCAATGCCGGAGATAGCGCCAATGTTCTGCAGCGGCTGGCTGCCGGTGCCCAGAACCGCCCGCGGCGTGACGTCGAAAGAATTGAAACCGTTGGTGCTGACGTAGCGGGCTTCGCCGCCGAGTTTCAGGGAGTGCTTGCCGCGCAGCCAGCTCACTTTGTCGAAGAACTGGTAGCTCGGCGAAAGGCGGCCCTGCGGGTCGTTGCCGAGATTCAACGGATCGGTGATCTGGCCAAAATCGATCAGGTAGGACTGGCTGCCGGTCTTCGGCTGCAAGTCCGTGCCGGCGACCTCCCAGGGCGCATAGAAGCGGTAGCGGCTGCGCAGGGCCCCGATACGAACCTCGTTGAGCAGCGTAGGCCGCAATGTCGACGTGAAGGTCAGCGAGGTAAGGCTGTCGGGCTGCTCCACCGTCCCGCCCGGAGATTGGGGGAAGGGCTGCGCCAAGAAACCGTTTTCCTCGAACCGGTCCTCCCAGTTGTAACTGAACGTCAGACGGTGCGCGGCGGTGAAGTTGTGGTCGATCTTGACGTTAAACAGGCTAGTGTCATTCGTGCTGCGGCGGCCCCAGGTGTAGCCGGCGGTGTTGAGGCCGTCACCGAACGGAAGTTGTTGGGCAGCGGCGTCAGATCGATCATGCGCTGGACGAAACCGCTGGGATCGGCGTTCAGGCGGGACGGGTCTCGCCCGAAAAGGGTGACCTCCTGGAGGGGGCCGGTCGCCGCCGGGGGCCGCACCGGGTTGCCTTGCAGGTCGACGCTGGGCCCCAAAGTCGTGGAGTTGGCGTTGGCGTTTTGGGCGCCCGGGAAGAAGCGGAAAACGCCGCGCCGCGCTGTCGCCGTGTAGACCGTGTTGGTCACGGAGCCCTTTTGGCGCTGCCGCTGGCCTTCATAGAGAAGGTGGAAGAACGTGCGGTTCTTGATGAGCGCGCCGCCGCCGCGCGCCCCGAACTGGTTGCGGATGAGGATATTCCGCGGGGAGAGCGGCAGCCCGGTCGACGGGTCGAGGCCCTGCTGGTTGTTGAACCAGGTGTTGGCGTTGAGCACGGTGTTGCGGTGATAGTTCCAGAGACTGCCGTGATACTCGTTGTTGCCCGAGCGGGTGATCATCTGGATCTGGCCGACGCCGCGGCCGAGCTCGGCGTCGATCGGGGAAGTCACCACGCGGAACTCCTCGATGCGGTCCACGCTGGTCGAGATCGGCGAGGAGATGCCGATGTTGATCCGGGCGTCCTGGATGTTGATGCCGTCGAGCGAAATGTTCAAAGTTCCGATGCGGGAACCATTGATGTTGTCGCCGATCACGCCGGCGGTCAGATGCACCAGGTTGAGGGCGTTGCGGGCCGCCACGGGCAGATCGAGCAGCTTCGTCCCGCTGACGGTCGTGCCGATGGTGCTGTTGGCGTAGCCGAGGGTGGTCTGCATCTCGGCCCGCACCTCGACGGTTTCGGCGACCGCGCCGAGCTCGAGCTGCATGTTGATGCTCAGCCGCGCGCCTACTTCCAAGAGGATGTCGGTGTAGACGGCCTTGCGGAAGCCCTTCTGCTCGCCAGTGGCCCGGTAGAGGCCGGGCTGCAGCGCGGGAAAGCTGTAAATCCCGACGTCATTGGTGACGGTCGAGCGGACCACGCCGGTTCTGACGTTTTCGGCGTTTACAATGGCGCCCACCACCGCCGCCCCGCTGGGATCCGAGACCGTTCCGGAAAGCGAAGCGTCGGTGCTCTGGGCTAGCGCCACCGCGCCGGTTCCCGCAACGAGCCACATGCAAAGCAGGATGGCGCCCTTTTTCATGTAAGAAGCCCCCCTCGACCTGATTGCAAGTGTAGGGGTACGACTGGGCCGTGTCAAGGAGCTTGGGGTAAGCCTGGGGGTAAGCTAAAAATCCCGCAGCAGCCGGACGAAGGGATAAACCGTGGATGTGGCCCGGAAAAACTTCTCGTCGGCAGTGACCAAGCGGCACAGCCGCTCGAGTGCCAGGGCCAGATACAGACAGTCGTATATGGTTTGACGGTGCAGCAGCGCCAACTGGAGAGCAGAGAGCATCACTTCGTTGGAGTCCACCAGCTTTGGCGGATCCAGGCAAAGCTGCTCAAAACCGAGCTGCGCTACTTCACTCGTCACGTCTCCTCGAAGCACGCGCTTCCAAAGGGCATTGCCTACCTCGGCCAGCAACACTCTAGGAGCCAGCAAAGTGACTTCCCCGCTCCGATATCTCTCTTGAAGTCGCAGGGCGAGGAGTCGATCGGGCTCCGGCAGCAGCCACTTGGCGACCACGCTGGCATCGACTATCAGCAGACTGGCCTCCATCAGTGACCGTGGTCGCGATCCTCGCGGATGAGCTCGGCGCTGTCCCCCACGGGCGGAAGCGAGTCTATGAGGGCGTGGAACCTCTCCCAGCGCTCGCGACTGCTTTGACTGCGTGAATCTTCCTCTGCGATCCGTTCCAAGGCTCTCACCACGAAACTGTTCAGGCTGCGACCCTGGGCCGCGGCCGCCTGCTTGAGATCCTTGTGAACGGAGTCGGGCAGATTTTTGATCGAAAGGTTGGCCATTTCGCTCTCCTCCCATTATGGTATCAAAAATGGCATCATTATGGTTCCACTATTTTCCTTCTTGACAGTGACTGGCGGCCGTGGCAAGATAGGCGAAGAAAAAGCGGAAGTGATGCCATCCGCCGCCCGCAAAGCGGAGATTATCTCCGCGCTGGAACCCCGTTTCGCCTCGGCGCTCGAGATTCGCGAGCGAGCCGCGCCGCAACTGCTTTCGACCGGGATCGCGGAGCTGGACTTGGCCATCGGGGGGATCCCGCGCGGGGCGCTCACGGAGATCTTCGGAGCGGCGTCTTCGGGGCGCAGCAGCCTGCTGGGGGCGGCGCTGGCGGACGCTACATCACGGCAGGAGGCATGCGCCCTGGTGGACGCCGGCGACGCCTTCGATCCCACCTCGGCGGCGGCCGCCGGCGTGGAGCTCGACCGGCTGCTCTGGATTCGCTGCGGCGGCAATCCGGAGCGCGCCATCTTCGCCGCCGATCTGCTCGCGCAGGGCGGCGGATTCGGGCTGCTGGCGCTGGACCTGGGCGATACGCCGTCGCAGCAGGCGCGGCGCATTCCGCTGACCTCGTGGTTTCGCCTGCGGCGCGCCGTGGAGAACACGCCCACGGCGCTGGTGGTGCTGGAGCAGGAGCCGCACGCCAAATCCTGCGCTTCGCTGGGGCTCGAGATGAGCCGCCGGGGGACCGCCTGGTCGGGCGCGCCGGGCTGTTCGCTGCTTTTTCGCGGCCTGGCCTTGCGGGCGGAGCGTCGCAAGCCCGGGCGCGCCGGCGTTGCGGTGTTTCAGGCGCTGGCGGCGGGGTAATTATGAAACCGCAGATGAACGCAGATGAACGCAGATTTCAAAACGCTTTTTCAGCCTGCTAGGTATGTACGCCTGTCTGCATGGAACCGGGCTGTCGCTCGAGGTAGCATCCGTCTTTTCTCCGCGGGCGGAACTAATCGCCGCCGACACCCTGGTGGTGGACATTGGCGGGCTGGATCGCCTGCTGGGGTCGCCCGAGCAGGTGGCGCGCGCGATGGCTGGACGGGCCGCCGCGCTAGGTATAACCGCGAACATCGCGGTGGCGGCGAACCCCGGCGCGGCGGTCCACGCGGCGCGCGGCTTGGCCGGCGTGACGGTGATCCCGCCGGGCGCGGAAGCCGGCGTCCTGGGCGGCCTCGGGATCGAGGTTCTTTCGCCGGCGCCTGCAATCGAAGAAACGCTGCGGCGCTGGGCCATCCGGTCGTTGCGCGAGCTGGCGGCGCTGCCCGCCGACGGCGTCGCCGCGCGCCTGGGGCCCGACGGCGCGCGCCTCCAAAAACTGGCCAGTGGCTGGGGCGACCGTCCTTTATTCCCCGCCGCGGCAAGTCCCGTTTTTGAGGAGTCGCTGGAGCTCGAATACCCGGCCACGGCGCAAGAGCCGCTGCTGTTTTTTTTCGGGCGATTGCTCCAGCCGCTGCTGGCCCGCTTGGAATCGTGGGGACTGGCCGCCAACGAGCTCCGGCTGCGGCTCCGGCTGGAAAACCAGACCGAGTATCAGCGGACGTTTCGGCTGCCGTTCCCGATGCGGGACCAGAAAACTTTTCTGAAGCTGCTGCAACTCGATCTGGAGGCGCATCCGCCGGGTGCGCCGGTGGCAGCGGCGGCGCTGGAGGCCCGGCCGGCCCGCCCGCGCACCTGGCAGCACGGACTGTTCGTTCCGCCAGCGCCGGAGCCGCAGAAGCTGGAGCTGACGCTGGCGCGGATCGCCCGCCTGGTGGGGGAATCGAACGTCGGCGCGCCGGAGCTGGTGGATACGCACCGGCCGGGAGCGTTCCGGATCCGGCGATTCGAAAGCGCGCCGGTCCCGCCGCGCAGGACCGACGGGAATGCCGGCGCGCGTCTGGCGCTGCGCGTATTCCGTCCGCCGCTGGCGGCGGCAGTCGAGGCGGCGGCGGGCCGCCCGCGGCGGATTACGGCGCGGCGCCTGCGCGGAACCGTGGTGTCGGCGGCCGGCCCCTGGCGCAGCTCGGGCGACTGGTGGACTCGCCAGGCCTGGTCGCGCGAGGAATGGGACGTGGCGCTCAGCGATGGGGCGCTGTATCGCGTTTATCGGGACCGGCTGGCGGGCGGGTGGTTTGTGGAAGGGAGTTACGACTGATGGTCGCCGCGGGCAAAGGCAAGTCAAAAGTCAAAAGTTACGCGCCGTGCGGCTGCGCCGGGCTTTTCTTGGGCCGCGCTTCGCGCGGCGAGCAGCCCGAGGCGACAGGGGTCGCCGGGAGCGGCGCGACCGGGCGGCGCGGCGAAAAATCGCCGCCGCGCGCGGGCTGACGGCGCCGCCTTCGAGGCCCCATGTACGTCGAGCTCCACGCCCGCTCGGCCTTCAGTTTCCTGGAAGGCGCTTCGCTGCCGGAAGATCTGGCGGCCCGGGCGGCGGGGCTCGAGATGCCGGCCATGGCGCTGCTCGACCGCGACGGGGTTTACGGCGCACCGCGCTTTCACATGGCCGCCAAAAAGGCCGGCCTGCGCGCCCACATCGGCGCCGAGATCACGACGACGGACGGCTGCCGCTATCCGCTGCTCGCGGAAAATCGCGCCGGCTACCAAAACCTCTGCCGTCTGATCACGCGCCTGAAGCTCGGCGCGAAAAAGGGCGAGGGCCGCGCGGCGCCGGAGGAGCTCGCCGAGCACGCCGCCGGGCTGATCTGTCTGACGGGCGGCGACGATGGCCCGCTGGCTAGGCCCGAGCGTCGCGCGGCCGAGCGCCTCGTCGGGATCTTCGGACGCGGCAACGTCTACGCCGAAATCCAGCGCCACTTCGATCGCCAGGAGGAAGCCCGCAACCAGGCGGTCGTCGAGGTGGCGCGCAGCCTCGGCCTCCCGCTCGTCGCCACCAACGGCGTGCGCCACGCCACGGCCCCGGAGCGCGAATTGCTCGACGTGCTGACCTGCGTCCGCCACAAGGTGAAGATCGAGGCGGCCGGCCGGCGGCTGGCCAAAAATTCCGAGCGGCATCTGAAAGGCGCCGCCGAGATGGCGAGGCTGTTCGCGGATCTGCCTGAGGCTATTGCCAATACTCAAGAGCTTTCTTTCCGCCTGGATTTCACGCTGGCCGACCTGGGCTACCAGTTTCCGCGCTACCCGGTTCCGGCGGGCGAAACGATGAACTCGTTTCTCCGGCGGCGGACCGAGGAAGGCGCCCGCCTCCGCTATCGTCCCTACCACGACCGCGCGCGGCGGCAGATCGAGCGCGAGCTCCGGCTGATCGAAAAGCTCGAGCTGGCCGGTTACTTCCTCATCGTCTGGGACATCGTCCAGTTCTGCCGCCGCGAGGGGATCCTGGCGCAGGGACGCGGCTCGGCGGCCAACAGCGCCGTCTGCTACTCGCTGGGGATCACGGCGGTCGACCCGGTGGGGATGGACCTGCTGTTCGAGCGGTTCCTGTCGGAGGAGCGCGGCGAGTGGCCGGACATCGATCTCGACCTGCCGAGCGGCGAGCGCCGCGAGCGCGTCATCCAGCACGTCTACGAGCGGTACGGCGAGCGCGGCGCGGCCATGACCGCCAACGTCATCACCTACCGCGGGCGCTCGGCGGCGCGCGACGTGGGCAAGGTCCTGGGATTCGACGAGGCGACGCTCGGCCGTCTTTCGGGTCTCGTCTCGACCTGGGAATGGCAGGAACCCGGCAACACCGCCGAGCGGGCCTTCCGCGACGCGGGCCTCGATCCCGGCCAGCCGCGCATCGGGAAGTTCCTCGAGATCTACCGCGCCGCGCAGAACCTGCCGCGGCACCTGGGGCAGCACTCCGGCGGGATGGTGATCTCGGAGGGCCAGCTCGACTCGGTCGTGCCGCTCGAGCCGGCGACCATGCCGGGCCGGGTGGTGGTGCAGTGGGACAAGGAAGACTGCGCCGATCTGGGTATCATCAAGGTAGACCTGCTGGGCCTGGGGATGCTGGCGGCGCTCGAGGAGTCGCTGGTGTTGATCCGGGAGGCCTACGGGGAAGAGGTCGACCTGGCGCATCTGCCGCCGGACGACCCGGAGGTCTACGCCGCCTTGCAGAAGGCCGACACCATCGGGCTGTTTCAGGTGGAGAGCCGGGCGCAGATGTCCTGCCTGCCGCGGCTGCGCCCCAGGACGTTTTACGACATAGTGGTGCAGGTGGCGATCATCCGCCCCGGGCCGATCGTCGGCAAGATGGTCCACCCCTACCTGAAGCGCCGGCAGGGGCGCGAGCGGCCCGACTGCCTGCACCCGTCGCTCGAGCCGGCGCTGCGGCGGACGCTGGGCGTGCCGCTGTTTCAGGAGCAATTGCTGAAGATCGCCATGATCGCGGCGAACTTCACGGGCGGCGAGGCCGAGGAGCTGCGGCGGGCCATGGGATTCAAGCGCTCCGAGGCGCGCATGCGCGAGATCGAGGTGCGGCTGCGAGCCGGCATGGAGCGCAACGGCATCACCGGGGCGGCGCAGGACCGCATCGTGCAGTCGATTACCGCTTTTGCGCTGTACGGGTTTCCGGAGTCGCACGCCGCCAGCTTCGCGCTGATCGCCTACGCCAGCGCCTGGCTGAAGTGCCACTACCTGGCGGCCTTCACCGCCGCGCTGCTCAACAATCAGCCGATGGGGTTCTATCATCCGTCGACGATCATCAAGGACGCCCAGCGGCACGGCCTGCGGGTGCGTCCGATCGACGTGGCGCGGTCGGACAGGCTGTGCACGATCGAGGACGAGGCCGGCTGCAAGCGGCTCCGCTTAGGATTGAATTACGTGAAGGGACTTCGCGAGCAGGCCGCGCGGGTGATGGTCGCCGAGCGCGCCCGCGCGCCGTTCGCGTCGATCGACGAGCTGGCGCGGCGCGTTCCCCAATTGCGCCAGGATGAGCTGCGGCAACTGGCCGAGGTCGGCGCGCTAAACTCGATCGGCGCCGGCCATCGCCGCGACGCGCTGTGGCAGGCCGCACGCGCCGGACGTCGTGTTGGTCCGTTGCTCGAAGAGCTGCCGGAGCCCGATCCGGCCTCACCGCTCGCGCCGATGACTCCCGATGAGCGGCTGCTCGCGGATTACCGTGGGTCGGAACTGACCATCGGCCCGCACCCCATGGCCTGGCGCCGCGCCGAGCTCGACCGGCTGGGGGCGACGCGCGCCGCCGACCTGCCGCGCACGCCGAACGGCCGCCGCGTGCGCGTGGGCGGCTCGGTCATCGTCCGCCAGCGGCCGGGTACGGCCAAGGGCTTCCTGTTCCTAAGCCTGGAAGACGAGACAGGCATTGCCAATATCATCGTGACGCCGGACTATTACGACAGCAATCGCCGGGCGCTGGTCGATGAACCGTTCCTGTTGATTGACGGGGAGTTGCAGAATCAGGACAACGCGATATCGGTGAAGGCGCGGCGGATTCAGCCGCTGGCGGCGGGGACCATCGCCGAGGTCTCCCACGACTTTCATTGATCCCCAACCAGAAATGTAGTGTAGACTCGAAGATAGCCTGAGCTGATTCTAAAGGGCTTAGCTGATTTCTACCCTTCGTCGTGACGAACTTGGGTTAGCACGGACCGCAAGATGCAAGAAAAGAATTGCGTTGAGCAGCGGAAAGTAGGATAATCTCTCGGGCTGCGAGGTGTATTGAGATGCGTTCGGACCTGCAAAATGCGAGATTCCTGGGCGTTTTACTGATTCTATGCTTGTTGTCAGCGGTATCCGCCGCGCCTGCCGGAGGACAAGCCGACTGTGTGGACGTGGAAAACTCATCGGAGGGTTGTTCCGATAGCGGAGGGAGCCACACCTGCTGTGTTTGGGCCCAAGTCTACATCTGCTCCACGAGTCAGTATTGCGATATCTCCTCTTGTGTTACTGAGGGGTCAAACTCTCTAACCATCCACATTGAGACCAACTGTTACTAGGCGGGGAGGAAACCCCTATGAGGACTACGGCAATACTGGTTGGGAGCGTTGCAGCAACGTTGGCGGCGGGATCAGCGCTCGCTCAGACCCGAACCCAAAACCTGCCTGTATCTTGGCAATTCCGAAAGTCCAACGTGGCTGTCGTCAACGGCCAACTTCGGCTAGTCTTAACACAGACAGCGCGCGACAGCGATTGGATCGTGGGCGTCCGCGCTGAAGCGAACGCGACGGACGCACAGATTGTCGTCGGGAAGGTTACATTTTCCCAGCCCAGGGCTTCGGAGCTACCTGTGCGGATTATCACCGAAATAGTAGACTGGCCAGCCACTCAAGTCAAGATGCAGCCGGGCGTTGTCGAAGCAATTGGTCTGAGGGAACCGGTTGGGGCCCTGCTGGTTTTCCTGGCGGTCCCCAGGGGCACAAGCGTATCTCTCAATAAGGATGGCACTGTCGTGCTGCAGGCAAGCGTCATCGACAGCTTGATGCTTTACAACGGCAACATCGTGCCGGAGCGGATCGTGGGTGTCTCTTCCATTATCCAGCGCCTTATTCACCCGACGCGCCGTCAGGATTCCACCGAACTGATCCGGGGACCGAACGGTGACTACGTCGCAATGAGGCCCGGCGTCCGGTCCCATGCTGTAGCGCTGCGGAAACCTGAGCATCCCGATCGATACGCCCTTTCGAAGCGCACGGCAGAAGTGCTACTTCGGATCAAGATTGACGAAACTGGCCGGGTGGTCGATGTCATCGATGTGTCGGGGCCGGATCCGTTTTTGAAGGTTGCACGGTCGGCCCTGTGGGAGTCGCAGTTTCGTCCCTTCACCGCTAACGGAACGGCCGTGCCCGTAATGGCATCCATCATCTTCCAATTCCACGGAGACGGTGCCGTCACGTCGCCCGATATCCAGTGACGAGCGCGCCGGGCGTCGTGTCGGGCCGCTGCTCGAAGAGTTGCCGGAGCCCGATCCGGCTTCACCGCTCGCGCCAATGACCCCCGAAGAGCGCTTGCTGGCGGATTACCGAGGTTCGGAGCTCACCATCGGCCCGCATCCGATGGCCTGGCGCCGCGCGGAGCTCGACCGGCTGGGGGCGACGCGCGCCGCCGACCTGGCGCGCACGCCGAACGGCCGCCGGGTGCGCCTGGCGGGTCGGTCATCGTCCGACAGCGCCCGGGAACGGCCAAGGGTTTTCTGTTCCGAGTCTGGAAGATAAGACAGGAATTGCCAACATCATCGTGACGCCGGACTTCTACCACCGCAACCGCCGCGCGCTGGTCGACGAGCCGTTTTTGTTGATCGATGGGGAGTTGCAGAATCAGGACAACGCGATATCGGTGAAGGCGCGGCGGATTCAGCCGCTGGCGGCGACCGCGGCGGTGGAGTCGCGGGATTTTCATTAGTAGATGAATGGTGATGTGATAACGTTCAGTCACGAAACCAAAACGGACGGCGAATCCCTAGCCGGGCCGGCCAGACTATGTCCGGATTCGATACTTCCGCCGGTCCACGACCGCCAAGCGATGGCGCAGCCCCTCGCGGCCCTGATCGCCCAATAGCCGCAGCAACACGAGATGCACAAGCGGTTCCGTATCCGCCAGGATCTTCAACACGATGATCCCCGCGTGCTGCGATGGGGGATAAAGCAGAATGTTCCCGAAGTCGCCGTCGTTGGTCAGCAGGATCCAGTCGCGGTCGACGGCCAGTTTCAAGACCTCCGGATCCGGCGTGTCTGGTTCTGCCAATTCGCTCAGCCGGCTCACCTGGAAGCCCGAGCTTCGGAGAAAACGAATCGTCGTGGCAAAAACACAGTGGTCAGCCAGGATCATTCGGCCGTGCTTGGTTCGACGATGTGGATGTCCTCGTTTTCAACCAGCTCCCGGGCAAAGTTGAGGCAGGCCTGGATATCCGCGACGGTGATGTCCGGGAAGTATTGGGCGATGATTTCCTGGAACGACTTGCCCGCCTGGAGCAAGTCGAGAACCTGCGCGACCATGATGCGGGTTCCCGCAATGCAAGGCTTGCCGTGGCAGACGTCGGGTCGGACGGAAATGCGGTTCACTTGGGAACCTCCGAGAGGATTATACCGCCGCCCGGAGCTAGCGGTTCTGCAGCGGATCGGGGGCCTGCGATTTTCGCCAGATTTGACGGTACAACTGCCGGACGCTGGCATCCAACTTTCGGCGAGCTCTTCCGGGAGCTTTACCGCGCGGATGAGATCCTGAATGTCGGAAAGATCGCGCCTCCGATGCGCGGCGGTCATGCCCGAAGCCAGCTTCAGCTCCACCAGCCGCTCGAGAGCGATCACCCGGACACCTTCCAGTTCGACGGACGCCTCGGCCGGATCGGGAAAACTCACGGGCTTCGGCAACCCGTCCCCCGGGTATTCGCCAGTAGTGATCACGTCGATGCGCACCCCAGGTCGGACGAGCGGAAGCTCTTTCGGGCCCCGGGGAAAGCCGCGGAATATCCTCTGCCCAAGTACCGCTCCTTGAATCTGGCCAGGCCATCCGGCGTCAGCAGAATGTCAAGGTCGACCGTCGCCCGGGCGTAGCCGTGGTGACCGAGCGCCATGGCCCCCAGCAGCGCATAGGGAATCTCCGCCTCGTCGAACCTACGGACGAGTTCCCGGAGGGTCTGGTGCACGGGGCCGCGTTGCATGAAGAACTCGCTGATTTCTTCGATGGCGGAGCCGGGGCTTCGCCGCACCCACTCTTCGTAGGGATCAGGTCCGCCACGCTTTCAGGGTACCACCGCCCGCTATATGCCGTGTAGCCCTTTTGCGGTACACTGGTTGCTTCAGGAGGTGGACATGCCGGTGGTTCGAACCCTGGGACTCCTGCTGACGCTCTGCTGCCTGCCGGTCTCGCTGTTTGCCGCCAATTACGTTTTTGTCTTCCACAGTTCGGCGACCACGGCGAGCGTCTACAACGCCGACACGCTGGAACTGGTCGCCACCCCGACGGTGGGCACGGGCGCCAGGCGCGCCTTTGGGGTTCCGGATCCTTTCAGTCCGACCCAGTTCCTGAAGTTCTATGTCCTGACCAACAACTCGATCGTCGTGCTGAATCCCGCGCCGCCTTTTTCGGTGCGGGCCACTTTGCCGTTTTCCGGAAGCGTGGCCTCCGCGCCGAACGCGGCGGTACTGAGCGGCGACGGCCGCCACTTGCTGGTCGCCGCCGGCAGCCAGGTGCACGTCGTCCGGACCAATGAGACGACCGACGGCTTCGCCGCCACGATCCCGACGTTCGGCAACCCGCAGGGGATCGCGGTGTGGCCTAATTCGCGGCGCGCCTACGTGTTTTCCACCGGCTCCTCGGTGTTGCAGATCATCGAGCTGGGCGCCAACCCGCCGCAGTTGATTTCCACCACGGTGTCGATTCCCCAGGACGTGGCGCCGACGGCTCTGGCCATGGCGCCCAACGGCTCGCGGCTCTACGCGGCGGTTCCGGGATCGGTCTACGAGATCGATCGCTCCAACAATGTCTCGACGCCCATTACCAATACTGGGTTCAGCACCACCAGCATCGTTTTCGACCCCGATCCGCCGGTGGCGGCCGCCGTTCTGAACAACGGCGCCAACGCCTCCATCCTCAACCTGCAGACGCGCACGGTGGGGGGCAATCCGTTCACGGCCGGCTCCTTTCAAACCATCAGCGAGGTCGTGGCGCCGGGCGGCAACCGCGTGTTCCTGCTAGCCGGCGGGCGCCTGTACCAAGGCTTTGCCGGCGCCGGCGGACCTACTTTTGAAGTCTTCAACCCGGCGACGGCGCTGCCGTTTGGAACCGGGGGCGTGGACGTCGAAGCCACGCCCGACGGCCGCCGTATTTTCGCCGCCTTCGTCTCCGAGAACCGGCTGGTCCGGGTAGAGCCCGCCAGCTTGTTTGCTTCCGCCCAGGCCACCTTGACGCAGGCCCCCACAGGATTGTCGCTGGCGTTTGAGCCCGCCACGCAGGCGGGCCTGTTCGAGATTTACGGCGGCAACAGCCAGAGCAGCCCGTCTGGCGTGCCCTTCCCGGGGACGCTGGCGGTCCGCGCGCGGGCGTCCAATCCGCACCCTGTCTTCGGGACGACCGTCACGTTCAGCACTTCCGCTTCCGGCGTGCTTTTTTCCGATCAGACGCCGGCGACGAACCTCCACGGCGTGGCCGAGACGCAGGTGCAATTGCCGGTTTCGACGCAGGTCACCGTCAACGCAACCATTTCTTCGGGCGGCACGACCTTCGCGGTCGCCTTCACGCTCAATGGCGTAGCCCCCACGCCAGAGGGCCTGACCAAGGTTTCCGGAAACCGTCAGATGGTGGCCCAGAACACCCCGCTGCCGTTCCCGCTGGTGGTGCTAGCCACCAACTTCGGGGCGCCCGTCGCCGGACTGACGCTGAGCGTTTCGGCGCCGGCGCCCCTGACGTTATGCCCGGCCACCGTGGTGACGGATCTGAACGGCATCGGGACGATCGACGGGTGCATGGCCGGCGCAGCCAGTTCTAATACCCAAGTGGACGTCGGCGTCAGCGATTCACTGGCCCGCTCCCTGGCCGATCCGTTCCGGGTGACGATTCTGGCGGACGCCAACCATCTGCCCGCCTCGCTGGTCGTCCAGAACGACACCCCGATCCGCGCCACGGTCCGCCAGACGCTCGCCAACGGCGTGCGGCTGCTGGCCTCCCGGGAGAGCGGCGTTCCGGTGGAGAGCGTCGGCATCGTGCTGACGTCGCAGCAGGACCTGACGCTCAACCCGACCACCCTGGTCACCGATTCGAGCGGACAGGCGGCCGCGACGGTGACCTTTGGCTGTTTCGTCGGCTCCGGCTCGATTCGCGCGCAGGCCATGGCCCCCGGGAATCTTGTCAGCCGCATCGACTTCGTTACCAGCCCCGGACCGGTCACGCAAATGCTAAGGAGCCAGGGCGACGGCCAGCGCGGAAACCCCGGCACGCGGCTGCCGCTGGCGGCGAAAGTCCGCCTCGCGGACATCTGCGGCAACGGCCGGCCGGGTGAGGCGGTCAGTTGGCGCGTGGAGCCGGCCGCAGCGGCGACGCTCGAGAATGTCATTGCCTCGACCGACGCCAACGGCGAATCGTCGGTACTGGTTCGCCTCGGCACTCGCCCCGGCCCCTTTACCGTGGTGGCGACCTCGGGTGGTCTTTCGGCCACGTTCAGCCTGGCGATCAACATCGTCGCCAGCCGGCTGGCGCTGGTGTCGGGCAACAACCAGAGCCTGGTCGTCGGCCAGCTTTCGGCTGACCTGGTGGTCGAGACGCAGGACGACAACGGCATCGCGGCGGGGGGCGTCGACGTCACCTTCCGCGTCGCGAGCGGGACCGGAACGCTGTCGACGGCGCGGGGCGCCACGGATGCGCAAGGCCGCACCTCCACAAGGGTCCAGAGCAGCGTGCTCGGCGTCGTTACGGTCGAGGCCTCGGCGGTCGGCCGCACGGTGACCTTTACGATCACGGTCGTGGGGCGCCTGCCGGTGGTGACGACGCTGGGCTTCGTCAACGGCGCGAGCTTCCGGGTCGGCTGGCCCCTTGGGGGGCTCGGCACAATCTTCGGCAGCGGGCTGATGGAGGGCGTGACCGGCATCGTAACGGCGACCACCGCGCCATTCCCGACGACCTTGCGCGGCGTGCGGGTGGTGGTGAACGGCATCGACGCGCCGATCATTTCCATCTCCAACATGCAAGGGACCGAGCAGATCAATATCCAGGTGCCATTCGGGCTGTCGGCGCCCGGGACGGTGCGGGTCGAAATCCACAACAACGGGTCGACCGCGACGTTCACGGTGCCGATCTTCGCCCTGATGCCGGGGATCTTCGAGTTCCCGCAGGCGGGGACGCTTTTCGCCGCCGCCCTGCACTCGGCGGATTTCAGCGTGGTGACGCCGTCGAACCCGGCGCGCCGGGGCGAGATCATCCTGCTGTTTCTGACGGGCTTGGGGGTGACGCGGCCGCCGGTGGGGACCAACGTGGCCGGACCGGTTCCCCCGGCGGAAAGCGTGGCGCGCCCGGTGGTGGGCATCAATGATGCCGGGGCGGAGGTCCTGGGGAGCTTCTACGCGCCGGGCCTCTACACCGCCTACCAGATCAACTTCCGGATCCCGCTCGACGCTCCCACGGGCAACGTCAAGATCTCGGTCGGCATCGACAGCGTCTTCAGCCAGGATTCGCGGATCTCGATTCAGCCGTAAGCCGGCGGCCAGGGGCGCCGCACGGCCGGCTCGGGGTCCTGCGGCGTCAGCTCGCCGCGCGAGGCCGGCGGCGCACCTATACTTCGGCCCGCGGTTCCGCCGATAGGAAATCGGGAGGCAAACCGCGCGGCCGATGCCGGTCAACATCCTGATTATCGACGACTCCTCGGTGATGCGGAAAATCGTGGATCGCAGCCTGCGGAAGACCCAGCTTCAGATTGGCGAGGTGATCGAGGCGGGGGATGGCGCCGAGGCGCTGGCGAAACTGAACGGAGAGCCCAAGGTCCAGCTGGTCTTCTCCGACGTCAACATGCCCAACATGGACGGCCTGGAATTTCTGAAAAACGTGAAGGGGTCGGCCCACAAGCAGATTCCGGTCATCATGATCACCACCGAGGGCACCGAGTCGAAGGTAATGCAGGCGCTGCAACTGGGGGCGGCCGGCTACGTACGCAAGCCTTTCACGCAAGTGCAGATGGAAGAGGTGCTGGGCCGGCTGCAGCTCTGAGCGACTGCACTATGCAAAATGAAAAGATCCTGGAGGCCATCCGGGAAAGCACGGCCAACGTGTTCTCGACGGTGTTGAGCTTGGAGGTGGCCCCTGGAGAGGCCAGCGAGCAAGCCAACCCAGAGCCGCTCAACGGCGTCGTGGCCCTGCTCGGATTCACCGGTGAATGGACCGGCACGGGGCTGTTTTACTGCCACGAGAAGCTGGCCTGCCGGCTGAGCTCGACCATGCTGATGACGGAGATCTCGGAGGTCACCAACGACGTGCTGGACGGAGTGGGAGAGCTGGCCAATATCGTGCTGGGCAACGTAAAGGACCGCTTGACGGAGCTGGTCGGCCGAATGGATATGAGCATTCCCACGGTCATCTACGGCCGCAACTTCCAGACGCGCAGCTCGGGCCAGCGGACGTGGCTGGTGGCGCCGTTTTCGGTGGGCGGGGACCACTTTGAGATCCGCGTCTGCCTGGGGCCGAAGCACGCGCGGCCCGCCCCGTAGCCGCCGAGCCGCCACCGAACAGTCCGCTCGACGCTAACCTTTTCTGGCTCCCCCGCCGAACAATCTATGCGGAGTCGCTGCCGGTTTCGGCGTTACACATGGACGAGAACAAGGAAATCCTCAACGAGTTTCTGGTAGAAAGCTACGAAAACATCGGCCGGCTCGACCAGGAGCTGGTGCAGCTCGAAAAGACCCCGAAGGATCACGCCCTGCTGTCGAGCATTTTCCGGACCATCCACACCATCAAGGGCACCTGCGGGTTCCTGAACTTCTCGAAACTTGAGGCCATCACGCACTTGGGCGAGAACATCCTGAGTCAGTTGCGTGACGGCCAGCGGGACCTGACGGCGGAGATTGTCTCGGCGCTGCTCGAGACCGTGGATGCGGTCAAGCGGATGCTGGCCAACATCGAATCGAGCGGCGCCGAAGGGGAAGAGTCCTACGAGAGTCTGAAGGGGAAGCTGCGGAGCCTGGTGGAAGGCAAGGCGGCCGACCGGGACCGGGCGGCGGCGGGCGCCGGGGGCGACGGTCCCCCGGAGGCGGTCGCAGAGGCGGGGGCCGGCGCGGCGGAGGCGCGCTCGGCGGTTTCCGACACCAACATCCGGGTGGACGTTTCGCTGCTCGACAAGCTCATGAACCTGGTGGGCGAGCTGGTGCTGGCTCGCAACCAGATCCTGCAGTTTACGTTGCTGCGGGAAGACGCCAATTTCGCCGCCACCTCGCAGCGGTTGAACCTGATCACTACCGAACTGCAGGCCGGGGTGATGAAGACGCGCATGCAGCCGATCGGCAACGTGTGGAACAAGCTGCCGCGGGTGGTGCGCGACCTGGCGGCCTCGGTCGGCAAGCAGGTCAATATCGAGATGGAGGGCGCCGACACCGAGCTCGACAAGACCATCATCGAGGCCATCCGCGACCCGCTCACCCACATCGTGCGCAACTCGGCCGACCACGGCATCGAGACGCCGCCGGAGCGGGCGGCGAAGGGCAAGCCGGCGGCCGGACGGTTGTTCTTGCGCGCCTTTCACGAGGGCGGGCAAGTTAACATCGAGATCTCCGACGACGGCGCCGGCATCGCCCTCGACAAGGTCAAGCGCAAGGCCATCCAGAACGGGCTGATCACCGCCGAGCAGGCCGAGCGGCTCAGCGAGCGGGAGGTCTTCCGGCTGATTTTTCTCCCCGGCTTCTCGACCGCCGAGAAAGTGACGTCGGTTTCCGGCCGCGGCGTGGGCATGGATGTTGTGAAAACCAACATCGAAAAGATCGGCGGGGTGGTCGACCTGCAAAGCTGGGTCGACAAAGGCACCAAGATCAAGATCAAGATTCCGCTGACGCTGGCGATCATTCCGGCGCTGGTGGCGACCTGCGCCGGCGAGCGCTTTGCTATCCCACAGGTGAGCCTGCTCGAGCTGGTGCGGCTGCAGGGGGAGGCCGCCGCGCGGTCGATCGAGCTGGTGCACGGCACGCCGGTCTACCGGCTGCGCGGCAACCTGCTGCCGCTCGTGTACTTGCGGGAGGTACTGGAGGTCGGCGGCCAGGCGGCCGGCGCCGATGACGTCGTCAACATCGTGGTCTTGCAGGCCGACGAGCGGCAGTTCGGCCTGGTGGTGGACCGCATCCTGGACAGCGAGGAGATCGTGGTGAAGCCGCTCGGCAAGCAGCTCAAGGGCATCAGCGCCTTTGCCGGCGCCACCATCATGGGCGACGGGAGAGTGGCGCTGATTCTCGACGTGCTGGGGCTGGCGCAGCGGGCCAAGGTGGTCGTCGAGCGGCGGGAGCAGGCCGTGATCGAGGATCAGGAGGCCCGCAAGATGGAGGGCGAGGAGCGCCAGAGCCTGCTACTGTTCCGGGCGGGCGCCGCCGACCGGCTGGCCGTGCCGCTCGGGCTGGTGGCGCGTCTCGAGGAATTCCCGGCGAGCAAGCTGGAGCGCTCCGGGGAACAGCAGGTGGTGCAATACCGCAACCAGATCCTGCCGCTGATTCGACTGGCGGCGGTGCTGGGCATGCCGCCGCCCGAGCAGCGCGATCCGGTGCAGGTGATCGTCTTCAGCGAGGGCCATCGCCGCATCGGGCTGGTGGTCGACGCCATCCTCGACATCGTCGAAGACCGCGTCGAGATCAAGAGCGAGTCGCGCCGCGGCGGGCTGCTGGGATCGGCGGTGGTGGGCGGCAAGGTGACCAACATTCTCGACCTGCACGAAGTGATCTCGCTCGGCGATCCCGGCTGGTTTTCCCGCGCGGCGGCTGAACGGGATTCAACCGGGAGCCAGAAGGACGCCGCTGCGGGCCGGCGCGTGCTGCTGGTCGACGACTCCTCGTTCTTCCGCGGCGTGCTCCGCGCGCAGCTCGAGATGGCGGGCTATCGGGTGTTCGAGGCTGCCGACGGGTCCCAGGCGCTCGAGCGGCTGGCCGATCAGCAGTTCGACGTGGTGGTCACGGACCTGGAGATGCCCGGCATGGATGGCTTCGAGCTGGTCCGCCGGATTCAGGGCGAGGAGCGGCTGAAAGGCCTGCCGGTGATGGCGGTCACCTCGGCGGCGCCGCAAGAGGACGACCGGCAAAAAGGCAAGGGGGCCGGCTTCGTGGACCTGCAGTTCAAGTTCGATCGCGAGGGCATGCTGGGGGCCCTGCAACGGCTGGCTTCGGCGCTCGGCGCTACCAGCGCGCCGCCGGTGAACGCGTCCAGCCCCGAGGGGAGCGAAGTTCATGTCTGAGGCCGCCGTGGCGAAGGGGGCCGAACAGGCTCTGCAATACACTACCTTCTACCTCGACAAACTGTTCTTCGGCGTCGAGACGGTGAAGGTTCAGGAAGTGCTGCGCTACCAGCAGATGACGCCGGTGCCGCTGGCGGCGACGGTGGTGAAGGGGCTGATCAACCTGCGCGGGCAGATTGTTCCGGCTGTCGACTTGCGCCGCCGCCTGGGTCTGAAGGAGCGTCCCGCCGGCGAGCTGCCGCAGAACGTCGTGGTACGCAGCGACGAGGGCGCCGTCAGCATGCTGGTCGACGAGATCGGCGACGTGATCGAGGTCAACGACGAGCTCTACGAACCGCCCCCGGAGAATGTGCCCGAAAAGGTACGCGACCTAATCCGGGGGGTATACAAACTGCCCGGAAAGCTGTTGATGGTGCTGGCTTCCGAGAAGGCCCTGCACTTCGAATCGGAGCCCTAGCGCGCGGGCCGCGGATCCAAACTAAAGTACCGTCCTGCGGGCGTCGATGCCACGGTTGAACCCCGTCGAGGGTTCCGATCATCCCAGGAGGCCCCGAATGCGGCTTACCAAGGCGGTTCATCGTAGTGCATTTCTGGTTTCTGCTTTATCGGCGGCGTGCTTTTCCACGCTCAGCTTGACGGCGTCGGATCCACCGGCAGGCGCGGGGCGTGAAGGCCTGGAACGACTGCGCCGGGGCAACGCGGCTTTCATCGCTCAGCAATTCGACAGCAGCCGGATCAACGCGCCCCGGCGGGTCGAAGTCTCGACGGGCCAGAAGCCGTTCGCGATCATTCTTTCGTGCGCGGATTCCCGGGTGCCCCCCGAAGTGGTGTTCACGCAGGGGCTGGGAGATCTTTTTGTGGTCCGGGTAGCCGGCGCGGTGATGGACAAGGCGGTTTTGGGCAGCGTGGAGTACGGGGCCGAGCACCTGCACGTGCCGCTGATCGTCGTGATGGGACATACCTCGTGCGGCGCGGTGCGGGCGGCCATGGATTCCAAGGCGCCGGCGAAGATCGAGCCGGCGCACGCCAATATCGAGCACATCCTGGCGGCGATCCGCCCGGCGCTGCCGCGGGCCCGCCCGGGCGGCGACCCGTGGGTCAATGCCGTCTACGCCAGCGTCGAGCGCAACGTCGGCGACGTCGTGCGGTTGAGCCCGGTGCTGGCCGAGCTGGGGGTGGAGGGCAAGGTGACGCTGGTCGGCGCCGTCTACGACCTCGCCAGCGGCAAGGTCACCTTCTCGGAGCCGGCCTCGGTGCCCCACGTGACGCACAAAGAAAGCGGGCAGGGGTCCAAGGCCACCGCCGCGGCCCAGAAGAAGGGGCACTGATATGAGAACCGCTACGATCCTCATTGGCGCCTTCTGTCTGGCGGCAGCGGCGGCCGCTTCGGAGTCGAAGGCTCCCGCCAAGGGCGCGCAGAAGGAAAAGGGCTGGACCTGGTGGTGGAACCGAGGCGATTCGAAAACTGCGGCGAAGAAGAAGTCTTACGGGGCTTCGTCATCCAAGGCCGAGGCTCCCCAGGCGGCGAGGAGCGAGCATGCGGCCGGGCCGACGGCGCGCCAAGCCGCGTATCGGACTACACGCGCGGCCGAACCCCAACCTCGCGCCTTGCATGCGGCCGGGCGGGAGCCCGCCGACGACCACGCCGAGGGCGTACGGCCAAGAACGAAGGCTCGGGTTGTCCTGGCATGGATGGAAGGCCCGGCGGCAACGGGCGTGTCTTTAGCCTGGCCGCCGGAGCCGCCGTCGGCGATTCCCGAGGTCACGCTGAGTTGGCCGGCGAGGCAGCCCGAACCGCGAGCCCCGCGGCCCGACCCCGAACCTGAGGCTCGCGTCAGGCCCCGCGAAGTCCCGCCGGCGCCCGTCGAGCGGGCCAGCCTCGAGCCTCCGGCTTTTCCCCCGCCGCCTCCGGCTCCCGCGCCGGCGCCCCCCAAGCAGGCCGCTCCAGAGTCCGCCAAAGAGGAATGGCCGCGCTGGCTCACCATCGGCGCCGAGCTGCGGGGCCGCGGCGAGATGTTCACCGGCATCGGGTTCCGCGAAGGCGACAACGACCTCTACTACCTGAGCCGCATCCGGCTGAACGCCACCATCCAGGCGCGGCCCTGGCTGCGGTTTTTCACGCAGGCCCAGGACGCCCAGGCGCTCGGCTACAACACGCGCCCGTTTCCCTCGACCGTCGCCGACACCTTCGATCTGCGGCAGGCCTACGTCGAGATAGGTTATACCAAGACACAACCGTGGGGCGCGAAAATCGGCCGCCAGGAGTTCATTCTTGGCGAGGAGCGGCTGGTGGGCGCCAGCAACTGGACCAACGTGGGCCGCACCTTCGACGGCGTGCTGCTGTCGTACCTGCGCGGGCGGGCGCAGATGCACTGGTTCGCGGCCTCCGTGGTGGCGCCGGTTTACGGGCGCTTCAATCGCATCCAGGACGGCAACAACGTCTACGGCTTCTACTCTTCCCTGAACAACCCATCCGGCAAGAGAGTTATGGAGCCGTATATGATCTGGAAGACCGCCCCGCTGGTGCGGGGCGAGCTGGGGGCCCCGGGCGACCTGGACCTCTACACGATTGGCGTCCGGGTGGTCGAGAAACTGCCGTGGAACTTCGATTACGGCCTGGAGATGGCCCTACAGCGAGGCCAGGCGGCCGAAGACGACCTGTCGGCCTGGGCCGGGCACTGGGTGGTGGGCTACAGGCCCTGGGACTCCGCCCTGGGGCCGCGCATCGTCGCCGAGTACAACTTCGCCACCGGCGACAAAGACGCCGCCGACGGCGTGCGCGGCACCTTCGACCAGCTCGCCCCCACCAATCACAGCAAGTACGGCACGGTCGACCGCATCGGGTGGCGCAACATTCACGACGCCATGCTGGGCCTGGAGTGGAAGCCGCGCCGAAAGTGGAAGTTCAACCTGGACTACCACTCTTTCTGGCTGGCCACCCGCCGCGATTTCCTCTATACCGAAGGCGGCGCGGCGTTGTTCCGCAACCCCGCGGCCAACAGCAACCACATCGGATACGAAGTGGATTTGCAGGGGACCTATCTGTTTTCGAGGCAACTGCAGCTCGGCCTGGGCTACGGATATCTCATCCCGGGCGCCTTCCTGAAGGACTCCGCGAGGAACAGCCCGGCTTCGGCGCCCTATGTGATGTGGAATTACAA